>Ga0265342_10001673_pt1 | contig 20362 bp, 19 predicted proteins | sample 4CB327metaG_FD_203125 | JGI IMG/M metagenome (GOLD analysis project Ga0265342, IMG submission 203125) | Rhizosphere microbial communities from Carex aquatilis grown in University of Washington, Seatle, WA, United States - 4-CB3-27 metaG | ecosystem: Host-associated > Plants > Roots >... | reverse complement strand
CCGAGAGCGAGCTCTTCGCCGTGATGTGCGCCGGCATGGCGACCATCGCGGGCAGCGTGTTCCTGGCCTACGTCGCCATGGGCGTCAGCGCCGGGTATCTCGTGACCGCATCGTTCATGAGCGCGCCCGCGGCGGTGATGTTCGCGAAGATCATGGTGCCCGAGACCGGCGCGCCCGAGACGTCGTGGTCGGGCGAGGGCGCCAAGGTGAGCGTGCCCAGGCTCGACGTCAACGTCATCGACGCCGCGGCGCGCGGCGCGAGCGAGGGACTGCAGCTCGCCCTCAACGTCGGCGGCATGCTCATCGCGTTCGTCGCGCTGGTGAGCATGATCGATCACGGGGCATCGTGGATCGGCGGCCGCTTCGGGCACCCGGAGCTGAATCTCGGGCGGATCCTGGGCGCGCCGCTCACGCCGCTGGCCTACCTGATGGGCGTGCCGTGGAAGGACGCGCCGCTCGTGGGCTCGCTGCTGGGGACGAAGACGGTGCTCAACGAGTTTCTCGCCTATCAGGCGATGACCAGCCACGCGAGCGAGCTCGACCCGCGCAGCATCCGCATCGCCAGCTTCGCGCTCTGTGGCTTCGCCAACTTCGGCTCGCTGGCCATCGTCCTCGGCGGCCTCGGCGGCATGGTGCCCGAGCGGCGCAAGGACCTGGCGAGGCTCGGCCTGAAGTCGATCCTCGCGGGCTCGCTGGCGACGTTCCTGACCGGGACCATCGCCGGGCTGATTTCCTAGTGTCCTGTCTCAGAAATCCGCCTGCATTCGGGCGCGACTGCGGCCCGCTCGCTTCGTTGCTCGTCGCTTACATACGGCCAGTATGCGCGCTCCTCGCGCCTCGCGATCGGGCCGCATTCACGCCCTCGGTGCGACGGCGTATTTCTGAGACAGGACACTAGGGAGACTGCGGCGCGCGGCCGGCGGCGCGCTCGGCGATGCATGGCTCGCAGGGGCAGTTCGCGCGCAGGTCGCGGAAGTTGTAGATGCCGGTGGAGTGACCGTCGCTCCACTCGATGAGGATCGCGTACTGCCCGACGAGCTCGATCCGCTTGGCGCGCACCGTGTCGGCGATCGTCGACGGGTCGAGCAGCGGGCGCCCCGAGGTCTCCTCGATGCACCCCGCGCAGCGACAGGCGAGGCGCAGATCGCGCGCGCGGTAGACCGTCTCGTGGCCGTCGGACCACTTGATCGTGATCTTCGAGCGCAGCAGGCCGACGATCTCGTTGGGCATGGGCATGATGGCGCGCAGCTTAGCATCTGGTACCCAGGTGCCGGCCCTGGTACGCTTCCGTCGTGGCCAAGGTCTTTGGCGGCATCGCCTTCGCCCTGTTCGTGCATCTCTGGTGGCGCAGCGCCGGGCTCGCCGGGTCGGGTCCGTTCTGGGTGTCGATGTCGCAGGGGCCCGCGATCGTCTGGGATCTGGCGATGATGGGGCTTTTCTTCGGCGCGCACTCCGGCTTCGCCAGCGCACGGTTCAAGCGTTGGGTCGGCGTCGATCGCGAGAAGACGCGCCGCCTGTATCTGCTCCTCACGCTGCCGGTGATGGCGATCGTCTGGGCGCTCTGGGTGCCGCTGGCGGCGCCGGTCGTCTGGGACGTGCGCGGCACGCTCGACGTTCCGTTCCTGCTGATCCGCCTCGTCGCGCTCGCCGGCCTGGTCTGGACCGTGCGCAGCTTCAGCCTGCGCGATTTCTTCGGCGAGCACCCGCCGGGCACCCCCGAGGCCGGCAGCGTCCGCCTGTCGACCGGCGGCGCGTTTGCGCTCTGCCGGCACCCGCTCTACTTCTTCATGACGCTGCTCGCCGCGGCCACGACGTACCTGCCGCTCGGTCGCGCGCTCATGGCGGCGACGCTGCTGGTTTATGTGCGGGTCGGGAGCCGGCTCGAGGAAACCAAGCTCGAGCAAGAGTTCGGCCCTGACTACGCCCGCTACCGCGCGAGCACGCCGTGGCTGCTTCCGACGCCGGCGTCGATCGCGCGCGCCTGGCCCCGCCGGGTCAGCCGCGGCGCTTGAGCAGGAACTTGAGCAGCGGCGCGACGTGCAGCGACTGGATTAGCTCGCCGCCGTCGATCATCGCCTCGATCTCGCGCGCCGGCACCAGGTGCAGGCGCAGGTCCTCGCTGGCGCCGGGATCGGCCGCGGCCATCGGCACAACGCCCTCTGCGAGAAACGTGTACGTGAGGTTGTTCTGCAGCGCGGGGTTCGCCGACAGCGTCATCAGAGGCGCCCAGCGACCGCCGCCGTAGCCGGTCTCCTCCAGGAGCTCGCGCCGTCCCGCGGTCTCGATGTCGGTGTCCTCCGCGTCGGTGGTGCCGGCAGGGATCTCGAAATGGACGGCGCCGCTGCCGTGGCGGTATTGCCTCACCATCAGCACGTCGTCGTCTTCGGTGACCGCCACGACGTTGACCCACGGCCGGTACTCGTTGATCCAGTACTCGGGGATGACCGTGCCGTTGGGCAGCTGCACCTCGTCGCGCCGCACCGTGTACCAGAACTTGCGCGACACGTACTCGGACGACAGCACCTTCCAGGGCACGGGATCGTTGGCGAAGCTACGAGGCATCGCGGGATTCTATGACTCTTCGCGCGTCGCGGAAGACCGACTCGAGCATGACCGGGGTCAGCTTGCCGGTGTTGGTGTTCTGGCGGCTCGGGTGGTACGAGCCGAGCAGCACCGGCAGCCCGGCGCCGAGCTCGGCGCGCGCGCCATGGCCGAACGCCGGCTTGGGGCGAACCACGCGGCCCTGCGCGGCGAGATAGGCCAGGTACGCGTCGAAGCCGATCTTGCCGAGCGCGACGACGACCCGCACGTTCGGCAGCGCCGCGATCTCGGCCACCATGTGCCGCCGGCAGCGCACGATCTCTTCGGGCAGCGGTTTGTTGTCGGGCGGCGCGCAGCGCACAGCAGCCAGGATGTACGCGTCGTCGAGCCGCAGGCCGTCGTCGCGGTCGCGCGACGTCGGGATGTTGGCGAAGCCGACACGATGGAGCGCGCTCATCAGGAAATCGCCCGAGCCGTCGCCGGTGAACGTGCGTCCCGTGCGGTTCCCGCCGTGCGCGGCCGGCGCCAGTCCGACGATCAGCATGCGCGCCGCCGGGTCGCCGAAGCCGGGCACCGGCTTGCCCCAGTAGACGTCGTTTCGGTGGGCCGCCTTCTTCTCGCGCGCGATGCGCGTGCAGTAGATCCGCAGGCGCGGGCAGAGCGCGCAGTCGACGATCGCGCCGCGCACCGTTTCGAGCAGACGGGCGGTCTTCGCCGTCGTCTCCGCCGTGTGGGCCGCCGGGCTCACGTCGCGCGCCGGTTCAGGTGCGTTTGATCGGGAAGCCGGCCTCGCGCCAGGCGCGGATGCCGCCGTCCATCGAGCAGACATTGCGGTACCCCATCTTGCGCAGGTTGTCGGCCGCCAGCGCCGAGCGGAAGCCGCCGCCGCAATAGAGCACGATCGACGTGTCCTTGTCGGGCAGCAGCGTCTCGATGTCGCGCTCGAGCACACCCCGGCCGATGTGTCGAGCGCCGGTGACGTGGTCCTGGGCAAATTCATGATCTTCGCGGACGTCGACCAGCTGGAACTTCTCGCCGCGATCGAAGCGCTCCTTGACCTCGCGCACGGTGCATTCGCGGATGTTTTTCTTGGCCTCTTCCACCAGGGCCAGGAAACCGGGACTGTGTTTCATGCTTGCAAGCGTAGCGTAGAATTCGCGCAACGCGGAATCGACCGCGTCCGCTCCGGCGCCATTTGACATGGGGACGGGAGCTTCTTACGGTGAGTGACCACCGTGTCGGAAAAGAAGGACTACTACGAAGTTCTCGGCGTGCCGCGCAACGCGGACCCGAGCGACCTCAAGCGCGCCTATCGCCGCCTGGCGATGGAGTTGCACCCGGATCGCAATCCCAACAACCCCGAGGCAGAGGGCAAGTTCAAGGAGGCCTCGGAAGCGTACCAGGTCCTGTCCGACCCGGAGCGACGCGCCAGCTACGACCGCTTCGGTCACGCGGGGCCCGGCGGCGGCTTCGGCGGCGCTGGATTCAACGACATCGGTGACATTTTTTCCGCTTTCTCCGACATCTTCGGCGACGTCTTCCGCGGCGGCGGCGGTCCGCGCGGACCGGGCCGGGGCGCCGACATCGAGACGCGCCTCGGGATCACGTTCGCCGAGGCGGCGGTCGGCGTCACCAAGGAGGTCAAGATCCGGCGCCGCGCCCCCTGCGGCTCCTGCCGCGGCAGCGGCGCTCAGCCGGGGTCGACGCCCGAAGTCTGCCAGCAGTGCGGCGGGCGAGGGCAGGTGATGCACTCGCAGGGCTTCCTGATGATCTCGACCACATGCCCCATCTGCCGAGGCGAGGGGCGCATCGTTCGCACGCCGTGCAGCGAGTGCCAGGGGACAGGCATCGACCACCAGGAAGACACGCTACAGATCGCGATTCCCGCCGGCGTTGACGACGGGTCGACGCTGCGCCTGATGGGCCGCGGCGAGGCAGCGGCGCGCGGCGGGCGGCCCGGCAACCTGTACGTGATCTTGCGGGTCGAGGCCGACGCGCGCTTCGAACGCGACGGCGCCGACCTGCATACCGAGGTCGTGGCCAGCTTCCCGCAGCTGGCGCTGGGCGACAAGGTGACCATCCCGACCATCGAAGGGGAGACCGAGATCGACCTGCCGCCGGGCACCCAGCCCGGCGACACGCTGACCCTGCGCGGGAAGGGGATGCCGCGCCTGGAAGAGCGCGGCAACGGCGATATCGTCGCCCACGTCAAGCTGCAGGTGCCGACGTCGCTGACGCCCGAGGAGGAGGAGCACCTGCGGGCGTACGCCGCCGCCGGCGGACAACGGGTGAGCGCCCCCCGCAGCTCCGGGTTCTTCCGCCGCAAAAAGAAGAAATAGCGGGGTTTAGCCGCGCTTGTCGGCGGCGCTCACCGGTGCGCGGCCGGGCGGGCCGGGCAGCTTGAACGAGATCTCGGGGATCGGCTTGCGGGCGTAGAGCCAGCAATAGGCGAAGTACGACGCCAGCACCCGCTTGGTGTAATTGCGGGTCTCGTCGTAGGGGATCGACTCCATGAACTCGTCGACCGAGATCCCGGCGTTGGACTTGTCGCCGAGCCAGCGATCGACCGCGCCCTCGCCCGCGTTGTATCCGGCGATGGCCAGCGGCGGCGCGCCGTTGAAGTGCTTCCACAGGAAACCGAGGAAGCGCGAACCAATTTCCAGGTTCTTGGCCGGGTCCATGAGGATGTCGCGGTTGACCGGCCCGTTGTTGGCGAAGCGCTTCGCGGTCTTGATCAGCATCTGCGTCAGCCCGATGGCGTTGGCGAACGACTCGATGCGCGGGCTGAACGCGCTCTCCTCGCGCATGATCGCCAGCTGCAGCGCCTCGGGGATCTGGTTGGCGCGCGCGTTCTTCTCGACCAGAGCGGGGAAGGCGCGCGGGTAGGCGATCTTCCACTTGGCGACGCCGAGATCGCGCGGGTAGGTCAGCCGGTAGCGCGTGGCGATGTAGCGCGGGATGGAGTGCGACGCGCTCCAGACGCCGCCGCGATCGAGCAGGATCGCGGTGATCCACAGCAGATCTTCATCCTCTTCTTTCGCTTTTACATGCTTCTCGCCGACCGTCGACAGACCCAGGCGGCTGAGCTCGCGGCGCGCGTCTCCGCCCTGGCCCATGCGCGCCAGCTCGACGGCCCGCAGGAATCCCGCGTCGGCGAAGATCGCGCGCGGCGTGAACGACCACTTCACCGGGCGGTCCAGCTCGTGGCGCAGCTCGGAGACCAGCGGCGCCACGGCCCTGGGCGCGCTCTCGCGCAGGCGCGCGAACGACAAGAGCGCATAGACCGAGAGCGGGTACTCGCGGATCGCGCGCTCGTAGGACTCGCGCGCGAGCTTGGGCTTGTCCTGCTTGGCGAAGATCCGCCCCTTCCAGTAGTGGGCGCGCCCCTCGGCGTACCAGATCTCCTCGTGCGGGATGAGGCGCAGGTTCTCGTCGAGCCAGGTGAGCGCCTCGTCGTAGCGGCCGGCGCGCCAGGCGCCGTAGGCCAGACGCCACAGCGCCTCGTTGACGTTGTCGCCCTGCGGGTAGCGCGTCGGGATCTCGGCGAGCAGCTTGGCCGCCTGCGCCTCGTCGCCAGCATCGGTCGCCAGCTCGGCGGTGCGCAGCCGCGCGTCGTCGGCGTAGCTGTGGTCGGCGTGCTCGGCCTCGATGCGCGCGTAGCGAGCGGCCGCCTTGTCGCGCTCGGCCATCGAGGCGTAGCACCGCCCGGCCTGATAGAGCGCCTTGGCGTGCAGGTCGCGGTTGTCGGCCTTGGCGCAGACCGGCTCGGCCTCGTCGAACAGCGGCGCCGCGCGCGGGCGCTGTCGCTGCTTCCACACCGACTGCGCGCGGTGGAAGCGGGCCCGGCACTCGAGATCCGCGTCGAGCCCGGGCGAGCCCAGCGCCGCGACGAACGCCGCCTCGGATTCCGTGTTGCGGTTGGCGTCGAAGAGCGCCATCCCGCGCGCGACCCACTCGGCGGCGGTGTGGGCGCGCGCCGGTGGTGGCGGAACCTGCCCGCGCGTCAGCGCCGCGATCCGATCGGCGGCGCGCTCGGACCAGGCTTCGAGCGGCGCCTCGGCCCAAACCCTGCGGTACGCCGCCAGCGCCTCGGCCAGCGCCTCCGGCGGCGTACCGGCGTCGACCGCCGTCACCGCGGCTGGCGTGTCCGACGCGGGCTCCGGTTCGGGACCGTAGACCGGGGCGGTCACCGGCGGCGCGGCCGGCGCGCCGGCACCCGTGATGGCGAGCTTTTCCAGCGCCTCGCCCTTCTTGAACAGCGCCTCGGCGCGCCGCGGTCCCGACGGGAAGCGGTCGAGGTAGCCGCGGAGCGAGGCCATCACCTCCGTCCAGCGGCCCATCGCGCGCAGCGCATCGATCGAGACCAAGATCGTCTCCGCCTCGGGGATCGAGCCCTTGGCGACGCGGCCGCTCCACTCGAGCGCGCCCGCGGCGTCGCCGCGCCGCAGCCGGCAGCGCGCGGCGTTGTAGGCGTGATAGGGCGCGAGCTTGGGATAGCTCGTGTAGAGCTCTTCGAAGAGCGCGCCCGCGTCGGTCCACTTGGATTGATTGGCCTCGGCCAGCGCCAGCAGATAGCGCGCCGCCTTTCGCTCGGGCGACGACTTGGGCAACGCCTTCACGGTCTTGGCAAAGCCGGTCTCCGCCGCGGACCAGTCCTCGGCGCGGAAGCGCTCCGCCGCCTGTTTGCCGGGGCCCGACTTGAAGAACGGCTCGATCCAGTCCGGATCGAACTTGGCCGGTTTCGGAGCTTTCTTTGCGTCTCCGTCCCCGGCGTCTCCGTCCTCGGCCCTGGCGCGTCGGCTCGAGGCCACCGCGGACGTCGTCGCCAGACTGATCGCCAGGACCGCGGTCGCAGTGATGCGCACGAAGTGAGAGTACGCTACGTCTTCGGCTTGTGCAGCGTGACGCGGTTTCGGCCGGACTTTTTCGACGCATACAGCGCTTCGTCGGCGGCCCGGATGAGCTCGCTGGAGTCAGTGATCGCCGGGTCGGGCAGAGTGGCCAGGCCCAGGCTGATGGTCACGGGGATCTTCTTCCCTTCGTAGACGAACTGGTTCACTTCCACCGCCTTGCGCAGGCGCTCCGCGACAATCTGCCCCTGTACTGCGTCGGAGCCGCGGCAGACGATCGCGAACTCCTCGCCGCCGTAGCGCGCGAAGATGTCCTCGGCCCGCAGCGACGCCGCCATCATGTTCGACAGCTCGGTGAGAACGTGGTCGCCGGCCTGGTGGCCGAAGGTGTCGTTGACGTTCTTGAAGTGGTCGATGTCGAACAGCACCAGCGTCAGCGGCGTCATGTGCCGGGTCGAGAAGGTGAACTCGCTCTCGAGTCGATCGGTGAAGTAGCGCTTGTTGAACGCCTTGGTGAGCCCGTCGCGCAGGGCCGACTCGTACATCTGCTTCTGGAAGATCTCGTCGAGATTGTCGTGATAGGTGAACTTCAGAATCGTGGTCGAGCCGACCAGGATCTTGTCGCCGTCGGCCAGCTCCTTGCGGTCGACCTTGAGGCCGTTGCAGTACGTGCCGTTGGTGGAACCGAGATCTTCCAGGACGACGTGGTCGGTGTGGATCACCAGCTGCGCGTGCTCGCGCGAGATGCCGTCGTCCAGCAGGCGGATCTGCGCGTTCTGCCCGCGGCCGATGACGGTCTTCTCGCCTTCAATCTTGTACATTTCGCCGACGCTCGCGCCGGCGAGCACGACCAGGTAGGCCCGATCCCGCTTTCCCCCCTCGTGCGCGACGACGGGAGGGATCCCCATACGGGTATTCTCGTCGAGCGGCATAGAGCATCATCGTAACACAAGCGCTCGGGCGGCGGCGCCAGCGCTACGTCGGGGGAGCTCGCGCGCAAAGGATTCGAGCAGGTCGGCGCGGGCGCCGAGGCGCGCGCGCGCGGCACGCACCCCCTCGTCGATCAGCACGGTCACCCGCTGGCGGGCCTGCGCGGCGTGACCCGGGTGGTCGGCGTCGTCCAGGTCGTCGGCGTGCTGGAACGCGATGCCGTAGCACTCGCCGTAGCGGGCCAGCGCCAGCGTGGTCGCTTCGTCGGCGCTCGCGGCGGCGGCGCCGATTTCCAGCGCCGCGCGGAAGAGCCCCGCGGTCTTCTCCATATGTAGCTGTTCCAGCTCGGCCAGCGTCGTGGGTGAGCTCTCGCCCAGGTCGCGCGCCTGACCTCGTACCATGCCCTTCATCCCGCTACCCCGCGCGAGCGCGAGCGCGGCGCGCAGGAAGTCGCCCGGGCGGCCGGCGTGGTGGCCGGCGTCGGCGACCCATTCGAAGGCCAGCGTCAAGAGCGCGTCGCCGGCCAGGATCGCCGTCGCTTCATCGAACGCTTTGTGATTGCTCGGTTGCCCGCGCCGGAAGTCGTCGTCGTCCATCGCCGGCAAGTCGTCGTGGATCAGCGAGTAGCAGTGCACGAGCTCGATCGACGCACAGGCGAGGCGCACGTCGTCGTTGGTGCTGGCCGCGGTGCCGCCGACCGCTTCGGCCGCGGCCAGCGCCAGCAGCGGGCGCACGCGCTTGCCGGGCGCGAGCAGCGAGTAGCGCATCGCTTCGCCGAGGCGGCCGGGATCGTCGGCGCGCGCGGCCGCGGGCAGCTTCGCGTCGAACAGCGCTTCGAGCTCGGAACGCCGCGCGCCGATCCAGCGGGCGAGGTCGGGCGCTTCGCTCAATCGCCCTGCCTTTCATCGTTCCTATCTTGGTTCCGATCTTGGTTCCGATCCTGGTTCCGTTCCTGGTTCCGATCGGCGCCCGGCAGCGGCGCGGTGCGGTTCGCGCCCGGCGGGCCGGCGAGCAGCACCTCGACCTTTTTTTCGGCTGCATCGAGGATCGCGGCGCCGCGCTTGCACAGCTCCATGCCTTGCTCGAATGAATGCAAGCTGTCCTCGAGCGACAGGTTGCCTCCCTCGAGCCGTTCGACGAGCGCGCGCAGGCGGGTCAGAATGTCGTCGAAGCGCTCGCCGTCCTCGGCGGGCTTGGGGGCGCGGTCCATCGCGTTCTTCTACGACTCTCCCGGAGTCATTTCAATCTCCCCAGAACTCTGCAATATGATTCGCGCAACAGCATGGCCGTAGAAACGCCACCCGCCCGCCTCGGCGCGCCCTGTCCCGACTTTCGACTGCCGGCCGTCGACGGCAAGCGCTATGGCCTGTCCGACTTCGAGCAGGCGCCTGTGCTGGTGGTGATGTTCATCTGCAATCACTGCCCGTACGTGCAGGCGGTCGAGGACCGGCTCATCCGCATGGCGCGCGACTTCGGCGCGCGCGGCGCCGCCTTCGTCGGCATCTGCTCGAACGACGCCGTGACCTATCCCGACGACGCGTTCGACAAGCTGGCCGAGCGCTGGCGGCGCCAGCAGTACGGGTTTCCCTATCTGCACGACGAGGCGCAGGACGTCGGGCGCGCGTTCGGCGCCGTCTGTACACCCGACATCTTTGCCTACGATCGAGAGCGCCGGCTGGCCTACCGCGGGCGCATCGACGACTCGTGGAAGGACGAATCCAAGGTCACGAGGCGCGAGCTGGCTGACGCGGTCGAGGCGCTGCTCGACGGCCGCCGTCCATCACCCGAGCAACGCCCGTCGATGGGGTGCTCCATCAAGTGGAAGACATGAAACGAGCGGTGGTCAAAGCCGACGATCCCAAGACCCCCTGGCAGGCCTACTTGCGGCGCAAGGGCCTGAAGACGACGCACCAGCGCGAGGCGATCGTCGACGCATTCCTGCGGCGGTCGGGTCACGTGGCGCTGGAGGATCTGCTCGCCGATGCGCGCAAGAAGCACCCGCGCGTCGGCCTGGCGACGGTCTACCGCACGGCGAAGCTGATGGAGGAGGCGGGGCTCGCGGCCTCGCGCCAGTTCGGGTCGGGGCAGACGCTCTATGAAGTCGCGAGCGGGCGGGCCCACCACGATCACCTGATCTGCGAGCGCTGCGGCTACATCGTCGAGTTCGAGAGCGACGAGATCGAGCAGCTGCAGGACAGGGCGGCCCGCACGCTGGGCTTCAACGTGCTGCGCCACCGCCACGAGCTGTTCGGCCTGTGCGAGCGGGCACAGGGGATCGCCGGTGGCCGCTGTCCCGGCGAGGGGCTGGTCAAGGCGGGGCTGCCCGGACGGCGTTGATTTCATTGGGTTCGGGTCGATTCGCCGTGATCGGTCCCACTCGACCACCGATGAAATCGGCGCCAGCGGCAACCCAGCGTGGACTCTAGTTGACAGCCGTTCGGCCGATGGGCTACTTAAAGAGAGTTGAAATTGATAACGGTTCTCAAAATCATGTTTGGGCTGGGCCGCCGTCAATCTCGAAGTGTTCGCTTTGTCGCGCCGCGCGCCGCCTGGATGGCGCTCGCCGTCGGTTGTTGCCTGCTGCCGGCCGCGCGCGTTCACGCGGAGACGACCTACTACACGCCACGCGCTCTGCTGGCCGACTTCTTCCCGAAGAGTGAGAAGGTCACCTTCCGCACCTTCACCCTCGACTCGTCGCTGAAGACCAGGCTCGCCCAGCGGCTCGGCTACACGCCGGCCAAGGACCGCTACAACATCTTCGTCGCCACCACCAACAGCCATGTCGACGGTTACGCGATCATCGACGAGGAGCTGGGACTGCATCAGCCGATCACCTTCGCGACGCGCCTGTCGCCGCGCGGGGCGATCGAGCGCCTGGAGATCATGGTGTACCGTGAGCCGCGCGGCGACGAGGTGCGCGACCAGCGCTTCCGGCGCCAGTTCGAGGGCAAGACCGCGCAGGATCCGATGCGCGTCAGCCGCGACATCGACGCCGTGAGCGGCGCGACCGTCTCGTCGGCGTCAATGGCGGTCGGCGCGCGCCGCGCCGCGGTCCTGGTCGAGGAGCTGGCGCTGGGCTTGTCGACGGTGGCGGCCGAGCGGTCGCCCGCGAGCACGACCGCCGCCCGCTGATGCGGCAGTTCGCCTCGGGCGGTTTCCGCCTCTGGAACCTCGCGGTCGAGGCGAAGGTGCTCTATTCGGCGTTCTGCGTTCTCATCCTGTGCGGCATCGTCTCGTCGGCGCTGTACTACGGCGACCTGGTCGGCGGCGGGCTCGGCGGCATTCGGCGCTACTACGGCGGTGAATCCGACGACGCGGCGATCGCGCAGCCGGGCGCGGAGGTCGGTCCCGCGGGGCCGAAGATCGATGTGCCGTCGGACATCGACGCGCGGCCGCAGAAGATCGTCGTCGCGGTGACCTATCGAAAGCTCCTCGAGGTGACGCACTTTCACCTGTTCACGATGCCCGTGGTGCTGCTGATCGTCGGCCACCTCTTCTTCGCCACCGCGCTGTCGCCACGCGCGAAGCTGGGTTGGGTCGGCGCCGCGTCCGCGACGGTGTTCCTGCACATCGCGACGCCATGGCTGGTGCGCTACGGGTCGACGAGCCTGGCGTTCCTGCACGCGCTCTCGGGCTCGGCGATGACGCTGACCATGGGCGTGCTCACCATCTACCCGGTGTTCGCGATGTGGCGCAAGGCCCCTGCGCGCGCCACCGGGTCCTGACGCCCGCACCGGGCGGGTAACCAGGAACGGCGGCGGTGCGGGCCGTGAGGACGGCTCCGATCTCTCCGTTGGGGGCGAGAGGAGTGACTATGAAGTGGCTGGCCCGTCAAGAGCAGATCTTTCCGGTGCCTGAGAATCAAGCCCGCGACATCGGATCGTGAGGATTCGAGAAGGGTGTGTGCGCGCTGTCTCAATCGACTATTCGCGCTCAGAAGGCGCAGGGGTTGGAATCCGTCGGCAGGTCGCAATCGGGGTAACGAGGTCACCCGCCGGCTTTCGACGAGCAGGGCCTCCCACTCCTCAGCGCGATCACCGCCTCCGGACAGCTTGCAGCATTCCTCTCGGTTTGGGTCCGAAACTTGGGCGCTCCAGAGCGTGGGGCATGGGGCTGGCGGGTGTTGGGGCGGGAGCCCCACGGGACGGAGCGCAAACGCGCGCCCTGGACGCTTGTTCAGACTGCAGTCGATTGAGCGCGCGTAACGCCGTAATACTTGTCGTAAGGCTTCCGGTCCCGCCACATCGCATACAGCACGCCCACCAATCGCCGGGCCAGCGCGATGACCGCTACTTTCTTGCCTCGCCTTTTCTCCACCTCGACTGACCACAAGACCAGCGGATGGTCCTTGTAGTACCGCCGGGCTACCCACGCGGCCTGCAGCATCGCCCAGCGGATCTTCCCCGACCCCGCCTTCGTCAGCCCCGTTCGCTGCTTGCGTGTTGAGCTCGAGCTCTCGCCAGGCGTCATTCCAAAATACGACTCCAACTTGTGCGCATTCGAAAATCGCTTCACGTCGTCGACGGCCGCCGTCAACCGCACCGACGCTGTTGGTCCTATCCCAGGCGCCGTCATCAGCAGCCTGCAGGTTTCGTCGAGCTTCGCCACCTCCTCCAGTTCCTCGTCCGCCTCGCTGATCTGCCCCGTCAGTGTGTCGATCGCGACGAGAACTCGTTTTACGTATGTCGGTAGCGACACCTTCGTCTGACCCACGTGGTCCCGGATTCGTTGCGTGAACGTCGTCAGCGACCCGCTCCTCAAGACTCCCAGTCCTTGGGCCCGCGCCCAACCTCGGACGCTGTTCACCAGCTTGGTCCGCGTCTGCACCAGCCCCTCTCGCATCCCACACATAGCCTTCCGCTCTCGCGATTCGTTCGTCGGCACGTGCACCTGTGGCAGCCGGCTCATCCGGCACGACGCCTCGCTCAGATTCCGGGCCTCTCGCACGTCTGTCTTGATCCCTCGATCCCCCACTCCCAGCGCCGGCGCCAGCGACGCCGGCACCGCCACGGTTTCGTGCCCTGCCGCCAGCGCCGCGTCTGCGACCGAAAACGCCTCCGCGCAGGCTTCCATCACCACTCGCCCCTTCGGTCGCCCAGCCAGGTATCTGCCAAGTGACCGTGTACCTACACGTTTCTCTTCTAGGATCTCGCCATTGCTGGTCCGCACACAAATCTGTGATTCCCTCGAGCCCAGATCGATCGCAACATGGTCCATGGCTGGTCTCCTTTTCCGCGTGCGCCTTGAGCGCGTTTCGACTTGAGCCACGGTTTACCGTGAGCTCGTGCGGTCGGAGGCCAGCCACTTCATCAAATCTGGTTTCCCTTTGGACCTCAAACAGTCCTCGGCGCGTTCAGCGCGGATTTGCTCGGCGCGCGCCGAGTCGCGCCTGCGGAACTCGGTCCAAAGGGAAACCACTCCTCTCGCTGGGGGACACCTACGTTCACTGCGCCTGGGGTGCCAGATTTTTAATTTGAGCGATCGGACGAGCGTCCATAGATCGTCCATGCAGATACCCGCTAAGTGTCCTCGACCGACGCTGCGATCGATTGAGCCGGACGGAGAATTGGCGAAGGGCCTCCATTCACGGACGGCGGACGTGCGTCCGATCGCTCTTTTAAAAATGGGCGCCCCAGGCGCCGTGAACGTAGATGTGCCCCATAACGAAGAGAGCGGAGCCGTCCTCACGTCCCGCACCGCCGCCGTTCCCGGTTGCCCGCCCGGTGCGGGCAAGAACTAACTACCGCCCGCCAGGCACTGCAGCGCGAGCACGGTGACGTTGTCGGTACCGCCGGCGTGGTTGGCGGCGTCGACCAGGCCGGACACCGCAACCTCCAGGCTCGGCGCGCGCGTGACGATCTCCAGCACCTGCGGATCGTCGACCATGCCCGACAACCCGTCGGAGCAGAGCAGGAACAGGTCCTGGTCGGCGATCTCGTGCGCGAGCACGTCGACCTGCACGGTCTCACGCATGCCGAGGGCTCGCGTGATGACGTTCTTGTGCGGGAACTTGCGCTGCTCCTCGTCGGACATGTCCGGCTTGGCGTCCTTGTAGTCCTCGAGCAGCGAGTGGTCGCGCGTCATCTGCTGGATGGCGCCGCCGCGCACGCGGTAGCAGCGCGAGTCGCCGACGTGCGCGATGTAAGACGTGTCGCCGACGACCTGGCAACTGACGATCGTCGTTCCCATGCCCTTGAACTTCGCGTCGCGTCCGGCGGCCTCGAAGATGCGCTGGTTCGCCATCTTGATGCCGATGACCAGACGGTTTTCCACGTACGACAGGTGGCGATCCATCTTGTACGGCCAGGTCGCGTCGTCGTCCTTGGTGCGCGTATAGAACTCGCGCATCACTTCGGCGGCCATCTTCGACGCCACCTCGCCCGAGGCGTGACCGCCCATACCGTCGGCGACCAGGAAGAGCTGTTCGTCCTCGATGAGCGAAAAATAGTCCTCGTTGTGCGTCCGCTTCATCCCGACATCGGTCTTGGCTGCGTAACGGATGCGCATGGTTGGCGTGAGAGACGAAAAACCGGCTCCAGGGTAGCGGCGCATTCCGAGCGCGTCAAATCCGGTCTGCACTGCTGCGTCGCGTGTCCTCGACGGCACGTCACAGCTCATTCCGGTTTGGAGAAAAGTTCGCACACCCGGCATTGACATACGGTGCCAGGCCCGAGTAGGGTACTGCTCAAATGTCTAGTTCCGAGGTTCGAACACAAACGGCAGTGCTTCTGGCGATCGGCGACGAGGTGCTGCGGGGCGAAGTGGCGAATAGCAATGCCGCTTTTCTCTCGGGACGGCTGTTCGAGGCGGGGCTCGAGCTACGCGAGCACGTGGTGGTCTCCGACGAACCGACGGCGATCCGCTCGGCCCTGATCCGGCTGCGCGCCGAGGTCGACGTCATCCTGGCGACCGGGGGCCTGGGCCCGACCGAGGACGACCGGACGGTCGACACCGTCGCCGACCTGCTGGGAGTCGGCACCGTCGCCGATCAGCCGTCGCTGGAGGCGATGAAAAAGCGCTTCGCCACCCACGGGTTCGAGCTGACACCCAACAATCTGCGCCAGGTGCGCGTCCCGGTCGGCGCGCAGGCGTTGGCAAACGCGGCGGGGATCGCGCCTGGGTTCCACCTCTCGCTGGGCGGCGCGCAGGCGTATTTTCTGCCCGGTGTGCCGCGTGAGATGGAGAAGATGTTCCTCGATCACGTCGCGCCCCGGCTGACGGCGCGCATGAGCGAGCTCGGGATGCCGCCGCCGGCCGTGCGTACCTGGCACGTGTACGGGATGGGCGAGTCGCATATCGACCATCGGCTGGCCGGCCTTCTGACCGGTATCGAGGGGGCGACGTTGCACTTCCGGACGTCGAATCCGGAGAACCACGTCAAGGTCGTGGTGCGCGATCGAGATCTCGAGCGTGGAAAGGCGACGCTGGAAAAGATCGACACCGAGCTGCGCAAGCGGATCGGCCCCGGCATCTACGCTGTCGATGGCGATACTTTTCCGTCGGCGGTCGCGAAGGCGCTGAAGGCGCAGAGCGCGACGCTGGCAATCGCGGAGTCGTGCACCGGCGGGCTCGCGGGGCAACTGATCACGTCCGAGGCGGGGGCGACGACCTTCTTCCGTGGCAGCGTGGTCTGCTACGCCGACGAGATCAAGACCGGCGTGCTCGGCGTCAAAGCCGAGACGCTGACCGACTTCGGTGCGGTCAGCGAGCCGTGCGCGCGCGAGATGGCGGAGGGAGTGAAGAAACTCTGCGGATCGACGCTGGCGGTGTCGATCACCGGCATCGCCGGGCCGGAGGGGGGCGCGCCCGACAAGCCAGTCGGCACGGTCTGCTTCGCGGTCTGCGGGCCGGGCACGACGCGCACCGCGACCAAGCTCTTCGCGGGCGACCGCGACCGGGTGCGCATGGCGGCGGCCTACTTCGCGCTGGATCTGGCGCGGCGCTACTTCGACACCCGCAAGCGATGAGCGACGGCCAGGCTCACAGTCAGCAGCACACGGTCCGCGGCGGTATTCGAAGCTTCGTGGCCGTGCCACTGTCCGCGCCGGTTCGGACCGAGATTCTGGGCGCGGCGGAGGGCTTGTCGGCGCGGCTGCCCGAGCTGAAATGGACGCGCAAGGTGGAGAACCTGCACGTCACGCTGATGTTCCTGGGCCAGGTGCAGGCCGAGCGGCTGGCGCGATTCGGCGCTGCGCTGGCCGGCGCGCTCGGCGGGCACCCGAGCTTCGCGGTCCAGCTGCGCGGCGTGGGGGCGTTCCCGTCGCAAAAGAACGCCCAGGTGATCTGGGTCGGTATCGACGATCCGTCGCGCCAGTTGGACGAGATCGCGCGCGCGGTCTTCGACATCGCCGAGCAGCTGGCGGTCGGCGACCTCGAGGAGCAGCGGCGCCGCCCATTTCGCGCGCACGTGACCATCGGCCGCACGCCGCGGCGTGGGGCCTCCAACGCCCTTCGGGCTCGCGCCGCCGGCGACGTGACGGAGGCGCTGGCTCCGTGGGCGGACCGCGCGTTCGGCGAGGTTCTGGTGAACGAGATTCATCTCTACGAGAGCATCACCGGTGGTGATGCCTCGACATACGTCTTGCGCGGCACCGCCGCGCTGGAAGGAGCGACCCATGGCGACCGAAAAGAGCGAGACCAAGGAATCAACTAGCGCGGCGTCATCTTCGTCGTCGTCCTCTTCATCTTCGTCCGCGAGGGCGACGGCCGAGGCGGCGCGCGCATCGGCCTCGTCCAAGCCGGTCGTGGTTGTGGCGGGCGCGGCGGTGTCGCCCGTGGCCGCGGTGGCGCCGGTGGCGCGCGAGCGTGACGCCACCCGCGACAAGGCGATCGAGCTGACGGTCTCGACCATCGAGAAGCAGTTCGGCAAGGGCAGCATCATGCGCCTCGGCGACGGGATGGCCCCGCCCGAGGTCACGGTGGTTCCGACGGGGTCGCTGGGCCTGGACATCGCGCTCGGCGTCGGCGGTCTGCCGCGCGGACGCATCGTCGAGGTCTACGGACCTGAGTCGTCCGGCAAGACCACGCTGGCGTTGCACGTGGTGGCGCAGGCCCAGAGGGGTGGGGGGATCTGTGCGTTCGTCGACGCCGAACACGCGCTCGACGTCGGTTACGCACGCAAGCTGGGCGTGCGCACCGACGACCTCTTGGTCTCACAGCCGGATTGCGGCGAGCAGGCGCTGGAGATCACCGAGATGCTGGTGCGTTCGGGCGCGGTCGACGTCATCGTGGTCGACTCGGTGGCGGCGTTGACCCCGCGCGCCGAGCTCGAGGGCGAGATGGGCGACTCGCACGTCGGCCTGCAAGCGCGTCTCATGAGCCAGGCGCTGCGCAAGCTGACCGGCACGATCTCCAAGTCGAACACGCTGGTGATCTTCATCAACCAGATCCGCATGAAGATCGGCGTCATGTTCGGCAACCCAGAGACGACGACCGGTGGCAACGCGCTCAAGTTCTATGCCAGCTGCCGGCTCGACATCCGCCGCGTCGGCGCGCTCAAGGACGGCGAGCAGGTGGTCGGCAACCGCACGCGCGTCAAGGTGGTGAAGAACAAGATGGCGCCGCCGTTCCGCGAGGTCGAGTTCGACATCCTCTACGGTGAGGGGATCAGCCATGAGGGCGACCTGGTCGATCTGGGAGCCGAGTGCGGCGTCGTCGAGAAGTCGGGCGCCTGGTTCGGGTTCGAGGGGGATCGGATCGGGCAGGGCCGGGAGAACGCCAAGCAATACCTGCGGGATCATCCCGAGGTCGCGCGCAAGATCGAGACGAAGGTTCTGGTCCACCACGGCATCGCCCGCGACCGCGGCGCGCCGGTGGCGGCGGGCGGCGAGGCAGGTGCCCCCAGCAGCAACGGCGCCGGCGCGACGGTGCACGCCTTCAGCCCTCAGCCGAAGCCGGCGTCAGAAAAGCGCGGACGATAGGCGGACGATAGGCGGACGATAGGCGGACGATAGGCGGACGATAGGCGGACGATAGGACGATAGCGCGGGCCTCGGAACCCGTTTGAGGGTTTCAAGCTAAAAGCAATGCCGGTCAGGGAACCGACCGCCAAGTGACCGCAGGTGCCAAGTCCGGATCCCTGATGGTCCAGATCTTGGCGTCCCCGGCGCCTCGGCGGTTCCCTGGCCGACCGGCATTGAAGCTAGAAGCCAGGTCAAGGAAGCGAGCGCCGGTGTGCCCACACACGCCGCGCTCGCGACACTCTCGTCGAGGTTGAGAGCGTTTCGTATTTGTTTCAGAGCGTTTCACCGTATACGATCACGGCAAATGGCCTCCAAGAAAACCGCCCCCGAAGGGCCTATCGAAGTCCCCGAGATCATCTCGATCCTGCCGCTCCGTAACTCCGTGCTCTTCCCGGGGTCGATCATTCCCATCGACGTTGGCCGCAAGAAGTCGGTGAAGCTGGTCGAAGAAGCGATCTCCAAGGAGCGCCCGGTCATCGGGATCGTGACCCAGCGCGACGCCCGCACGGAGGAGCCCGGTCCCACCGACCTGTTCTCGGTCGGCTGCGCGGCGCGGATCCTCAAGGTCATCAAGCTGGCCAAGGATAACTTCTCGGTGATTCTGCAGGGTGTTTCGCGCATTCGGTTGCTCGAGGTCGGGGGGCAGGATCCGTTCATGACCGCCAAGGTGCAGCCGCTGCCCGACGCGCCCAGCACCGACGTCGAGCTCGACGCGCTGGTGATGAACCTCAAGGACGTCGCCAAGCGCGTGATCAAGCTGATGCCCGAGCTGCCCAAGGAGGCGAGCGCGCTGGTCGACAGCGTGACCGAGCCGGGCCAGCTGGCCGATCTCATCACGTCGAACCTGGACGTGCAGGTCGACGAGAAGCAGGACGTGCTCGAGACGTTCGACCTCAAGAACCGCCTGCGCAAGGTGCTGCAGTTCCTCTCGCGCCAGCACGAGGTGCTGAAGGTGCGCGAGAAGATCAACAGCCAGGTTCAGGAAGAGATGGGGCGCAACCAGCGCGAGTACGTGCTGCGCCAGCAGCTGAAGGCCATCAAGGAAGAGCTGGGTGAGATCGACGACTCCGGCGGCGACCTCGACGACTTCCGCGAGAAGGTCGTGAACGCCAAGATGCCGCCCGAGACCGAGAAGGTCGCGATGAAGCAGCTCGAGCGGCTCAAGGTGATGCAGCCGTCGTCGGCGGAGTACACGGTGACGCGGACCTACCTCGAGTGGCTCGTCGAGCTGCCGTGGTCGATCGCAACCGATGACAAGCTCGACATTCAGGGCGCGCGCGACATCCTCAACGCCGACCACTACGATCTCGAGAAGGTCAAGAAGCGCATCCTCGAGTACCTGGCGGTGCGCAAGCTCAAGGCTGACAAGCGCGGGCCGATCCTCTGTCTGGTGGGTCCGCCCGGCGTCGGCAAGACGTCGCTGGGTCGATCGATCGCACGCTCGCTCGGGCGCAAGTTCATCCGCATCTCGCTGGGTGGCGTGCGCGACGAGGCGGAGATCCGCGGCCACCGGCGCACCTACGTCGGCTCGCTGCCGGGTCGCCTGGTCCAGGGCATGAAGAAGGCGGGCTCGAACAACCCGGTCTTCATGCTCGACGAGATTGACAAGCTCGGGCACGACTTCCGCGGCGATCCCGCAGCGGCGCTGCTCGAGGTGCTCGACCCCGAGCAGAATCACACGTTCTCGGACCACTACTTGGAGGTGCCGTTCGATCTCTCCAAGGTCATGTTCGTGGCGACCGCGAACATCATGGACCCGATTCCGCCGGCGTTGCGGGATCGCCTCGAGGTGCTGGAGCTGCCGGGCTACACGCGGGAAGAGAAGCTCAACATCTCGAAGCAGTTCCTGATCCCGAAGCAACTCGGCGAGCACGGCCTCGACACCAAGGCCGAGGGCGAGGGCTCGGGGCAGCGCGTGGTGTTCGACGACTCGGCCGTGGCCGAGGTCATCGACAGCTACACGCGCGAGGCGGGCGTGCGCAACCTGGAACGCGAGATCGCCAACGTCATCCGCGCGGTCGCCGTGCTGGTCGCCGAGGGAAAGGCGCAGCAGACGGAGGTCGTCACCGTCGACCGCAT
>Ga0265342_10001672_pt1 | contig 20363 bp, 14 predicted proteins | sample 4CB327metaG_FD_203125 | JGI IMG/M metagenome (GOLD analysis project Ga0265342, IMG submission 203125) | Rhizosphere microbial communities from Carex aquatilis grown in University of Washington, Seatle, WA, United States - 4-CB3-27 metaG | ecosystem: Host-associated > Plants > Roots >... | reverse complement strand
AGGCCCTTGCTGCGGAGCACCGAGGTACCGACGATCGTCGCCGTACTGCCGGTAATTTGCACTTGCTCGATAGTATCCTTAGATTTCTTTACCGTCCAACTCGACACGAGCAGTTCGCCATCGTACCATTGCAAGCTCCCAGAAATCGCGCCGGCGTTCAAAGCGATAGTCTCAAACGTCTGGGATCCTTGAGCAAGCTCGACGAGGTTCCCTTGGGAATCTTGCGAGACGTACAGATTGCCGGAGCTATCGAACGCGCAGTCGCGGAAATCCGACGATTGCGGATCGATATAATAGGTTGGATCCCCTTGCGCCCCGGCAAAGACGGCAATCGCGCCGTGATCGTCGCGCAATTTGTCCTTAATTTCGGCTATGGCAAGGTTACCGGTCGTGGGATCGACGGAGCAGGTATGCGCGACGCCGCCCGTCGTCAGCTTTTCGATCGGCGTCTGACTCCCGGGCCCAAACTCGTAGGTCTGGCCCTTGAGCGAGTCGTGGTTCCAGCCGGTAACAAACAGGTCGTTTGCGCCGTCTAGGCAGAGACCGTTTTTCTCAAAGCCCTGATCGAAGCCGCCAAGCTGGCCGGCCGGCGTTCCACTCGGAAAATCGAAGATATAAACGTTCCACCCGGTCGAGGCATACATGAGGGCTCCGCTGGGCGCGCGAACGTCAGGGCGCAGCGCTGCCAGGCCCCCGGAGGGCCCGGGTGTCGCGCCGGAGCCGGCTGATCCGCACCCGGCTAGTAGGGCAAGCATACAAAGTTTGGCTAGGTGGCGTCCGAGACTCGAAGCTCCCATTCCGCTATCCTCCGAAGAATGGCAATTCGCGAAAACGAGGTAACGGTCCGCCGAGAAATGCGGATTCTGGGCTGCTTGCTTGGTCACCCTCGAGGGGGTGGACTGGCGCAAGCGGGCGGGCGCTTTGAGGAACTTTTGAAACCGGTCCTGAAACAGAGTCTGGTCCCTCGGCGTAAACCAAAGCAGCAATGGAAACTTTACCGTGTGGTTGACCCGCTTTTCGATTAACCGGCCGGTGATCACCGCGATGGTGTTCATCGCGCTGGCCATTTTCGGCACGATCTCGTTCTACCGGATTGGCCGCAGTGCCAATCCCCCCAACACCGACTTCCCGATCGTGGTCGTCTATGCGGCCTATCCCGGGGCCTCACCTCAGGAGATGGAGCGGCTCGTCGTCAAGCCGATCGAAGATCAGCTCGACGGTATCGATGGCCTCGACCAGATGAGCGCCTCCGCTCAAGAGGGCGTGGGGATTATCGTCGTCCAGTTTAAGCTGGGCACCAATCTCGACATCGCCGCCATCAACGTGCAGAGCGGGGTCGACACGGCACGCGTCTACCTCCCGGTAGACCTCAACCCGCCCAGCGTCGAGAAGAACGGCGCGTCTCAACCGTTGCTCGATCTGGCCGTGAGTTCGAAGTCGATGACTCAGACGCAGCTGGCCGATTTCACGAACAACAAGCTCGAGCCGCTGCTCAAAGGCATACCTAACGTCCAGACCGTCGACGTTCGTGGTGCGGCAGATCGCGAGTTCCACGTCGAACCAATTCCCGAACGCTTGGTCGGCGCGAACGCGACGCTAGGGGATGTCTTCGCCGCCGTCGCGGCCAACAACGCCAATCTTCCCGGCGGTATCATGCGCCAGCACACGCAGGAAACGAGCGTTTCGGTTCACGCCGAAATCAACACGGCGCAAGATCTGCTGGGCATTCCGCTCATGATTCCCGGCAGCTCCAACAAGAACATGAAGATCGGCGACGTCGCCTACGCCTTCGACAGCCACGTCGAGCCGACGTCGATCTCGCACTTCAACGGTGAGCCGCGCATCTACGTCGAGCTCGGCCGCAACATCGCTGCCGACGAGATTACCTCGACGAAAGTCGCGCGCGAGCAAATCAAGAAGATCGAGACGCAGTTCCCCGAGGTTTCGTTGACCGAGATCGACGCCCCGGCCGATTACACGCAAAAGTCGCTCAACGGAGTCTGGCAGTCGCTCATCGAGGGCATCGTGCTGACGATGCTCGTGATGCTGCTCTTCCTGCACGCGTGGCGCAACGCCATCGTCATCATGATCGCGATCCCCTCGTCGATCCTCGCGACGTTCGTTCTCATGAAGATTTTCGCATTCCACCTCGACACGATGTCGCTCATGGGGCTTTCGCTGATCATCGGCATCTTGGTCGACGACTCCATCGTGGTGCTCGAGAACATCACGCGGCATCGCGATCTCGGCGAGGAGCCGATCGACGCGGCGGTTAACGGCCGCAGCGAAATCGGCGGCGCCGCCGTGGCCATCACCATGGTCGACGTGGTCGTCTTCCTTCCGATCGCGTTCCTACCGGGAATCGTCGGCGCCTATCTGCGCGAATTCGGCGCAGTCATCGTTATTGCAACGCTCTTCTCCCTGCTCGTTTCGTTCACGCTTACGCCGCTACTGGCGGCCAGGTGGAGCGTGTTGAAGCGTTCGAAAGGGCAGCCGGCCTGGATGAACACGCTCGGCTCGCTAAAGGCCTCCCTGATACTCATCGGGGCCGCGGTTCTAGCGTACTTTATCCCGTGGCCGATGGGCGAGCTGCGTTATATTCTGCCGATTATGATCGGCGCCCTGATGCTGCTGAACTTCTTGGTCCTGCGTTACGAGCGGATTCTAACGTGGTACCGGACGCGCGCGCTTCCCTACGCACTCGAGCACGGACTCTTCGTCGTTTGGGTATGCGTCGTGCTGGTCATCAACTCGCTGACCCTCGCGATGGGTGCCGGTACGACGACGATTGCGGTCAACGTCGTGTTCCTCGTCCTCGCAGTCATCTGGCACGGAGTCGGCTGGATGTTGCGGCGCAAGGTTCCCGAATCCGGAATAAATTACCGGTGGTCGTCGGCGAACGGACATTCGCGCACCGCGACGATGATGCGGCGCTCGGGCGAAGCGATCAAGAACATGCCGCGCGTCGTTGGCCGGTGGTTCTACCAGACCGGCCGCGGCGGCCGGCTAACGTTGGCGACGTTTGGGCTTCCGATCGCGTTGGCGATACTCTTCCCAATCCTCGGCCCCATCGACTTCGACTTCGTGCCGCAAGTGCAGACCGGTGAGATCGCGATGACGGTCACCTACCCACCCGGAACGCCGTTGGACACGACCGCGAAGTACGTCACTAACCTCGAAACCGGCATCATGAAGGTCGAGGGAATCAAGTCGGTCAGTTCGACGGTCGGACGCAAGCCGCAAGGCTGGAGCAATGCGATCGGCGACAATTACGCGCGTCTCGACGCCCAAACGCTGCCCGAGCGTCGCCACGACACGTACAAGATCATCGACCAAATCCGCAAGCTCGGCTATTTGGTGCCCGGCGGAGATTTCCAAGTCTCCGGTGACAGCGGTGGCGGCTCGGGAGCATCTATTTTCTACTCGCTTTCCGGTCCGGAAGACGCCATAGCGCCGGCGGCTGAAAAGGTTGCGGCTTTCCTGCGCAATACCACGGGGAGCGTCAACGTACAGACGAGCAACGAGGCTGCCGCGCCACGCCTTAACGTCAACATCGACCCGCAGAAGGCCGAAGTGCTGGGAATCTCGCCGGCAACCGCCGCCAACGCGGCGCGCCTCGCCATCGACGGCGCGGTCGCGACGCGCGTGCGCGCCGAAAACGGCCTGGTGGACGTGCGCGTTCAGTTCCCGTCAGCCGAACGCAAGACCGTGGATCAGCTCACGCACATCCGCGTACGCGCCGAGGACGGAACGCTCGTGCCGCTTGCCGACGTCGCGAACCTAGAGTGGACGAAGGCGCCGCTGCAGATCAAGCGCCTCGACCGTCAACGCGTCGTCGACGTTTACGGCGGCACCTTGCCGGGTTACTCGCTGGGTTCGGTAACGGGTCCGCTCGAGCGCGAGCTCAAGAAGCCGGGTTTCCTTCCCGAAGGCGTCCACCTCACGGCGCAGGGCGACACGCAGTTCATGAACGAGACGATGGCCAACATGGGCGTCGCCCTGTTGACCTCGTTCATGCTTATCTACATGTTGATGGTCATTCTCTACGGCTCGTTCCTCGAACCGCTGATCGTCATGCTCTGCGTACCGCTGGCTATCATCGGTGCGCTCGTCGCCCTTTCGTTGATGCATCGCATCGAGCCGACCGGAGGACAATCGCTCAACATTATCTCGATGATCGGCATCATCATGCTCTTCGGCCTGGTGGCCAAGAACGGGATTCTGCTCGTCGACTATTCCAACACGCTCTGCCGCCGCGGACTGCGCGTTCGCGACGCGGTGCTGCAAGCTTCAAGCACGCGGTTCCGTCCGATCATCATGACGACGTGCGCCATGATCTTCGGTATGCTGCCGCTCTCGCTGGGCTTTGCCGAAGGCGGCGAATGGCGGCAAGCGGTGGGAACGGTCATCATCGGCGGCCTGCTCAGCTCGCTGATTCTCACGCTCTTTCTCGTTCCGATGGTCTACGAAACGTGGATTGGATTCTTCGAACGCCGCGCCGATCGGCGAGCGGTTGCCGCCGAGCTCACGCACCCCGCAGAGGTCGCTCGCGGCGTCGTTTGAGAGCGAGCAAGCATGGGTACAGAGCCTGCATGAAAAGGCTCTTTACTGTTGCATTTGCTACCGCTCTTTGTGCCGCGCCGCTCGCCGCGCCCGCGCAATCGGCGGTCACCGTCATCGTAAACGGACAGACGATGAACTTTGCGCAACCACCGATCGTGCGTGCGGGCCGCGTCTTCGTTCCGTTGCGCGGCGTCTTCGAACAACTCGGCGCGACGGTCGTCTACGCGAACGGCCAAATCAATGCGACCGGACGGGGCCGCACCATATCGCTTACGATCGGGTCGACGCAGGCTACGGTCGACGGCCAGCCTCAGACGATGGACGTCGCGCCCTTCATCGTTACCGACACGACGTTCGTTCCGCTGCGCTTTATTTCGCAGGCGCTCGGCGCATCGGTGAATTGGAACGACTCAACGAGTACGGTAACGATCGCCGGGGGAGGCGGACCCGGAGGTGGGTCGGGAGGCGGCGGACCGGCGCCGTATCGCGTGCAGCTCGTCTCGGTCTCACCGACCGGAACGGTCTACGGAACGATGCCCGCAATTCACTTTGGTTTCGATCACCGCGTGCGCTTCGAAACGCTTCGCGTGCGAATCGACGGACGCAACGTCAATTCCGGCCTGAATCAGAGCGGTCGAGGATTTTATATCAGCCCGCCCTGGCCGCTGGCCTTCGGCGATCACAGCGTGCGCGTCACCGGTACGACCTTTGACGGCGTCACGTTCGACCTCTCATGGGGATTCAAACGCGTCCCAGGATAAGGGCAAGCGCCGCGCTCTGGTAACGGGCGCGGCGCACGGCCTGGCCGCCGGAATCGCACCACTTCTGGCGCACGACGGCTTCGGCACCATTGCGATCACCTATAGAAATACTCCGCCCGACGAGACGCTAGCGGCGATTGAAGCCGCCGGCGCGTCGGGCGCTGCCGTGCGCGTGGATTTTCTGGACGAGGTCGCGGCGATCGAGGCCGCGCTGCGCGACGCGAACGAGCGCTACGGGCCGTTCGACACCCTCGTGCATGGCGTCGGGCCGTTACCGGTAAAGCGCTTTACCGACGCGACGATCGACGATTATCGCGAGGCAATCGACGGTAATCTTCGTAGCGCAATTTTGACGGCTAAGGCGACGTTGCCGGCGATGCGCGAGGCCCGATTCGGCCGCCTGATCTTCTTCGGAATGCCGGGATCGAGCGAGACGCGACCCTTCAAGAGCCTCTCGCTCTACCAGTCGGCCAAGAGCGGACTGGTGGCTTTTGCGCGATCGCTCGCGCTCGAGGAAGCGCCGCACGGGATTACGATAAACGTCGTTTCGCCCGGCGACATTCGCGACAAGGGGATCGATCGGGCGCAGGCGCGAGAACGCCAAGCGAATAATCCGCGCGGCCGCCCCGGAAGCTACGAGGACGTCGCCGATACCGTGCGATTCTTAGTGGCGCCTGAGCGCGACTTTATCACCGGCGCGGTGATCGAAGTCACCGGCGGCCTGCAATCGGCGCAAGAGAAGGCGCGGTAGGACTCGACTGAGCGAAACTCGTAACGTCGGCCAGACACGATGCGCGACGTTAACAACGAACATCAGCCTTTTGCGCTGCCCGGCACTCGCCCGCAATATGGGCCCGACAGACTCGTCAACGTCGAGGAAATCGACCTTTACTTAGTTCCGGACATCGAAAACGAGTCGTTGGACGGCGTCTGCACGATGACCGTGCGCGCGCTCGACGAGGCCGTGCCGCAACTTACACTCGATGCGGTCGACCTGCAAGTGGCGCGCGTCGAGCTGCATACCGACGCCGGTCGCAAACCGCTAAAGTTTCGCCGGTTGGACGGCAAGCTCGAAATCAGTTTCGATCCACCGATCGACGCGGGTGAGGCCGCAACCTTTTCGGTCGCCTATCGCGTCGTCAAACCGCGCCACGGTCTCTTTTTCGTAAAACCTACGGCGGCGCGTCCGGCGAAAATCGCGCACGCCTGGACGCAGAGCCAGGATCAATACGCTCGCTACTGGTTTCCGTGTCTGGACTATCCCTACGAGAAGCAGCGCACCACGACGACGATCGTCGTTCCCAAGGGAAACATCGCGCTCGGCAACGGGGAGCTGGTAGAACGTAAAGATGATGGCGACAAAACGATCTTTCGTTACCGCCAGGAAGTGCCACACAGTACTTACCTGATGACGATGGTGGCCGGACCTTTCGTCGAGGTCGAGCAGGGAAGCGCCGGACGCAACGGCGTTCCGGTTTCGTACTACGTTCTGCCCGGCCGAGAGACCGACGGGCATCGTTCGTTCGACAAGACGCCGCAGATGATCGAAACCTTCGAGCAACGACTCGGCAGGGCGTATCCCTACGCGCGGTACTCCCAAATCGCCGTTACCGACTTCATCTTCGGAGGCATGGAGAACACGTCGGCGACGACCCAGACCGATCGCACGCTGCACGACGAAACGGCGCATCTCGATTTCTCCAGCGATCCGCTCGTTTCGCACGAGCTCGCGCACCAATGGTTTGGCGATCTGCTCACTTGCCGGGATTGGGCACACGCCTGGCTCAACGAAGGCTTCGCTACCTACATGGAAGCGGTCTGGCGGGAAGCCGATCTCGGCCACGACGAGTATCTATACGACATCTTTGAGTGCCGGACGCTCTATTTCAAAGAGGAGACCGAGCGTTACCGCCGCCCCATTGTCTGCAATACTTTTCGCGATCCGATCGAGATCTTCGACCGCCACCTCTATCAAAAAGGCGGCGCGGTGCTGCACATGCTCCGCGGCGAGCTCGGAGACGCGCGGTTTTGGCGCTCGATTGGCGAGTACGTGCGGCGCAACGCGCAGGGCAGCGTCGAGACCATCGATCTGATTCGGGCCATCGAAGAGGCGACGGGCCGCAACATGCGCCGCTTCTTCGATCAATGGGTGTTCGGCGCGGGTTATCCGCAACTGGATATCTCCGTCGCGTGGGACGCGCAGCGGAAGATCGCCACGCTTACCATCGATCAAAAGCAGCTGGTTGACGCCGCCAATCCCGCGTTCGAGTTCGACGTCGAGGTGGCGTTTGCGCCGGCATCGGGCGAGGAACGCCGGGTTCGGGCGCACGTGGAACGCGCCCATGAGAGCATTGCCGTGGCGCTCGATTTCGAGCCGGTGCTGTTGCGCTTCGACCCTGGATCCTTCTTATTGGCCGAGGTTCGGTATCGTCTCGGTGCCGATTTCTCCGCCGCCGTTCTGGAGCGAGATCCCGATATTGTGGCGCGCATCCGCGCGGCGCGGGAGCTTGCTGCGGATGGCAGCCAGGCTGCCAATCGCGCAATCGCTGCGGCGTTCGAACGCGACGAGTTTTGGGGCGTCCTCGCTGAAGCCGCGAGCGCGGCAGGCGCGACACGCGCGCCGTGGGCCCGCGACCTCCTGATCGGTGCGCTCGCGCACAAACATCCCAAGGTCGCGCGCGCGGCTGCGGAAGCGCTGGGCAACTTCCGCGATGCCGAGACGGCCGGCGCGCTGATCGCCGTCGCCCAGAAACACCGCTCGTACTTCGTGCGCGCCGCGGCGCTGACGGCGCTGGGTAAAACGCGCGACCCGCGCGCTCTGGAGATCTTGCGCGCGGCGACCAAACTCGAGACATGGAACTCGGTCGTCGAAAGCGGCGCGGTGCGTGGGCTCGCTGAGCTCGGCGATCTCGCTGCCCTCGATCCAATTCTCGAAGCGTGCCTGCCGTCGCGCGGGGAGGGCCTTCGTCGTTCCGCCGTCGCGGCGCTGGGACGAATCGGCGCTCTCGTTGAACCGGCGCGAGTACGCGCAGTGGATGAGATCGGCCAGCGCTTCGACGACCCGGAGTTTATGGTTTCTATTGAAGCAGTTTTCGCGGCCGAGTCGCTCGGCGACGAGCGTTTCCTTCCGGCACTCGACCGTCTCGCCGTCGAAGCGTTCGACGGCCGGGTGCGCCGCGACGCCGCCGAGGCCGCGGCGCGCATTCGTAAAGGCGCAAAAGTTCCGGCACAAGTAAGGAGTCTAAGAAACGACATCGACGAGTTACGTGAAGAACAGCGCAGGTTACAGGAGAAGATCGAAGCGGCGCTGGCGCATCCATAAAGGGCGCGCCCTTACCGCTGGGTTGATTCTGGCGCTACTGGCCGCCGGCGTTTGGGCATTGACAAACGGGCACCGCCGCTCGCCGCAGCCGACGGTCGCGGCATCGCTTTCGCGCGCCCCGGCGGACTTCGAACCTGCGGCAGTAACCGCCCCGGTAGCGCCGCTCGCTCCGCCGTGGACCAGCGGTGAGCTTTCTCAAGTGCGTCAGGCTCTCGATGGGGCGTTCGCGCCGGCCATCAGCGGAGCGCGCTCGTGGAGCCTCGCGGTGGTCACGTCCAATGGCGCTCCGATTTACGGCCGCGGCGCGCAGAATGCCGTAGCCCCCGCTTCCTCGCAGAAACTGATCGTGGCGGCGACCTCGTTGTGGGCGTTAGGCCCGGCGTACCGGTTCCACACGATGTTCGCGGCGCGCCAGGGGATTGGCGACAACGGCGTGCTCGACGGTAATCTCTGGCTCATCGGATCGGGCGATCCGTCACTATGGTCCTCCGATTTGCGTAATGGGATCGCCATGCTCGCCCACTCCGGCTTGCGGCGAATCGGCGGCGGCGTCGTCGTGGATGCGACCGCCCTGAGCGGGCCGGAGCGCAATCCACACTGGGGCCGCGACGATGACGGCCAGGATTATGCGGCACCAACCAGCGCCGTGTCGATGGATGGCGATACGGTGGAATCACACGTCCTCGTCGGCGGCGCCGAGCAGGCCGTTTGGACGCCGATGCAGGACGTGGCGCACTATGTCGCCACCGCTACGCAGCATATGCTCGCCGCGCGAGGTATTGCCTCGGCCACGGCGCCCAGCGTGGGCGCCGCGCCGCTGGAGTCCGTGGTTTTGTGGGATCACCGCTCCGCGCCGCTGGCAGCCCTCGAAGCGCATATGCTCTTCGTTTCCGACAACCATTATGCCGAGCAGCTGCTGCGAACGGTTGGTGAAGAAGTGACCGGCATGCCGAACGACGTCGGCGGCGTCGCGGCGGAGCGCGCGTTCTTAGCGCAGCGCGGCATCCCTAATCCGGGTCTGCGCCTCCTCGACGGGAGCGGTCTTTCGGCCGAGAATCGCGTCGCCGCGATCACCCTGGCGCGACTGCTCGCCGCGTGCCAATCCTCGCTCTACCTGCTGCTGCCGCGCGGCGGACGCGAGGGCACCCTGGAAGATTACGATTTCACCACCGCGCTTGGGCGCGTTCGCGCGAAGAGCGGGCACCTCTCCGACGTTTCGGCGCTGGCGGGATACGTGACGACGCGCCATCACGGCCGCATTGCATTCGCCTTCCTGATCGACGGGTCGCCCGCCGATCCCGATGCCGCGATCGTGCGTGCCGTCGACCGGCTCTCGACCTTCTAGCGCATGTTAGACGAAGCGACGCTTTCCCGGCTTATCGGACGCGCCTTGCAGAACGGCGGCGAGTTTGCCGACGTCTTTTGCGAGCGGCGAAAGACGGTGGCGTACCGTCTGCAAGACGGACGCATCCACGACGCTACCTACGGCGTAACGCTCGGCGTCGGCATTCGAGTCGTGGCGGGCGAGTCGGCTGGCTACGCCTACTCCGACGACTTGAGCCTCGACGCGCTGTTGGAGGCTGCCGGAGCGGCGTCTCTGATCGCGCGCGCCGCGCCGGCCGGCGAAGTTCGCGTCGCGCAGCTATGCGGCGAAAGCGTCGACTCTTTTTATGACGGCGAGCTCGTGGATCGCAGCGACGCGTCGCGTTATATTACGCTGCTCGAACGAGCCGATGTCGCAGCGCGCCGTTACGATCCGCACGTCGTTGCCGTGAACGGACATCTGACCGACGAAGTGCAAGAAGTTTGGATCGCAACCAGCGAGGGCCGTCTCGTTGCCGACCGCCGCCCGCTGGTCACCCTCGGCATTCAAGTCGTGGCGAGCGATAAGAAGGAGCGCGGCTCGGGTTATGCCGGCGACGGCGGCCGTACGTCGCTCGCCTATTTTGAACGGCAGACGCCCGAGGCACTGGCGACCGACGCGGCGCGGATCGCAACCGTTAATCTCGGAGCGAATCCCGCTCCCGCGGGAGAGATGGAGATGATCGTCGGTGCCGGCGGCGGCGGCGTGCTCTTGCACGAAGCGGTCGGGCACGGGCTCGAGAGCGATTTCAACCGTCAGGGCACGTCGCTCTACAGTGGACGCGTCGGCGAGCGCGTCGCCGGCGAACTGGTCACGATCTTGACGACGGCAACCTCTACGAAGAGCGCGGCAGCGTCAACGTCGACGACGAAGGCGTTCCGGGGCAGCACAAAGTTTTGGTGGAGAACGGCGTCTTGTGTGGATACATGCAAGACCGGCTCAACGCGCGCTTGATGGGCGTGTCGTCGACCGGCAGCGGCAGGCGGCAGTCGTTCCGCTTCGCGCCGCAGCCTCGCATGTGCAACACGTATATGCCCGACGGTGGATCGAGCGTCGACGAGATCATCGCGTCGACGCAGCGCGGGATTTTCGCAAAGTCGTTCGCCGGCGGTCAAGTCGAGATCAGCAAAGGCGATTTTGTCTTCATGGTCGGCGAAGGCTACCTCGTCGAGAACGGCAAGGTCACCGCTCCGGTGAGGAACGCAACCATCGTCGGGAACGGGCCGGACATCATGATGAAGGTCGTTGCCGTCGGCAACGATAGCCGTCTGGCGCGGCGTCACTACACATGCGGTAAGGGCGGCCAATACGTTCCCGTCGGCGTCGGCATGCCGACGGTGAAGATTTCTTCTATTACCGTGGGCGGAACGCAGCATGAATGAAGCCTCGGCAATCGAGCTGGCGCGCGAAGCCGTCGAGCTCGCCGGTGCGGCCGGCGCGCACGGCGCCGAGGCGTCGGTTTCAATCGCGCGGCGTTTTCACGTCGAAGCGCGCGAGCGTACCGTTGCCCGACTTGAAGGCTCTACGGGTAAGAGCCTCTTCATGCGCGTCTTTCGGGACGGGCGCAAGGCGACGTTATCTACCACCGATTTCACACCGGAAGGGCTGCGCGAGGCAGTTGCGCGCACCGTCGCGCATGCCGACGTCGTCGCTCCCGATGAGTGCGCCGGTCTTCCCGATGAGGCCGGCAGCGACGACGCGCACCTCGATTTAGCCGATCCGGCCGTTGCCGAGCGCGAAGGCGAGCCGAAGATCGAGGACGCGCTGGCGCTCGAACGGCTGATTCGCCAAGCCGATTCGCGCGTCACCAACTCCAGCGGGTCGCATTATACCGATTCGGTCGGCGTTACCGCGATCGCCAACTCGAGCGGCCTTGCCGCGGGCTACGGATGGACGCGCGCCGGCACGACGACCGGGCCGGTAGCCCTCGACGGCGGCGTCAAGCGCATCGCGCACTACGGCACGGCGGCGCGCCACCTGCGCGATCTGGAAAGCATCGAGACCGTTGCAACGATCGCCGTGCGCCGCGCCGTCGATCTCTTCGGTGCGCGAAAGCCGCCGACGATGCGCGTGCCGGTAATCTTCGAGCGCGACGTCGCCGCTTCGATCCTTGACGACCTTTTTGCGGCTATTTCCGGGGCCAACGTCGCGACGGGAAACTCCTGGCTCACGGGACGGCTCGGCAATCGAATCGGCAGCGAATTGGTCACGGTGATCGATGATGGGCGGCTGCCGGCGGGTCTGGGCAGTTCGCCGTTCGACGGCGAAGGGGTGCCGACGCGACGGACGCCCGTCTTTGAGCGCGGCGTCCTCCGTACGTTTCTCTACGATTCGTATTACGCGCGCAAGCTTGGCGCGACGACGACGGGAAACTCGACCGGGGGAGGCATCGGCCCCTCGAACTTTTATCTGGAGCCCGGCGACGCGACGCTCGAGGCACTCATCGCCTCGACGCCGCTGGGCGTGCTGGTCGTCGACACCATCGGCTTTGCAACCGAGCACGCTTCGGGCACCTATAGCCGCGGCGCGCGCGGTTTTTTCATCGAGGGCGGCGAACTGGCCTATCCGATCGATGAGTTTACCGTCGCAGGTCAGTACGCGGAAATGCTCGCGGGCGTTGACGCCGTTGCAAACGATCTGCGCTTCGATGCGGCGGTCGTCTCACCGTCGTTTCGCGTGGCTCAAATGACGGTAAGCGGAAACTAGGAAAGCGTAGGAGGCTGACGATGCCAAACCCGCAACCGGCCATAAGTTTGACGATGATCTTGCGCATCGACATGCCTAACGAGCCGGGCGCGTTCGGCACGCTGGCCAACGCCGTCGGCGATGCGGGTGGAGCGATATTCGCCGTCGACATGCACAGCGTCGGCAAAGGGCGGATCGTTCGCGACGTGACGATCGGCGTGCCGTCCGAAGCGATTGGGCAAGACGTGCGCAACGCCATCGAAGCCATAGACGGGGCGCGCATTATTTTTGCTTCCGATTCAACGTTTCTCGCGCACGTCGGCGGAAAGATACGCATCGATTCCAAGATCACGATCAAAAACCGCCAAGATCTTTCGACCGTCTACACGCCTGGCGTGGCCCGCGTCTCAATGGCGATCGCCGCCGATCCGACTAAGGCCTTCCAACTTACCGTGAAACGAAACACCGTGGCCGTCGTAACCGACGGCACGGCGGTTCTGGGATTGGGCGATATCGGCCCGCTCGGGGCGCTGCCGGTGATGGAAGGTAAGGCGATGCTCTTCAAGCAGTTCGCCGGCATCGATGCCTTTCCGATCTGCCTCGACACGAAGGACGTCGACGAAATCGTCGCGACGGTGGTGCACATCGCTCCCGTCTTCGGCGGAATCAACCTGGAAGACATCAGCGCGCCGCGGTGCTTCGAAATCGAAGACCGGCTGATCGAAGCGCTCGACATCCCGGTGATGCACGACGACCAGCACGGAACTGCGGTGGTGATTCTAGCCGCGCTCATTAACGCGGCCCGGGTCGTCGGTAAGCGGCTCGAAGATCTGCAGGTCGTCGTTGCGGGAAGCGGTGCAGCGGGGACGGCGACGATCAAGATGCTTCTCGGGGCCGGCGTTCGCGACGTCATTCCGGTGGATCGCGCGGGGGCTCTCAACCGCACCGACCGTTACGAGAATCCGCACTGGCGCTGGCTGGCGGAGAACTGCAATCGCGACAACCGCCGCGGCTCGCTGCACGAAGTGCTCGAGGGCGTCGACGTGTTTATCGGTGTTTCGGCTCCTGGAATTCTTCAGCCCGAGCATATCGCCCGCATGGCGCGCGATCCAATCGTCTTCGCAATGGCCAACCCGACGCCGGAAATCATGCCCGACGTCGCCGCACCCTACGCTGCGGTCATCGCCACGGGCCGCTCCGATTTTCCCAACCAGGTGAACAACCTGCTTTCGTTCCCGGGAATCTTCCGCGGCGCTCTCGACGTTCGCGCGCGGCGCATCACCGAAGGCATGAAGATCGCCGCGGCGTACGCGATCGCCGAAATCGTGAGCGAACGCGAGCGCAGCGCCGAGTACGTAGTCCCGAGCGTCTTCGATCCGCGCGTCGTCGATGCCGTTGCCAAAGCGGTCGCAGCCGCTGCGGCCGAAGACGGCGTCGCCCGCCGCACTCCGGTGAAGACGGACGAAGAAGGCTTAACGCTCTCTACGTAATCCAGCTCCGCTCAGGATGACAACGGTTGGCGCGAGCTTAGCGTGTGTTCTTCGACGCGGATGCGCCACGATAGGAGCGCTGCGTTTAGCAGCGAGAAGACGACCGCGATTTCGATGGCGCCGAAGGCGAGCGGAAGCAGCGCGATCTCCGTGCAGACCAAGATGTAATTCGGATGGCGGACGAAGCGGTACGGGCCGCGGCGGACGAGCGGCGCGTTGGGGACGGTGATGATTCGGGTCGTCCAATACGGACCCAGCGAGGCGATGACCCACAGGCGCAGCGGCTGCAGCAAGATGTAGAGCCCGAGAAGCCACCAGTTCGGCGCGCGCGACGCGGGAATGAAGATCGCCATGGCGACGAGCCAGCCGGCGTGTAATGCGAGGAAGAAGGGATACTGTGACGCGCCGGCTTCGGTGCCGCCCGACGCGAGCAAACGGCGCGTATTGCGCTCGGCGTAAAACGACTCGACGGCGCGTTGCAGCGCCACCAGGATCAGAACGACCCACAGAACGCTCGTGGCGCTCAATCCCTCTCGAGCAGCGTGAAGCCTGCGGTGAAACCAGGGCCGAGCGAGCTGACCAGCGCACGGCGCCACGGCGTGGCGAAGTCACGTTCCAGCACGAACATCACCGTGGCGGCCGACATGTTGCCGTAGGCGCGCAGCACTTCGCGCGATGCCGAGAGGCGATCCGGCTCCAGCTGATACGCTACCTCGAGTGCATCGAGGACCTTGGCGCCGCCTGGGTGACAGAGGAATGCGTCGATGTCGCGCAGCTCCAGGTCGCGTTCTCGCAGAAAGTCGACCGCGACTTCGTGAAGCTGGGTCGTCACGAGCTCGGGAATATCGCGCGAGAAGATCGCTTTGAAGCCTTCGGGGGTAACCTCCCAGCCCATGACGTCGAGCGAATCCGGCCACGTGTATTCGCCGCCGCCAATGACGCGCGGTCCTTCCCCCTCGGAAGATATCAGCGCCGCTGCGGCCCCGTCACCGAAGAGCGCGGTGGCGACGATATTACTTTTGGTAAAGTCGTCGCGGCGGAAGCAGAGCGCGCATAGCTCGACGACCAGAAAGAGGACGAGTGAGCCCGGCATCGACGCGGCCATCGTTGCGGCGCGCGAGAGACCGATCGTGCCGCCGGCGCATCCGAGGCCGAAGATCGGCAAGCGGCGCACCGTGCGGCGAAGGTTCATCTTTTCCATCAAAAGCGCGTCCAAGCTCGGCGTCGCGATTCCGGTGGTGGAGACAACGACGATCGCATCGATTTCATCGGGATGCCGGCCGGCACGTTCTAAAACGCTCAGCGTCGCCGACTCGAGCAGCTCGATCGCCGAGTCGAGGTACACTTGATTGCGTTCGGGCCAGTCGTGCAGCCGCTCATACCATTCAATCGGCACGCACGAAAAACGACGCTCGATTCCGGTATTGCCGAACATGGGAAGCAGCCGAACGATTTCCCGCGATCTGGGGCCGAGCGCTAGTTCGATCCGCCGTGTAACGTCACTCTGCCCTAGAACGTACGGCGGTACGGCCGTAGCGACCGCGAGCAGGCGCGCATCGGCGCCGATACGCCCGTTCCCTCGGTCCGGCAGGGTCCCCGCGACCCGCATGGTAATGGCAACCTCCCGTGTCGTTTAGACAAGCCCCAGCGGTGCTTTTGGCGGCCCTACTATTGGGCGCCGGCAGCAAGCCCGCCCCGCTGATCATGTATTCGGCACCGGCCGGCACGCGACCAACCGGAGCCGACCGGATTCATCCGACCGATGCCGTCCTTCCCAACGGGAGAATAGCCGCACCGGCCGGGACGAGTATTTTCGTCGGCAGCAATCCTCTGGGCCTGACTCTTTCGACCGACGGGCGATTCGCCATTCTCTCCAACGGGGGCATGGCGTCGGGCTGGTCGCTGACCGCGCCGCCCGATACGCCAATCACCTCGAGTGCGTCCCTTACCGTCGTGGATACGCGCAGCATGCGCATCGCGTCGGTCTATCACGCGCCGGCCACATCTTTTTTTATGGGCGTCGCATCGGCTCGCGATCCGGGCAATCCGGCGCAAGCGATCGTACTCGCCTCGGACGGCGCCGCGGGAAAGGTGCGCATCTTCAATCTGGATAGCGCCGGCACGCTCAGTGAAGTGACGGCAATCGCGCTCTCAGCGGATCCGGCGCACCGCGCATTTCCGGCGCAGATCGCCGTAACGCCCGATAACCGAACGGCATACGTTGCCGACAACCTCGGCAACTCGGTGATCGCCATCGATATAGCTTCGCGCGCGGTGCAGCGCTCGGTTCCGGTGGGGGATTTTCCGCTCTACGTTGCCGCCGGAAAGTCCAGCGTCTTGGCGTCCGGCACGGGCCTTGCTGCCTACGCACCGGTCGTTCCTCCGGCGCTGCAGCCGCAGTTCGTCGTTCCAAACTTTGATCCGTCGAAATCGTCGGCGCTCTCCGTTCTCCAGGTTGCCGGCGGGAGCGCCGGCGATCCCACGACCGTGCCGATGGATGCGGCGCCGGACGGCTCGAAGGTCGTCGGTGGTGCCGCTCCAGGCGCGGCGGTCATCAGCCGCGACGGAAGCTTAGCCTACGTCGCAATGGCGAACGTCGATCGTATCTCGGTCGTTGCACTCGCCGGAGCGCCGCGCGTCGTGCGCGGTTTGGACCTGCGCCTCTACCCGGGAGCGCCCTACGGCGCGCAACCAAGTGCCGAGGCGCTCAGCCCCGACGGTAAGCGTTTGTACGTCGCACTCGCGGGCCTCAACTCCGTCGCCGTACTCGACGCGCGCAAGCCGACGCGCTATCGCTACGGTCTCATCCCCACCGGTTGGTATCCGACGGCGATCGCGCTCTCGAGCAACGGCCGCTATCTTTTCGTCGCCGGCGCCAAAGGCGTCGACGGCTGGGGCTTGCTGCAACGTGTCGATCTCAAGCACACCCCGTTGATAAAAACCACGCTTGCGGCGCTGCGCTACAATCGCACGCCCAGCGTCGCGCAGTTCAATCCGGTCATCCCGCCGCTACAGTCCAACAAGCGCAGTGAAGTTATCGATCACGTCGTTTGCATCGCCGCCGGCACGCAAGGCTACGATGCGGCGCTCGGCGGCCTCAAGGATGCGGCAGGCCTTCCCCATGGAAACGGCGATCCGACCTTCGCGCGCTATCCGGAAGGAATCACGCCCAATCTTCACGCCTTGGCGCGTAACTACGCCCTGGCGGATAATTTTTACGCACCCGATGCCGATATCGACGTCGCGCGTCACTATGCCACGGCAGGCGAGGCGACGCTCTACGAGCAGCTCGTTGCCGCCGCGGGAATCGCGCGCGCCCCGATGGACGACCACGGCTCCGATCCCGAGGACTACGGCCGGGAAGGCTATCTCTTCAACGCCTTCTCGCGGGCCGGATTGACGTACCGTGACTACGGCGGCCTGCTGCGGCTCTCCGGTTACGACGGCTCGCAGTATCACCTCAACGTTCCGGCGCTGGCCGCGCTCGACGGCAACGTCGATCTCGACTACGGCACGTGGAATCCGAAGATCACTAACGCTATGCGCGCCGAAGAGTTCGAACGCGACATGCAACGGTACGTCTCGGCCGACCGCATGCCGAACTTTACCTTCGTATGGCTGCCCACCGCCGAGGGAAGTCCCGGCGCCGCCGACGGCGATAAGGCCGTAGGCAAGATCGTCGACTATCTTTCGCGTACGCCTCATTGGAGCTCGACGGCGATCTTTATCGTACCCGAGGGTCTGCAGGGCGCGGTGGATCACGTCAACGCCTTGCGAAGTTACGCGCTGGTCGTTTCGCCGCTTGCGCGGCGAGGCTACGTCGGCGACGCCCATTTGAGCGTCGGCAGCGTGGTCAAGACCGAGGAGGAGATTTTTGGTTTGCCTGCGCTCACGCTCAACGATTTGCTCGCGTCGGATATGGCGCCGTTCTTTGCCGATTCCCCCAATCCCGAACCATATCAGGCACAATGACGACGAAACATGAGGTTGGATTCGGCCCCCGGCTAATCTCCGCGCCGACGGGGCGGCTGTGCACCGCGGTGCTAGTGAAGCCTTCAATCGCGATCGAAAGCGGCACGTCTCTCATCGGAGAGCCGGGCGCGTTCTACGCGCGCGCGCTGGAGCAGCACGGCGTACTCCGCAACACGCTCAAGTACTTCGGCGTCGAGGTGATCGAGGTCGAGTCTCGCGGTGACGATCCGTACGAAGTCAGCGCCGGCGATGCGGCCGTGGCTTTCGAAGACGGCAGCGTCATGATGCGCCTAAGCGCCATGTCGCGCCGCGCGGAAGTCGACCGGATGCAGTCGGAGCTCGCGCGCTTGGACGTTCCGATCGCGGGCCACATCGAAGGACCGGGATTACTCGACGGCAACGACGTGATCGTGGCGGGTGAGACGGTCTTCATCGGCGTCGGAGCGCGCGGGAACGAGATCGGCCGCGCCGGTTTCGCCCAGCTTGCGCGCGCGCGCGGATTTCGCGTCGTCGAAGTGAAGCTGGCTGCCGGCGTCGGCGCGCTGCGCGCCGTGGCGACCGCGGTTGCGCCCGATACCATCGTGGTTGGCGTAGATAAAGCCGATTCATCGGCATTCGCCGGTTTCAAGACCGTGGTGCTGGCGCGCGGTGAAGAGCAGGCCGCCGGCGCGTTACTCTTGGACGAGCGGCACGTAATTGCGGACATCCGCTATCGCACCGCACTTGCCGCGATGCGTCGCGCCGGAATCGGCGTCGAAGCGATCGATCTCTACGAATTCACCAAGCTCGGTCTGACCCCGTCGATGCTCGCGCTCGCTCTTCGGCGCGAGTAAGCTCGACCGGGCAGCATGCGAATCGCGGTCCTCTCCGATCTTCACGGTAATCTCTTAGCGCTCGACGCCTGTCTTGCCGACCTGGAATCTCAGGGCGGAGCCGAGGCCATCGTCGTAGCCGGAGATCTCTGTCTGGACGGCCCGAAACCCAAAAAGGTCTTACAGCGGCTGGAAGAGATCGGGGCGGCGTGCGTTCGCGGGAACAAGGACCGCTATCTTTACGACGATTCCGCGACCGAGAAGCTCTCCAGCGGAGAAATGGCGCAGGTCGGGTGGACGCGGCGCGATTTGGGCGAGCGGTGGCTCGGGTGGCTGCGAGAACTCCCCTTCGCGCTTCGCATCGGCGAAGACGAAAACCAGCTACTGATCGTGCACGCCAATCCGCTCAACGACGACGAACATCTCTGGCCCGACGCCGACGATGCCACGCTGACGAGGCTCGTAGGCGACGAGCGCGCAACGGCCATTGCCTTTGGCCACTTGCACCTGCCCTACGTCCGAATTTGGAAAGGGCGAATGCTGGTTAACGTCGCCTCGGCCGGGTTGCCCAAAGACGGCGACCCGCGCGCCTGTTATGCCATCTTCACCGAACGCGACGCCGGATGGCAGGTGAAGCACCGGCGGGTAGCCTTTGACGTTAAGCGTGTCGCAACCCAACTGGCCGATAGCGGGATTCCGGAGTGTGCCGACCTTATTGCCACCCTTCGCCGCCACCGGTACAAACGATTAAAGAGCATCATTCCCTGACGGTCCCGGCGCCCGCCGTCGAGATCGACCACCTCGTCAAGCGGTACGGCAGCTTTACCGCCGTCGACGGCATTTCGCTGCGCGTCGGCGCGGGCGAGTTCTTCGGCTTCCTCGGCCCCAACGGTGCGGGTAAGACGACGACCATCAACGCGATCGTCGGCTTGGCACGCACGAGTTCCGGCACGATTCGCATCTTCGGCCACGATAACGAACGCGATTGGCGTGAGGCGCGGCGTCAGGTCGGGCTCTCACCGCAAGAGTTCAACTTCGACCGCTATCTCTCGCTACGCGACGTTCTCATTTACGCCGCCGGCTACTACGGTCTGCGCGGCAAGGAGGTCGACGAGCGCGCCGACATGCTGCTCGAGCGCTTCGGGCTCACGTCGCACGCGCATCTCGAGTACACCAAAATTTCGGGCGGCCAAAAACGCCGGCTCTCGCTTGCCCGCGCGCTGATTCACCAGCCCGCACTGCTGATTCTCGACGAGCCGACCGCCGGCGTGGACGTCGAGCTGCGGCTCGAGTTATGGGAGTGGCTGCGCGCCCTCAATGCCGACGGAATGACGATCTTCTTGACGACGCATTATCTGGAAGAGGCCCAGGCGCTCTGCCGCCGCATCGCCATCA
>Ga0265342_10001670_pt1 | contig 20374 bp, 18 predicted proteins | sample 4CB327metaG_FD_203125 | JGI IMG/M metagenome (GOLD analysis project Ga0265342, IMG submission 203125) | Rhizosphere microbial communities from Carex aquatilis grown in University of Washington, Seatle, WA, United States - 4-CB3-27 metaG | ecosystem: Host-associated > Plants > Roots >... | reverse complement strand
ACCATGGATGCTTCTAATTTGGCGTAGTCCCTGACGTCGCCGCGCACGTCCTCAAGTACAGACGAGACTGAAGCAACGGCGAAAAAGTTAGGCTCAGTCGAAGGGTCGAGGGCATATCCCCGGATCCGCGCTCCACGGCAAGCAAGCCAAACAGCGAGCCATCCTCCCTTGAAGCCAGTATGCCCGGTCAGGAAGACCCGCCGATCTTTCCACGGATTCACCACGTCTTCCACGGCGCTCTCCCGCTTGCCCAGAGTTCTTCGAGCCTCTGCTTGTCTCGCAATGTGTCCATTGGTTGCCAAAAGCCCCGATGGAAATACGCTTCCACTTCTCTCATTGCCGTCAGGCTTTGCATGGGCTCTCTTTCGAACATGATTGAATCATCGGCAATTTCATCGATCACCGTGCGCGACAGTACGAAGAACCCGCCATTGATCCACCCACCCTCGCCTTTCGGCTTTTCCTGAAATTGAGAAATCGCGGTTCCTTCCACAACCAGCCCGCCAAAGCGCGCGGGCGGCTGGATGGCCGTAACCGTTGCCAGCTTTCCATGACGACGGTGAAAATCAATCGTTGCGGAGATATCGACATCGCTGAGACCGTCACCGTAGGTCATGCAAAATGCATCTTCCCCTTCCAGGTAACGCGCAACTCGCCGTAACCGTCCGCCGGTGCCGGTAGTCTCGCCCGTGTCCACAAGCGTTACCGACCACGGCTCGGCCACGCTCTCATGCACAGTCGTACGATTGCCCCGCATGTCGAATGTAACGTCGGACATGTGAAGAAAGTAGTTCGCAAAATATTCCTTTATCAGGTAACCTTTGTAACCGCAGCAGACAATGAAGTCATTAATACCGTGCTGCGAGTAAATTTTGAGAATGTGCCACAGGATAGGCCGGCCCCCTACTTCGATCATCGGTTTAGGGCGCATGCCCGTCTCTTCGCTTAGTCGAGTTCCAAGTCCGCCCGCCAGAATAACCGCCTTCATTCGAGTTACCTTGCACCTTCAGGAATGACGTCATCTCCGGCAAGAGGCGCCGTAGTACGTCGTATGGTTCCTGTCCTTGAACACAAAGGTACACCGGCGGGTACCGTTTGTGTATGCTAAGTTTGCGGAAACCAATGACAGAGAGAGCAGAACACCTTCGGCGGCAAATACTCGATCTGGTGGCCGAGTACTTTATGGAAGCTTTCCCTGTTGCGGAATTCAAGCCCGGCCTGTCCTCAGTTCCGGTGTCGGGGAAAATAATCGATGATGCCGACTTAAGTACTGTCGTCGATTCCGCTCTCGATTGCTGGTTCACTACGGGACGCTTTGCTGAAGAGTTCGAGCGCAAGCTGGCTCGGTTCGTCGGTGTGCGTTGTGCCTCATTAGTCAATTCCGGCTCATCGGCCAATCTTCTCGCAGTCAGCGCTCTTACTTCGCCAAAACTTGGCGATCGCCGGCTGAAGCCGGGCGACGAAGTAATTACAGTAGCCGCGGGCTTTCCCACCACCATCAATCCGATTCTCCAGAACCGGCTCGTGCCCGTGTTCGTGGATGTCACAGTACCTACGTATGAGATTGATGTTAGCCAGCTGGAAGCCGCACGCAGCGAAAAGACCAGGGCAATCATCATTGCTCACACCTTGGGGAATGTTTTTGATCTTGACGCCGTCACCGCCTTTGCTAAAGAACACAACCTCTGGCTCATTGAGGACTGTTGCGATGCACTTGGCTCGACTTGGAAAGGGCGTCGGGTCGGCACCTTCGGCGATATAGCAACCGTCAGTTTCTACCCTGCGCACCACATTACCTTGGGCGAGGGAGGCGCCGTACTTACAGATCAGCCAAGCCTTCAGATGCTCATCGAGTCCTTCCGAGACTGGGGCCGGGACTGTTGGTGCCATACGGGCAAAGATAATACTTGCGGCAAGCGCTTCGAATGGCAGCTCGGCGGCTTGCCGTGCGGCTACGACCACAAATACACATACTCGCACGTCGGATACAACTTGAAAGCTACCGATATGCAAGCCGCTCTCGGCGTATCCCAAATTGAGAAGCTTCCACTTTTTATTGAGCGACGCAAGGAGAATTTCCATCGCCTTTACCAGGCGATGAAGCATTTGGAAGAGTTCTTCCTGCTGCCCGAAGCCACGGCCGGTTCCGATCCGGCGTGGTTCGGATTCCCGATCGGAATCCGCGAAGGTGCGCCCTTTACCCGCGAAGACCTTATCCGCGCTCTCGATGCTCAGAAGATCGGAACCCGGCTTCTATTTGGTGGTAACCTCCTCCGCCAGCCCGCTTACGAGGGTTGCGAATACCGTGCAGTGGGCCAGTTGCCGAACACGGATTACGTAATGAACAACGTGTTTTGGATTGGCGTTTACCCAGGCTTGACCGGCCCTATGTTGGACTTTGTTGCTGATGCCATCTCCAATTTCACCACCGGAGCCAAACTTCCGTCGATCTCCTCAAGTAACCAAGTGAACCCAATCGTATGAAGCTCTCCGATTACGTTTTTAGCCAGTTGCGCACGTGGGGCGCCCGTCAGGTCTTTCTCATCACTGGGGGCGCGGCCATGCACCTGAACGATTCCATTGGAAGCAGTGGCCTGAATTATTTATGCACGCATCACGAACAGGCCGCCGCTATGGCAGCCGAGGGCTACGCCCGCATCACCCGCACGCCGGGAATCTTGAACGTTACTTCCGGCCCGGGCGGGATCAACTCCCTGAACGGCGTCTTCGGCGCCTGGACCGATTCGATTCCCATGTTGGTTCTATCCGGCCAAGTCAAACGCGAAACCTGCATGGCAACCTACGAGCTCAAGGAATTACGCCAACTGGGCGATCAGGAAGTCGACATCATTCGCATGGTGCGCGGCATTACAAAATACGCTGCCTTGATCCTCGAACCGGAAGAAATCGCCTATCATTTGGAGCGCGCATGGCACCTTGCCCAGGCAGGGCGGCCTGGACCAACTTGGCTCGACATTCCCGTCGACGTACAGTCAGCGCATATTGATCCTGACAATCTACGACATTACGATCCGTCTGAAGATGCTTTGATGTTTGATCCCAAAATAGTTGCGGCGCAGGTTGCCGATGTCCTTGCGCGCATCCGCCGTGCCCAACGGCCGGTACTCTTCGGCGGCAGCGGAGTTCGCCTGGGTGGCGCGATTCCGGAGTTCGAGAAAGTTGTCCGCGCGTTGCGAATTCCCGTGGTGACCGCTTGGACACATGACCTTATTGCCACCGATGATGAGTTTTTCTGCGGGCGGCCAGGGACCATAGGGGAGCGGGCGGGCAACTTCACTGTACAGAACGCAGATCTCGTTCTGGTTCTCGGTTCCCGATTGAATATCCGTCAAACCAGTTATAACTGGAACTCGTTTGCGCGGTTCGCAACCAAAATTCAAGTGGATATAGATCCATCGGAATTGCGAAAGCCGTTGCACCAACCCGATGTGCCGATTCACTGCGACTTGAAATTGTTTCTCGCGGAAACGGCGCGCCAGCTTGGCGAGAATAACAATCCCATACCGGCCCAGCAGGAATGGTTGCAGCGAGCACGTCAATGGAAGGTCAAGTATCCGGTGGTGCAACCTTCGCAAAGGGTACCGGGACCTCCTCTGAACCCATACGACTTTATCGACCGGCTCTTCGAGTTGCTCGGCCCCGAGGATGCTGTGGTCTGCGGCAATGCCACCGCATGTATCGTGCCTTATCAGGTAGCACGTCTAAAGAAAGGGCAACGGCTGATTTCAAACTCCGGCTCTGCTTCCATGGGCTACGATCTGCCCGCATCCATCGGTGTTGCCGTTGCAAAAAATGGACGCACAATTTGCCTGGCCGGTGATGGTTCCCTGCAAATGAACGTGCAGGAACTCCAAACCCTCGTCGGCTATAACCTGCCAGTTAAATTATTCGTGCTCAATAATCGTGGCTACCTCTCGATTCGTCAGACCCAGACAGGTTTCTTTGAAGGACGCACAATTGGTGAAGGACCCGACTCAGGCGTAACCCTTCCAGACATGACGCGGATTGGCGCAGCCTATGGAATCCCGTCGTTCACGATCAAAAAAATCGACGATTTCGCAGTCCTCGAACGCGAATTGAATAAACCCGGTCCGGCGCTCTTTGACGTTCACCTGGATCCAACTCAGGGATTTGAACCCAGGCTTCGCTCTCGAATTCTTTCCGACGGAAAAATCCTGACGCCAAACTTAGAGGATATGTACCCGTTCCTCTCGCCCGAGGAACTAGCGTCGAATATGCTCGTCGATGACAAAGAGTAACGTCCTCGATACCTCAGTTCTTTTTTATTTAACTTGGATAGTACGTTGGTGGATGCCCCGCATATATCTTGCTCGAATTGCCAGTTGGGCGGCGATACAATGAACCACATTACAGCACTAGCCGCAAATCAACACGGCAACAGCGTTCATGCAGCATGAATATCGTGAGCTTGCCCCAGAAGTTCCACTAGACTTTCGTGTACCCAGTTTTCTCGCTTCTTGGCACGCTTGCCAATGGAGGATGCCGAATGATCGATCGTGACATTTTCGAAGACCTGTTTGTGTTGGAAGTGGCCAATAATCACCTCGGCAGCCTCGAACGCGGCCTCAAAATCGTCAATGCGTTCGCCCAGGTGGTTCGATTTAATAATGTCAGGGCGACCATCAAGCTGCAGTTCCGCGACGTGGACACCTTCATCCATAAAGACTTCGTTGATCGCCAGGATCTTCGCTACATCAAAAAGACACTCGACACCAGGTTGAGCGACGACGACTATGCAACCCTCGTAAAGGCGATCCGCCAGGCCGGCTTCCTCGCCACCGCCACACCCTTCGACGAGCGATCCGTCGATCTTTGCTCCAACCTCGGCATTCCCATCATCAAAATCGCCAGCTCCGACATGAACGACTGGATCCTCATCGAAAAAATCGCAAAAACTAAAAAACCCGTGATCGTCTCCACCGGCGGCTCCTCCCTCAAAGACCTCGACGATATCGTTACCTTCTTCAGCAATCGCAACATCCCCATCGGCATCAATCATTGTGTTTCCATCTACCCATCTGAAGATTCAGAGCTAGAGCTCAACCAGGTCGACTTCCTCCGCAGCCGATATCCAAACCACACCATCGGATTCTCCACGCACGAGTACCAGAACTGGTCGAACTCCATGCTCATCGCCTACGCCAAAGGCGCCAGAATGTTTGAGCGGCACATCGATATCCCAATCGACGGCGCAAAAGTCTCTCCCTACTGCAGTCTCCCCTTCCAGTTGGACGAGTGGTTCAAAGCCTTTCACAAAGCCAAAGAAATGTGCGGCGCTCCCGGAACGCAAAAGCGTATTCCCCCCAAAAAAGAGATCGAGTATCTCGACGCCCTCGTCCGCGGAGTCTACGCCGTCACCGATCTCCCTGAAGGCCATTGCCTCACCGACGAGGATGTTTACCTCGCCATCCCCCTGCAAAAGGGGCAGCTCTCGTGCCGGGAATTAATGCGTGGCGAAATGCTTCTCAAGACCGTCAAAAAGGATGCCCCTGTCAAAATTGACGACATCGAAAGCCCCTATTCGCAAATCCCCTCCTTGCGGGAAACCATCTACAAGCGCGGCATCGACGCCAAAAACTGATCCGCGCCCAGTGAGCGCAGTTTATGAACCCGCTGATTGCAGATCTTGATCTGGTTGCCGAAGCCACACAAGGACTCTGGGATGAATTGCGCTCGCAGCGCATCTTTCTCACCGGAGGCACCGGCTTCTTCGGCTGCTGGCTCGTCGAAAGCTTCTGCCACGTCAATCGCCTCCTCGGCCTCGATGCCCGCCTCACCATCCTTACGCGCAACCCCGCCGCATTCGCCCAAAAATGTCCGCACCTCGCTGCCGATCCCGCCGTAACTCTGCATTCCGGCGACGTCCGCACCTTCGCATTCCCCGATGGGGAATACGGATATATGATCCATGCGGCAACCGAAGCCCGCGCTCGCCAGGCCGCCGACGCGCTATTGGAGATGCTCTCCACCATCGTTGCCGGCACCGAGCGCGCCCTGCAATTTGCCGCCGCTCACGGCGTCAACAAATTCCTGCTTACCAGCTCCGGCGCCGTATACGGACCCCAGCCACCACAACTCACGCACATGCCGGAAACCTTTCAAGGCGCGCCCGACCCGCTCAGTCCCGCCAGCGTCTACGCCGAGGGCAAGCGCGTCGCCGAACTCCTCTGCACCCTCTATCAGCAAAGCACCGCCCCGCAGTCCACCCTGCAGTGCAAAATCGCCCGCTGCTGGGCCTTCTGCGGACCCCACCTGCCCCTCAATGAGCATTTCGCCATCGGCAACTTCATCGCAGACGTCCTCGCCGGCAGGCCCATCCAGATTCAAGGCGACGGTACTGCAAGACGCTCCTACCTTTACGCAGCCGACCTTGCCGTCTGGCTTTGGACCATCCTGTTGCGCGCCCCCGCCCTCACCCCCATCAACGTAGGATCGGCCCGCGACCTCAGCATTCTCGAACTCGCGCAAACCGTAGCCGACACCCTCAACCCAAATACGCAAATCCAAGTCGCCCGCCAACCCGTCCCCGGCGCACCCCCATCGCGTTACGTCCCCTGCGTCGACCGCGCACAGCAACTGCTCAGCCTGCGAGAATCCATCAGGTTGGAGGAGTCTATTCGGCGCACCGCCGCCTGGTACCAAAAATAGCCGCTCCGCCAGGCGGCAAGAGGGGATCCGGGACTGCGTACTCATTCCAAACCAGGTCCTCCGGTCGCAACAGCAACCAATTGTTTTTCATTGAGGTCCGATACAAGGTCCTCAAACGGACAAACGACCGATACGACAAAAAGGACGACGAGAACAACTGCCTTAAATTGGCCTGCGATTCTCACCCCATGGATGAAGAGAAAACTCTCCGGGGCCATCAGAATCGCCATGCAGACGAAGCAGAGCGTCAAGCCGCGCGGCGGACGATCTTCATTTGATGAGATGGCGACGACCACTAGCAGAGCCCACGGGATGTAGAGGTGGATCAGCGTGTAATCGCCAGAAAGAGGTGGCAGGAGAATCGATGCCACGGTCAGGGCCAGGACTTGATTGGTTCGGGGCAACGATCTGATTTTCCAGAAATACAAGATCAGGCCGGCAGCGACTGCAACGACGAGATATCCGTTCAACCAAGGTCGATAGTACCGCTCCGGAGATGCAGGAAACTCCGACAACATTTGCTTTATAACACTGAATGCTGAGTGATCGAATCCAATTTCGCTCGTCCGGAAGTGCAACAGGTATTCCACCCTGAAGTATTCAATTCCGCGGGAAACCCCTTCAGAAGCGATTTTATAGGTAGGTCCCAATATCCAAATAGAAGCGAAGGTTGTGAATGCAGCGGTACATACTGCCAACGCCGCCGCCTTATACTTCCGCGCGCTCAGAAGTAGTCCAAGAAATACAAACGGGAAAATCTTAAATGAAATGGCAACACCAATAGAAGTTGCCGAAAGGTACCACTTTTTGTTCCAATATGCGGCCACACCTAGACCTAATAGAAGCCATACAATGATCTCGATATTTGCGCGATCGACCATGAACCAGAACGGATATGAAAAAAGAAAACTGCACCACAAAAATGCGGCAATATCGGATCCGGAGGCTACGCGCCGCATTCGACGAGCAAGAAGCAGTGCTGCGCATAAGAATGCGCCGAAGCATAACGAGATATAAGCGGCAAGTGCGTGCGATCCAAATAAAAATAGCCCTTCGTAGGCGATTGCAGCGGGAGCCGGATAGGTAAAAGGAAAACCGGGCAATGTGAAGAATTCTGCGTGGTGAAAATAACTAAATCTCTCCTGATAGATAGTGAGATCAGTAAATCTCACTGCTCTCAAAAACAATGGATACCAGAACGCTTCTGGTAGATGAAGAGCATCTCTCTCTATCCATCCAATAATGATTGTCGACGACCAGACGAGGCACTGTACTTGAACAAATCTCAGAAGCGGCGCGAATTTGCCGAGCTTCTGGCTCACTTGACGCCGCCGGTTTCTCGTTGCGTCTGCTCCCACGCAAGCGCTTTGGCGATTCCTCTTTGCTTATCCATTTGCGGAGTCCACTTGAGATATTTGCCTGCCTTCGCGTTATCCGCCACGAAGTATTTTTGATCGTTCGCTCTCCACGGAAGCTTCCGTGGGTTCATTTTCATTCCAAGCACCCCTTCCAAGTGAAGAAACAATTCGAGCAACGACATGCTGTTCTCGTACCCGCCGCCGATATTGAATGCCCTTCCTTTGGCTTCCGCCACGTGTTCGTGCGCCGCTAGGTAGCACATTACAGCGTCTGATACGTGCAGCAAATCTCGTACTTGTTTTCCGTTTCCGTTTATTGTGAAGCTCGTGGCCGGATCTTCAAGCGTATCCAGAGCCTTCCGACAGAACCAGCCCACCCATCCCTGATCGAAGGTGGATCTTTGCCGCCCGCCATAGATTGTTGAATGCCGGAACACCACAGCGTTGATTCCGAAGTTACGCGCGTACTCAAGCATGTATTGGTCGGCGGCACCCTTTGAGCAGCCGTAGGGCGTGAGGAATTCGAGACGAGCCATCTCATCAATCTCTTTCTTTCCGGTTGGTTCATATCGAGTCGCCGTTTCAATGAGCTCCGTCTCCTCCAGTTCCCCGTAGACCTTATTACTCGATGCGTACACTACGGTTGAATTGGGCGAAAACCGTCGCACACACTCAAGGATATTGATCGAACCAAGTACATTCACTTCAAAGTCGTGCCGGGGGTTTTCCAACGAATTCGTCATCGCAACCTGGCCCGCTAGATGGAAGACGCACTCTAAGTCGGATTTGCGAAAGAGCGCATCAAGGTCATCGAGGTTTCGGGTATCCACATGGTGGAATTCGTAGCTCCCAAACTCGCGTAGCCAAGCCAGATTCGACTGAGCACCTGTTCGTGCCAGGTTATCTGCCACAAGCACATGTTCTCCTCGCCCGATCAACTCGGCAGTCAGGTTGGCCCCTACAAAGCCGCATCCGCCAGTCACCAAATATGACACTTTACGTCCTCCGCCTTTGACTCTCTAATAAGGCAGCGCGAAATCTGCGCATCCTCCTTATAGACACCACATAACTCAGCATGAATGCGGGTAGATTTCTCTTACTCTCGCCCGCTTTGCGCTTTTCAAACGTGATCGGCACTTCCGTAACAGTGGCTCGCACCGTGCCGAAAGCCAGCCGGATAAGTATCTCTTCGACAATATCGAAGTCGCTTGATACCAACTCAATAGACCTGATTTGCGCTCCTCGGTAAAGACGAAAGCTATTACTTACGTCGGCGACGGGTAGACCGAACGCAAATTTATAGATGTAGTTCAGAATTCGACTCATCCAAATCTGCACCGGCGGATTCTCGGTGCGTCCGCCTTCCAGATAGCGTGACCCAATGACAATATCCTCACGATTCCGCGCAGACCAGAGGCAGGCCATATCCCTTGGATTATGCGACCCGTCCGCATCCATCAGAAGCACATACTCACCGGTTGAATTACCTATCCCGGTCCGCACTGCATCACCGTATGCATTTCCCCCGGTACGAGGCACGTGGCGGACGCCATACTCCTTGCATATCTTGGCGGTATCGTCTAGCGGCTCCATCGAGTCCGCAACGATGATCTCGGATCGATTGCTCAAGGCGTTCACTGCAGGGACGAGAATTGGTAGAAGATTCCTCAAGGCATCGGCTTCGCGATATGCCGGCATCACGACAGACAGTTCAATCTGTTCCACAGTTCCTCTGAGGGCGCTTCAATTGCAGTGTGGGCGCAGTTTCCTGGGCCAATTCCCACACGGCGAACGCCAAACTAGTTTTGGGCTTCCAGCCGAGTCTCTCATTCGCATGGGTAATGTTCGCTACAGAGAAACTCGGCTCGTAAGGATGCATCTGGCTCTGGCCGAATACTAGCCTCGCGCACAATCCAAGCTCCTTGCATACCTGCTCTATCACCCTTCGCAATGGAAGGCTGAGACCGCTACCAAGGTTGAACTTCTCGATCAGCGGCTGCTGTTCGCATTCAATCACCCGGACAGCGGCGGCAGCAATGTCGTTTACGGAACAGAAATCCCTAATCTGTGTGCCGGAAGTTAGGCCCAGATCCTTCCCTTCAACTGCGGCTTCTAGAATGAGGGGAAACAAGCGCTTTCCTCCGTCGTGGAGGCCGGTAAACGCGAATGGCCGAATGATCGTCAGCTTCCGATTGAATTCCGCCGCAGCCGCTTGCAGCATGAGGTCGCTGGCCGCCTTACTTGCCCCATAAGGGTGGAGCGTCTCAAGCGGGTCTTCTTCGGTTAGTGGTCTCCCTTGTTCCCGATAAGCCAGACCCGTGCTCAAATAGATGAAATGCGATTCATGATCCAACCTGCAATTCATTTGAAAGAGACGCATGGTGGAAACAACATTGAACTGCATCAGTTCAAACCATGAGCCCCTTGGCGGTCTCAAACCGCTCGCAGCACAATGCACGACAACCGTCGGACTAACGCGCTCGAAAATCTGCGCCGTATGGATTGCATCGCTCAAATCGTGCTGTATGAACTGAACCTTGCCAGATAGTATCTGAACCACAGGAGATTGGATATTTCGCAAAGGAGCCACAACCTGATATCGTTCGTCATTTGCCAACTGCTTCAAAATGTTGTAGCCAAGGGTTCCGTTTCCGCCTGTAAGCAGAATCCTTTGAGGTACCTTATTGTTGTCGCCCAATGTATTATCCGCTCCCTTCACTGCGTGTTCTTGTTATCGCAACTGGGGACGTCCTCTTCAACCTACGCAGCTTCTTTCCAGCGGAATATCAACACCTTTTGTTGATTATGCTCCTCAAGGCACCTATTTAACTGCTTTGTACCATCGATCCAAAAGGTTTGAAAAGAGTGTTTGGAAAGTCGGCAGCTCTATCTGACTCTCTTTTGTAACTAATGGTAGTAATTACAATAGTGGTATACAGGATTTGCGAAGGCAGGGGATGGCGCGAGCCGGCGGCCGATGGCATTTCTAGAGTTGGACCTTCTTGGCGTAGGCAACAATTTTGCGCTGTTCGGGGAGGCTTGCCCTGAATGAGTCGCATGGCCCTTAAAAAGCAACTTCAGCAACCTATGCCGTAGGATACCCTTTGGATCCTTATCCGTACGCAGTGAGTTTTGGACGCGGGAGCCCAATTGCATGCAAACACCCATCGGTAAGGAGACGGAAACGGGTTCCAAAGCTCCTCAAGCCGCTTGGATTGGTCGGCTGAGCAACCACATCCCGCGTGAGCAGTTTGGGCGCTACCTGCTTGTCGGCTTATTGAACACCCTCTTCGGCTATGGGACTTATGCGGTACTGACAGCCGCACTCGCCCCAGTTGTTCCTCATAGCTACATCCCCGCCAGCATTATCGCGGCCCCGCTGAACATTACAGTTTCGTTCCTGGGCTATAAGTGGTTCGTGTTCAAGACCCATGGCAACTATCTGCACGAATGGACTCGCTGCTTCATGGTTTACGGGAGCGCAATGGCTTTGGGCGTCGTGTTGCTTCCGCCGGTTGTATTTCTCGTTCGGCTGGCCACCGGCCTTGACCGACCCGCACCCTACGTCGCTGGCGCCTTACTGATGGGCGTCAATGTGATCTACAGCTTTCTCGGACACAAGAATTTTTCCTTTCGTCCTCGCAAATAGTGGCTCTACGAAACTTTCCAAGGACGAGGGACCTCGCTATTTTTAATATCGACTCCAGGGTGGCAGGTCGGTCGCTAAAGTCTCTGGATTGGGTTCCAAACACACACGGCTGGCGTCATGCCGAGGAGTGAATTGCGGGGAACCGTGGTATAACGAGGGCAATCGGGGGCGCGCGAGCGGAGGATGGGATATACAGCTTCAGATATTCTTGGAGTAAGCGCCGGATTCCTGCTGTATGCGCTATTCGCGTTTGCCCCCGGCTATACGTTCGGGTGGCTGACAAATGTATTTGAATTCCGCCGCCGAAGGCTGGCCACACGGATTGCGGCCGCCATACCAGTCTCGATCGGACTGACACCGATCACCGCATACTTCCTTTGGCGTTGCTGGCTGCCGCTGGTCTGGATTGTCTTTGGAGCCAGCGCAGTGGTTTGCGCTATTCTGCTGGCCCGCGATGCGCGGGCAAACAAGCTTCATCTGTCAAGAGCTGGTTGGGGCGTACTGGCCATCGCGGTAGCATGGCTGGTCGTCGGTACGTTCTCATTGGTCGATCTGCAAATCGGTGATCGGCTTTATTATCCCGTCTCCGCTTACGACCATTCGACGCGAGCCGCGTTCACGGCGGCTATAGCGCGTGACGGAATCCCCCCGCACAATCCGTATTTCTTCGCAGGCCAGCCAGCGCCACTGCGCTATCACTATTTCTGGCTCATTCCCTCTGCGCTCGTTAATCTACTGGGCGGGCCACTGGTGAGTGCGCGCCTGAGTTTGATCGCGGGTGCGTTGTGGTGTGGCTTAGGCCTGTTCGGCGTGATCGCGCTGTATCTGCGCTTCTTCCAGGGAAAAGGCGGGGATAGGATCGAGCGGCGGACTCTGATTGCAGTAAGTCTGCTGATGGTGACCGGGCTCGACATTGTGCCAGTACTTTTTGAGGATCTGGTGGTTCGCGCGATCCTATTTGAAATGGACTTGTGGAACGAGCAGATCTCGTCTTGGGTAGCGGTTTTGCTCTGGATTCCTCACATTCTTGCCTCATTGATTGCCGGGCTCACAGGCTTTCTTCTTATATGGACCGCGGCCGGGCAACAGCAACGACGGCAAAAAATTATCGGTGTCGTGGGGGGTGGACTGGCATTTGCCACCTGCGTGGGCGCGTCAATCTACGTAGGCATCACAATTGCTACAGCCTGCGCGCTTTGGCTCTCAATCGCACTGCTCAAGCGGTGGTGGCGGTACGCGTCGTTGCTAAGTTGGGCCGGCGTACTGGCAACGGTGCTTCTGTTGCCCTTCCTCTGGCAGGTTACCCACGGCGTGGCCAGCACCCAGCCCTCTGAACATTACGTTCCCATATCGCTCACCGTGCGCCGTTTCAACATTCCGGACATCCTGGTGGATCCAACTCACCAAGGGAAAATGCTGGCGCTCAATGCTGCGTTGCTGCCCCTGAACTACTTCCTTGAATTTGGCCTCTACTTTGTAGTCGGGTGCCTGGGAGTACGTCGAATTCGGAGGAACGGACTACGTAACCAGGCAGAATGGGCTGCGGTGGCCCTTGGCACCGCCTCCCTGTTGTTGTGTACTTTTACCAAGTCTTCAGTGATCGCTGCTAACGATATCGGGTGGAGAAGTCCGCTTGTGGTTCAATTCATCCTGCTGCTTTGGGCGGCCGAGATATGGGACGAGGGCGTGCTAGGCTTCGGTCCATCGCGAACGCGCAAATCTGATAAGCCTCTCAGGGCAGTCCCTTGGCTGGTTACCACGACAATTGTCCTGGGAGTCATGGGATCATGCTACGAGCTATGCCTTCAACGCACTTACCCGATCTTTTCGGACTTGTATGGTTTCCGTAAGCCCGATTGGCTGTCGAGCGATCAGCAACTCGGACGACGGACTTTTGAACTACGTCGCGCCTACGAAGAAATTCAGCGCATCTTGCCGCCCAATGCGGTCGTTCAGTCCGCCCCCGCAGCCGTAGGCGGAAACCTGCAGGCAGCGTTGTATTCGGGCCGGCAGATGGTTGCAGACGTAGAAGATTGCGGCACAGTGTTCGGAGGAAGCAAGCAATTCTGCGATGATGTGATCCTTCCCCACCTGAAGCTTCTCTTTGACGACCGGCAACCTGTGACGCCCGAGCTGGTTTCTAACACTTGCCATGAGTTCTCCATCACTGTTCTCCTTTTCAAGGACACTGACCCGGTGTGGAAGAATAAATCGAGCTGGATATGGACCGCGAAGCCGCTGTTGAGCAACGATTTTGTACGAGTGATTGAGTGCCCCAACGCTGGAGCGCAATTGAATGCAAGCACGGATCGATAAAGAAGCGGTAGCCAGTTCCGAACTCCGCCGGACAGCCTGGTTCCGCCGGCTTGCGGGCCATATCCCGCGTGAACAGTTCGGGCGCTATTTGTTTGCCGGTGTATGGAACACCCTGTTCGGCTACGGAGCCTATGCGGCACTTACTTCCGTCCTCGCGCCGTTTGTTTCGCACAGCTACATCCCCGCCAGCATTATCGCTGCCCCGCTGAACATCACCGTCTCGTACCTGAGCTACAAGTGGTTTGTTTTTAGGACCCGTGGCAATTATCTGCACGAGTGGACCCGCTGCTTCATCGTCTACGGAAGCGCAATGGTCATGGGGATCATATTGCTTCCGCCGATAGTGCTTCTTGTTCGTCTGCTCACGGGACTCGATCGGCCTGCCCCGTACATTGCCGGCGCGCTGCTGATGGGCTTCAACGTAATCTATGGTTTTCTAGGCCACAAAAATCTTCTCCTTCCGCCCTCGCGATTGATAACTCGCAATCAAAACACGGAATCAGCAAGCCGGCGGTTCCGGCAGACTCTATTTCGTAACGGATGGAATCTGCAACAACTGTGGTATACAGAAGTTGCGAAAGCAAGGAGGCAGCGCAAGTTAGCGGAGAATGGGATATACAGTTTCAGATATTCTGGGCGTAGGCGCCGGATTCCTGCTATATGCGCTGTTCGCGTTTGCCCCCGGCTATACGTTCGGGTGGCTGACAAACGTATTTGAATTCCGCCGCCGAAGGCTGGCCACACGGATTGCGGCCGCCATACCAATCTCGATCGGACTGACACCGATCACCGCATACTTCCTTTGGCGTTGCTGGCTGCCGCTGGTCTGGATTGTCTTTGGAGCCAGCGCAGTAGTTTGCGCTATTCTGCTGGCCCGCGATGCGCGAGTATACAAACTTCATCTATCACGAGAAGGCTGGTCGGTGCTGGCTATCGCTGCCGGATGGCTGGTGGTCGGAACGCTTATATTGGTGGATTTGCAATTCGGTGACCGGCTTTACTTCCCGGTCTCAGATTACGACCATTCGACGCGTGCAGCATTCACATCGGCTCTGGCGCGTTACGGAATCCCTCCGCATAACCCGTTCTTTTTTGCCGGGCAGCCTGCTCCGCTGCGCTATCACTATTTCTGGCTAATTCCTTCTGCGCTCGTTCATCTACTGGGCGGCCCGATAGTCAGTGCACGTGTAAGCTTGATCGCGGGTGCACTGTGGTGCGGTTTAGGACTCTTCGGCGTCATTGCTCTCTACCTGCGTTTCTTCCAGGCTAAGGGTGGGGATCAGATCGAGCGGCGGACCCTGATTGCAATAAGCTTGCTGATGGTTACAGGGCTGGACATTCTGCCGATTGTCTTAATCGGCCTTTTTAGGCATGCTCCCCAACCATGCATTGAATGGTGGAACGAACACATTGCGGCCTGGATTACCACCGTGCTTTGGGTTCCCCACGATTTAGCCGCTCTTATCGCGGGATTCACCGGCTTTCTGCTTATATGGGATACGGCAGGCCAGGACAAGCGGGGACAAAGAATTGCCGGCGTCATAGGAGCCGGACTAGCTTTCGCCTCCTGCACGGGCGCGTCGGTCTACCTGGGGATTGCCTTGGCGGCAGGTTGCACATTATGGCTCGCCATCTCTTTTCTAAAGCGCTGGTGGCGAAGATCGTTGGCATTGTCGTGCGCGGGAATACTAGCCGCAGCACTGCTGGCTCCTTTCCTTGTTCAGGTGATGCCCCGGGTGGCAACTGCTGAAGCTGCTCCACGCTCGGCGCCGGCGTCGTTTCCACTTGGGCTTACGGTGCGTCGCTTTACACTTCCGGACATGTTTTTCAATTCCGCGAGCCCAGCCAAAACACTAGTGTTCAATGCAGTCTTATTGCCCCTGAACTACTTCCTGGAATTTGGTTTGTTTTTCGTCGTGGCGTGCCTGGGAGTGCGCCGGATTTGGCGGCGTGGGTTGCGCGACGAGGCAGAATGGGCAGCCATAGCTCTAAGCGCAGCTTCATTGCTTATATGCACTTTTACGAAGTCCACGGTGATCTCAAACAATGACCTCGGATGGATAAGCGCGCTTGTAGTTCAGTTCATCCTGCTCCTTGTGGCGGCCGACATGTGGAGCGAGGGCGTGCTCGGCTTTGGGCAAATCCGCGCGGGCCATTCCGCTAAACACCTTAGGGCAGCGCCTCGATTAATCACAGTAACACTTGTGTTGGGGTTGATGGGCTCATGCTATGAGATATGCCTTCAACGCACCTATCCAATCCTTGCGGATTTCTCTAGCGTGGACAAGTATTCCTGGTTGGCGCTGGATCAGCAACTCGGTAGACGTACCTTCGAACTCCGGCGTGCATATGAAGAAATGGATCGCATGCTGCCAGCGAGCGCGGTCGTTCAGGCGGCCCCTGTGCCTGAGGCCGGTGACATACCGGCCGAATTGTATTCAGGCCGGCAGATGATTGCAGATGTGGGAAATTGTGGCACCACATTCGGAGGAAGCGAGAAATTCTGCGACGACGTCATTCTGCCGCGCCTAAATCCTCTTTTCGACGACCAGAAACGAGTTTCTGTTGATCAGGTGTCGGACACTTGCCGCGAATTCTCCATAACCGCTTTACTTTTCAAGGACACTGACCCGGTGTGGAGAGATAAATCGAGCTGGATATGGAAGACGCGCCCGCTGCTGAGCAACGATTTTGTTCGAGTGATCCAGTGCGGTGGTCCTGGAGCCCCGATTTGATTGAAAACAGCCATTTCAGAGTCTCGTGGCCTTGTCGCTGTAAGTTGGTGCCATGAGCATCACGACTGAACGTTTCCCGCTGCGCTTCTGATGCTCTCCTCGTTCCGTAAAGGCTCGCCTGGCTCGTTCTCGAAGTTGATTCGCTCTCGTTCAAACACGTAGGGCCGGTGCTGAACCAGGGTGTGAATGGCGCCAACATATTCGCCGATGATTCCCATGAAGAAGAGTTGAAGCGAGGCCACGAAAAACAGCCCAATTACCGTAGGCGCCACGCCGCCGGGGAAACGGGTCCAATAAAGCAGCTTGTAGACGGTATACGCGAGGCCTGCAATGACGCAGAGGGCGGAGCTAATAAACCCAGTAAAGGTGACTAGCCGTAAAGGTACCTTTGATAAATTGGTGATTCCCAGCATCGCCATATCGTACAAGGTATAAAAATTATTCTTCGTGATGCCTCGCCTGCGCAGTGGCTGATCATAAAGGAGCTTCACATGCGGCATGCCAATTTCAGCGATCATCCCACGAAAGTAAGGGTAAGGATCATCAAGGTCCTTAATCGCGTCCACTACTTTGCGGTCGTAAAGCCCGAAACCCGTGAAGTTTTCGAACGTCTCGATGCTGGATAACCTGTTCACCAGCCTGTAATACCCTTTCCTGATTCTGAACATCACTGGAGACTCTTCGCTGGTCCGCTTAATGCCGAGTACGGCTAGAGCGCCCTCCTCCCAGTAGCGCACCATCTCCGCGATCAGTTCGGGAGGGTCCTGTAAATCTGCCACGACGCTGATCACTGCGTCACCCGAAGCGTTGTAAAGGGCATGAAATGGGGAACGAATGTGGCCAAAATTGCGCATATTAACGATAATCTTCACGTTGCTGTCTGCTTCAGCGATGGTCTTCAGCACGCGGACCGTGCCATCCGCTGAAGCATTATCAATAAAAATGTGCTCGTAACGGTACCCGTCGAGTCTGCAAATCGCCTCGCGCACCCGCTCGTATACTTCCCGCACGTTGCCTTCTTCGTTGTAGCAAGGCGTGATAACGCTAATGGCTTTCACCGTGTCACCTTCATCTGTAGAAACGCAACAGAGCAGAAAGAACCGCTAGCTTGTTGAATTTGATCCAGTCGCGTAGCCTGCATCAGAACTTTGACCCAATTTCGGCATAATACTTCTGCGTGACTTTTCTGCCCGATGGGCCGTAGCGAGGCAGGCGGTGGATGCCCCACCTATGGGCCACAAAACTAAACGATGTAGCGAGGACTCCGAACCCGTACTTCATACTGCGGCGGAAACTGATCGATGAAGCTTCTTGAAAGTACTTCGTTGGGCAGGAGATTTCTCCGATGCGGAAGCCAAACATCACGGCTTGGGCAATCATCTGATTGTCGAAAACGAAATCGTCGGAGTTTTCGAGCAAGGGAAGGGTCTCAAGCATTTCCTTTGAGAATGCTCGGAAACCAGTGTGATATTCCGACAGTTTTACGCCCAGAAGCAGATTCTGAATTGCAGTAAGGAAGCGATTCGCAATGTATTTGTAAAGCGGCATTCCGCCCTTAAGAGCACCCGCCCCAAGGATACGAGAAGCCAAAACCATGTCGTAAACACCGCTGGCGATCATCCCCGCCATTGCGGGAACAAGTAAAGGCGTGTATTGGTAGTCGGGGTGAACCATCACCACGATGTCAGCACCCGCGGCAAGCGCTTCGCGATAGCAGGTCTGTTGGTTGCGGCCATATCCATAATTGGCGTCGTGAATAAACGTCTGCACGCCCAGCCGGCGCGACAGTGCGGCGGTCTGGTCCTTGCTTGAGTCATCGACGAGGATCTTTATATCGACAACCTCCGTCAGTTCCTGCACGGTCCTTTCGAGGGTTTTCTCAGCGTTGTACGCCGGCATGACTACGGCGATGCGTTTGCCATTGATCATAGGTTCAACACACAGCATACCTTCCGCTCATCGAGTCGCGGGCAGCTTTATTCATAGCGAGCATCAGACTTCTAAGCAGGTGCTATCTATGAGGGGCTCTCAGCTTCGAGGATAAAACTCAAACGGGAAAGATCGGTTGGGCGATGGTATCGCCCTCGTGTCTCTCCCGTATGAATTCGTAGTCGTTTGTATCACGACCTAAAGCTTCAAAAGAATGGTCGTGATTTGAGTGGACAGCGTGGTGCTGATGGTGTTGAACGCGCTGTTAATGCCACCTGCCAAAGCGCCCATGCCGGCGGTTGCACCGAAGGCGACGAGAGCGATGACCAAGGCATATTCAACCAGATCCTGACCTTCTTCTTGATCCTTCAGGGCCCGAAGCTTCACGAAAAGCAGATTCAAAAGGTCTTTCATTGGTTCCTCTCCACCAATGATTCCCGGCTCACGCCAGGAAGATTGCTTTTTACCCACTCTTGCTGGGCAGTTTACCAGTGCAAATGTGAGCAAACCGCGAACTTTCATGCGTGTTGCTGGTTAACGACCGAGAAACACCCAATTTGGCGACAGAATTCCCCCAACCTCGAAGCCGATTCAATCAAGATTGCCGAAGAAATCCGCAACTGGGCGGGGACCCAAGCTACGAATGTCTTCGGCAACGGCTGAGGGACTAAGTCGCCCAACTGTTAAAGACTACAGGATGGTGGTGATGTTGGTTGCCAGCGTGGTGCTGATGGTGTTGAAAGCCTTGTTGATGCCGCCAGCGAGAGCGCCCATGCCAGCGGTTGCACCGAAGGCGATGAGAGCGACGACGAGGGCGTACTCAACCAGATCCTGGCCTTCTTCATGGCTGACCAGATCCTGGAACTTAACGTAGAGCTTGAGAAGCAGGTTATTCATTCGAGAGTCTCCATTCTGCGATTTCCCAGCCTCAGCCGGGCACCCTTTCTAGTGCAAGCAGCGTGCCAATCCGCGCCAGAATTGCATAACTGTTTAGATTGAATAATTTAGGAACTTAAAGCGATTAGTAGTGGCGAGCCTACTGTATACGGCTGTTTACAAGTGACCCGGTACAAGTGCGGCTTGGTATACATGACGCGAAAAGGGTATAGCAAAAGATACTAAGAGTGGACCGATTGGTCAAGGAAGAAAAGCTCGTCAAAAGTAGAATAGCTGCATGTTACGCATCACAGATGCTGCAACGGCTAAGCGCGAGAGCGACTTTGCGGAAATTTCGATCGCCACAGTGGGCGGTCTTGCATTTGCGATGATTGCCATTTTTCTTTGTGTCGTGCCGCTGTCTGGCAAGGCGACCAGCACCCGTGACTTCGTTGTTTTCTGGGCGACAGGCCATCAGCTGATTCATCATGCAAATCCGTATGACCCGGTGGCGATGGATCAACTGGAGCGCGCCGCTGGATTGGCCCCGGCCTACGGCGTCCTTTACATGCGGAACCCGCCGTGGGCTTTGCCGCTGGCTCTGCCACTGGGATTGATGAACGAGCAAATCGGCGCCTCTTATTGGACGCTGCTTCTCCTGGGGTGCCTGGTGATTTCAGGGCGGCTGATGAGGGTGATACACGGCAATCCTCAGAATCGCATTCATTGGATTGCCTATTCGTTTGCGCCATCGCTCATTTGCCTGTTTATGGGACAGACCACCTTATTTGCGCTGCTTGGGCTGGTACTATTCCTGCGCT
>Ga0265342_10001668_pt1 | contig 20379 bp, 14 predicted proteins | sample 4CB327metaG_FD_203125 | JGI IMG/M metagenome (GOLD analysis project Ga0265342, IMG submission 203125) | Rhizosphere microbial communities from Carex aquatilis grown in University of Washington, Seatle, WA, United States - 4-CB3-27 metaG | ecosystem: Host-associated > Plants > Roots >... | reverse complement strand
AAGGCGCCGCCGCCGCTGGTTGGGCACAACCTGCTCTTCAACGACGACTTCAGTGAAGGCACGCGCTCGTTGCCCTGGACGGCGTCGTTCTCGGGCACCGGGGCGGGCCGCTCGTTCATAGACAAAGGCGAGCTTTGCCTGGAGGTTACCAACAAAGGCAGCAATCGCTGGGACGCGCACCTGCGCCAGCAGCACCTGTTGCTGCAAAAGGGCCACAAGTATTCGGTGCAGTTCAAGATGCACTCGTCGCAGCCGATCCGCACTTATCTCAAGATCGGCCAGGCCGGCCCGCCCTATCACGAATTCTGGAAGATGCTGTTCAATGTCGAGCCCAAGACCGAGGTGTACGCCGGGACGTTCACAATGGCCTCCGACGACGATCCAACGGTCGAGATGGCGTTTCACGTCGCCGGTCAGCTCGCCAAGACCGCCACGCCGCCGTACACGGTTTGCATCGACGATGCGCGCATCGACGACCCACAGTTCGCGCAAAAGGTCGAGGACAAGCCACCGGTGGTTCCCGCCGTGCTGGTCAACCAGGTCGGCTATTTCCCCCACCTGAGCAAGATCGCGACGGTCAAGAACCCTGGCGCCGTTCCGTGGCAATTGCTCGACGTGAACAAGAAGGTGGTTGCCTCCGGGACGACCGTGCCGTTCGGCCTGGACCAGGCGTCGGGCGACAACGTCTCGATCATCGACTTTTCCAATTTCACGACGGCTGGCAAGGGGTACTCGCTGCGCGTCGGCAACGACGTGAGCCACTCGTTCGAGATCGGCGACGACATCTACAACAAGCTCAAGTACGACTCGCTCGCGTTCTTCTACCAACAGCGCAGCGGCATCGCGATCGAGATGCCGTACGCGGGCGGCCCGAGCTGGGTTCGCCCGGCCGGCCACATCAACGTCGCGCCCAACCACGGCGACAAGGACGTTCCCTGCGTCCCTGGGTCGGATTGTCACTACACGCTCGACGTGACCGGCGGCTGGTACGACGCGGGCGATCACGGCAAGTACGTGGTCAATGCCGGCATCTCGGTCTGGACGCTCCTCAACTGGTGGGAGCGGACCAAGCACCTCGGCACATCGTCGGGCGATTTCGCCGACGGCAAGATGAACATCCCCGAGAACAACAACAAAGTGCCTGACCTGCTCGACGAGGCGCGCTGGGAGCTGGAGTTCGAGCTCAAGATGCAGGTTCCCGAGGGAAACAAGCTCGCGGGCATGGTCCACCACAAGGTGCACGACATCAAATGGACGCAGCTCTCCACCGGGCCGCACGAGGACACGATGGAGCGTTATCTATATCCCCCGAGCACGGCGGCGACGTTGAACGTGGCAGCCAACGGCGCGCAGGCGGCGCGTATCTGGTCGTCGATCGACAAGGAGTTCTCGAAGAAGTGCCTCGAGGCCGCGGAGCGCGCCTGGACGGCGGCGCAGGCGAACCCGGAGATCTACGCGCCCAACACCGGCGAGGGCGGCGGTGCCTATGACGACAAGAACGTCGTCGACGACTTCTACTGGGCCGCGAGCGAGCTTTACATCACGACGAGCAAGCAGGTGTACAAGGACTTCCTCACCAAGTCGGAGTACTACAAGAAAGCCGAGGCCGACTGGAAAGACGACAGTGGCATGCGCACGTCGATGACCTGGGCCGACACTCAGGTGCTGGGGTCGATCTCGCTGGCGATCGTGCCCAACGGGCTGCCCAAGACCGACATCGCCGAGATCCGCAAGAACATCGTCGCGCGCGGCGACCTCTATCTGGGCGAGGCGATGAAAGAGGGCTACCGCTTGCCCTTCCGCGCGACCAAAACCGGGTATCCGTGGGGCTCGACGTCATTCGTGCTGACAGACGCGTTGATGATGGGCCTCGCCTATGACTTCACCCACGAGTCCAAGTACCTGAACGGCGTGGCGCTCGGCTTGGACTACATCCTCGGGCGCAACGGCCTGGATCAAAGCTTCGTCACCGGTTACGGGTCGCGCCCGTTGATGAATCCCTACCACCGCTTCTGGTGCCACCAGGCGAACCCCAAATACCCGAGTCCGCCGCCGGGCGTGATGTCGGGTGGCTCGAACTCCGAGCTCCAGGACCCCTACGTCCAGGCCGCCGGCATCAAGGGCTCGGCGCCGATGAAGTGCTTCATCGACAACGGCGAGGCCTGGTCGACCAACGAGGTCACGATCAACTGGAACGCGCCGCTGGTTTGGGTCTCGGCCTTCCTCGACGAGCAGGCACGCAAAGCGAAGTAAACGGAGAGTGCGGCGCACTTACGGAGGGGCGCGCGGTTGTCCCTCCGGTCCCCTCCCCCGTCCGCGGGGGAGGGTTAGGGAGAGGGAAAACCTTGCGATTCGCGACGCCCGGAGTCAGTCATCCGCCGCCGCCGCGCAGTCCGCCGCCGGACTAGTTGCCAGCGGCCGCGTCGTCGGTGCCCGAGGCGTCGGGCGTCGCCGGCGCGGCGAGGCCGGTGATCGAGATGCTGTCGATGTGGAAGGTGACCGGCCCCTGGCTGGCGCCCGACCCGCCGCTGCTCAGCTGAACGCCGAAGATGACAACCTGGCTGGCGTCGTAGCCCGGATCGGCTTTTATCGGCGAGTTGAGATTCACCGTGAACTCCTGCCAGTTGGAGTTCTTGGCAAAGTTCACCGAGCTGCCACCGAACTTGTACGCGCCCGTGGTGATCGCATAAGGCTGGGCGACACCGGCGAATGTCCCCTCATCGCACCTGATGCGCATGTGCAGCGTGCCGCCCTTCCAGTTGACGGGATGAGACGTTCCGAACATGCCCGTGTTCTGGAGATCGACGTATTGATTGGCGCCGGTGTACGGGGCCGTCACTTGGAGCGAGCCCGGATCCGGATTCCCGACGGCGCTATCCAGGGAGACCACCGGCGGCGTCGGCGAGGTGCCGTCGCCGAGGTCCTTGTTGAGGCTGCCCGGCAGCTCCATGTAGTTGTTCAGAACGAACCCGTTGATGTCGCTGTCGAATAGAGCCAGGGCCATGCCGGGCACCGGCCCCGAGGGCCCGGACATTCCCGCGGTTCCCGACATGCCGGCTGTACCACCGTTGCCGGCGCCACCGGTCGTTCCACCCTGGGGGCCGTAGAGCATCGAGGGCGTGTTGGGATCCGAGCCCAAGATGCAACCCGCCGCCCCGAACGCCAGGCCGCCAGCAATCATCGACGCGAGGAAAAGACGCTGATTTTTCATCTTAGTAGACCTTGTTGTGTAATTAGGAATCTACCACCACATCGCCGCGGACAGCTCGACCGCGTTGGCATCGGACTGCGGCACCCAGCCGAAGCGGTAATCCGAGGGATAGGCCGCTTTGCCCAGGAAATAGCGCGAATACTGCAGCTGGATCGACTCATGGGTCACGAACTGGGTCTTCATGACCAGGCGCCCGGTCAGCACGCTGAAGTTCAGGTCGGATCCGCCCGGGTTGGCCAGCGTCCCGTTCGAGGTAATGAACGTCGTTCGTGAGTAAGCGTTGTCCATATCGGGCCGAACCTGATCGAAGCGCACGCCAGCGCCGAGCCAGGAGAGGGGCGTGTAGATCGCATCGAATCCGAACTTCAGCTTCTTGGTGCTCATGTCCCAGCTGCCCGGGAGAGGAGCGCCGGTCGCGCTCATCTGCTGTCCCCGCGTCGGATCCAGGTTTGTCGCGATGGGCGGTGCCTTGCTGTCGACGGTGGTGAACATGCCGAAGCCCGTCACGACCAGATCCGGACCGTCGCCCCACCAATCCTCGGGCGCGCGCGCGTAGGCGCCGAAGCTGAATGAATACTGAAAATCGACGCTCTGAACGATGCCGGTCTCGTTCTCCGGGCCGTTGTAAATGCCGGTATGAAAGTTGTAACCCTGCCCGAAATAAGCCTGTTTGAAGTTGGCTCCGCCTTTGGTGTGCAGCACCTCGAGTGACTCGGCGAGCGCATTGATGTTGCGAGCGTCGATATACGTGTAGCTGAGGTAACCGTCGCCGTACTGGCCGCCGGTGAACTTCACCTCCGCGCCCAGAACCGCCATGCTGCCCTGGATCGGACCGTTAAAGCGCGGCACCGCATCAGAGGTATTCGGCAGGCGCGAGTTGCGCGGATCCCAGTTGTCGTCCGGGGTCCAGGTGAAGAGGTAGTGCAGGCCGAAGTTCCACATCTTCTGGTACTTCGCCATGATGTGCGCGTGGTGCAGGTAGGTCGACCCCTGCGGCACCGGCCCCGCGTACGGCAGGTAGTCCGCGCTCTGGGTCGCCAGATCGGGCGAGCCGTTCGGATTCGAGGGGCCGCCGGGGGTACCGAAGATTTGATAGTTCTGATTGTTGGTGAACGGCATGAAGTCGAGCTTGGCGCCGATACCGTGCTCGAGCGTGACGGTCCAATCACCCATCGGATCCAGGTTCGACAAGGTGGCGCTCAACGTCTCGCCGGAGACGTGCGTGCGGCCGAACTGATAGGTCTCGTACATACCGGCGTCGTACTTGCCGGCGGTGCCGTAGCGGTTGGGGAACGAGCCGATGTTCCACGTCAGCCCGCCGTAGTCCCCAAAGGCGTCAGGGAAGCGCGCGGTGAGGAAGACCTGATCGATCCCCTGGTTCGCCTGCAGGTTGCGGTACGAGCCGTCGGCCTGATTGTAGGCGTCGACGACGACGGTCGTGGTCACGCGCGAGTTGCCGTACGCGAAGTTCAGCTGGGTCCAGGGCCCGTAGAGCGTGTTGGTGAAGTCCCAGGCCTGGTAGTTGGCGCCCGGGACGCGCGGCGCTTCGTGCAGCTGATAACCCGAGGGCGGCGTCGCGCCGGGTGCATAAGGTGGCACGAAATTGATGCCGAGAGCTGCCGTGTTCGGGTCGTTCGGATCACGCGCGGAGTGCGCCGCGGACGGCGGCCCGATCGTCGCGCGGAGCGGCGCGCGCATGTAGCCGTGGAACTCGAATTTCCATTCGTCGGATGAGTTCGAGACGCTGGATGTCAGCGCTTCCGCCTCTTTCTGCGAGATGGCGGTCTGCGCGCCGAACTGCGGAACGCTGGGGGGCAAGGACAGGTTGACGTCGCCCGGCGAGGTCTTCTTCGACGTCGGTGCCGGCGCGGTGGGGCTGATCGTCGGGGTCAGCATCGCGCCGCCACTCGACGGAGGCGTCGCAACCGGCGAAGGCGGTGCCGCGGGCGCTGCCGGCGGCGCTGCCGGGGCTGGGGTTGCTGCGGGGGCCGGCGTCGCGGCGGGAGCAGGAGCTGCAGGCGCGGGCGCGGCAGCGGGCGGCGCTGCTGTGCCTGAGCTCCCGCCGGTCCCCGCACCCTGCGCGTACGCAGCCTCGCCAAACAGCAAACCAGCCAGAGCAAACGAAAGGAACGCTAGTCTCATCGATGTTTGTCCTTCACAAGCGCGGGTTGGAATGGCCGACAGAATCCCACCGAGAAGGGGCCGCACGTGGGCAAACCTTCACGAAAAATTCCGCGCCGCTCGCGGGTGGGGTCGCAGTGTCCTGAGTTGGTAGTGGGCTGTCAAGCGCGCTCATTCGCGCGCATCACCACCTCATCAACACCTTGACTGCTCTCGCCAAGACAGATATCAACGCCGAGCGGTCGGCGCCGTTTGCGGCTGTTTCACCGTCTATTTCAACGTCCAGCTTGATGGGAGCGATTCGATGAAGCGTGACGCTCATGCTCTGTTCCTCACCTTCGTCACCGTTGCCGCGCTCGCGTCCAGCGGCGCGTGCGTTCCGCCCGGCGCGCGCCCCGAGAGCGCGCAGGGCGCCGCATTGAAAGAGTGCGGCCCCGACGGCGTCATCGATGACTTCGAGGACAACAACAACCAGATCAGCGTCATCGGCGATCGCGGCGGTTACTGGTACACCTACGCCGACAAGGAAGGCTCGACGGTGTGGCCCGAGCAAGGCGACAAGGGCGGCACGTTCACGCTCGTCGAGGGCGGTCACGACGCGACGTCGAAGTTCGCCGTCGAGGTCAAGGGCAAGCTCGCCGGCAAATCGATCGTCTACGCGGCGATGGGTTTGAACTTCCGCGATCCCAAGGAGGCGTTCGACGCGTCGATGTACGAGGGCATCACGTTCTGGGCGAAGTCGGGCACCGGTCCCGCGAAGATGACCGTGAAGCTGCCTGACGGAAACACCGATCCCGACGGACAGGTCTGCACCGCGTGCTTCAACGACTACGGCACGGTGATCACCCTGACCTCGGAGTGGCAGCGAATCGTGCTGCCCTTCCGCTCACTGCACCAGGAGCCCGACTGGGGCGCGCCGCGCAAGCCACACATCGATCCCAAGCGGCTGTTCGCGATTCACTTCGAGGCGAAGACGCCCGGCGCCGACTACGACTTCTGGGTCGACGACATCGCGTTCGTCTGCAAGGGCTAGTGGATATGTCCCGCGCGCGCGGCCGGCAGGTGGCCACGGCGGTACTGCTGGGCGCGCTCGCGGTGGCGCGTCTGGCGGGCGCGCGCGCTGATTCGAAGGAAGAGGTGAAGCCGGCGGCGCCCGCGGCGCTGGGTGTTTCCTATTTCGGCTGGAAGGGGCAGTACGCCGATGCCGCGAAGCGGATCGCGGCGTTCAAGGAGATCGGGTTCCAGGTCGTATCGTTCATCCCGACCTACGGCTACGTCGGCCACAACAAGATCGACCTCGCGTCGGGACCAGATCCGGCCGAGCTCAGCGACGCGGTGGAGATCGCGCTGCGCTCGGGCCTGGGCGTCGTGGTCAAGCCGCATCTTGATCCGCCGGCTTACGCCCCCGGCTTCGATCCGTTCACCTCCGACAACTACAGCTGGCGCGTGAGCTGTCCCTGGCGCGGCTTCTTCGATCTCGACCCGATGAGCGACGACTATCGCACCGGGATCGTGAATCGTTCACTCGCGGCGCTCAAGACCGCGTTCGACAAGCTGGGCAACACCGCGACGATGTCGGCGCGGCTCGAGCTGGGCGTCGAGCTCATGAACTCCGAGGTCGACAGCCCCGAGCGCTGGGAGCTGCTGCTCGCGGCGGCCAAGAAAGAGCGGCACCGCCTGGGTCTTGACCAGAAGGTCCAGCTCTCACACGACTTCACCCACCACATCGAGATCCTGGACGACTTCGTCGCGCGCATGTCGACGGCCAAGCGCGCCTCGCTGCGGCGGTACATTCACGGCCTCGATGCGCTCTCGCTTTCGCAGTACATGGACCTGACGATCGCCGTCCCCACCGCCGAGCGCAGTCAGCGACTGCCGACGCCGGACGAGGTCGCGCAAGCGCTGGTCACGCACGAGAAGAACTTCCGCGAGCAGATCCTGGGCAAGGAGCTAGGCCTGAAGCCGAAGGAGATCCCGCCGCTGCACATCGGCGAGTTCGGCGTCGGGCGCGGCGGTCTCAAGCACCCGAACCTGTGGGCGGGCGATGCGACGCCCGCGCAGGAAAAGGAGCTGGCGCGAGAGATCGCGCGCGGGCATGAGGGCTTCGTGCGCTATCTCGCGTTGCCGGAGGGCCGCGGCGTCGAGAGCGCAATCCTCTGGGTGACTGGCGCGCACTACGACATCTTCGGCTGGGAGAATCCGAAGTATGCGAACCCGGATGCGACGGCGGCAATACGAGCAGCACTGAAGCACTGAGCCGCTGCCCTCCGGCTCAGTCCAGCCCGACTCCCTCGAGCTCCGCCTCATCCATCCCGAAGAAATGCCCGGTCTCGTGGAGCAGCGTCGTCCGGATCTCCTCGCGCAGATCCTCCTCGCTCGCCGCCGCGCGCTCCAAATTGCGCCGAAACAGCACGATCTGGGTCAACCCGGGCTGGCCCCCGACATTCGACGTCTCCGGATACGGCGTCCCGTTGAAGAGGCCGAGCATGCGCGGATCCAGTCCGGCTTCGACGTCGGACTCCGCCGGCAAATCGGCGAGGATGATCGGCACATCCACCAGCAACCGCCGCGCCTTCTCCGGCAGCTCGCCCAACGCTTGCTCGACGATCGCCAGCACCTCGCTCTCCTCGAGCCGCGCCACCGCGTCGTCCTCGCCGCTCGCCGCGTCCAGCTGCCAGGCACGCTTCCACGCCGCGCGCATTCCAGCGTCGTCCTCGAGCGCCTCGGCCGCCACGCCCAGCGTGTACCAGGCGTCGGCCATCTCGGGCTCGGACTTCGTCAACGTCCGCAGTCGATCGCGTGCCGCCTCCGGCTCACCGACCGCGAGCCACAGCTCCGCGATCTCGAGCGCCAGCAGCGGATCATCCAGCGAGACCTCGGGCGGCGGCAGATCGCGCAAGGTTTCCTTGGCCTCGTCGACCTCACCCAGCTCCGCCTCGAGCCCCGCCTTGAGCGCGAGCGCGTTCAGGTACTCGTCTTCCTCGTCGGCGAGATCCAGCGCGTGCCCCGCGTGGCCGAGCGCCTCCGCCGTCGTGTCCGGGGAAGCCGCCAGGAGCTCCGCGAGCCAGAGCTCCGGCGTGCACCACTCGGAATCCAGCTTGCACACGCGCCTCAAGACAGCGATGGCCTGCTCGTTGTCACCGTCATCGCGCAGGCACGCGGCCTCGAGCAGCAGCGCTTCGGGCGAATTCGGCGTCTCGGCCATCGTTCGCGCCGCGAGCGCGCGAGCCGACTTGCTGTCGCCCCTCTCGAGCGCACGCCATCCTTCGTCCAGGCTCTGCGGCGGAGCCTGATCGGTGATCTCGAGGTCCGGTTTGGTCTCGTCTTTTGGCTTCACGGCTCGAGGCTTGTCGTCCGCCATTGGGCTCCCGAGGCACCCACCATCGATGCCAAGGTCTCCAGCATATAGCACGCCGCGACGTTCGTCGTGCGCTTCGCGTCTTCGGCGGAGCCGATCGACGGAGCGACCTCGACGATATCGCCCCCGAGCAAGGGGAATGCATCCCCTACCCGCGCGATGAGCGCGCGCACGAAATCGACGCTGAGCCCGCCACGCGCCGGTGCCCCCGTCGACGGCGCGAGGGTTGGATCGGTGGCATCGATGTCGTTCGACACGTAGACGCGTTTCACGCCGATCGCGCGCAGGTGGTCGACGATCGCGTCGATCACGGCCGCGCCGCCGCGCGCGTCGATCTCGTCGGCCCAGAACTGCTTGACTCCCAGCGTCCCTTCCCAGTGCTCGCGCGTCCGGCCCGAGGCGCGGATCCCGACCTGCACGAGGCGTCCACCGCGGCCGAGGAGCTCGTTCGCGTGATGGGCCCAGGTGGCGAAGCAGTACTTCACGCCCAGCCGCTCCGGCAACAGATCGGTGTGTGCGTCGGGGTGCACGATCGCAAAATCCAGCTCCCCTGTCCTACTGGTCGCCGCCGCCAGCGCGGAGATCACCGGCCAGGTCACCGAGTGGTCGCCGCCGATCAGGAAGATGCGCAGCGCGGGATTGAGCTGCAACAGCCGGCCGACGGCGCGTTCCGTGATCGAGAGCGGTGACACCGGCAGATCACTGCCGGCGTCGCCGTAGAGCGCCGCCCGAGACGACGCGAGCTGCGCAGCGCTGAGCATCTCGTCGTGCAGGAGGTGCGGAACGGTGAACACGTCACCCACGTCGACGATCGCCTCGGCGCGCGCGATCTCCGCGAAGCGCGGCTCGCGTTCGAGCACGGCCGCACGCACGGCCTGCGGTCCGAAGGCGGCGCCGCGCACCAGTCCGGCGCCGCAGTCCGACGGCACGCCCAGGATCGCCACACGCGCGCGCACAACGTCCTCCAGCGCCGCACGCCAGCGCACCGCGACCTCGCTCGTATCGCTCGCGCCGTAGATGCGCAGCTGAAGCGCCTCCTGCTCGGCACGCCCGCTGCTCACGGTGAACACGCCGCCGGCCGCGGGGCGCAGCATTTTGACCAGCTCGTCGAGACATGTCTGCTGTTGTGTTGCTTTAGCGTTCATTTCCCGCTGTTTTATCGATGTTTTTGGCGTACCGACCGTTATGGTTTCACAACCACGCGATGCATTCGCTGCACGCGCGCTCCGCGCGCTCGCAAATGACCCGCGGTTTTCATTCGTCCTTCTTGCGGTAATCGTCGGCGTTGAGCTTGAAACGTTTGGCCCATCGGTAGACCAGCGCCGGCTTGCGTTCGAGCTCGCGCGCAACCCGCAGCATGTTTCCATTGAACCGACGCATGAGCTGCTCCAGCTCGAGCGCGGTCGGAGGTGGACGTGATGCACGCCCCGACGGCGATGCGCGCACGCGGCGCGGAGTCGACGCGATCGCCACGGGAAGGTGCTCGGCGCCGATGCGCTCGGCGCCGCGCGACAGTGCCTCGGCCGAGGCGACCACCTTGCCCAGCTCTCGCACATTGCCCGGCCAAGTGTAGAGACAGAGGGCCTGGAACGCTGCGAGCTCGAGCCGGCGACCTCCACGGCCGAGCATGTAGGACACGAGCGAACCGATATCCTCGATGCGGTCGCGCAGCGGCGGGATGCGGATCGCCTCTGCGCCCAGCCGCGCCGCGAGATCCGCGCGCAATCCGGAGCCGCCGGACTGCGTCGGTGGCGCCGTGCGGCTGGTGGCGGCCAGGATGCGCGCGTCGATGCGGCGCGCGCGCGTGCCACCGACCGGGATCAGCAGGCGATCTTGAGTGAACCTGAGCAGCTTGGTCTGCAGCTCGGGGGCCATGTCGCCGATCTCGTCGAGAAACAGCGTCCCACCCTCTGCGTCTTCGATGATGCCGGTCTTGGGCGCCAGCGCCTGCGAGTGTGCGCCGCGCACGTAACCAAAGAGCTCACTCTCGACCAGCTCGCGCGGAATCGCCGCGCAGTTCACCGCGACGAAGCGGCCCTTGCGGCCGCTCGTCTCGTGCATGGCGCGTGCGTACACCTCCTTACCGGCTCCGGTCTCGCCAGTGAGCAGCACCTCGCTGTCAGATTCAGCGAGCTTGCGCAGCTTGGCGCAGACTGGCGCGAACGCGGGGTTTACGGTCGGCACCGGGCCGAGCGGCCGCTCCAGCTCGGCCCTGATCGCGGCCAGCTCGGTGGACGAGATCACGCGGAAGACGGCGACGTGTCCACCAATGAAGATCAGCGCGCCATCGCGCAACGCGGCTCGCGGCTGTGCAACGACGCCATCGACGATCGTGCCGTTGGTGCTTCCGAGATCGGTGAGCTCGAAGCCGCTGCCCGCGCGCATGATCGACGCGTGCTGTCCGGAGATCATGCGATCGCGCACCAGCCATGAAACTCCGCCCTCGCCCGAGTCCGTCTTTTCGCGGCGGCCGATGAAGATGCGCTGCACGAACGGAATGACGCGCTCTTCAGCCTGGAGCGCCAGCGCGTCAATGCTTCCCACCACGATCAACACCGGAACATCGTGGAGATCCGCGCTGCGCTTCTGTCGCGGAACGAAGGTGATGCTGTCTTTGGGCGTGTTCACGAAGAACCCCGACCTTTGCGGGAACTCTGCACTGCGCGCGACGCATCCGCTCGTTTCGTAACCGCTCCCGGTCGGCGGCTCATTTTCGCGTCGTAAACCGCAACGGCGCGCGGTTTCGCGCCTGGCTCATCAGTTGCTGTTGTCCGGCTGGCACACGCGAACGTCGGTCGGTCCGTCATCGACTTCGCATTCGACAACCGCACTCGCATTGGAGGTTCCCATGCTCAAGAAAATTGCGCTCGCTGGCATTGTCCTCGTGGCTGCAGCTCTCTCGCTCTCGATCGCCACTGCGACGACCTCCCCCGCTAAGATCGATCAGAAGAATGCGGTGAGGCCGTCCACTCCGATTCCGCAGGGATTCTGCCTGCCGCCGTACGGCCGCTGCTGAAGTCATCGCCACTCCGGCGCTCGGATCGCGCGGATCTCCGACCACTCGCTCGCGACCAGTCCGGCTCGAGGATAGTGGGCCGTGACAGGGCTATCCTTCATCGAACAGTCGCGATGGTCGGCAGATTCAGCGCCGACTTCCCGGTGCAGCCCCGATCGGCGGCTCGTCTTGAGATCGATCTCGATCCATTCGGGCCGCCGTGCGGGCGACTGCAGCACCCAGACGTGCTCGTCGTCAGTCCACACCGGCGCGCAATCCACGATCGCCGCGCCGAGATCACGCACGGTTCCGTCGAGGAGCGAGAGCACCTTCAATCGCGGCGTATTGATCCAGGTGAGATACGCCACGCTCTGCGAGCTGGGCGACGGCACGGGCCAGAGCGGGCCCTGAGGATCGGCGTGGATCTCCGTGCATGAATTCCCGGCGCCGCATCGAACGATCGCTTGCCGATCGCCGCGCACGTAAAACCAGTCGCCCCGCTCCGAGAACACCGGCGTGACGTCGCGTGGGCCGGCGGTCGTCATCGTCGGAGCGGTGCTTCCTGGCTCGAACAACATGATGACGTAACCGTCGGACCGCCGCCGGCGCTGGATCAACAAGCGCCCGGTCGCGGAACGCGCGACGTTGTCATTGTTTCCATCGGCGGTGAGGCGACGCGGTGCCGCGCCCGGACTCGGATATTCCCAGACGTCGTCGAGCAGGCGGCGCGACAAGAGAAACGTCGTCGCTCCATCGGACAGCTCGCCGCGCAGATCCCAGTCGTTCAGCGAAGCGCGATAGCGCGCCATACCCGCGCGCCAATCGACTGTGGCCAGCAAGGCGTTCCCCTGCGGTCCGTCGACCGAGACCTCGAGATCGTCGCTGCGCTTGTCGAAGCGGAGATTGCGCGCCGATCCGGCCACCGAAAGGGTCGTCCGCGTCTCGAGATCCGGAAGCGAGTGGACGACGAACAGGTTCTCCCCGCGAGCGTCCACGTAGCGCAGCGCCAGCAGGTTGCCGCGCGACGAGACCGCCTTGCCCGCGAGCCGGCGCTGGCCGTCCGAACCGTCGGGAACGACGCTCGAGTTCATGACCGGAATCGAAAACACAGCGGCGTGGGTCAGGTCGAGATCGAACACGAAATCGTCCGTGCCCGGAATCCACTCCGGGTTCATCCCCTTGGTCAGCACGCGCCCACCCTCACCGTCGGGTGAATGTGAATAGAGGATCTGGTGGACACCGGCCTCATCGACGCTTTCGTAGAGCAGCTCGCGCCCGTCCGAGGACAGCACGGGACAACCGTAGAGATAGGCTTCGGGGCGCAGCGGCGATGCGACCTGGGCGCCGCTCTCGGTGTCGACGTCGAACGCCCCCTGCGGTTCGCCGACGATCACGCGCAGGCTGCGCCCGCCGGGCAACATAGAGAAGCAATGGACGCGTCCTTCGAAGGTCGCGACATGGCGCGAAGCGCTCACGTCGTTCGCTGTCCCTGCGACCTGCAGGGCACGCTGGCCGGCCGCAGCCGGGTGGTTGCCGGAAGCGGTTGCCGGCGGCGTGCGCTTGCGCGCGACCGCCACCAGCGCGAGCGCCGCGGATATCGCAATCATGGCGGCCGAACCCCAACGGAGCCGATGAGACAAACCGCGCGACCTCTTCGCGTTCGCGCTCTGTTCCGCACGGACGAACCGTCGCGCGACCTCGACGGCGTCGGTCGGCCGCGACGCCGGTGCTTCGGCGGCGCAGTCGCCGCACAGCTGGGCGAGCGCGCGCACGGTCGCCGGCGCCTCATTGTCGACCGGAAAACGGAACGTGCGTTCGCGCGGCGTCACATCCCACTCGGGGCGGTGCCCGAACAGGATCTCGTGCATGACGACGCCGATGGCCCAGACGTCCGAGCGGAACGACGCCGGGTCGCCCATCGACATCTCGGGCGCCATGTAGGACGGCGTTCCGACCATCAAGGTCACCGTTGCGGTCTGCGCCGGGTTGGTGGCGAGACCGAAGTCCGAGACCACGAGCCGACCGTCCTCCATGCGCAAGAGGTTCTCGGGCTTGACGTCGCGGTGGACGATACCGGCGGCGTGGATCGCCGCCATCCCCGCCACCAGCGCGCGCGCATCGGCGATCCGCTCCTCCATCGGCCGCGCGGGAGCATCGGCGCGCACGCCGGTGCGCAGCGTGCCCTCTGACGCCAGTTCCATGGTCAAGAACCGGTGCCCGTCGGCCTCCCCTATGTCGAATACGCGGCAGACGTTGGCGTGCTGGATCTGGCGCGCCAGGCGCAGCTCGCGCGAGAAGCGCTCGACCCAGCGCGGGTCCGCCGCCAGCTCGGTCTTGAGGATCTTCACGGCGACGGGGACCTGGGCGATGCGATCGAACGCCCGCAGGACCACACCGCTGCCGCCCTTACCGATAGTCGTTTCTATCTGGTAACGACCCGCCAGGACCACCCCCCGCTCGATCTCGAGGACCGGCGCCGCAATGAAGGGCTCGTCGCCAACGTCGGTGAAGCTCTGCTCCCCCGGATTATCGCCCCGCTCGTCGAACCCCGAGGCGCCCCCCTCCTCACCTTCCCGACTCAACTTCATCAACGCTGGGATCGTAGCGGTTTTTCGCGATCTAGCCAAGAACGCCTACACAAAGGCCCTGAGACCCGATCTGCCACGGCGGCACATTCGCCTCCCTTGTGACTGGAAAGGGCGCGGCCCGGCGACGCACTCACCGGGCGCAGAAATCTCCCCGCGCAGAGCGGAGTCCGCCGTTCTGGAAACGCCAATGCGAACTCCGCGCCGCCCCCGCCCCCTACCCACCGCGTCTCGACCAGGGCTATGGCCGCTGATCGATCGGAACGTAATGTGTGTTGGTCGGTCCAACGTAGATTTGCCGCGGCCGGCTGATCTTCGTGTTCGGATCGTCGAACATCTCCTTCCAGTGCGCGATCCAGCCCGGAAGCCGCCCGATGGCGAACATGACCGTGAACATGTTCGAGGGGATGCCGAGCGCGCGATAGATGATTCCGCTATAGAAATCGACGTTGGGATAGAGCTTGCGCTCGACGAAATACGGATCGGTCAGCGCCGCCGCTTCCAGCGTCTTCGCGATGTCGAGCAGCGGGTCCGGCGTCTTCATCTTGGCCATCACCTTGTCGGCGGCGACCTTGATGATCTTCGCGCGCGGATCGTAGTTCTTGTACACGCGGTGGCCGAAGCCCATGAGGCGGAAGCCGGAGTCCTTTTTCTTCGCGAGGTCGATGAACTTCTGCGGCCCGGAGCCGTCGCGCTGGATGTCCTGCAACATCTCCAGAACCTCTTCGTTGGCGCCGCCGTGGAGCGGCCCCCACAGCGCCAGGATGCCGGCCGAGATCGAGGCGAACAGGTTCGCCTGCGAGCTGCCCACCATGCGCACCGTCGAGGTGCTGCAGTTCTGCTCGTGCTCCGCGTGCAGGATGAGGAGCAGGTTGAGGATGCGCACCAGTTCCTCGTCGATCTCGTACGGCTCGGCGGGCACCGAGAACATCATGTTCAAGAAATTCGCGCAGTAGCTGAGGTTGTTGCGCGGGTAGACGAACGGCTGCCCGATCGACTTCTTGTAGGAGTAGGCCGCTATGGTGCGCAGCTTCGACAGCAGGCGCGCGATGGTGGCGTCGGTCTCCTCGCGGTTCTTCACGTCCAGCGCCTGCGGATAGAAGCTGGACAGTGAACACGTCATCGCCGACAGGATCGCCATGGGGTGCGCCGTCCCGGGATAGTTGTCGAAGAACCGCTTCATATCTTCGTGCAACATCGAGTGGCGCGTGAGCTGTTGTGAGAACGAGCTCAGCTCGGCGGTGTTCGGCAGCTTGCCGTAAATCAGCAAGTAGGCGACCTCGACGAAGGTCGACTTCTCGGCCAGCTCCTCGATCGGGATCCCGCGGTAACGGAGGATACCCTTCTCGCCGTCCAAGTAGGCGATCGAGCTCGCCGTCGAGGCGGTGTTCATGAAGGCTGGGTCGAGCGTCACGTATCCGGTCTGGGCGCGGAGCTTCCCGATGTCGATTCCCTTCTCGTTCTCGGACCCGATGATCACGGGCATCTCGACGACCTTGTCGTCGATTTTCAGCTCGACTTTTTCGTTCGATTTTTGCGGCACTGTCATCCTCCCTCAGCTGGGCGGAGCATACCCTATGTATACTTCGCCCGTGAAGCCGATCGCCCCCGCCGCCGTCACTCTTCTGGGCTTCGTATTTTTTCTGGCGCGCTCGAGCGCCGCGGGCGAGGCCGGCGCTCCGGCGGCCGCGCCGGGCGCGGCCGCGATCTCATTGCCCGCCCAGCTCGCGCGCATCGACGAGCTCCATCACCGCCGAGACGACCGCGCGGCGTGGAACGAGGAGCAAGAGCTGGTGCAAGCGACCCTCTCCCGCGCCCCCAACGACTACGGGGCGCTCTGGCGCGCGGCGCGGTTGTATTTTTGGCTGAGCGATGACCCCAACGTCTCGAGCGATCAGCGTTCGAAGTGGGGCCAGCAGGGCTGGGACCTGGCCGAGCATGCGATCGCCGTCAACCCCAACGACGTCGCCGGGCACTACTGGGCAGCGGTCACCATGGGCAACTATGCGCTCGGGCTGGGTTTGATGAAGGCCCTGGCCAAGGGCATGGAGGGAAAGTTCAAGGAGCGCTTGAAGCGCGCCGGAGAGCTCGGCCCGCAGTACGAGCACGGCGCAATCGACCTCGCCTGGGGCCGCTTCTACGACAAGCTGCCCTGGCCCAAGCGCGATCGGAAAAAGGCGCAGCAGTACCTGCGCGGCGCACTGCAGGCGCATCCAAAGAATCTGCGCGCCCGGGTCTTTCTGGCGCAGTCGCTGATGGACGACGACCAGCTCCCCGAGGCCAAGAAGCTGCTCGAAGAGGTCGCGGCCGCCCAGGCCGGCCAGTACGATCCGCCCGAGGAGCGGCGTGCGAAGATGCTGGGCGCCCGCGCGATGCCCGAGCTGCTGGCCAAGATGAAGTAATCCTCAGTGGCTTCCGGTCCCCTCCCCCCGTCTGCGGGGGGAGGGCTAGGGAGAGGGACATCGGGCGCCGCATCTCGCAAGGTTTGCCCTCTCCCGCGGATGGGAGAGGGGACCGGACCTCAACGCGGGGCGAGCGTCGTCACCACGGCGCTGCAGGGCTGGGGATAAAACAGATAGTTCGCCACGCAGGGGACGCCGGCGTAGCGGTCGGCGTAGTCGCCGGGGTCGAAGCCGGTGGGCGGCTCGACGATCTCGCCGAAGTCGACGTGCTGGATGTCCATCTCCGCCAGCACCGCCACCAGCGACTGGAACCGGCGCAGCAGCACGGGGTCGAACACGCCGGCGCGCGGCGCCTCGGTGATCACACGCGCGCCGCCGGAGTGGCTCATGCGCATCGACACCTGTTGCACGCCGGCGAAGCGCACCAGCCCGGACAGCGCCACGCGCAGGTAGAGCTGCTCCTCATAGTCAGCGAGCGCCTCATCGCCAGCCACCAACCCTTCGCGGATCTCGAGAATCGACGGCGTCCGTCCGACGCACAGCACGTAGACATAGTCGCAGTACTCGTCGTCTGCGCCAGGACGAAACAATGCCATCGCCTTGAGCCGCGTCGCCAGCTGCTCCGCCAGGCGAATCCCGTCGGCGCGCGGAACACCGCCGCGAAACGCCGCCTGTTCGTCGCGCTCGGCCCAGCGCTGGCCGGGGTACAGGCGCGCCAGCGCCTCTCCGACGGCGGCCATCATCGAGCCTTTGCGATGGTCGCAACCGCCCTTGTTTCCGCAGTCTGTGCAACCGTCGCTCATCAATTCACCTTGCCCCTGCTCTGCCCGCGCTCAATGAGGCGCCGCGATCGCCGTTGCGCGGGCCTCTTCGATCATCGACTGGTGCTGCGCGGGATCGGCCCAGCGCGCCTGCCCCGACGGCGGCAGCTGGTCGATGGGATCGAAGTAGAAGTAGTAGACGCCCGGGTGAACGTTGGGGCTCGTGAATACCGAGATTCCGGTTTCGCGATCGTAATGTTCGAACGAGTGCGCGTCGCGCTTGCCGCCGCCGCCGGGCGCGTCGACGACCACCAGCGGCGTGTTGAACCCCGCGGTTGCCCCACGGATCCCCTTCTCGATCGCGAGCCCGGTCGACAGCGTCGTGCGCAGGTCTTCGACGCCCTTCACGAGGTCGTGCATGTAGATGTAATACGGGTGGACGTTGACATAGCTGAGTCGCTTGACCAGCAGGCGCATCGTCGCTACCTCGTCGTTGACCCCGCGCTGCAGGACGGTCTGGTTGCGCACGGTGATGCCGCGCTCGAAAAGCCGGTCCATCGCCGCCTTGGTGATCGACGTGATCTCGGACGGGTGGTTGAAGTGGGTGTGGATCACCACCTCCTTGTGCACCTTGCGCCCCATCTCGACGATGCGCGTGATCGCGTCGAGCCAGGCGTCGTCGCCGAGGATCTTCTGCGGCATCACCGCCGGCCCCTTGGTCGCATAACGCATGCGGCGCACGTTGGGCATCGCGAGCAGCGTCTCGCCGATCTGGGTGATCTGTTCGGCCCGCAGCTGATAGGCGTCGCCGCCCGAGATCACGATGTCCTCGAGCTCGGGCCGCGACCGGATGTAGTCGAACGCGCGCTGCCAGCGCTCGATGTTGACCTTGAGCTGGAACTTGGCGACCTCCTCGGTATCGATGCCCACCGCGTAGCTGCGCGTACAGAAGCGGCAGTAGACCGGGCAGGTGTCGAGAGGCAGGAACAGCGCCTTGTCGAAGTAGCGGTGAGTCAACCCCGGAACGGGCATGTCCTCGCGCTCGTGCAGCGAATCCAGGTCGAGCTTGGGGTGGTCAGGACGAAAGCGGGACTGCAGCGGGATGAACTGCAGGCGCAGCGGATCGTCGTACGGCCGCGTCCAGTCGATCAGCGACAGCAGATAGGGCGAGACGCGCACCGACATCGGCGCGCCCGCGAAACCGCGCTCGGCGTCCTTGATGAACTCCTCGGACACCAGCCCCTGCAGAGCGACCAGAAGCTTGGGGATATTGGTGATCGAGTGCTTGGCCTGCCACTTGTGGTCGAGGAACTCGGCTTCGGTCACCTCGGCGTAGGCCGGGATCTTCCGCCAGAACGGCCCCTCGCGCAGCTGGCGGTGCGTCAGCGTCGACGCATCGACCGCCGGTTTCAGCGCCGGCGGCGGCTCATCCGGCGCAGCGGAGGTCGGCGGCGGTGAGCGCGGTTCTTCAAGGGCCATGGCCCAGCGTAACGTGTGCACCCTCTAGTTTCCAGCGAGTCAAGCTGCAATGCCAAGTCACCCTCTCCCGCGGTCCGCCGCGGGAGAGGGCCGGGGTGAGGGCAGGCCTTACGACAGCAGCCTTCATTGAGCGGTTTGTGGTAACTGCGGCCGAAGAACCTTCCGCACGATGAGCGGCAGATCGTCGCCGGCCCGGAGTGCCAGGACCATCGGTTCGCCACGCGGGTGGCGTCCGGCCAGCGGCGCTGCGGTGTCGATCACATGATCGACGAACCCGAACACCTCGACCTGGTCGCCGCCGTCGATCGTTCCATCCGGCCCACCGATGAGGTAGCCCCCGGCCGCCCGCACCACCACAACTTGCCCGGGCGCATCTTCGAGGAAAAAGTCGTGCCCCTCCTCGACCAAAAGACGTACATTGTGTCGGCTCATCTCACTCTTCGACCAAATGTGCGAGAACGGCTTCCAGGAAGGCCCGGCGACGTTGCCGACGATCCGCGCGGGCGTCCCGCGCGGCGCCGCGCGGAGCTCATCGATGGTGGCGCGCCGCGCTCCCAGTGTGCGCAGGAACCGCTGGAGCGCGCGCCGTGACGCCTCGCCCCCGCGCAGCGCGACCGGGGGCAACACCGTTGGGAGGATCGCGCCGGCGGTCTCCCAGGACTGGAACAGCGCCAGCCCGTCCTGGACCGTGCGCCCCTGGCCGCTCGCCGCCCGCGACAATCGCTGGCGCACCACGCTCCATCGGACAGGATCCGGGGGTGGCGCGGTCCGCCGAAAACCGTCGGGCAGTAGCGTCACGTCGGACGCGGTGTTAATCATGTCCACGCCGTTGCCAGGAGCAGCCTAGCAGATGCTCGACTCCTCGCCGCTGACCCGCCGCTGCGGTGCCTGCGGGTACCGCTACGAGTCGTCGATCGACGCCTGTCCGATCGATCACCGCGCTCTGCCGTCCGCCGACGCCGCCAGCGCGGATCTCGGCAGCTATCGGCTGCTCGAGCGACTCGGTGAAGGCGGGATGGGAGCCGTCTACCGGGCGGTCCACCGCAAGCTCGGACGCGCCGTCGCGATCAAAGTCTTACAAAAGGAACTGACCTCGGACCGCGGCATGATCAACCGCTTCTTCCACGAAGCGCGCGCCGCCAATACCATCCGCCACGAGAACGTCATCGAAGTGTACGACTTCGTCGAGGACGGCGAGAACGTCTACTTCGTGATGGAGTTGCTGCGCGGGAGAGATCTGCACGACACGCTTCATCGCAACGGCGGCGAGAGCGCGCCGCTCGTGCCCCGCCGCGCGGTGCGCGTTCTCGAGCAGGTCGCGGCCGGCCTGCACGCGACGCACTTGCGCGGCATCGTGCACCGCGACCTCAAGCCGGAGAACATCTTTCTCTGTCACCGCAACGGCGTCGACGACTTCGTGAAGATCATCGACTTCGGCATCGCCAAGATGTCGCGCCCCGACGGGCT
>Ga0265342_10001662_pt1 | contig 20414 bp, 21 predicted proteins | sample 4CB327metaG_FD_203125 | JGI IMG/M metagenome (GOLD analysis project Ga0265342, IMG submission 203125) | Rhizosphere microbial communities from Carex aquatilis grown in University of Washington, Seatle, WA, United States - 4-CB3-27 metaG | ecosystem: Host-associated > Plants > Roots >... | reverse complement strand
TGCCTCTTCGTGGAGTCCGTAGAGCACTGCGCCGAGCGCCGCGTAGTACTGGGCGTTCTCGGGAACGAAGATCGTCTCCTCGATCGGCCGATCCTTGGGCCAGTCGTAGCCGCGCTCGTTCCACGTCTGCGGGATTCGAAGTCGCCAGCACTCCTGGAGGAAGGGCAGGTATGTGTTGGGGCCGCCGAGGAGCAGGACCCTATGCTTGAGTGTTCCTCCGCGAGTGAGGACGCTGAGGTTTTGCAGGACGATCGCGTCGGCGAGCGAGCAGAGGACCTCGTTGGACGGGATCCCGCTCTTGATCAGATTGACGATGTCGGTCTCGGCGAAGACGCCGCACTTGGCGGCGACGTGATGCAGCTTCGTGTCGTCGAAGTGAAGCGACGTCACGAGCTCGGGGGGAGCGTTGACTTTGAGGAAGCACTTGTCGATCGTGGCGCCGGTGCCGGACGCGCACTTGTCGTTCATCGACGCGGTCGGCGTCTTCGCGCCGGTTCGCTCGTCTTTCTTGAACATGATGATCTTGGCGTCTTGACCGCCGAGCTCGATCACCGACCCGACGTCCGGATGCAAATGCTCGACGGCGAGCGTGACCGCGTTGACCTCTTGAACGAACTTCCCGCCGGTCGGCGCGCACAGCGGCGACGCGCCCGATCCGGTCAAGAACATCCGCCAGCCAGCGGCGGGGTGATCGGGGAACGCGCCCAGGATCGTTTGCAGCATCGACAGCACGTACTCGGGCTGCTTTGTATGGTGGCGCTGGTAGTCGCTCCAGAGGATCGCCTTCGTGCTCGGATCCACGACGACGGCCTTCACCGTCGTCGAGCCCACGTCCATCCCAATCGCAAGCTGCGTTCGCCCGCTCGTTCCCATGTGCGGTCCTCTCGGGGCACTAGACTGGCGTGTCAGTCAGAAGTCCTAGCTTGAATGGGCTCCGGGGGGAAGGTCTTTCTACCAGCGTCGATTGAGGGGAAAGGCCCCTTTTCGCCAGCGTTTCGGCGCAAGGGCCGGCTTGGGCAAAGTTCGGCGCCCTGGCAGCTGGAGGCGCACTGAAGGCACGCCCGACTGACACGAGTGTCAGTCAGGCCCCCATGGTAGTGTCCGGCACCTCAACGCTGATGGGTAAGGTCGAACGCAGGCAGCAAATTCTGAACCACGCGCGCGACGTCTTCGCGCGGCGCGGCTATCACGAGGCGAAGATCGAAGACATCGTGGCGGCTGCGGGGATCGCGCGCGGCACGTTCTACCTCTACTTCAAAGACAAGCGCGCGGTGTTCGAGGAGATTGTCGATCGAGCATTCGCCCAGATCGCGATGGCCATCGTACGCGTCGACCCCAACGATCCCGGGCGAACCGTGGCCGATCAGGTGCACGAGAACACCCGTCGCATCGTAGGCACCCTTCTCGAGGACCGTCCCACGACCAAGATTCTCTTGAGCGACGCAGTGGGCCTGGACCCATCGTTCGATCGGAAGCTGCAGTCGTTCTACGAGGTGGTCGAGAACCTCCTCAGCGAGAGCCTGCGCGAGGGCCAGCAGCTCGGCGTCGTGGCGCAAGGCGACGCGCGCATGTTCGCGTACCTGATTCTGGGCGCCATGAAGGAGATTCTGTACCAAGTGGTGCGGCGAGAAGCCGCGTACTCCGAGAAGGAGGTCGTCGAGGGGATCTACGACTTTCTCGGGCAGGGGTGCTTGCGCGTTCGTGGCGCCTCCAAGCCGTCGAAGGCGAACAAAAAGCGGACGCCGGCCGCGGCAAGGCGTGGACCGCCTACTCCGCGGGGTCGAGCCGGGGCACCCTCGGCGCGGGAGAGCGGTTCAAGACGCTCCAAAGGATGAGCGCGAACGAGAGCGCGGCCTGGGCGAGAACGCCGATGCAGTCGGGGTAGATGCCGAGAAGCTCGATGCGCAGCGATCCCATCGGGCGCGACGGGAGCAGACCGACCTCCTCGAGCGAGTGGATGCCCTGACCGAGAAGCACGACGGCCGTCGCGAGAAGGACCACGGTCGAGGCTCGGAAGAGTGTCCGCATGGGCAGGCGGAGGCCCAGACGGTCGACGGCGACGACGAGGACGACGAGCAGCACCGCACCCGCGCATCCGCCCCACACGACCGCCGATGGCGCGTCGATCGAGAGGGCCTCGAGAAAGACGGCCGTTTCGAAGCTCTCCCGGAAGACCGCCACGAACGCGATCGCGAAGAGGGCGACCGCGCCGCGGTCGAGCGCGCCTTGGGTTCGCTCTCGAAGGTCGCCCATCGTCTTGCGTGTGGTGGACCGTGCATTGAGCCATAGCGCGGCGTGCAGGAGCATCGCGACCGCCACGAAAGCCAGGAATCCCTCGAGCTTCTCGTCCATCGCCCCGGCCAGGGCTTTTCGGCCGAGCGCGAAGACGACGGCGCCGACGACGAGCGCGGAGGTCCAGCCTGCGTGGACGAATCGCGCGCGAGATACTTGCTTTCTCTTCTTCAGAACGGCGAGCAGGGCGGCCACGATGACCGCCGCTTCGAAGCCCTCACGAACGATGACGAGGAGCGCGAACCAGAACGCCGACGCCCTCGTGGTCGCCGCGGGAGAACCGGCGGCACGGTCGAGGAGCCCCATCAATCGCGCGGCCTCGTCTTTTGCCCTTGGGTCGCCCTGCTCCATCGCGGCCCGCGTGGCGGCGAACGATTTCTCGAGCTGGGTGAGCGTCTCCGGATGCCGTGCACGCAGCCACGGCTCGACCGGCTCGACGTCACTCAAGTAGGCATCTAAGATCGCTTTTTCTGCGCCCGCGCGGTCGCCTCGCTCCGCCCGGTGCGCGGCCGCCTCGACTTGGGCGTGCGCGCTGACGAGGTGCGTGGGCGCGTCCGGTTCGAGAAACCGCCGCCGAAGGCATCGGACTTCCGCGGCGCCGACCGACTTCGCCAGCTCTTCGTCGGATCGGTTCGCGAGATCGTCGAGCGACACGCGCGGCGGGGGATGGTCGCATTGGGGCTGCCGCAGCGAGAACAGGTAGAACGCGAGCGCCCAGCTCTGTTTTTCATCCAGCGTCGCAAAGGGAGGCATCGCCGTGCCCTTGACGCCGAAATGGATGACGTTGAACGCCTTGAACGGCGTGAGCCCTGCCATTACCTCCGGGGAGTGAAAGTTCGCGGGCCTCGGTTTCAGAGCCGCGGCCGCCGGGCCGTCGCCAGCTCCGGTAGGCCCGTGACAGCTGGCGCACGTCTGCGCAAAGATTCGCGCGCCTAGCTGGAGATCGGGGGTGCCCGTAGGCCTTCGCGAGATGCCGGTCGCTGCGATGAGATCGTCGACCAGAGACACGCAATCGGCGCTCACCCCCGCCGGGTCCGATGCTTGCCGAACCCGTGCGTCGATCGATGCGACGCGACCCAAGAACGGTGCGATCACGGGCAGGCGCGCGGCGATCGCCAGCGCGTCCGCCGAAAACGCGCGCTGCTCGTCCAGCTCGCCGGCGTTGTTGGAAGCGACCGCCGCCGGGTAGTCGGACTCGAGGTACTGAAGGATGGCGACGAGCTGCTGCTCGCCGCCCGCCGTCGTCTGCGTCGATGTGGGTCGATGGCCGCCCGACAGCACGAAGAAGAGGACCGCGACCGCGCCGGCAACGATAGCGGCGATCCGCAGGCGCCTGATGTTGAAAGTCGCGTTCAAGTACCAGAACTATGAGCGGAATTCAGCCGGTCGACAAGCCCCCAGCCGCCCGAGGGCCCCGACCTCTGCCTTCGCCGGTCGATCGCCGGGCGCAAGGCGAGCCCGCTTGCCGACTCGCAGCGCCGGCGTAACCACTCCCCATCGACCCAGAGGAGAAAGCATGCAACCTCATCTCGTTCACGAGAAACACGAGCACCAGCACAAGGAAGGCTGCGGTCACCAGGTCGTCGAGCACGAGGGGCATCGCGACTATCTCCATGACGGCCATCTTCATCACGTTCATGGCGACCACTTCGACGAGCACGTCATCGCCGTGAGCGCGAAGAACCCGGACGCGTGTACACAAGGGCACGACTGCGGATCGCACCCGAGCGCGCATCGGCATGGCCCGAGTTGTGGCCATGCCGCGATCCCGCACGGCGATCACGTCGACTATGTCGTGGACGGCCACCTGCACCATCCGCATGACTCGCATTGCGACGACCACGGAACTGTTGCGACGAAAGCGCGGTAGCCGCACGCTGGACTTCGGGGTCCGCCGACTGACAAACTGCCTCTGGTGAGACTCCGAACCGCGGCTCGACCACGACGAGGGGCCGTCATCATGGTTGGCCTCGCCGGGTGCAGCGCCGGGACGGGGGCCAGCCCCATCGCTCGGGACGGCGGCGTCGACGACGCGCACGCCGGGGGCGGGGACGGCTCCGTTTCTCAGGAGGCATGTACGCCCGCCACCCAGTGCTCGGGCGATGGCAGCGTGCAAACATGTGGAGCGGAGGGACAGTGGGCAAGCGTGTGGCCTTGCGCGACGCACATCTGCGGCGGGGGCGCCTGCGCGGGGTCGACGACGGAGGGCGCGAGCTGCAAAGTGAGCGCGCCCGGAACCACCGACTGCGGCGCAAGCGGCGAGAGTTGCTGCGCTAGCCTCGAGGTGCCGGGCGGGATGTACTATCGGACGTACACCAACGACGGCAGCGGTGCGACGGCGGAGGCCGATCCGGCCTGGGTGAGCGGGTTTCGCTTCGACAAGTATCTGGTCACGGTGGGCCGGTTCCGGCAGTTCGTGGCGGCGAGCGTGGCCGGGTGGGTCCCGGCTGTGGGGTCCGGCAAGCACACGCACCTGAATGGCGGCTTGGGTCTCGCGAACAGCGGTGGTCCGGGGTTCGAGCCGGGGTGGGACACATCGGACGAGCCCTGGCTGCCGAAGACCGATGCCGAATGGAAGGCGCACCTGAACTGCGAACCGACTTTCCAATCGTGGACGGATGCGGCGGGATCGAACGAGACGCTGCCGATGAGCTGCATCAGCTGGTACGAGGCCTATGCGTTCTGCATCTGGGACGGGGGTTTCTTGCCCAGCGAAGCAGAGTGGGAATACGCGGCAGCGGGGGGCAGCGATCAGCGTGAATACCCGTGGGGTTCGGTGGATGGCGGAATTGGCGCGCTCTATGCGAACGCCGGATGCGATTTCCCAGCGGGCGCCACGACGTGCACCGGAGTCGTCAACCTCGCGCCGGTAGGGACGGCTACTTCGGGAGCGGGACGATGGGGACAGCTCGACTTGTCCGGGGGCCTCGCGGAATGGAACGTCGATTTCCTGGCGCCATACTTCACGCCCTGCACGGACTGCGTGTTCTTGACCGACTACTCGTACCGGTTGATCCGCGGAGGCTCATTCGGGACCGACACGCAGAACGACTCTCCTGCATCCGTCACCGTCGGTGACGTTCCGGAGGACCGCGGGGCCTTCACCGGAGCGCGATGCGCGAGGACACCGTGAGGTCGAGGCCGCTCAGGCCCTCTGGCTAGCACCGGATTTCCCACCGCGTCCCCCGCTTTTAGAACTTGATCCCAACCTGTCCGTGAGCCGTGAGCGCGGTGGCCCACGACGACGAACCGGGGTTGGTCGGGTCGCTGATGCCGGGCAAAATGAGAATGTTTACATCGCCGCCGACGTACCACAGTCCCAAGGAGACGAGCGCCGTGATGCCGGGCTCGAGGTAGAGGTTGCTCAGGCTCGGTTTGAGGATGCCCGTCGAGTCGACCGTGAAATTTCCGATGCCGACGAGCCCGCGCAACGTGAGGAGGCCGAGGAGCGACAACCCGTAGCCGCCTTCGACGCCATAGAGAAAGGAATGCTCCGAAGCGGTCACCGCGCGGACGGTTCCACTTTCGCCGACGTAGTACAGAAAGGAGAGTCCTCCGTACCAGCCGGTGAACGCCACTCCGGCGCGACCTCCAACCCCGAAGCCCAGCGGGTTGGGTTGACCACTGAACGGTGCGCCGCCGCCGCCCACCTTGGCGCCGAGCTCGACGTCCAAGGGTCCGAGAGCAAGCGCGTCGCGGGTGAACCCCGCCGTCCCCACGCCCAACGCTGCCACGAAGAAGAGAATCGCCGTGCTTCGCATGAATCGCGCCTCTTTCTGGGTCGAGCCCGGACCACTACCTTATCCAAACTGGGCCGGTGCGTCGCTGGCCCGATGCGTCGCGCCGAGCCCCGATGGAAGCGAAGCCATCACCCCTCGGCCGTTGCGGCTGCGCCCGCATCGCCCTAGAAGGCGGGGAATGGCCCGGCTCCGCGCGTCCTGGGACGAGTATTTCATGAACATCGCTCGCGAGGTCTCGACGCGGTCCACGTGCGACCGCAAGTTCGTCGGCGCCGTGATCGTGCGAGACAAGAGCATCCTGGCGACCGGCTACAACGGGAGCATTCGAGGGCTGGCCCACTGCGACGAAGAGGGCCACTTGATGGAAGACGGCCACTGCGTCCGCACCGTGCACGCAGAGGCGAACGCCATCGTCCAAGCGGCGCGAAATGGCGTCCGGATCGACGGCGCGACCGTGTATGTCACGGCAAGCCCGTGCTGGGGCTGTTTCCGCCTGGTCGCGAACGCGGGCATCGGGCGGGTGTGTTTCGGCGAATTCTACCGCGATCCGCGGATCTTCGACGTCGCGATGCGCTTAGCGATCGACCTCGTGGACCTCTCCGGCACGAAGTCCGACACGAAGTCCGAAAGGACATGACGCGGCTCCGCGACCGAGGCGGCGGGTCGCGCTCGGCGGGCCGGTTTTCGGTCGCCGTCGTGCAAGGGGGTCCTTCGACCGAAGCGGAAGTGAGCCGGGCATCGGCAGCGGGCGTTGCCAAGGCGCTCGAAGAAGCGGGGCATCGGGTCGTGCGGCTGGAGCTCGACGCGTACCTCGCCGAATCGCTCTGCACGGGTGGCTACGACGTCGCGTTTCCGGTCGCCCACGGAGCGGTAGGGGAGGATGGATCGCTGCAAGGTCTGTTCGAGGTGCTCGGGCTGCCCTATGTCGGCTCGAATGTTCTCGCGAGCGCGACGGCGATGCACAAGCGCGTGGCACGCGTACTCCTGGGGAGTGGGGGGCTTCCGGTGGCGAAGGGGATCGCGATCGCTCGCGGCGATGCGCGCGCGGCCGCGGAGCAGGCTCGACGCGAGGTCGGCCGGCGCGTGGTCGTCAAGCCGTCGTCGCAGGGGTCGTGTATCGGTGTTTCGCGCCTCGACGCGTCCGAATCGACGGATGAGGTCGCGCGCGCGCTCGAGGCGGTGTGGGCGATCGACGAATTTGCGATCGTGGAGCATTTCGCGATCGGGCGCGAGGTCACGTGCGGGGTGCTCGATCTCGACGCGGCCACCGCGCTACCCCCAACGGAGGTTCTTTCGCCGCTCGATCCCTTCTACACATACGAGGCGCGCTACGCGCCGGGCCGGAGCGTTCACGTTTGCCCCGCTGAGCTCGCGCCCGACGTGCTGCGCCGGGTCCAGCGCTTTGCCGTGGCGGCGCACACCGTCCTCGGCTGTCGCGATCTGTCGCGCGTCGACTTCATCGTCGGCGATGGCGACGATCGCAGCGAGGTCGTCACGTTGCTCGAAGTGAACACGCTCCCGGGAATGACCGCCACGAGCCTCTATCCCGAAGCCGCGGCCGCGCACGGCTTGTCGATGCCGGGCCTGTGCGATGCCCTCGTCGCGCGCGCACATGCCCGCGGTTCGACGCCACGCCACGGGGCGCGCCCGCTTCCGCGCTGACTGAAATTGAGCCGGTCTCGGTCCGTCGGCCGAACGCACAGGGGCGGACGACAATGTGCAAAGTGCCTGGACATGGGCCCCGCCGAGGCACACTCTTTGATGTGAGGTTCTTGCACGATGGCCCGTGAATCGCTCTTTGGCGAGCGTGTCCTCTGGCGCGGGAAGTGTCGCGCGGTGACCGTGCCGTTCGTGAACAAGGTCATGTCGGTGGTCGGAACGGTCGCGTCGGCCGTGACGCTTTGCTACGCGGTGGTCGTAGCGAAATCCCTGGAAGCGCCCGTCGGGGGGATGATCCTCCTGGCCGCGTGGTGCGCGACCTTGGCGCTCGGCGCCTGGCGCATCCCGCTCTGGTGGCGATCCCAGGTCGAATACATCGTGACCGAGCGGCACGTCATCTGGCGGCGCGGTCCGTTGCGTCGGTCGATCGGCATCGACCAGATCAGCTACGCCCTCATCCGCTGGAACTCGAACGAGGCATCGTTTGGAGACCTGGTCATCGTACGCGCCGTGCCGACGGGGGCGCTCCGGAGAACGCTCACCCTCACGCTGGCCGACGTCGAGACGCCCGACCGCCTCTGGGCGATCATTCGCGGCGTCGAACCGAGCGCGCCCCTTGGGAGCTCGGAACGGCCGCTCGCGCAGCGTCTCGATCCCGGTGAGCGGGTTTTGTGGTCGGGGGCACCGCTCGCTTCGGCGTGGACGTCCCGGCGCGCGATCATGGCGCTCTCTGGCGCGGTGCTTGCGATCACGTTCGTCCGCTCGCTGGCGAAGTCGGTGCCCACTTTGGCGCGCGTGCTGCGACTTCACGCCCTTCCTCCCGCGCTTGCGGCGGCGCTCGTCGGAGGCGCGGCTCTGGGGATGCTCCTGCTCCTCGCGGTGTCGGTCGGTGTCGCGTATGCCGCGCTCTTTCGGCCCGCCCGCCTGGCTCGTGCCACGCGCTACTTCGTGACCAATAGCCGCGTGCTCATCCGCCGTGGCAACGAAGAGCTCTCGCTCAACCGCGCACGCATCGCGTACGTGATCGATGCTCCGTGGAAGAAGCTCCACGACGTGTTTCTCGTGCTCGACGGACCGCAAGCGCGCGCGCTCGCGCCGAGCGGTGCCTTCGGTGGAGAGGACAACGACGACGCGTTGAAGCCCGTCTTCGCGGCGATTGCCGACGCCGAGACCGTGGGCGAGATCCTGCGCGGGCGCGAGCTCGGCAAGGCCGCGTAAGGTTGGCGGGCGAGGCTAGGGCCGGGCTAGCCTGGGTTCGCCGTGCTGGGCATCGGAAGCGTAGTAAGCGGAAAGTATCAGCTCGTTCGCCTGCTCGGCGACGGAGGCATGGGTTCCGTCTACGAGGCGCGGCACGCGGTTCTCGGGACCCGCGTGGCCATCAAAGTCTTGCACCCCGAGCTCGCGAGGCGGACGGGGCTTGTCGAGCGCTTCCTGCAAGAGGCGCGCGTCGCCGCGCAGATCCGCAGTCCGCATATCGTTCAGGTGACCGACGTCGACCGCACCCCCGACGGGCAAGCATACATCGTGATGGAGCTCTTGGAGGGAGAGCCCCTCTCGAGCGTGCTCGAGCGGCAAGCAAAGCTGCCCGTTCCCACGGCGAGCGAATACACGCTTCAGGTTCTCTCGGCGCTCGAGGCCGCGCACGCGCTTGGCGTCATTCACCGCGATCTGAAGCCGGAGAACGTCTTTTTGACCTTCGCGGGCGGCAGACCGGTACTGAAGCTCATCGATTTCGGCATCGCGAAGGCGCGCCGCCTCGATCAGCAGCAGAAGAACCTCACTGTCGCCGGTGTTGTCATGGGGACCGCCGAGTACATGGCTCCCGAGCAGGCGCGCAGCGCAGACAAGGTCGACGCGCGCGCCGACGTCTACGCGGCCGGCGTGATCCTCTACGAGATGATCGCCGGCTGCCGGCCGGTCAACGGGGACGATGCGCTTGTCATCGCGCTGAGAGTGGAGCAGGGCAGCGTCGTTCCGCTGGTGCAGGCCGCTCCGGACGTGCCACGCGAGATCGCGGGGCTGGTGCATCGCGCGATGGCCCCCCGACCGGAGTTGCGGTTCGCGTCGGCTACGGAGATGCGCCTCGCCCTCGAGAAGGCCAACCGGCAACCGGCCTCCGGGGCGGCTGGGGCGACCGCGGCCGCGAGGCATGCGACCCTCGGGATGCACGGCGGGCCAGGGGCCGGCGGACCGCCGCTGACGCCCGCGGTCCAGACGCTCCGCGCTCCGCCTATCGCCACGGCGATGGCGCCCGCGGCGATGGCCCCCCCCGCGTATGCTGGCGCCGCCGTTCTCCCGGCGTCACCGAGCGGCGAGGCCCGCCGCCGCGGGCGGGGTTCCATCGTTGCCCTGGTCGCGCTGCCCGTGCTCCTCGGGGCGGGCGTCGTGGCCGTCCTGGTCGCGACCGGCACGTGGGCGTCGAGCCCGGCTCTCCCGTCGGGCCGTGCCGTTGCGAGCGTCGTCGACGAAGGCAAGGCGGTCCTCGAGTCGCCAGGCACAGCGGCGACTCCGCAAGCGTCGCCGGTCAGCGACGTCCCGAAGCTCGTCGTCACCAAGCCCGCAGCTCCGGTCGCGCCTCGTCCGCCGTCGTCCGCCCGCCCGATCGCAAGCGCCGTAGCGGATTCGGGAGCGCAGCCTCAGGCGCCGCCGTTCTTCTTGCCGTCGGGGCTCCCGACCGAGCTTCCCACGGCGTTCCCGAGCACACTGCCGTTCCCCACGACGTTTCCGTCGATTCCGTCGACGTTTCCGAGCGTCCTGCCGGCGTGGCCGCCGTCGATGCAACCGTCGTCGGTCCCATCGGCGTCAGGGCGGGTGCCGACGCCCAGCGGCCCGGGGTACTGAAGGGGTCACGGGGCCGGGTACGAGCCGAGGACCTTGAAAGAGCGCGTTCGGCGCTTGATCTCTTCGAACGCCGAAACGAGCGGCCGGTCGGTGAAGTGGCCGGCAAGCTCGATGTAGAAGAGATAGCTCCACGCCTCGCCGCGCACGGGGTGGCTTTCGATGTTCGTGAGGTTGATCCCGCGCTCGGCGAGCACACGAAGCACGTCGAGCAGCGACCCGGCCGCGTCTCCCACGGTGAAGACGAGGGACGTGACGTCTTGCCCCGTTCGCCCCGATGGACGAGCGGAGACGACCGCGTACCGAACGCGATCGCCCGCGCGATCGAGGATGCTCCGCCGGGCCACGACGAGCCCGAAAGGGGCGGCGAATGCCTCGTTCGCGACGGCTGCGGCGCCAGGTTCCCCGGCGGCGAGATCGCACGCGATCCGCGGCGACCGCACGTCGACCACCGCGAGGGCGGGCTCATGGTGGGCGAGCAGGCGCTCGCACAAAGCGTGGTCCGCGGGTGTGGCGTACACCGTTTCGACGTCCGCCGCGGCGCCGGTGCGGGAGACCAGGTGAAGGTCGAAGGTCGCGTCGATCATCTCGGCGATCCGAAGATCGCTCGCCATCAGCGCGACGATGGTGGACTGAACGGGTCCCTCGATCGATGTCTCGAACGGTACGACGGCAAACTCCGCCCGGCGCCGCAGCACTTCGTCGATCGCCGCCCCAGCGGTCTCCACGCCGAGGAGGCTGGCTCCGCGGCCGAAACGCCCGCACGCGGCGCTGTGGCCCGGTCCGCCCTCGAGGCCGACGTATCCGACCTTGACCGGCAGCTCGAGCGTCAAACAGGCGCCGGAGATTTCGCGGAAGATGTCGAAAAGCGCCGCTTCGGGCATGTCGCCGGTGGACTTCGCCACCAGATTGCGAATCGCCTTTGCGTCGCTCAACGGTAGCTGCGGCGCTTGATCCCTGCGCAACTCGCCGAGGCGCCGGGCGGCACGGGCGCGCTTTTCGAGCAGCGCGAGAAGCTCCAGGTCGAGCTCTGCGGTCTGCTGCCGCAGCTCGTCGGCTTGGCGTTTGCGGTCGGGCACGAATGGAAACGTAGCCCCGGTGTGGGCTTTGTGCAGCAACGGCCCGTTTTCGCGCACGCCATGCCAGGAATGGCCGTCTCACGCGGTCGGGGTACGCTTGCCATGTGTCACGCGTCGTGTCCCGTGAAGCAATGGAGGGCTTGCGCAGCAAGTACCTCGAGATTCTCGCGATCCGCCTGGAGGCCGACCCTGAAGACGACGCCGCTACGATGCGCAAGCGCATGGCCGACCTGGCATCGCGATTCCCGGGGGCGCTGCGTGAGCTCGACGACCTGGAGCTCAGCGAGATTCGTCGGCGCGCGGCTGCGCTCGGCGGCGTGCTCCGCGACGGAACGGGGATTGAGCGCTGGATGGAGGCCTCGGTCCTTTTTCATGGGCTGGCGCGCGGCGCCCTGTGCGCGAAGCGGTGGCTGTCGGGGCGCAGGGACGTCGATGCCGAGGTCGAGCGCGCCTTCGCCGTGTCCGTGACCGAGCTCGCGTTTCCCGACGACGCCCGCGCCTGGGTCCGGGACCTCGCTTGCATCGCCTCCCCGCCGCACGGCCGCGTCACCGATGCCGTGTTTTCGCGCGTCGCGCTCTTGCTGGGCACCACCGAGCGCGAAGCCAGGAGCCTCGTCTTCGGCAGCTGCCAGCGCGCCGTTCGCGCTCGGTGACGGGGTCTTTCGGCGATCGTTTGCCTTCTCGTGCGCGGGATGCCGACGACGTCATCGGATGTTCGTTCGCGGGTCTGCTACCCCATCGCGCGGATGAACCGGTCGAACATATAGAGCGCGTCGTGCGGTCCGGCCGCAGCCTCCGGGTGGTACTGGACGCTGAAAGCGCGCAGGCTCGGCACGGCGAGGCCCTCGGAGGTGCCGTCGTTCAGGTGGACGTGCGTCGAGGCAGCTCCCGGGGGGAGTGTGCCCAGATCGACACAGAAGCCATGGTTTTGGGTCGTGATTTCAACGCGTCCCGTCGCGAGGTCTTTCACAGGCTGATTGGCGCCTCGATGGCCGAACTTGAGCTTGTAGGTCTTGGCGCCGAGCGCGAGGGCCAAAAGCTGGTGGCCCAGACAGATGCCGAACACGGGCTGCCGCCCGAGAAGCGCCCGGATGGTATCGACGGCATAGGTCACCGCCGCCGGATCCCCCGGGCCGTTGGAGAGAAATACCCCGTCGGGACGAAGGGCGAGGACATCGTTTGCCGTTGCCGTCGCCGGGACCACGGTCAGCCGGCAACCGCTGTCGACCAAGCATCGCAAGATGTTGCGCTTGATCCCGAAGTCGAAGACGACGACGTGCTGCTTGGGCGGTCGGGCAGGGGAAGTTGCCCATGCGCCTCGCCCCTCCGTCCACGGGTACGGCTCTTTCGGCGTGACGAAGCGCACGAGGTCCAGGCCGTTCATGTCGGGCGCCTCGCGCGCGCGCCGCAGGAGCGACTCGGGCGAATCGCTCCCGATGGCTGCGTTCTGCGAGCCCCGATCCCGCAGGTGACGCGTCAGCATTCGTGTGTCGACGTCGGTGATGCCCACGATACCGTAGCGCGCGAGGTAGGCGTCGAGCGACTCCTGCGCGCGCCAGTTCGACGCGATCGGGCTGACGTCGCGAACGACGAAGCCAGCCACGCTGGGTGCCTCCCCGACGGCCTCGGTGTCGTCGCGGTTAACGCCCACGTTCCCGATCTCCGGTGCCGTCATCGTGACGATCTGCCCGTGATACGACGGGTCGGTCAGGACCTCTTGGTAGCCGGTCATCGTCGTCGTGAAGACGGCTTCGCCGGTGGTCGTTCCGCGCGCGCCCATCGGACGGCCTTCGAAGGTCGTGCCGTCGGCGAGGACAAGCCACGCGCGATCCGACCCGTGCTTCGCGAGATCGCTCACCGAGCTCCCCCACCCAGATGTTCGCCACGCATCGGTCGGACGGAGGGTGGGGCGCTTTCGTGAACGACGCGCCCCTCGCACATGGTCATCACGACCTTGCCGGTGACGGTGCGGCCGGCAAACGGGGTGTTCTTGCTTTTCGAATGGAGAAGAGCGGGGTCGATCGCATAGGTCGCCTGCGGGTCTATCATCACCAGGTCGGCGCGTGCCCCTTCGCGGATCGTCGGGCGGTCGATCCCGACCACCCGCGCCGGGGCGGCCGTTAGTGCGTCGACGAGGCGCGCGATTGGCAGAATGCCGCTCCGCACTAGGCCGAGCAAGAGCGGAACGCACAGCTCGAGGCCGATCATCCCGGGAGCGGCCTCCGCCAGCTCCACGTTCTTGTCGAGGACGCCATGCGGCGCGTGGTCGGTCGCGATGCAGTCGATCGTGCCGTCGGCGAGCGCGCGCCGGAGGGCTTCCAGGTCTTCTGCTTCCCGCAGCGGCGGGTTGACTTTGCACGCCGTGTCGTAGCCAAGCAGCGCCGCGTCGGTGAGCAGCAAGTGATGCGGCGTAACCTCCGCGGTAACCGCCGCGCCTCGCGCCTTCGCCTCACGCACGAGGCGCACCGCACCCATCGTCGACACGTGAGCGACGTGGTAGCGGGCGCCGATGTATTCGGCCAGGATCACGTCGCGCGCGACGATCACGTCTTCGGCGACCCTGGGCCAGCCGCGGAGCCCGAGCCGCGTGGAGATCGCCCCTTCGTGCATCTGCGCCGACTCGGTCAGGGCGTGGTCCTCGGCGTGCTGGATGACCGGTAGGTCGAAGGTGGATGCATACTCGAGGGCGCGCCGCATCATCTGGCTGTTCGTTACGCATCGTCCGTCGTCGCTGACGGCGACCGCGCCCGCTTCCTTCATGTCGACCATTTCGGTCAGCTGCTCCCCCTTCTGACCGACGGTGATCGCCCCGATGGGGTGCAATCGGACGCTCGCGAGCGAGCGAGCCTTCGCGACGAGCATTTCGGTGACGACGCGGGAGTCGTTGACCGGCCGCGTGTTCGGCATGCAGCAGACGTCGACGAACCCGCCGGCGGCGGCGGCGCGGAGCCCGCTCTCCACATCCTCCTTCCACTCGAACCCCGGCTCGCGCAAGTGAGCGTGTAGGTCGACGAGTCCCGGGAGCAGCCATGCTCCTGCCCCTTCGATGATACGGACACGGTCGCCCGAGGCGAGGTCGCGCGCTGCGTCGCGTCCAACGCGCGCAATGCGGCCCCGCTCGACGACGACGTCGGCCTCGGTGTCGAGCGTTTGCGCGGGATCGATCGCGCGCACCCGGCGGAAGACGTAGACATCGATCATGGCGCGCCCGACCGCCTATAGCGAGCTTGCGCCTTCGCGTCGACCCGAGCCGATGGTCGAAGGCCTAGATTCGTTTCTCGGAGCTTTCGCCCCGAACCCCAAAACCGGTCCCGCGGCTTTGCTAGCGCCGCTCGACCTGGCAATCACCGGCAGAACTTGTGCCGAGCGGCACTAGAACTCTCCGACTGCCCCGATCGATCCGAGGCCGACGACCGGAACGACGCGCAGGTGCGTCCGCGGAGGCAGAGCGAGCGATGCGGTTTCCGCCTTCGGCTCCGTCAGAAGCAGGATCGCGCCCGTGGCGACCCCGACGCCTCCGGCGATAAACCCGATGGTCGAGACGAGGGCCATCGTGTGGTAGTTGTCGACGTCGTTCTGGGCTCCGGCATAGCTGCAGGTCGTCAATGGGCACTTGGCGGAGAGGTCCGAGTGCTGACCCATGGCAAGGAACCCCGTGATGCCCCCGACGCCGAGCCCGACAGCCCCGACGCCGAACGCCACCCATGGCAGGATGCCTCGCGCGCCGGAGCTCGACGAAGAGGGCTGCTCGGCCGCGGGAGGCGGCATCCCGCCTTGCGCAGCCCCCGGAGTGGCCTCGGGGACGGTGACCGCCGCTGCCTCGGCTTCCAAGGTGACGGGCTGATCGACCGAGCCCCCCGCGGTCACGTCGAAGTGAAGCTCGGCGGCTTTGAACCCCTCGCCGCTGACCTGTAGCTGGTGCGAGCCCGGGTCGATCGACCTGCGCACCCCGAGCGAGGCGGTGCTCACCGGTGATCCGTCGAGGACGACCTTCGCGTTGGGCACCTCGGCTCCGCCCGATCCATGGACGGTGATCGTGACGCCGCCGATCTTCGGTCCCACGCCTTCCACTTCTCGTTTCGCGTCGTTGAGGGCTTTCTTGAACACCTCGGGTGCCCCCGGTGTCACACCCTCGCGGATGATGCGGTTGTAGGTTTCTTGTGCCTCGACGAATCTTCCGAGACCGGCAAGGGAGCGCGCCAGGCCGAGCATGAGCGTCGGTGCGTTCACGAGGGACTCGGCGCGGCGGAAGCGATCCTCGGCGGACTTGTAGTCCTTGTTCTCGAGCGCTTGCTGCCCCTCGACGCCGAGCGAGCGGGCGGTCGCGCGGTCGGCATCGGATTGGGCATACGCGGCCGGGGCGGCCAGTCCCACGAGCGCAGCGCTTGCCGCGACCGCGAACGGAATCGAGCGAGAGACGCGCATCGCGCGGCAGTATCGCTCATCCGTCCAGGCCGTACAATCTCGCCCGCGGGATTGCCACGACCGCACGAAGGGGCACGCCGAGCGGACTTTGGGGTGGAGCTCGCGTCGGCCTCTACCGTCCGTTGACACTGCGCGGACGAGCAGTAACATCCCGGCGTGCCCCTCGCCGTGGTGCAAGCCGCCCACCTGCGCGTCGTATGCGACGCCTGCCGTCGCGCGTCCGCCGAAGTTTGCGGCAAACGCGACCTACCGGTGATGGCCCGCGTGGCCGCCGTGCGGAAATTCAAGGCCTCGGGCTGGCACCACGACCCCGGACAGTACGGGCGCCCCAAAGCGATCGACGACGCGGAGCGCGACGGGTCGGGGCGGTGGTATTGCCCCGAATGCGGCCAAAAAGGCCATTTGTAGCGTGCCTTGTCGATCGGAGCTGGCGCGATTTTTCCGGCGCCGAGCGGGCTGGAAGCAGTTCTGCTGCGGCCCACCTGAAGTCTCCGCCTCAGCTGGCCGTTACCTTGGGGCGCCGTCTTGCGCTCTGGCCTGTGAGATATTCCGGCTCGGGCGTGGGGCGGCGGTTTGTCCCGGCCGTCCCGTCACCACCAGGGTCCGTTCGTTCGGAACGCCGCTCGAGATGATCGATGTGCGAACGGAGGGAATTGAACCCTCATGGGAGTTACCCCGCCAGAACCTGAATCTGGTGCGTCTGCCAATTCCGCCACGTTCGCGTGCTATTTTTAGGCTGTATTTCGATACGGCAAGGGTTGTGCCTACTCGCCGGGGACCGTAGGAGCCCGCCCTTTCTTGGGGCGCTGGGGCGCTAACTGGGGCGCTCTTCTGGGGCTCGGCTTCGAAGCACGGCGCGCACCGTAGTCGGCTCCGTTGACGGCCGCCAGCGCCATCGCCCCGGCGGCCGCCGACGCGTGCACGTAGATCGACGTGGTGCTGACGTGCTTGTGGCCAACGAGGAACGCCACGCCCGCGAGCGGCGCGCCCGAGTTAGCGAGCTGCGAGATGCGCGAATGGCGCCAGTCATAGACCGAGATCACGCCCCCGACGCCGGCGACTCGCACCGCGGCGGCGAGCGATTCGCGCATGGCATCCTTGTCGACGTGCGGGAAGAGCGCCCCAACATGGCCTTGGGGCGCTACAAGGTCGAGCGCCTCCCTCGCGGCCGCGGTCAAGGGGATCGTCCGCTCGTAGCGCGCCTTGTCGATCTCCCTCGACACGAAGAGCGTCTTCGCCCCGTGCTGGTAGTGCAAGGGCGCTTGGAGCTTGGCGATCGTGGAGTAGGGCCGGAGCGCGGTCTCCCACATGAGCGCGAAGAACGGGCGGACCCACGCGCCGCTACGCGGGCCTTTGACCGGCATGGCGGCTAGGAGGCGAGAGACGTCCTCCGGCGAGATGACGGTCGCTTGTCGGCGCCGCGCGTGCTTGCCGCGCACGCCCGGGTGGCCACGTTTCGGAACGCTCGGCACGGCTGGGAGGGCGATGCCCCGCTCTGCCTTCGCCCACGCTGCGAACATGCGAAGCGCGCTCATCTCCTTGCGCAGGGTCGAGCGACTTACGGCGGTCGTCCTCTCGCGCATGTACGCCGTGAAGCCAGGCTCCGTCATGCGATCGAAGCCTTCGAAGAATCGAAGGAAGCCTCGCACGTACGCTTCGACCGTCGCCGCGGTCTCCGGCGTGTGAGTCGAGGCGTAGTCCGCGAGCCATGCGGCCATGGCAGAGACGAGATCTTCGTTGACGGCGCGCGGCGCGCGCTGGCCGGTGACTACGCGGCCGTAGATCTCCGCAGCGATTTTCGTAGCCGCGCCTCGATCTCGCTCACTCGTGCTCCGTTCGACGGTCCGGCCTTCGTGCTGGAACCGTACGAGGTAGACGTGACGGCCTTCGGGGAGTCGAAGCGTCCAGCCCGCGGCATGCCTGCCCACGCTTCCAAGTCTGCCCGACGGCAAAGGCGGCGTCCACCGATGGCGACGACGGTCAAGGATGGCAGCACGACCCGCCGGAAGAGCGTCTCGCCGATGCTGAGGTAGCGCGCGGCTTCGGGGACCGAGAGCAGGGCAGGGGACGCGGGGGGGCTCACTGGCACCCTTCCGTCCACGCCCCGAATAGCCCGCCGTAATAGACGCACGCGCCAGGGTCGTTTAGATCGTCGCACCGCGCAGCGTCGTGGCAGCGATTCACGGTCGCGTGGAGCTTCTCGCAATACAATTCCTGGTCATAAATTCTGAGCTTCAGACTCGCCGGCGAAGAGACGCTAGCGACGACGCACTGCCTGAAGGCGTCGACGATGGCTCGGCCCTCGGCCAGGCTGCGCGCGAGACGATCCGCCTCCGCCTTGCCCGCTGGCGACGCCTCGTAGGCAGCCCGGCGCTCCCCCGCCTCGTTCGCGGCGGCCATCCCGGCGAGGATCTCCTTCTCCTGCGCGGCCGCGATCGCCAAGCCCTCGGGGCTCGCGTCGAAGCGCTTGCAATCCCTGCCGATCACCCGCGTCCGGGGATCGGCGCACCCCTCCCGCTCCAAGGAGGCGATCTGCTGGCGCGTCTCGACGTCCGACGGGGCCTCGCCCGCGGGGCTGTCGCCCGCGGGGCTCTCGTAGGGATCTTCATCCCGAGCGGCGATCGCGCGCTGGGAGCGCGCGGCCCTCGCGGCGCCTTGCTCGCGCGTGTCGCGCAGCGCCTTTGCCAAGATGGCTTGTTCGTCTTGGGCGTGATTCCCAAGCAGCTCGGCGCAGCCGGTTGTTGAGAGGACCGCGAGGAGCGTTGCCGCGAGCGGCGCGAATGAACGAGGGAGGAGCATCGACACTCCACGGCGCGATGGCGCAGAGGGGTTGTTGGCTGTCGATGTCGATGTAGAGGCGAGGTCGGAATCGGAATCGGAGTTTGAGGTTGCCGGCGTTGCCTTGGCCGGAGAGTGAAGTCTGACATCGGACGGGTGAGACGCAAGTCGGAAGCGCGCGAGGGGGGCGTCGGTCTTCGGGGGCGGGGTTTTCATGCTCTTGCCCCTCGGCGCACAAAATGGATTTCGCCTTTCGGGGCGCGCCGGATCAATTGAGAAGGGGCCAGACGGTCAATTTGTGCGCACTGGGATTGAAGGAGTCTTTCCCAATGCAGACCAGCCAACTGAACGCCCTCGCGCGATCCGCCGAGGTCCACCCCAAAACGCTTCTTCGCTACTTCGCGGCCCTGCCCGTTCGACCCACGCTCAAGGCCCGAATTGAGGGAGCGCTGGACCGCGCCGGAATGCCGCGCCGCGCCGAGCCGGTGACGGAAGCGAGCGTGCTCCAATGAGCCGCCCGGATTTCAGAACCGCAATTCACGAGGCTGGGCACGCCGTCCTCGTCTGGCACCACGGCGAATCGTCCTCCCTCATTGTCTGGCCGGACGCAGAGACTCGTGCCACTTGTCGCTATCAAGGAGCCTTCTCGCCTGGCGCCGACGTCGAGATCTCTATGGCGGGTCTGGCTGCGGAGGACGTCTTCTTCGGCGATGTCGGGGGCTGGGCCCGGAAGCCAGGGGAGCAGCCGACAGAGGCCGAACTCGACGCGAATTTCGAGATAGAGAGCGGCGCACGGACGGACATTGAGAGCGTCGTTCGCAGGGGCAATTTCACCTACCGCGTCCGCGGGAAAAAGATGCGCCTCTCGCTGCAGGACCGGTTTACGTACGCTATCGGCGCCTTCGCATTCGCGCGGCGAATCGTTGAAAAGAACCGGGGCGCCGTAGAAGCCATCGCCAAGGCGTTCATGCTCGCGGACCTGGACGAGACGGCCGTCGCATCTCTCGCCGCGGCCAAGGCGCCGACGGGCGGTGCGTCGTGAGCCGCGACTCGCGGCTCCTCTACATGAGGGCGTACAACGAGAAGCGACGCGAGGCGCAGCTCCTCTACAAGAAGGAGTGGGCCGAGAAGAACCGCGACTCGCGGCTCCTCTACATGAGGGCGTACAACGAGAAGCGACGCGAGGCGCGAAACGAATTCAACGCCGCGCTCCGTCAACAGCAGGAGCGTGCGTCGTGAGCGGCCCCCTGCCTCCCCTCTCGCTCCCGCAGCGCCAGGCTCTCTGGCTGCACTGGGCCGCCCGCGAACGCGAACGCGCGGGAGACGAGCGCCGGCGAGTCGAGCGCCTTCGTTGTCTGCGTCGAGAGCGAGCTTGGGCGGCCGCGAAGGGCATCGTCGCCGGGGCCCTGGCGCGCGCCTTCGAAGCGGACGCCAGAGGGCTGGCCGCCGAGGAGATGGCGCCGCGCTTCGAGCGGAGCGCCGGGCCCCGGTGCATCTTCCCGTGCGCAGCCTGAGGCCCGTCCCGGGGCGATTGTTGTGGACAGCTAGACCACAACGCCTTGAAAACAAGCACGAAGACGACGCGCTGGCCTTGTGTCCTCCT
>Ga0265342_10001658_pt1 | contig 20452 bp, 16 predicted proteins | sample 4CB327metaG_FD_203125 | JGI IMG/M metagenome (GOLD analysis project Ga0265342, IMG submission 203125) | Rhizosphere microbial communities from Carex aquatilis grown in University of Washington, Seatle, WA, United States - 4-CB3-27 metaG | ecosystem: Host-associated > Plants > Roots >... | reverse complement strand
GGCTTCACCTGCCACTCCGACGGAAAGTGCCACGCCAACACCAGCACCAGTTGCTCGGTTCCGCCGATCACGCCGATCTGTAGCGACCAACCCCATGACGGGGGCGCCGCGTGCAACCCGACCTGCCAGACCGGCTGCGCCTGCGGACGCTGCAATGTTGCCGGGGCGGCCCCGGCCTGCGTGACCACCTTGGGAACCGCGAAGCTGGGCGAGATCTGCACGCCCAGCACCAGCAAGGACAATTGCCTCCCGGGCCTCATCTGCTTGCTCGAGGCCGATACCTGCGGCCAGAACGTGGGGCGCTGCTATCAGTACTGCACCACCAACGCCCAGTGCAGTAGCGTGGCGGGGCGCTTGTGCGAGATCCCGATTCTCGACGGCACCAACCGGGACACGGGCTACCTCACCTGCAGTCTCGCCGCGCAGACCTGCAACCCGCTGGCGACTACCAGCAACGGATGCCCGAACGCGGGGCTGGGCTGCTATGTCAGCAGCGCGGGCGCGACGTTTTGCGATTGCCCGAACCGCGCGACGCCAGGGGCGCTCGGGGACGTGTGCATGGCGTACAACGATTGCAAAGCGGGCCTCGTCTGCACCACTCAGGCGAGCCTGGCCGGCATGCACTGCCGCCAGATCTGCATGACCAGTGGCACCAACACCTGCCCGAGCGGCCAGCACTGCGTCGGCGTCGCGTCGTCGGCGATGTACGGCTACTGCATCAACTGACAGGGCTAGGCGTCGCGGCTCACTTCGCGCAGTGGATCGTGAGCTGCCAACCTTCGTGCAGGTACGCCTTGCGCAGGGTGCCCGCGTCGCCGCAGGCGCGGTGATCGGAGGCGGGCAGGGCGCAGACTTCGTGCGGGCCTGAGCGCGCGCGCACCGACGTTTTGTTGCGCGGTCCGATCTGCCCCACCGCCTGGCCGTCGATCGCCAGCCGCGTCGGCTCGTTGCAGAGCGCGTTGTCGATCTCGATCCAGACCGCGGGCGCGCCGCCGGCCGCAGCGGCCTCGGCGCTGAGCGGCGGGCCGGCCGCCGCCGCATGTGCGGTCGTCGCCGGCGGCATCGCGGCCGAGGATGCGTGCTCGCCTGCTGGGTCGGCGGCGGGCTCGGCCAGATCCCAGGCGCTGATCGCGCCTTCACCGCCGAGCCCCTTCGTGGTTGGCTTGCAGCCGGCGTGGCGCAGCTCGGCGCCGAGCTGGTCGTAGAACGCCACGCGCATCTCGCGGTAGTCGGACAGGAGCTGCTGATGCATCTCCTTCGCCTTCTTTGCGCGCAGCCGGTAGTCGGGGGTCAGGCCCAGCGTGTCGCCGAGCTCCTCGGCGTGGCGGATCTCGCGGTAGCTCGCCTGCAGCTGCTGGCCGAGCGCCAGGTAGCGTCCACCCGATGCCAGCGCGCGCGCGTACGGCACGCCGGTGGCGCCCGGGCATTGGGCCGCCGCCGGATCGCCGGCCAGCGCCGCCAGCGTCTCGTGCACCGCCGACGAGAATTCGTCGCGCACGTGGTCCATCTCGCCCTGCAACGATAGAAACTTGTCGATCGACGTGCGCAGGGACGCGACGTCGCCGAACACCGGATCGATGCGCGGTGCGGCGTCGGTGCGAAACGAGATCTCGCTGGCCGCGGGGGGCGGCGGCGCGGCGGGCGGGTCGGCGAGCGCAAAAAGAACGATCGGGATCAATCGGTGGAACATCGTCGGGTGGAGTGATTATGGCGTGCCGCGTGTGGCGACAGCGAAAAAGCACTGCGAAAAAAAATGACCACACCGACGGGGCCGCGGCGTGCTGGATGAGCTCGCGAACGTCGTCCCGGATTTTTGGGGTTATGTTTGGGCAGTGACCGAGCCTGCCTCGCTTCCGCTCTTCGCTTATCTGACGCCCCGCACTCTGCCGTCCGCCGACAAGCTCGCGGGGAGGGTCGCGGTGCTGGACATCGCGTTCGCCAGCGAAGGCGGTGGCTCTTCGTTCGTGAAGACCACGCTGCCGTTCATTCGCGGGCTGGGCAGCCGGCTCGCGGCCTGGGTCGATCACCACGACCACGAGCGCCACGTGGATTTCGCCGGCGATCCGCGCTTCATTCTTTCGACCAAGGCGGAGCACGGCGCCTGTCCCGAGATGGTGACGCCCGAGGTCGTGCACGCCGCCGGTCCGGTCGACACGGTTGCGGTGCACCTGGACCTGGATGGCCTCTACTCGGGTGCCAAGTGGGTCCTGGGCGGCGTCGAGCCCTACCCGGGCGCCGACGCCGACGCGCGCGCCGTCGACACGCGCCGCGGCGAGCCCGGGCCGATCGCCTCGCGGATCGACCGCGCGCTGCGAGCGCGATTTCGCGACGAGAACCTCAAGCACCGCATCATCCAGTACCTGGCCGCGCGCACGCGCGCGCCGCTGCACTGGGAAGAGATCGAGGCCGCCGCGCGCGAGATCGATCCCCTGCTCGACCAGTCGCGCCGCCTTGCCGAGCGCTACCGGGTCGCCGACGGCGTGGCCTTTGTCGAGGCGGTCGCCGGGCCGCCCTATGACAAGACCGAGCTCCTGCTGCTGGGACAGGAACGCGCGCCGGTGGCGGTGGTGCGCGACTCCGGCGCGCTGACTATCGCCGCCGACTTCGAGTCGGGCTTCGACTTCGTCAAGCTGTTCAAGCTGGGCGGCGGGATGCCGACCCGGGTCACCCTGCCCGAGGCACGTATGGCCGAGGTCATGACCAAACTGGCGGGGCTGGCCACGGCAAAGTAACCTCTTCCGGTAAATGGCCACCCAGCGCCGCCCGTCTTCGCGTTCTCCGCATGTCGAGCTCGCGGAGCGTGTGCTGTCGGCCGCGGCGGGTATGCACGCCGGGCTGGCGTCCGAAGGGCCGCTCCCGTCGCGCCGCGACATCCGCCTGCTGATCGAGGAGCTCCTCGAGGTCCTGTTCCCCGAGTCGCACCGCCTGGGCCAGGGCGGCGGTGACCTGCGCAGCCACGTCGCGGCCACCATCGAATCGCTCGAGAGCCGGCTCGAGGCGGCGATCTACCTCGGCCTGCACCGCCGCTGCGGCGGCAAGACCGCGCCCGCCGACAAGTGCCGGCGGCGCGCGCGCACCATTACCCGCCGGCTTCTGGACGCGCTCCCGGAGATCCGCGCCCTGCTGGGCAAGGACGTGCTGGCGTCGTTCGAGTCCGACCCGGCGGCGACCGGCATCGATGAGATCGTCGCCTGCTATCCGGGCTTGTACGCGATCGCGATCTACCGCGTCGCGCACCGGCTGCTACGCGACGGCGCCGAGGTGGTGCCGCGCATGCTCACCGAGCACGCCCACTCGCGCACCGGCATCGACATCCACCCGGGCGCGACCATCGGCGAGTCGTTCTTCATCGACCACGGCACCGGAATCGTGGTGGGCGAGACCACGCTGATCGGTAACCGCGTGCGCATCTACCAGGGCGTGACCCTCGGCGCGCTGTCGATCCGCGACCGCGGCCGCACCGACAAGCCGCAGGGCAAGAAGCGCCATCCGACGATCGAGGACGACGTGATCATCTACGCCAACGCCACGATCCTCGGCGGCAGCACGGTGATTGGTCAGGGGGCGGTGGTGGGCGGCAACGCCTGGATCACCTACTCGGTGCCCGCCGGCATCCGGGTCGGCGTGGGGACCTGACCGGCGGTGTCGGTCTCGCCCCGCTGCCTCGAGCTTCTGCGCGAGGTCTCTGCGGAGATTCTCGAGGCGCAACGACCGATTCGGGTGTTGCGGGCGATTTCCTGGGACGAGACCGTCGAGCGCGCCTTCTTCGCATCGGATGCGCGCGAGCTACCGCGGCCCCAGTACCGCGTGATACCCGACGTCGCCGCGTCGTTCGAACGGTTTCGCGCGCTGAAGGCGCGCGTCACCGGTGACAACGCGATCGAGCGCTTCCTGCGCGAGACCTGTGAGTCGTTCGCGACCGCGGCGCGCATGCTGGCCGCGGTCGGCACCAAGGACTTCTACTTTCACTCGGTCGAGATCTACGGACGGCCGGCGAGCCTGACCGCCGACCGGCGTACGACCAACCTGGATCTCGCGCGACACTTCTCCGAGGTCATCGACGGGCTCGCGGGGGCGGCGGCGGTGCCCAGCCCGGCCGACGAGCTGACCTTGAGCGCCGAGGACGTCGCGCCCGAGCTCGCGCGCCGTTTTCAAAGCTTCTTTCCCGACACGCCGATCAAGGTCGAGATCGTCGACGACATCGCGGCCAAGGCAGTGGCGGGCGTCGGCGGCGTGCGCGTGCAGCGGGGCGCGCGGTTCGCGCCGCGCGACGTGGCGCAGCTCGAGTTCCACGAGGGGCACGTGCACGTCGCGACCGCGCTCAACGGGCGCGCGCAGCCGCTGATGCCGTTCGTCGGCTATCCGTCGCCGCGCACGACCGCGACTCAGGAGGGCCTCGCGGTCTTGACCGAGTTCATGACCCAGTCGACCAGCATCGAGCGCATGCGGCGGCTCTCCGACCGCACGCTGGCGATCAAGATGGCCGAGGACGGCGCCGACTTCCTCGAGCTCTATCGGTTCTTCCTGAGCCACGGGCACGACGAGGGCGCTGCCTACGATTGCGCGCGCCGCGTGTGCCGCGGTGGCCTGGTCGCGGGCGGGGCGCCGTTCACCAAGGACGTCTGCTACCTCGACGGCCTTCTGCGCGTGACGAACTTCATGCGCGTCGCGCTGGTCAAAGGCCACGTCGAGCTGGTGCGCTTGTTCTTCGCCGGCAAGATCGGCCTCGACGACGTTCCGCTCTTCGGCCGCCTGCTGCGTGAGGGACTGGTCAAGGAACCGCGTTACCTGCCGCCCTGGGCGCAGGATCTGTCCTATCTGACGGCCTTCATGAGCTATTCGGCGTTCCTGGGCGAGTGCGATCTCTCGGTCGAGCGCCGCCGCTACGAGGATCTGATCGCGCACGCCGAGGACGACCTGCTCTGACCGCGCGGCCCGAGAGCGATCATGTCGTACGTGCGTGTCGTATTTGTGACGGTTTCGTAGAAGATCGCGGGCCGTCAGCCCGGCTGCGGCAAACAGGGCGAGCGCCGTGGTATTGGGGTCGCGAACATGAGAGGTCAGATGGAGCGGGCGGCTCAGTCGCTCACCGTCACCGTCCGAGGGCTCGTGGTGGTGGCCACGATCTCGGCCATCGCGTGCCGACCGCGGGTGCCCGCGCCGCCGACGACAACGCCCAAACCGATGGCCGAGATTGCCGTGGTTCCCCCGGACGCGATCCGGAGCCCGCGCGGGGTAGCCTCCAAGATTCTGCTCCCGGCCGATGACTCGAAGCACCCCGGCCCCCGTGACCGCGTCGTCGTTCTGTACACCGGCTGGACGGCCGCGGGCCGCGAGTTCTCGAGCGCCAAGGAAGATCCGGTGACGTTTCCGATGGTGGATCTGATTCCGGGGTGGATCGAAGCGCTAGCGAGCATGGCGCACGGCGAGAAGCGGCGGATCTGGGTGCCGGCGGCTCTGGCGTACGGCGACTCGTCAACGGATCCCACGACGCCTTCCGGCGACCTCGTGTTCGACATCCAGCTGGTCAAGATCTTGCCCGGGTCCCGACCGCAGTCGGTTCCGCCGGATCTGTCGTGGGTTCCCAAGGATGCGAAGAGGACTCGCAGTGGCCTCGCCTATCGAATCTTCCAGCACGGCACGGGCACGAGTCATCCCAAGGCCGAAAGCACCGTCGAGGTGCACTACACCGGCTGGCGCACCGACGGCCACGTGTACAACAGCACGTCTCAACGCTCCCAGCCCGCGCTTCTCGCGCTCGCCAGTACCCAGGCGGGCTGGCGTGAGTCGGTTCGCTTGATGGTCGTGGGCGACAAGGGCCGCTTCTGGATCCCCAACCGGCTGATGGGCACGGGGCCGGTGGTCTCTGGTCCGACAAGCGAAGGCATGCTCGTCTTCGACATCGAGCTGCTCGCCATCCGCTAGGAGCTGGCGGGAGCCGCTCCCGTCTGGTAAAACGCAATCAATTCGAGGGCATGCGAGTCTGCCCCCGCATCGGCGACGGCGACGTTTCCGCGCGGGGGTAGGTGGGTTGGGATCTCCGCCTCACCTCGTGCGCCCGCACACCAGACGAAACGCCCTCCGGTCGCGCAAATATCGATCGGGAGGGGGGCTCGTTTTCGTCGCTTTCGAGTACATTCACCACCATGCAAATTCTGTTAGATGCCGATCCCACCGAGACGCGCGAATGGGTCGACGCGCTCGAGAGCGTTCTTGCCGTCGAGGGCCCTGAACGGGCGCACTTTCTCCTGGACCAGCTCGCCGAGAAAGCGCGGCGGTCCGGGGACTTCCGTCCGTTCAGCGGCAGGTCGGCGTACCTGAATACGATCCCGCTGCACCTCGAGGAGCGCTCCCCGGGCAACCACGAGATCGAGCACCGCCTGCGCTCGTTCGTGCGCTGGAACGCCGCTGCGATGGTCCTGCGCGCGGGGAAGAGGGCGCTGGATCTCGGCGGGCACATCGCCAGCTTCGCCTCGGCCGCCACGCTCTATGACGTGGGCTTCAACCACTTCTGGCGGGCGCCAACCGCGGACTTCGGCGGCGATCTGGTCTACTTCCAGGGGCACTCGTCGCCCGGCATCTACGCCCGCGCCTTCGTCGAGGGCCGCTTGAGCGAGGCGCAGCTCGACATGTTCCGCCAGGAGGTCGGTGGCACGGGGCTCTCGTCCTATCCGCACCCGTGGCTCATGCCGGACTTCTGGCAGTTCCCCACGGTGTCGATGGGCTTGGGACCGATCCAGGCGATCTATCAGGCGCGCTTCCTGCGCTACCTGCACCACCGCGGCATCGCGAACACCGAGGGGCGCAAGGTCTGGGCGTTCATGGGCGACGGCGAGATGGACGAGCCGGAATCGCGCGGCGCTATCAACCTCGCGACACGCGAGGGGCTCGACAACCTGATCTTCGTCATCAACTGCAACTTACAGCGGCTCGACGGCCCGGTGCGCGGCAACGGGAAGATCATCCAGGAGCTGGAGTCGGACTTCTCCGGCGCGGGCTGGAACGTCATCAAGGTGATCTGGGGCGCGTACTGGGATCCGCTGCTCGCGCGTGACCACGACGGCATCCTGCGCAAGCGCATGGAAGAGGCGGTCGACGGCGAGTACCAGAAGTTCAAGAGCCGCGACGGCGCCTACGTGCGAGAGAACTTCTTCGGCAAGTACCCCGAGCTGCGCGAGATGGTCGCCACGATGTCCGACGAGGAGATCTGGCGCCTCAACCGCGGCGGCCACGATCCGCACAAGGTGTACGCCGCCTACTCGGCCGCGGTGAAGCACGAGGGGCAGCCGACGGTGATCCTCGCCAAGACCGTCAAGGGCTACGGCATGGGCTCGGTGGGCGAGGGCAAGAACATCGCTCACCAGCAGAAAAAGATGCCGCTCGAGGCGCTGCAGCAGTTCCGCGACCGCTTCAAGATTCCGATCCCAGACGACAAGCTCGCCGAGATCCCGTACTACCGGCCCGCGCCCGATTCGCCCGAGGCGAAGTACCTGCAGGAGCTGCGCGCCAACCTGGGCGGGCCGCTGCCGCAGCGCCGGCGCAAGAGCGCCGGCAAGCTCGAGGCGCCCAAGCCTGACGCGTTCAAGCCGCTGCTCGAGGCCACGGCCGAGGGGCGCGAGATCTCGACCACCATGGCCTTCGTGCGGCTCTTGACGGGGCTCGTGAAGGACAAGGAGCTCGGCAAGCGCATCGTTCCGATCGTGCCGGACGAGTCGCGCACCTTCGGCATGGAGGGTCTGTTCCGCCAGCTCGGCATCTACTCGCGACTCGGCCAGCTCTACGAGCCCGAGGATTCGGACCAGCTGATGTTCTACAAGGAAGACAAGAACGGCCAGATCCTGCAGGAGGGGATCAACGAGGCGGGCGCCATGTGCTCGTGGATCGCAGCCGGCACGTCGTACACCAACAACGACGCGGCGATGATCCCGTTTTACATCTTCTATTCGATGTTCGGCTTCCAGCGCATCGGCGATCTCTGCTGGGCGGCTGGCGACCTGCGCGCGCGCGGCTTCTTGCTGGGCGCGACCTCGGGCCGCACCACGCTCAACGGCGAGGGGCTGCAGCACGAGGACGGGCACAGCCACGTCATGGCGGGGACGATCCCGAACTGCGTCGCCTACGACCCGACGTTCGCGTACGAGCTGGCGGTGATCATCCAGGAGGGCCTGCGGCGCATGGCCGTGGAGCAGGAGGACGTCTTCTATTACATCACCGTCATGAACGAGAACTACGCCCACGGCGCGCTGCCCGACGGCGCGCGCGACGGGATCTTGAAGGGGATGTACAAGCTCACCGACGGCGGCGCGAGCAAGGGACCGCGCGCGCAGCTGCTGGGCAGCGGCGTGATCCTGCGCGAGGTGATGGCGGCGGGCGACCTCCTCAAGAACGACTGGGGCGTCACCGCCGACGTCTGGAGCTGCCCGAGCTTCAACGAGCTTGGGCGCGAGGGACGCGCGGTGTCGCGCTGGAACATGTTGCACCCGACGGAGAAGCAGAAGGTCTCCTGGGTCAGCAAGTGCCTGGCCGACACCAAGGGGCCGGTGGTGGCCGCCACCGACTACGTGCGCGAGTTCGCGGATCAGATCCGCGAGCTGGTGCCGCGCCGGTACAAGGTGCTCGGCACCGACGGCTTCGGCCGCAGCGATTCGCGCAAGAACCTGCGCCAGTTCTTCGAGGTCAACCGCTTCTACGTCGCGGTCGCAGCGCTCAAGGCGCTGGCCGACGACGGCGAAGTGCCGGCGGCGAAGGTGGCCGAGGCGATCAAGAAGTACGGGCTCGATCCCGAGAGGCCCGCGCCCTGGACCGTGTGAGACCGCGGGCGATCGACAACAACCACTAAGACGATTCATCACTTCACGAGGAGAGACGCTTGGCCGCAACCGAAGTAACCGTCCCTGACATTGGGGACTTCAAGGACGTTCCTGTCATCGAGCTGCTGGTCAAGGCGGGCGACGCGGTGAAGAAGGACGACTCGCTGCTGGTGCTTCAGAGCGACAAGGCCACCCTCGAGGTGCCGTCGCCGGCAGCGGGCGTCGTGTCCGAGATGAAGGTCAAGGTTGGTGACAAGGTCAGCGCTGGCACCTTGCTGGCGCTGCTCGAGGGCGGGGCGCCGGGGACCAACGGCGATTCGAAGGCGAAAGCGCCCGCATCTGCGCCGGCGCCCGAGAAGACGCCGGCACCGGCCGCGCCCGCGAAGGCGGCCGCTCCCGCGACGGCCCCCGCTCCCGCCTCTGCGGCGGCCCCGGCGGCGGCCGCGCCCGCTCCCGCGGAGTCCGGCGCGATGGCCCACGCCAGCCCCGGCGTGCGCCGCTTCGCGCGCGAGCTGGGCGTGACCATCAACCAGGTCACTGGCACCGGACCCAAGGGTCGGATCAGCAAAGAGGACATCCAGGCGTTCGTGAAGCAGTCGTTCGCCGGCGGCGGGAAGACCGGCGCGGGCGGCATGGCCGGCCTCGGGCTGCCGCCCTGGCCCAAGGTCGACTTCGCCAAGTACGGCCCGATCGAGACCCAGGCGCTGACGCGCATCCAGAAGCTCTCGGGGCCGGGCCTCGCGCGCAACTGGGTGATGATCCCGCACGTCACTCAGTTCGACGAGGCGGATATCACCGAGCTCGAGAAGTTCCGCTCGCACATCAACGAGGAGAACGCCAAGAGCGGCGTCAAGGCGTCGCCGCTGGCCTTCATCATGAAGGCAGTGGTCGCGGCGCTGAAGAAGTACCCGACGGTGAACAGCTCGCTCGACGGCGAGAACCTGGTGCTCAAGAACTACTGGCACATCGGCTTCGCGGCGGACACGCCGAACGGGTTGGTCGTGCCGGTCATCAGGGACGTCGACAAGAAGGGGATCCTCGACATCGCGCGCGAGACGGCGGAGCTGGCCGGCAAGGCGCGCGACGGCAAGCTCGGCCCGAACGACATCCAGGGCGCGACGTTCACGATCTCATCGCTGGGCGGCATCGGCGGCACCGCGTTCACGCCGATCATCAACGCGCCCGAGGTGGCGATCCTCGGCGTGTCGAAGGCGGTGGTGAAGCCGGTGTGGAGCGGCACCGAGTTCGCGCCGCGCACCATGCTTCCGCTCTCGCTCTCGTACGATCACCGGGTCGTCGACGGCGCGCTCGCCGCGCGCTTCACGACTTATCTGTCGCAGGTGATCGCCGACATTCGCCGGGTCATGCTCTAGCCATGGCTACTCGCGATATCCCGGTCCCCGACATCGGGGACTTCAAGAACATCCCGGTCATCGAGATCTCGGTCAAGCCGGGCGACGTCGTCGCCAAGGACGCTCCGCTGGTCACGCTCGAGTCGGACAAAGCGACCGTCGAGGTGCCCGCGCCGTTCCCCGGCACGATCAAGGAGATCAAGGTCAAGCTCGGCGACCGCGTGTCGAAGGGCTCGGTCATCGTCACGATGGACGCGGCTGAAGGCTCCGCGGCCGAGGCCAAGCCCACGCCCTCCGCCTCCGCCCCGTCCTCGTCGCCGTCCTCGTCTCCGGCGCGCCCCGCAGCCGCTCCAACTCCCGCCGCCCCTCCGGCGAACGGCCACGCCCCCGCCGTCGCCCCCGGCACCGGCGCCGCCAAACATCCGGACGCCAAGTACCACGCGGACGTCCTGGTCCTCGGCTCGGGTCCGGGCGGTTACACCGCCGCGTTCCGCGCCGCCGATCTCGGGAAGAAGGTCGTTCTCGTCGAGCGCTACCCGCGCCTGGGCGGCGTCTGCCTCAACGTCGGCTGCATCCCTTCGAAGGCGCTCCTCCACGCAGCCAAGGTGATCACCGACGCCGAGGAAGGAGCCCACATGGGCCTCTCTTTCGGCAAGCCCAAGATCGATCTCGAGGGGCTGCGCAAGTTCAAGGACGGCGTCGTGGCCAAGCTGACCGGCGGCATCGGCAGCATGGCCAAGCAGCGCAAGGTCACCGTCGTCGAGGGGCGCGGCCAGTTCGTGTCGCCGCACCTGCTCGCGGTCGAGACCAAGAACGGCATCGAGACCGTGTCGTTCGACCATTGCATCATCGCCGCCGGCTCGCAGGCTGCGCGCATCCCCGGCTTCCCGTACGACGACAAGCGCCTGCTGGATTCGACGACGGCGCTCGAGCTCGGCGAGGTGCCGAAGCGGATGCTGATCATCGGCGGCGGCATCATCGGCCTCGAGATGGCGACCGTGTACGACGCGCTTGGCGCGAAGGTGACCGTGGTCGAGTTCCTCGACCGCCTCATCGCCGTCGCCGATCCCGACATCGTGCGCCCGCTCGCGCGCCGCATCGAGAAGCGCTACGAGAAGATCCTGCTCAAGACCAAGGTGGCGAAGCTCGAAGCGCTGCCCGAGGGCTTGCGCGCGACCTTCGAGAGCGCCGACGGCAATTCACCCGCGCCGGCGCCCGAGGTCTATGACCGCGTGCTGCTGGCGGTGGGACGCCGCCCCAACGGCCGCAACATCGCCGCCGACAAGGCGGGCGTGAACGTCAACGAGCGCGGCTTCATCCCTGTCGACAACCAGATGCGCACCAACGTGCCGCATATCTTCGCGATCGGCGACATCGTCGGCGAGCCCATGCTCGCGCACAAGGCGACGCACGAGGCGAAGCTGGCCGCCGAGGTGATCGCCGGCATGAGCCACCACGTCTGGGACGCGCGCACCATCCCCAGCGTCGCTTACACCGATCCGGAGGTCGCCTGGATGGGCCTCACCGAGACCGATGCCAAGGCCAAGGGCGTGGAGTACGAGAAAGCGACGTTCCCCTGGTCGGTCAGCGGGCGCGCGCTGGGCATGGGCCGCGAGGAGGGTGTCACCAAGCTGCTCTTCGACAAGCAGACCAAGCGCGTCCTGGGCGCCGGCATCGTCGGCATCAACGCCGGCGAGCTCATCGCCGAGACCGTGCTGGCGCTCGAGACCGGCGCCGACGCCGAGGACCTGAGCCTGACCATCCACGCCCACCCGACGCTGTCCGAGACGATCTTCTTCACCGCCGAGATCGCCGACGGAACGATCACGGACTTGCTGCCGGCGAAGAAACCGGCGGCGAGCTAGCGCCGGTCGTTCAGAACGCCTGTCCCGCGGTGACGTAACCACCGATGGGGCGGGCATCGGGCGACCAGGCGATGTCCCCGCGCACGACGAAGGTCTTGCCTTCCTGCACGCGCAGTCCGGCGCCGACGCCGTACTTGAGCCCGATGCCGGTGCCGTCGAGCTCCGGGTGTGACGCGAGCTCGGCCCAGGCGCGCCCGGCATCGAAGAAGCCGGCGATCCCGACGGTCATGTGTTTGTGGTGCAGGTCGAACGCGCCGACGCGCATGCGCGCCTCGGCGCTGGCGAAGACCTTGACCTTGCCGTAGTAGCGCTGCCCGGGGACGCCGCGCACGCCGTTGCCGCCGCCCAGCGCGTAGGTGTCGTCATAGCGAGCGAGCTCGTAGAACGGCGGATTGCCGAGCTGGATGTCGGCGAGGTAGCGCACCGCCAGCACCAGCCGATTGGGAATCGCCGTGAAGAAGAAGCGCGAGGTCACGTTGATCTGCTGGTACGAGTACGGCACCGATGGCCCGAAGCGTGGGCTGACGCGCAGCTTGATCTGGTGGAACTGACCGCTGTCGGTGACGATCTCGCTGTCGCGTGAGTCGTAGAGCAGCAGCCCCTCGAGGATGAGCACGCCGTGATTGGCGGTGCCGCCGAGCAAGCGCCGCACGGTGGCGTCGCCGGTCGCCATCTGCTGCGCCAGCGTGCCGCCGGCCGGCACGGTCAGCCAGTTCTGCAGGTAGTACGATCCGAACCCGGCCTGCAGTTGGTCCCAGAAGCGATATCGCGCGCGCGCCCAGAGCATCGGGTGGGTGCGGCCGTAGAAGTCGCGCGACGGCACGTCGCTGGCGGGCGCGACCGAAGCGTTGCCGAGGCCGTAATACCGCTGGGTCGACTCGCGCGTGAAGGACGGGCGCGCCTCGAGGCGCAGGCGCCCGCCCATCAGTGCCGGCGCGGTCCACTGGATGTAATAGTCCTGGTACGGGCTGATGATCTTGCCGCTTTCCCGGCTGAAGCTGATGAACGCCGACGACTCGACGGCCCAGCGGTAGGGGAAGCGGCTCGACGGCGGCGGCAGGCCGGCGACCGTGCTCAGCTGCCCGACGCCGATGCCGACGTCGGTGTCGCCGCCGACCAGCGGCACGATCCCGAACTCCATGCGCTGGCGCTCCGATGCGTGCGGCGGCGCAGGCGACCCGGGTGGCGTCGTCGAGCCCGGCTTGCTCTGCGCTTCAGTCGGCTGCGACGCTCCGGGCGCCGCGGTCTCCGCGTGGACGTCGCCGCCACGCAGCGGCGACAGCCCAGCGAAGGCGAGGGTTATCCAGATGACGAGGCGAGGCGTTGGAGGTCGCAAACGTTTGATCCGATGCTGGACCTCACGTTAGTCACGCGATCGCGTTTCGGGCAGGGGCGAATCCGAGCCCGCTCAGGACGGGACGGCTTGCGGCTCGGGCGCGGAGGGCGAGGGCGGAAGCACCTCGCCCTTGCGCGTGAGCAGCCAGACGCCGGTGGCGAGGCAGGCGATGCAGGCCCACTGCGCCGGCGTGAGCCCGCCGTAGCGCTCGTCGGGCAGGGAGACATCGCGCGCACGCAGGAAGTCGAGCCCGAAGCGGACCGGCGCGTACATCGTGGCGAAGAGGCCGATCACGCGCCCCGGCACGCGCGGGCGGCGCGCGTAGACAAATAGAATGATCGTCAGCACGATCGTGAACAGCAGCTCGTCGAGGCCGAGGTCGTGACGCGGTCCATCAGGGTAGCGGACCGCGAGAAAGAAGCTGGTGTGCAGGCCGGGGTGGTCATGCGCGGTGAAGCAGCCGGTGCGCCCGAAGATCCAGCCGACGGCCAGGCCCAGCGCCACCGAATCGGCGTAGGGCAGGGCGGGGATCTTCTCCTTGCGCGTGAAGTAGAGGAACGCCAGCGCCGCGCCCAGGAAGCCGCCGAACGACGACAGGCCTGACCAGATGTAAAGCAGCACCCAGGGTTTCTCGCGGATGCGCTCGGGGAAGTAGAAGATCACCGAGACCAGGTGGGCCATGATGAACCCGCCGAACACGATGCGGACGTTGAGGAACTTCACGTCCTGCGGGTCGAGGCCGCGCCGGGCGCCCTCCTTGACGACGATGCGGTCGCCGATGATCACGCCGAGCGCGACCAGCACTCCGAACATGTAGATCGGCTGGCCGGCGATGGTGAAAAGATGGCCGTCGAAGTAGGGGATCATCGCTTCAAGGACGGGCACGCTCGCGCAGCGCGAGCACGATGTCGCGCTGGCCGTCGGCGTGGTAGCTCGAGCGCACCATCGGGCCCGACTCGACGTGGGGGAATCCCATGGCCAGCGCCTCGGTCTTGAGCTGCGCGAACTCGTCGGGCGGCACGAAGCGGGCGACCGGCAAGTGCGCCGCCGACGGTCGCAGGTACTGGCCCAGGGTCAGGATGTCGGCGCCGATCGCGCGCAGCTCGCCGAGCACCGCGCGCACCTCGTCGAGCTCCTCGCCCAGACCGAGCATGAGCCCGGTCTTGGTGATGGCGCCGCGCTTCTTCGCGTGCTCGAGGATCGCGTACGAACGCGGGTAGCTCGCCTGCACGCGCACCTGGCGCGAGAGGCGCGGAACGGTTTCCAGGTTGTGCGCGAAAACGTCGGGCCCCGCGGCGAGCACGGTGTCGACCGCGGCGGTGTCGCCTTTGAAGTCGCCGGTCAGCACCTCGAGCACCATCTCGGGCAGGCGCGCCTTGACCGCGCGGATCGTCGCCGCCCAGTGCGCGGCGCCGCCGTCGCGCAGGTCGTCGCGGTCGACGCAGGTGATCACGGTGTGGCGCAGGCCGAGCTCGCCCAGCATCGTCGCGACATGCTCGGGCTCATCGGGGTCCGGCGGCAGGGGGCGTCCGGTGGGCACGTCGCAGAACTGGCACGACCGGGTGCAGATGCCGCCCAGGATCATGATGGTCAGCGACTGGCGGTTCCAGCACTCGCCGATGTTGGGACAGGACGCGCTCTCACAGACCGTGTGCAGCCCAAGCTCCTGCACCCGCTTCTTGAGGTCGAAAAAGACCTCGCCGGACGGCAGCTTCATGCGGATCCAGGGTGGCTTGGGCGCGGCGCGCGAAGCCTCGGCCGCGGCGGAGCCCCCGCCGAGGACGCGGAGCTTCGACGATCTGCTTTCTACGATGCGCGCGGACGACATGGTGCTTGGCTAAGTATGCACGGCTTGGCGGAGGGGAGTGGAGTGTAGGCGACCGGCGCCTTTGTCGGCCCGGCGCCGATACGAGGTATACCCGGACGGGCCGGCGCCCGGCAACAAGATGGCCGAGATCGTGACCGTTTCGGCCCTCCATCTTCGACGAACGGAGGCAAGGAGGGAGAATGTGGTCATCGGCTCAATGTCCTTCAAATTCTGACGATAGGGTCAGAGGATGTTAGGAATGACTTTGACCAAGCTGGAGGGGGTCGGGGACGGTAGCGAGGCTCCAGTAACCGACGGCAGTCGGGGATTGGTGCTGCTCGTCGACGACGAGCCGACCATCGTCCGCGGCTTCGCGCGCATTCTGACGTCGGCCGGCTTCTCGGTTCAGATCGCGCACGACGGGCGCGAGGCCGCCGAGCTGGCCCGGGGCATGTCCTTCGACGCGATCGTCAGCGACATAGCCATGCCCGAGATGACCGGGCTGCAGCTGCTGCGCTCGGTGCGCGAGCACGACCTGGACGTGCCAGTGATCCTGATGACCGGCGGTCCCGCCGTCGAGAGCGCGGTCCAGGCCGTGGAATACGGCGCGCTCCGCTACCTCATCAAGCCGGTCGATTCGAAGCAGCTGGAAGAGGTGGTCGCGCGCGCTACGCGCCTGCACCAGATGGCGAAGATCAAGCGCGAGGCGCTGGAACTGTTCCGCCTCGAAGGCAAGCACCTCGGCGATCGCGCCGGGCTCGAGGCGCGCTTCGCCAACGCGATCAACACGCTGTGGCTGGCGTTCCAGCCGATTGTTTCGTGGGCCGGCAAGTCGGTCATCGCCTACGAGGCGCTGGTCCGCAACGAGGAGCCGACGCTGCGGGCTCCGCCGGATCTCTTCGAGGCGGCCGAGCGGCTCGGCCGCCTGCGCGAGCTCGGGCGCATCATCCGCGACCGAGTCGCCAAGACGCTCGTCGACAACCCGGACGTCGACACCGAGGTGTTCGTCAACGTGCACGCGCTCGAGCTCGACGACGACTCGTTGCTGGCGCCGATGTCGCCGCTGTCCGCGTTCGCCAAGCGGGTGGTGCTGGAGATCACTGAGCGCGCGCCGCTGGAGAAGATCAAGGACGCCAACGCGCGCGTCGCGCAGCTGCGCAACATGGGGTACCGCATCGCCGTCGACGATCTCGGGGCCGGCTACGCGGGGCTCACCAGCTTCGCGCACCTCGAGCCCGAGGTGGTCAAGGTCGACATGTCCCTGATCCGCGGGCTCGACCAGTCGCCGACCAAGCAGAAGCTGCTGCGCTCGATCGTGGGCCTGTGCCGCGACCTCGAGATCAAGATGATCGCCGAGGGCATCGAGACCATCGAGGAGCGCGACACGCTGGTGCGCCTGGGCGGCGACCTGTGCCAGGGTTACCTGTTCGCCCGGCCGGGCCGGGCGTTCCCGCCGATCAAGATCTGACGCGAGGCGCGCGGAGAGGCCCGCCTCGCCCGTGTTAATCTGACCGTTGAATGACGGTCGAGCTCACCAAGGAGTATCGATTCGAGGCGGCTCACCGGCTGCCGCGCGTGCCCGAGGGGCACAAGTGCGCCCGGCTGCACGGGCACAGCTACAAGATCGAGCTCGAGGCGCGCGGTCCGGTCGACCCGGAGGCGGGCTGGCTGTTCGATTTCGCGCGGCTCGACGAGGCGTGGGAGCCGATGCATGCGCGCTTCGATCACCGCAACCTGAACGACGTGCCCGGACTCGAGAATCCGACGTCGGAGAACCTGGCCATCTATATCTGGAACGCGCTGCGCCCCGAGATCCCCCAGCTGTCGGCGGTGACGGTCTGGGAGACCACGGACGGCAAGTGCACTTACCGGGGAGCATGAGGCGGGGATGAAGCAACGCTATCTACGGTGCATGACGCTGAACCTGTGGGGCGAGAACGGCCCCTGGGAGGAGCGCCTGGCGCTGGTCGGTGAGAAGCTGACCAGCTTGCAGCCGGATGTCGTCGCGCTGCAGGAGGTGCGCGAGGTGCCGGACCGCATCGTCAACCAGGCCGAGGTCCTGGGCGCGCAGCGCGGCTACCGGCACGTCTTCGCGCCGTCGACGGAGTGGGGGGGCGGGCAGGAGGGGCTGGCGATCCTCTCGCGCTTCCCGATCGGCGCGCACGAGGTGCGGGCGCTGCCGCACACCTCCGAGAAAGAGGGGCGGATCGTGTTGTCGGCGCGCATCGACAGCACCTTTGGCGAGATCTGGGCGCACACGACCCACCTCAGCTACCGTGAGAACGAAGGCCGGCAGCGCGAGGACCAGGTGCTGGTCGTCGACGAGGCGATCGCGGCGCACAGCAGCGACAACCCGCAGATCCTGATGGGCGACTTCAACGCCGTCCCGCACTCCGACGAGATCCGCTGGTTGTGCGGGCTGACCACGCTGGGCGGGCGGCGCGTCTTTTACCAGGATACCTGGGACGTGCTGCACGCGAACGTCCCCGGGTACACCTGGGCGCGCTCGAATTCATTCACGTCGCGCATGGGCTGGCTGCGCGGCGATCGCCGGCTCGACTACATCTTCACGACGCCGCCGCGGCGCGACGGCCGTGGCACCGTGCACTCGTCACGGCTGCTGCTCGACGAGCCGACCGTGCTGCCCGACGGTGAGCGCTTGTTCGCGTCGGACCACTTCGCCGTCGTCGCGGAGATCCAGCTCGTCCCGAACGAAGCGTCGGGGAGCGTCAACCTCTAGTCATGTTCCGGCTCGCGCACGTCACCGATCCCCACTTTCGCGGGTTCGACGGAGCCACGCTGGGCACGTTCGCCGGCAAGCGCGCGATCGGGCTCCTCAATCTTGCGGTGAACCGAGGGCGCAAGCACAAGATCGAGCTGCTGGCGGCGCTGGGTGACGACCTGCGCGCGGAGGCGCCGGATCACCTGGCGCTGACCGGTGATCTGTCGAACCTGTCGCTCGACGGCGAGTGGCGCGCGGCCCTGCGCTGGCTCGAGCACCAGGGCGCGGCTTCGCAGACGGTCACGGTGATTCCGGGCAACCATGATGCCTACGTCGCCGACGTCGTGCGCGCAGGCGCGTTCGAAAAGCTGTTCGGGCAGTTCCAGACCGCCGACGTCGCGGGCTCCGCCGCTGCAAGCGCCGGCGCGAACGGTGACGGGCGGGCGCGCTATCCGTTCGTGCGGTTGCGCGGGCCCCTCGCGCTCGTCGGAGTCAACAGCTGCGTCGCCACCGGAGATCTCGGCGCGTGGGGCGAGGTCGGCGCGGCTCAGCTCGCGCGACTCGAGGCGCTGCTCGGTCATGCCGAGGTCGCGCGGCGGATCCGTGTGGTGCTGATTCACCATCCGCCGGTGATGCACAAGGGCGGCGAGGTGCGCAACCTCAAGGACCGCGACGCGCTGGCTGCGGTGCTTGCGCGCGCCGGCGCCGACATCGTGCTGCACGGCCACGACCACCGCGACGAGCGCGCGGATCTGCCGGGGCCGGGCGGGCGCAACATCCCGATCATCGGCGCCGGTTCGGCGTCGTACGCCGGCGGCCCGGAGCGGCGCGCCCGGTACAACATCTACGAGGTGGACGACGGCGGGATCACGGTGGTCACGCGCGCGCACGATGAGGCAGCCGATCGCTTCAAGGAAGTACGCCGCGAGCGTCTGATCTGACCACCGCAGAGTCTCGCCTCGCATTTTTGAGACGGCCTCCGACTATCTGAGGAGCGCATCTTCGCTCGCCGCATCTTTTCGCGGGTTTTTGCGTCCCGCGCCTCGCCGCGTTGGGCACGAGGCTTGCTGTTGCCGACACTAGCTTGGCTTCTCGATATCAGGACTAATTTCAGTGGAGGTCGACCATGCTTCGCATCGAGGCGCGTAATAGATCGTTCGGCATCTTTATGGTGGGGCTGTCGTTGGCGGCGACGTGGGGTGCTGCGGGATGCACCCCGCAGGACCTCGAGCAGTTCTTTGGCGACGTCAAGGACGCGCCGGTGCAGCCGCCGGGTACGGCCGTGCCGTTCGAGGTCTTCAACGACGACGTGAGCGCAATCTCCGCGAAGGAGACGCGCGCGTTGATCCGTACGTCGCAGGGGTACGTCAGCTTCTTTGGACACGCGGCGCCGGCCGGCGTCGACTTCTCGACCGACTGGGTGATCTTCTACTCGGCCGGCACCAGGCCGACCGGAGGATTCGCCGCCAGCATCGCATCGCTCACGCGCGCCGGTAGTGAGCTCGTCGCGGTGACGTCGCTCGCTTCCCCGGGACCCAACTGCATCGAGCCGCAGATCGTCACCACGCCGAACGTGCTCATCAAGTTCGCAGCGCAGACAGGCGCGTCGATTCAGTTCTTCAAGAACGACAGCGTCAACGACTGCGGTACGGACAACCCCTGCGCCGCGGTGACCTGTCAGGTCGGCTCGACCTGCGTCGTCGTGGCGCCTCCCTGTGCCGCTGGCGCGCTTTGTCCCCTGCAGGGCATCTGCGTGCCGCAGAAGGTTCAGCGGTGCGGCGGCATCGCCGGCATCGCGTGCCCGGGAAGCGGCACGTGCGTCGACGATCCGAGCGACAGCTGCGACCCGAACAACGGTGGCGCCGACTGCGGCGGGATCTGCCAGTGCCTGCCAGTCCCGATCTTCTGCAACAATGGTGGCCACTTCGACACCTCGCCGTCGGTTTGCGACTGCGTGCCGAACACGCCGCCTCCGCCTCCGCCTGTTCGCTGCGGCGGCTTCCCGGGGCTCCAGTGCCCGGGCGGTGGCAAGTGCGTGGATGATCCCAGCGACAGCTGCGACCCGAACAAGGGCGACGCGGACTGCAACGGCATCTGCCAGTGCATCGACAACGTACTTTGCGTCGTAGGCGACGTGTTCGATAGCTCGCCGACCGTGTGCGCGTGCGTACCGACGACGCCGCCGCCTCCGCCCGTGGTTCGCTGCGGCGGCATCGCGGGAATCCAGTGCCCGGGCGGCGGCAAGTGCGTGGATGATCCGAACGACAGCTGCGACCCGAACAAGGGCGGCGCCGACTGCGGCGGCATCTGCCAGTGCATCGAGACCGTCTCGTGCATCATCGGCGACGTGTTCGACAGCTCGCCCGGCGTTTGCACCTGCGTGCCTGCGACGAAGACTTGAGCGCAGGTCGCCGCCCGCAAGGCCTGCCCTCTCCCCGGCCCTCCCCCGCAGACGGGGGAGGGTGACTCGCTGAAGAAAGGTTTCCGGTCCCCTCCCCCGTCTGCCGCAGACGGGGGAGGGTGACTCGCTGAAGAAAGGTTTCCGGTCCCCTCCCCGTCT
>Ga0265342_10001657_pt1 | contig 20459 bp, 17 predicted proteins | sample 4CB327metaG_FD_203125 | JGI IMG/M metagenome (GOLD analysis project Ga0265342, IMG submission 203125) | Rhizosphere microbial communities from Carex aquatilis grown in University of Washington, Seatle, WA, United States - 4-CB3-27 metaG | ecosystem: Host-associated > Plants > Roots >... | reverse complement strand
GGTACCGTCACGGCCCTGGATCCGGTCAGCATAAAGATAATGGCCGATCTGAGAATGCGCGGCATGGTGGACTTCGTGGCCAGCGCGCGGCTCGGCACGGTGGACTACCATCCGGTCACGCGCCAGATACGGCGATGGATCGAAGCGCGTTTCCGCGAGTCGGTTCTCGACATCGCGGACAAGGCCCAGGTGGGATTCCTGGACATCATGCGGGGCGTTGCCTATCTCTATGATGCCCTTCTCAACGACGCGAAGAGCCCCGCGATGCGCAGCGCCTTGAATCTCACCGTGGCCAGTCCCGAGGACCGCGATGCATGGGCGAAGGAGCACGCCGCGCGCGGTCGCGATTCCGAAGAGAGTCTTCAGGCCACGCTTCGCGAACAGTTTCCCGGCCAATTCCTCGACGCCCTCACGGGTCTCAAGAACAAGGACTTCTTTCTCACGGAGCTGCCGCGCGCCCTGGAGCGGTTGCGGGCGCGTCACAAACCCGTGTCTTTCATCATGATCGACATCGACCATTTCAAGTGGGTCAATGATTCCCTCGGCCACCCGCGCGGTGACGAGATCCTGAAGCTCACGGCCTCCATGATCCTGGACAATATTCGCGAAAGCGACGTGGCCATCCGCTACGGCGGGGAAGAGATCCTCGTCGTCGCCCCCTCGGATCTCCATACGGGAATCATTCTCGCCGAGAGGCTGCGTTTCGCTCAGGAGAATCGCGTGCTCAATCGCGACGCGCTGAAGGACGTGCACGCGGTGAGCGTGAAGGGCGGAGCTCCCTGCGGCACCCTGTCAGTTGGCGTGGGGGACGTGACGGCCGTTGCGGATCTCATGAAGGCGGTGGCCGTCGTGGACCGGGCTTTGTACGCGGCAAAGAAGGGCCGTAACGGGGTGGTCGTTTCCGAGAGAAGAACCCCCGGCACTGAAACCCTGACAACGTATGCCGAATACCGCAAACGGACGGGAAGCAAGACGGCGTGAGCCTCATTCACTCTCTCGCCGGCTGGCAATGGGCACTAGCCGTGGTGTGTACTCTCCTGGCAGGCCTCAGCAAGACGGGTATTCCCGGCGTCAGCATACTGTTCGTACCCCTCTTCGCCATGGTCTTGCCCGCGCGCGCTTCCACCGGGGCGATGCTGCCGCTTCTCCTCGTGGGCGACCTATTCGCCATTTCCTGGTATCGCCGTCATGCGGTCTGGGCTCACCTGGTCAAGCTGTTGCCGTGGGCCGTAGCGGGGATAGTGGCTGGATTCTTCGCCTTGGGCGCCGTGAGCGATCGGGTTCTTCGTCCACTCATGGGGGCGCTCATCATCGTTCTTCTCAGTGTGACCTTCTGGCGAGATACGGTGAAGAAAGGCGCGGCGGCCATACCGACCGCCTGGTGGTTCGCCGCCCTCATGGGTTTCCTCTCCGGGGCGACAACGATGCTGGCCAACGCGGCGGGTCCCGTGATGATCGTATTCCTGCTTGCCATGCGGCTTCCCAAGGACGAGTTTCTCGGCACGAGCGCGTGGTTCTTCGGAATCGTGAATCTGATAAAAGTGCCATTCAGCGTTGGACTGGGCCTCATCACACCGTCGTCCCTCGCACTCGACGCTGTTCTGGCCCTCGGGGTCGTCGCGGGCTGCCTGATCGGCGTTCTGGCCGCACGTCGGATTCCCGAGAAGGCCTTTGCCGTTGTCGTGCAGGTCTTCGCGCTCGGCTCAGCCGTCCTTCTTTTCCTCTGACGGGTCGTGAAAATTCCCCAGGCGTTCAGCCACCTCGGCGGGCACTCGTGCATGGAGACGCACGCCTTCCGTGGCATCCTGCTTCAGGATCACCGTTCCGCGGTCAAAGACAAGGCGTACGAGCTCGTACCGGTCATAGGGGAGGAGCACTTTGATGTCAACCAGCCCCTCGGCCAGACTGGACTCCACCGCGCGGAGAAGATCATCGAGGCCGGCGCCCGTGCGCGCGCTGATTGTAACGGCGTTTGCATGCGGCGCGGAAAGCAAGGCGAGCGTCGCCGGTTCCTTGAGGAGATCGATCTTGTTCCACACCAGGAGGCGCGGAATCGTCGGGACCGATATTCCCGCCAGCACCTTCTCCACGGCGACGATCTGCTCCGTGGCATGGGGGTGCGAGCTGTCCACGACGTGGAGGATGAGCGACGCTTCCTCGATGCCCTCGAGGGTCGCGCGGAACGCCGCCACCAGATCGTGGGGCAGCTTGCGAATGAAGCCGACCGTGTCGGTGACGAGCGCTTCGCGGCCCGCGGGAAGGGCGAGGCGGCGCGTGGTGGGATCGAGTGTCGCAAACAGCTTGTCCTGAACGAGCACGCCGGCCCCGGTCAGGGCGTTGAGGAGCGAGCTCTTGCCGGCATTCGTGTAGCCGACGATGGCGATGACGGGAAGTCCCGAGCGTTCTCGCTGTTCACGGTGGCGCAGGCGCTGCCTCCGCATCTCATCCAGCTCGTGTTTGAGGGTCGCAATGCGCCGTCGGGCCTGGCGGCGATCCAGCTCGAGTTGAGTTTCGCCGGGTCCGCGCAACCCGACCGGTCCTGCCCCCGACCCGCCGACTTGCTGCGAGAATCCTTCCCGCATGCCGGCCAGACGGGGGAGGAGATACTGGTATTGAGCCAGCTCCACCTGAAGTTTGCCTTCGCGGGTATGCGCGTGTTGGCTGAAGATGTCCAGGATCAGGCGTGTCCGATCGATGATACGAACACCAGCGGGCATTACCGCCTCGATTTTCTTGTGCTGACCGGGGGAGAGCTCGTCATCGAAGAGCACGTAGCGGGCGTCGTCAGCGGCCACCATTTCCGCGATCTCGCGAACCTTCCCGGACCCGACCCATGTACCAGGGTCCGGATGGGCCAGCTTTTGATAGGTGGACCCCGTGATGGTGAGACCGGCGGTCTCCGCGAGCCTGCCCAGCTCGGCAAGTGAATCCTCGATGGTCCACGCGGAGGTGGAACCCTTGATTTCGACACCCACGAGCACGGCGCGCTGCGGTTCATTCGTCGCACCGCCCAGCTGTTCGGAGATTTCCTTCAACATTCGATTTTTTACTCCCGTCTCTCTCGCGCGGAATAGCCGGCGAGAAATCCCGTCGCCCACGCCGCCTGCAAGTTGAATCCGCCCGTGAAACCATCAATGTCGAGAACTTCCCCGCAGAAGTAAAGGCCGGGCGCGATCCGTGACTCCATGGTCTTCGGCCGCATCTCGGGAGTGTAGCAGATGAGCGACCACAACGCCGATAGGAAAACGGAAGGGAAACCACTTGCATTTGTGCGGCTCATGTAGTATGCATTGATTTTAGAAACAGGGGAGGGGACCCGCCGTTCGTGCGTTGTGCGCAGCATGGCAGGACGAGTGAGACCATATCCCCCCAAAATGAGACGAAGGAGCCCCGACAGAAATGGAAACAAGAGTGCTCAGCACTGAGGAGGCAGAACCTCCAGGTACAAGCCCCGTAGCCCAGGACCTTGCCGAGTTAGTCGGCATCCGGACTACGATCCCGCCGTTCACTTCCTATTCCCGCTCTCTGAAGAGAGCCTCGCCTGTCCTTCCAAAGTTCACCGTTTCCCGCAGATCAGAGGAGTTTCGAGCGCGCTTTTTTCCGCATGCCACGATGGCGGAGTGGTGCGATTGGCGCTGGCAGCTGCGTAACCGCATCCGCACCATCGACACGCTTCAGACCATGGTGCGACTCAACGAGGACGAGCGTACGGCGATATTCCGGCATACCGGTTCATTGCCGTTTGCCATCACTCCCTACTATCTGAGTCTGCTGGATCCCGACAACGCGGATCACCCCCTGCGTCGCACCATGATACCCGTCACCGACGAGTATTTGCACACGGCCGGCGAGGCGGAGGACCCCCTCGGGGAGGACAATGACAGCCCGGTGCCGTGCATCGTGCACCGCTACCCGGATCGCGTGCTGTTCCTTGTCGCCAACACCTGTGCCTCGAACTGCCGCTACTGCACGCGGTCGCGCATGGTCGAGAATCCCGACAACAACAGCATCTTCTTCCAGGCGCAGTGGGAACAGGCAATCGCCTATATCGATTCACATCCGGAAGTGCGTGATGTGCTCCTCTCGGGGGGCGATCCTCTCACCTTGTCGGACGAGAAGCTCGACTGGCTGCTCTCGCGGCTGCGCCGCATCCCTCACGTCGAGTTCATCCGGATTGGAACAAAAGCCCCCGTCGTCATCCCGCAGCGCATCACGGCATCACTTACGCGCGTGCTGAAGCGCTATCACCCCTTGTGGATGAGCATCCACTTCACCCATCCGGAGGAGCTCACGCCGGAGACCGTGGAAGCATGCGGCCGCCTTTCGGACGCGGGCATCCCGCTGGGAAGCCAGACCGTGCTGCTGGCCGGCATCAACGATAACGTCGAGACGATGATGCGCCTCATGCACGGCCTGTTGAAGGCGCGTGTGAAGCCCTATTACCTGTATCAGTGCGATCCCATCGTGGGATCGTCGCACTTCCGTACTTCCGTGCAGAAGGGCCTGGACATCATCCAGGGCCTGCGCGGACACACCACGGGATACGCGGTGCCCTCCTACGTGATAGATGCCCCCGGAGGGGGCGGCAAGATCCCGCTTCTCCCGGACTATATCGTCGGTCGGGAAGGAACGGATATCCTGATGCGCAACTATCAGGGACTCCTGTTCCGGTATCCGGATAATTGTGAAACCATAAAAGAGCGCAACGCATGAAATTGCCCTGCGCCGCATCCCGCAAGGATGCGGCGCACTTTTCTGCACGCCCGACACCACTTCCATCATGACCACCGGTACCGTCGCACTCGTATACGGCGAAGTGAGCGAATCCGCTCCCGCCGATGAAAAAGACACGCTCGTCGAGGTGGAGGCAGTGCGCTCCGCCCTCCGTCGTCTCGGGTACACGACATACGATGTCCCGGTTTCCCTGGATCTCTCCCGGACAGCGGCGGCGCTGAAAGCGGGCGCTCCGGACTTCGCTTTCAATCTCGCAGAAACAGTTGACGGAAAGGGCAGCCTCATCCAACTGGCTCCGACGCTGCTGGAAAGCCTTGGTATTCCCTATACCGGTGCACCGTGCGAGTCCATTGTCCTCACTTCACACAAGCTCCTGGGGAAGAAGACCCTTGCCGCGGCCGGAGTCGACACACCTCCGTGGTCGCTCGCTACCCGAGCCCTTGATGACGGAATGAACGCGCCGTTTCCCTGGATCGTCAAGTCCGTGTGGGAACACGCTTCAATTGGTCTGGAGGACACTGCGGTGGTCCGGTCGCGGGATGAGCTGGCTCGCGAGATCTCGCGGCGAACGGCAAGAGAATCGCTGGCTCACCTCTTTGTGGAAGGCTTCGTCGAAGGCCGCGAGTTCAATATCGCCCTTCTGGGCGGAGAGTCCGAGCCGGAGATTCTTCCACCGGCGGAGATCCGCTTCATCGATTACCCCGCGGGCAAGCCGCGCCTCGTGGGCTACAAAGCGAAATGGGAATCGGGGTCCTTCGAATACGGCGGCACGCTGCGCGCCTTCGATTTCCCGTCCTCGGATGGCCCCCTCTTGGATCGGCTCGGGAAGGTGAGCCGCACGTGCTGGCGGCTTTTCGACCTGCGCGGATATGCGCGGGTTGATTTCCGCGTCGACGCGGAAGGACGCCCCTGGGTTCTCGAGGTCAATACGAATCCCTGCATATCGCCTGACGCCGGCTTCATGGCCGCCGCGGAGCGCACGGGATTGGGGATTGAGGATGTCGTTCGTCGAATCGTGGCGGATACGAAACGTACGGGCGGCTCCTGCAGTGGTTGATGGAGGAGCATTCTGAAATGAGCGACGTGAAGATAGACTACCGCACCACCGTCACCGAGGCGGATCTCACGATCGTACGAGACATCACCGACTCGACCGGCTTCTTCTATCCCGCGGAGGTGGAGACGGCCGTGGAGCTTGTCGAGGATCGGCTGGCGAAGGGGCCGCGATGCGGATATTTCTTCCTCTTCGCCGAGCACGAAGGCCGCACGGTGGGCTACACGAGCTACGGACCCATCGCCTGTACCAAGGAAAGCTACGACCTGTACTGGATCGTTGTCGATGGCGAGTTCCGCGGCAAGGGTTTGGGAACGAAGCTTCTGGAGCGTAGCGAGGAGGCCATTGCGGAGCTGGGCGGCTCGCGGGTCTATATCGAAACCTCGGCCCGACCATTTTACGAGCCCACGCGCGCATTCTACATCGCGCGCGGCTACCAGAAAATCGCTGAGCTCGAGGACTTCTATGCCCCGGGCGATGCCAAGGCAATGTACCTGAAAATCCTTCCCCGACGCGGCCCCTAGCCCCGTCTCAGCGGGCCTGTCGGAGCTTCTCCACAGCCTTGCGCGCCAACGCCGCGCGCTGCTTCTGAAAGCGGGCTCGGCCAGGACACGTTCGCGCTTCGTCATGAGGCCCTCCTATTCCTCTCCTTTCCCAAATCATCCGATGACAGAACATGAGTTACCGGATATTGTCGCCTTATGCAGACACCGCGCTCCTTCGTGCGCCTTGTGGCGGGTACATTCTGTTTCGACATTCTCCTCAATCTGCCACGGCTCGATAGCGCCTCGCCGGTCCTGTCACTCCTTGTTCCGTCCATCGACCTCCTGGTCGTGGCGGCCGCGTGCTGGGGCGTGGCCCAAGGCGCGCAGAGTCCGCGGCGTGGTGGCCGCGCGGTCGTGTGCGTGCTCGTGGCGTTTCTGCTCGCCTACGCGACATTCTCACGTTTCGGTCTGGATGTCTGCCTGCACCTGTTTGGAAGCGTCGGGGCGTTGCGGGTGGCGGCGAGTCTTGCGGTCTGCGTCGCTCTCATGGCAGCGGCGATATCCGCCTCATACCTGATAGCCGGCCTCCTGGCGGACGGATTTCAGAATCCCGTGGTTCGCAACGTCTTCCTGCTCGTGGTCGCCCTCAGCGCTATTGCGCAGGTCTTCACGCATAACCTCGTGTTCACCAGGAGCGTTCTTGCCCGGGCGGTGCTCGATCTGGTTGCACAGCTGCACTGAGGCCCATGCGTCGGGACGCCGCCGCGTGCTCCCGCCGCAGCTCCGATCTTTCCCCGATGGTCACCGTGCGACCGTACAGGGTCTCCGGTATGCGACACGGCATTCGATACGTGCATGCAATCGCGGCGAATCTTTTCTCAATTGACCTGTAATAGGCCGCGGGAGCATTACCCCAATCCGGTGCACCCGTCGGCGGACCCGGATACAACTGCTCGATGCCGGCAACAAGATCCGGCCTCACGTCGTGCATGACGGAGAGGAAATGCTCCGATTGCCGTCCGCCCTTGAGCGTCATGCCGCCAAAAAGGACGTACTCGGCACCCGCCTCCTTCGCCGCGCGTACGCTCGCGGCCATGCACTCCTCCGTGTCGGTAAGGAATGGAATCACCGGCATGAGGAACACCCCGCCATGGATGCCGCTGCTCCTGAGTGCCGTCAGCGCTCCGAGGCGACGGGCAGGGCAGGCGGCGCCCGGTTCCAAAACGCCACACAAGGCATCGTCTACCGAAGAGAGGCTGAAGCTGACAAGCGCACCGGCTGCGGCATCGATCTCAGCCAACACGTCCGCATCGCGCAGGACGAGAGCCGATTTGGTGAGCACATGAACCGGTAGGGCTCGTTGGGCAAGGAGATGCAAAACTTTCCGCGCCATACCGTAGCGGATCTCCGCCGGCTGGTAGCTGTCTCCCACCCCGCCGCCCAGCAGGAGGAATCCTCCGGCGTGAGTGGCCACGGAAGGGAGGAGCTCCGGCTGGTCGGCGGGGGATACTCCGAGCTCCTCGGCGAGGAGCTCCGGCGCGTTCATCTTGACCTGAATGTCGCGGGAGAAGTCGCCGCTCACCTGGTACTTCTCCGCCCTTCCGTCACAGTACGCGCATCCGTGGCCGCATCCGCGATAGAGGTTCATGCCGGCCTTGGAGATGAACCATGCATCGATACCTCTCATTCGTCTGAGAATCGATTTTGCACGAATCTCCGTCACCGCCATACGTCACCCCATAAAACACTATACAGTTGACTGCTATACGGGTAAATAGTATAAATGGAGCGACATGGATACGCTCGAGAAGCTGGATATTCTGGCCGGCTCCGCACGCTACGACGTCTCCTGCTCCACCAGCGGGTCGCAGCGGCTGAACGGCTCGGCCAGCGGCGCCGGCGCTCGGTTCGGGAACACCGTCGCGGCAGGCATCTGCCACAGCTTCGCGGATGACGGCCGCTGCATCTCGCTGCTCAAGGTCCTTTTCACCAATGCATGCATAAACAATTGCGCCTATTGCATCAATCGGCGATCCAGCTCCATTCGGCGCGCCATGTTCGGCGTGCAGGAGCTCGCGACCCTGACCGAAGGCTTCTATCGGCGCAACTACATCGAGGGTCTCTTTCTCAGCTCGGGAATCCTCAAGTCGCCGGACTTCACAATGGAGATCCTCATCCGTGTCGTTCGCACGCTGCGTCAGGAGAAGGGATTCAACGGGTACGTTCATCTGAAGATTATCCCCGCTTGCAGGCCCACAATATGCCGCGCCGGTACTGGGCCACGCTGATCGAAAAACCGGGGCTTTAGATTCCGTGGTGGCGTGGATACGAAGAAGGGGATGTGAGAGGCGTGTGTTCAGGCAGCTCTGGTCAACAGGCCCTGATCCTCCATCGGGAGGTCCCTGCTTCTCACAATCCCCTTGAGCGATGAAGGGTATTCATCGCGTCCATTATAGGCCAGCGCGGAAGCGAATGCAACGAAAATGTGAGCCCGTTCCGCCGCGTCGGCATTGATAAGCTCCGAGCATTCCTATAGTGTTGCGACCATGACGCCACGCATGGTCCGCGACATTCAATGGAGCTCGTGGGTGCCAACGGAAAAGGCGACATTGCTTTTCGTCGTTCGTGACGGACAGATCCTCCTCATCGACAAAAAGACGGGGTTGGGCGCGGGGAAGGTGAATGGTCCGGGCGGACGGATCGAGCCGGGAGAGACCGCGATGCAAGGTGCCATTCGCGAGGTCCAGGAAGAGCTGTGCGTCACTCCTACCGGAGTGCGCGAGGCCGGGGAGCTGTACTTTCAATTCCTGGATGGCTACTCCCTGCACGGCACTGTTTTTACCGCCACCGATTTTACCGGCACCGTATGTGAAACACGCGAAGCCGCCCCCCGGTGGACGCCGTTGGATGAGATACCCTACGCGCGCATGTGGGCGGATGACATTCTGTGGCTGCCCCTTGCCCTCCAGGGAACGGGCTTTCGGGGGTTCTTTACCTTCGACGGGGACACCATGCTCGACTCCCTCGTCGAGCGCTCCTTAACGCATTAGTCGTCATGCGGGTATACTGATCATACCGCCCCAGCGCGGTGTATATTCGAGGCATATGGCTGACCGACAGCGTGAGGGGCGCGTGCACGCCTCACAGACAGCTGCCTTCGCCGCTCTATTTCTTTTCCTCGCCATGGCTTTGCCCGCACAGTCGCGTGCCACCATCCAATGCGATGCCTTGATCGGTTTCAATGGACTCGTTCGCGAAGGCAGCTACGCGCCGGTCATCGTCAGTGTCCAAAACTCGGGATCGCGTCGCAACGTGGAGGTGACCCTCAACGTCGCGGGAGGGAGCAGCTTTCGCGCCACCCTGGCAACGCGAAGCCAGACGCGCGCCGTCGCTCTTGCCGCGGACGCGACACGACGCATTTCATTCGTCATTTTCGTGCCGCGCGATCCCCGGACATTGACGGCGAGCGTGAATGAAGGGGGAACGGTGCTCGTCCGACAGGAAGTGGACTTGCGCCCGCTCGTCACGACTGATCGCCTGGTCGCCGCCATCAGCAGCGATGCCTCTCTTGACGCGCTGGCGGGCCTCTCCGACGAAACGGTCGCGACCCGCGTGACCTATCCGCGCATCGACGATCTTCCCGATTCCTGGGCCGCGTACGACGGGGTGCGGGCCGTCGTCGTGCACGACACGTATTTTCGGGAGCTCCGCGAATCTCAGATCGAAGCGCTCAATCGGTGGGTCGTAGCGGGCGGCTCCCTCGTATTCACGGGCGGCGCCGCGGCCCTTCAGCACGAACCGGCAGGCTTCGCGGGGCTGCTGCCGGTGCACGTGAGCGGTCTCGTGGAGCGCGACGGGCTGCCGTCGCTTGCCGAAATTGCCGGGGTTGCCCGCGGTCCCCGTGGAAAAGCGGTTCTCGCAGTTGCAAGCACGACGAGCGGCGTTCCTGTCGTCTCTGACGGCGCGATTCCCCTGATCGTGCGCAGAGATCTCGGCAAGGGGAAGATCTGGTTTTTCGCCTTCGATCCGACCCTCGCGCCGCTCTCCTCCTGGGACGGGTTGCTCCCGCTCTGGCGCCTGGCACTGGGAGCGGCCACCGATTCCGTCGCCGGCGAAAGCGCCCTCTCGCTGGCGGATGATCCGTGGATGAAGCCGCTCCTTGCATCGAGAACCTTCCCCTCCGCCTTTGTCGTCGCAATATTTGCCGGCCTCTATACTCTTCTCATTCTCGGCTTGGTGGTCGGCAGGTTTGCCATGAGAATCGGCGTGCGACGCCGTATTCTCCTCTTGATGGCACTCCCTCTGTTCGGATGTTTGGGTGCGTGGAGCATCTTCAATTGGATACAGTTCCAGCCCGGCCCCCAATCACTCGATGCCTCTCGCCTTTGGATGAGGTCAGGTGACGGGCTTGCCGTGGTGTCGGAGCGGACGGCTGTGGTTGCCGCGAGCGCCGGCACGGCGCGTCTCAGGAGCGAGTGCATCGACTGCACCATGGATTTGGCACCGCGGGCGCGCGGCAGCGTGCCGACCTCGGTGGTTCAATTCTCCACCACGACGGATGAACGCGCGATCAGCGGCACGGTATCCCTCGATCGCTTCACCGGCGCGATGCTCATTTCAAGCGGTGTGATTCCTTTCCCCGTGACCGTCCAGGTGAGCGGAATCGGACAGTCGTTAGCGGTTACGGCAACCAATGGTACCGCCTTCGCCTTGCGCGATTGTTTCATCTGGCGGGAGGGAAAAGCGTTCCCTCTGGGCGATATTCCCGTTGGAGCCGGCATGCTGCACGTCCCCATTCCTGATGATCTCATTCCAGCGAACCCATCGGATCCGATTCCCGGAGTGACCGGCAATCCGACTCGAACTGCGATTTTCGCAACGGAGGCCGCGGGTCACGAGTCCAGCGGCGGAACCCTGATTGCATGGCTGGACGGCTCGCCGTTGCGGGTTCGTCTGGAAGGATCGCCCACGAGCTCGGAACGGGGACCCGTGGCATTGCTGATGGTGGATGTAGCGCAATGACCGCCGCCGGCGCCGTGCTTCAGGAATCCGTTCTGACCTCTTTTGCCAACAAGGCCGTCCTCAGGCGCTACCTCATCCTGCCGCTGCTCCTCGGCCTCACCCTGTTGGTCGCCTGGCCGCGTGCCTCCTTCGCGATGATTCTGGCCACGGATGCCTCGAACGACACGATTCTCTGGGTCGCTCTCGGGCTCACGCTCGCCATCCTCTACCTGAACGCGCGTTTGGGCGCCGAGGAATATTCTCCCGAGGCGGCTTCTCACGTTCGTGATTATGCGACCCTCACTCCCGTATCCCTTTCCTCAGTAGTCGCGGGCAAGCTCTGCTTCGGTATTCTTCACACGATTTTTCTGGTCGCACTTGGCGCTCCTTTTCTCCTGGCCGCTTTCGCCGTAAGCGGCGCCGCATGGCCGCAATTTTGGAGGATGCTCGCCGTCATAGGTTCCGCCGGATTCGCGGCGCGCCAGTACGGATTCTTCCTTCTCGCCCTCACCGGATCGCGAGCTCTGGCTCGGAACACGATCACAATTCCCGGAATCGTTGCTTTCCTCATTTTCACCTTTCTCTTCGCCCCCGAAGTCAATCCCCTGCAAGTGCTGATCGACGTCTCACGGACCCCAGCGGCGCTGGCGGCACGCACGATTCTCGGCATCCCCGCCGTGACGTTCCTCGTCCTCAGTAGTCTCCTTCTCGGTGGCGTGTTTTCCGTTTCTGCCCTGGCAGTGCTTCGTGTGGTACGGGGACGTGCGGCGGGCGGAGGTGATGGACGTGGGTGACGCCTTCAGCGGTCAGGTCAAACGCCTCGTCGCGCGGCTGCGCTGGCAACGGGCATATCTGAGCTCATGCACGGGGCTCTTTTGGGGGTTGTTTCCGGGCTTGCTCGTCGTAGCCCTTGACGGCACGATGCATTTCCCCTTTTCCGTGCTCGATTTCGCAATCCTGGCGGCTGCCGTGGGCGCACTGGCGGGGGCCGGCGTCGGAATCCTGCGAAAGGTGGATGATCGAGCCCTGCTCATCAAAGCGGATCAGCTGCTTGCCGGCCACGAATTGGCGAGCACGGCGCGCGAGCTTGTGGCCCACGGGTCGCAGGCCCCTTTCACGGCGGCCATAGTAGCCGACGCGACGCGGCTGCTTTCGCGTCAGCCGGCGCGCGAAGCGCTCGACAAACGGCGCCCCCGCCTCCTCCCATTCCTTCCCCTCATCGTCGCCCTGCTCGTGCTCGCGCTCCTGTACCCGGTGGATCTCCGCGCAATTTTCACGGCCCGTCAAGGGCGGGAGCGCGAGCTGGTGATGTTGGGTCAGGATCTGCAGAGCTACGGCGAGAAGCTCCTCGATGCGAAGAGCCCGGACCAGGGGCGCAGCCTCGCGCTTTCCCAACAGCTCACACAACTTGGAAAAGACCTTGCCGACAGGACGTTGCAGGGCGATGAAGCCCTCGATCGTATCGCTGAAATGGAGGGGATGCTTTCACGCGAATACGACATGCGCATGCAGGAAGTTCAGCCTTCAAACGGCATACCTTCGCAGACGGGGACCTCGCCTCCCGGATCGCAAAGCGGAGGAAGGCAATCAAACGGTAGCGCGCAATCCCAGACCAACCCGGGCGGTGACACAGGGCAGGGAAGCAAAGGCTCGGCGGGCAACGCATCATCGGATGCACTCAAGAATCTCTCCGATGCGCGCGACCGGCTTCGCCAGACGCAAAGGAACCTTGCGGAGAAGGCGCCCACGAACGGCACAGGTCCCACGGGGAAAGTGCCGGCCAGTCCCGGTGCCGCTCCGCCGGCAACAGGCGATCTCCCGGGGGCATCGCCGGACGCGGACGGCGCCGGCTCCGACGCGGCCGCCGGCTCGGCGGACTCGAACGCACAGCCCGATGCCCCGGGCTCTTTGTCGACCGGTGAGGCGCCGGGGACGAATCCCTCGTCATCTCGCAACGGCGCGCCGACCAGCATCGCGACGGGGCAGAGTCAGGCGCCCACGAAGGAGAATCTCCCCTCCGGGGAAGGGGATTCCACGCGTCTGCTCGTACGGGCGCTGCCCGATCCGACGGGAGCCCGGCTGTCCGACCAGACCGTGCTGAACGGCTACCAGCGTCAGGCTGAAAGCGCTTTGGCCCACGACGAGATCCCTCTGGGACTCAGGCCATATGTCAAGGATTATTTTACCGTCATCGGCATGGGACAGACGGTGACGGGGCAGTGAAATCATCGGGAGAAAACATGGACGTGCGTGAACAAGCTGCGTGGGTGCAGGAAATGGTGGGAAATCTGCGGGCCGAGATCGGCACGGCGATTGTCGGCCACGAACAGGTGGTCCACGACGTGCTGGTGTGCCTGTTCTGTGACGGCCATGCTCTGCTCGAGGGCGTGCCGGGTCTGGGAAAGACAACGCTCATAAAATGTCTCGGGCAGACGCTCGCCGTGGCGACGTCGCGAATCCAGTTCACACCCGATCTCATGCCCGCGGACATCATCGGTACGAACGTCCTCATTCAAGAGGAGACACAGGCGGCCGGCGCCAGCGCCGAAGCTCATCGATTTGTTCGCTTCCAGAAGGGACCCGTGTTCTCGCATATCGTCCTGGCCGACGAGATCAATCGGGCTACACCAAAAACGCAGTCGGCGCTTCTGGAGGCCATGCAGGAACATACCGTGACGGTTGGGGGCACGACGTATCCTCTGGACCCGCCGTTCATCGTGCTGGCGACCCAAAACCCCATCGAGATGGAAGGCACCTATCCGCTGCCCGAAGCGCAGCTGGATCGCTTTTTCTTCAAGCTCTCGCTTGGCTATCCCAGCGCCACGGAGATCGCCGCAATCATCGACCGCACGACCGCCGACCCCATCCGATCCCTTTCACCGGTGCTGGACGCGCCGGGGATCGCCCGCATCAAGGAGCTCGTCCGCGCGGTCCCCGTGGCCACGCACGTCAGGGACTACGCGATACGGCTGGCACTGGCAACGCGCCCCGGTGCCCCAGAAGCCACGAGTCTGGTAACGCGCTACGTACGCTACGGAGCCAGCCCGCGGGGCGCACAGAGCATCGTTCTGGCCGCCAAGGCCCACGCGCTATTCGCCGGGCGGATGAATGCCGCCTTCGAGGACGTGACGGCCGTTTGCCGACCGGCGCTTCGCCATCGGGTGCTCCTGAACTTCGAGGGGGAGGCGGAGGGTGTTTCCGCCGAACAGATCATTGACGACGTTGTAGAGCGCGTGACGCCCACCGCCTCATGATGGATCGGGTCCTCTTCGATCGTCATTTTCTGCAGACCCTCGATTCGCTCTCATTCGTGGCGCGGCGGATCTATCGGGGGGACATGCGCGGAGCGCACGCATCCCCGCGCCGCGGCACGAGCCTCGACTTTGCCGACTACCGCACCTATCAGCCCGGGGATGATTTTCGGGCCATCGACTGGAGCATCTACAGCCGCCTGGACCGCCTGTTCATCCGCCAGTATGCCGAGGAGGAGGACCTGACGGTTCATATCCTCCTGGACACCAGCGGATCCATGTCGTTCGGGACTCCTCCCAAGATCGACTATGCGCGAAAGCTCGCCGCCGCCCTCGGCTACGTCGGAATCGGCTCACTGGACAGGGTCGGGATCTCCACCTTCGCCGCGGGTCTGGGCGGCGCCCTTGCCCCGCGCCGCGGCAAGGGACAGCTCTTTCATCTGCTGGACTACATGAGCGGCCTGCGGGCGGGCTCGGGCACCGACATCGCGCGCTCCCTCGAGGATTACGCGCTTCGCTCGCGGAATCCCGGGCTTGCCATCGTCATCACCGACCTCCTCGGCGTGCCGCTGGACGGCTACCGACGGGGACTTTCGGCACTTCGATTCCATGAGTTCGATATTGTCCTCGTGCACGTGCTGGATCGGGAGGAGATCGCCCCTTCGGAGGAGGGGTACTTGCGGCTTTCCGATATCGAAACGCGCCAATCATTGGCCATCGCGGTGGATCGGTCGCTGTTGGAGACGTATCGGCGGCGATTGGCCGCGTTTTTCGATTCCGTGGAAAGCTTCTGTCTGAAAAGTCGCATCGAGTACCTCCGCGCCGCGACAATCGTCCCCTTCGAGGATGTCGTGCTGCGCTACCTGCGCCAGGGGGAGCACCTGCACTCCCGATGAGCTTCGCAAACCCGCTCTGGTTCTTTCTGCTCGGCCTCCTTCCCGTGATAGTTCTCCTCCACGCCATCGCGGTGCGCTGGCGCGTCACCCTCGTTTCTTCGCTGGCGCTGTGGCAGGAAGCGGTGAATGAACGCGCCATGAGCCTTCGCATCAGGCGGCTCTTGGGCAATCTCGCCCTCCTTCTGGAGCTCGCCGCCGTGATTGCCCTCTCGACGAGCCTCGCCGGTCCGCTCGCGCCGCGCGCGGGGGGCGGCGGCTCGGGCAGCACGATCCTTGTTCTGGACGCCACGGCGAGTATGCAGGTCCGCGAGGGAGTGCGCACCCGATTCGATCTGGCTCGCTCGCGCGCTCTGGACGCGGTGGCCGGGTTGCGACGCGGCGACGGGATGGCCATCGTGCTCGCGGAGCGCTCGCCGCGTCTTCTGCAGCCCTTTACCGTGGATCACGCGACTCTCCAGCGCGTGCTGCGCGCCGCCGTTGCCACCGACGAGCCGGGGGACGTGAGTGACAGCATGGCCTTCGCGCTTTCACTACGCGACGCGCGTCGCGGTGATCAGGTGCTGCTCGTGAGCGACGGCGCCTACGAGTCGCTTGAAGGCGTGGACCTCTCCCTCCCGTGGATCCATGTCGTGCTCGTGGGCTCCCGACATGACAACGTCGGCATCACCGGGTTCTCCTTTCGGAGGACTCCGGGAGCCGAGTCCACCTATGAAGTGTTCTGCTCCGTTGCCAACATTGGAGCGGTGTCCGTGTCCGTTCCCCTCTCGATCCGTGGTGAGAAGGGCATCGTTGTCACCCGACACCTTGACATAGCCGCAGGCGCTCGTGCCTCGTTCGGTCTGCCGTGGACCGGGCCCACCGAGGGACGAGTGGAGGCGCGCATCGAAACCGGAGATGCTTTCCCTCTGGACGATGCGGCCTACGCGGTGTTCGCTCCGGCCCGTACCGTACGGGTGCGTCTGGCAGGGAGCGGAACCTACTTCATCCAAAAGGCGTTGGAATCGCTTCCGGGGCTTGTCCTCAGCACGGATGCGGGTCCGGAATCGGGCGTCGAGGACGTCTCGATTTATGACGCGGTGGACCCACCGGACCTGGAAAAGGGAAACATCATACTTTTTGCATCGACGCCGCCGAATTTGCCTCTCCGCGTAGTCGGGAACCTGGCGGCACCCGTGGTTACGGGCTGGAGCAGGTCGAGCCCGCTGCTGGACTCCGTGTCTTTGGGCGGTCTTCTCATCGGCCAGGCCTTGTCCCTCCAGCCGGGCCCCGGGTTCAACGTGCTTGCGGCATCTCGCGAATCGCCGCTGATTCTGAGCTGGGAACAGACGGGATTGAAGGTCATCATTGTCGCCTTCGACCCACAGAAGTCGGACTTTCCCCTGCGCCCCGGCTTTCCGCTTTTTCTGGCCAACGCCATCACCTGGTTTCTCCCCTCCTGGCTCACCCTGCAGGCCGACCAGGTGCAAACGGGACAGCCGCGCGCGCTCACCTCCGATTCCGCCTCGTCCTCCATCCACGTGGTGAAGCCGGACGGGACCCGCCGCGCCCTCGCCGTTTCGGATCTGTCCCGTGAGTTCCGCGAAACCGACGAGGTCGGCTTCTATCGAGTCGAATCGGGTTCCAGCGAAAGCGAGTTCGCCGCGAATCTGACGAGCCCATCGGAGACGGACATCACGCCTCGGCTCATAATTGCCGGGCCTGGCAGCCCACGCGGCGGTGTGAGAACCGTCGGGTCCACCGTTCCGATTTGGCCGCTCCTGGCAGGTTTCGCCTTGCTCTTTCTTTTGGCTGAATGGCTCGTGTGGGCGGCACCGCACCGGAGGCCTCGAGAATGAGACTCCTGTCGCCCCTCTGGCTTCTGGCGCTCCTGGCCTTGCCGCCCCTGATTGTCTTGAGCGTTCGATCCGCGCGTCGCGGACCCGTCCGCCTCTCGCCCTCCCGACGCACACTGTTCATCCTGTGTCGGAGCGCCGCGGTTGTCCTTCTCGTGCTCGGTCTCGCGGGGCTCCAACTCACGCACTTTACCGACCGTTTGGCCTTACTCTTCGTCCTCGATCAATCGCGGAGTGTCACGGACGCGGATCGCGCGCAGGGTCTTGCGGTCATTCAAGCCGTCCGTGACAAGCTGAAGCCGGGGGATGCCGCGACATTGATCCGATTCGGCGCGGATGCGGAGCGCGAGGACCTGGAGCCCGGCGTACCCGTCTCCGCGGACGGCGGTGCCGTCGATGGAAGCGCCTCGGATATCGGGGGAGCCCTGCAATTCGCCCTCGCCCAGGCGCCGGCCGGTGCCGCGGCACGGATTGTTCTTCTCTCAGACGGCCGGGAAAACCGTGGAAGTGCCGCGGCGGCCGCGGCGGTGGCCCATTCGCTGGGCGCGCGGATCTACCCGATGGTGATAGGCGCGCGCGCCGCGCAGACCGGTACGGCCGCCGCAACGGAGGTTGCCGTCGAGGAGGTTCGTGCTCCTGCGCGCGCGCGGCAGAACGAGCCGATGGAAGTTACAGTGATGGTGCGAAGCAGAACGGAGACACGCGCGCGTGTCACACTTCTTCGTGACGGAGTTCCCGTTGCCACGCGCGAAGGCACCCTCGCGCCCGGCGAGAACGCCGTCCAGTTCACCGGTACGTTTCCCGAGCGCGGTCCGCACGCCTGGGACGGTCTGGTGGAGGCTCCGGGCGACGGCATCCCACAGAACAATCACGCGCGCCTCACCGTGGAGGTGACCGGAACGCCGCAGATCCTCTACGTGGCGAAAAAGGGAACAGAATCGCCATCGCTCCTTGCCGCGTTGAAAGCCCAGGGCATTACGGCGGTGACCACGGATCCGACGGGTCTTCCCGGAGGCCTTGCCGGGTATCTGCCGTATGACGCGCTCATCATGGACAATGTGCCGGGATATGGAATCTCCAACGACAAGATGGAAGCCATCGCGCACTACGTTCGTGACGCCGGAGGCGGGCTCCTGATGGTGGGCGGCGATACCAGCTTCGGCGCCGGCGGCTATTACAAGACTCCCATCGAGCGGATCCTGCCTGTCGATATGGACGTCAAGTCACAACTCGATCTCCCCCGCCTATCCCTCCTGCTCGTCGTCGACACCTCGGGTAGCATGGGGGGACCGGTGGCGACTGGAGAAACAAAGCTCGACGTCGTGAAGTCCGCCGCCCTCTCGGCTATCGAGACGCTCAATCCTTTCGACCAAGTGGGGCTCCTCGCCTTCGATGCGGACTGGCATTGGGCCGTACCCATGACCGACGCCGGCGACACGCAAAAGATCATGGCACAGCTCGCCTCCCTCACTCCGGGCGGGGGAACGATCATGTTCCCCGCGCTGCAGGAAGCCGCACGCGTCCTCATGGCGGAGAAGTCTCCTCTGAGGCATCTCATCGTGCTGACCGACGGTCTGACGAATGCCGGCGATTTCCAGGCCCTCGTTACGGCGCTCCAGCGCCAAAAGATCACGGTGTCCACCGTGGCGGTCGGCGAGGACGCTGACGCGACGCTTCTGGCGAACCTCGCGCGGTGGGGCGGAGGACGCGCCTACGCTACAAACGATCCACGTGACGTTCCCCGGATTCTGCTCACCGAAACGAGCCTTCTCAGTCGCAGCCTTCTCGTTGAGAAGGGATTCTTTCCTCGTGTCATGTCGGCGGGAGAGAGCGTGCGTGGCGTGCCCCTTGCCGAAATGCCGGGCCTCAAGGGCTTTGTCCTCACGTATCCCAAGCCGGGCGCCGAAGTGGAGCTCTCAGCTCTCACCGATGCCCCACTCCTCGCCACGTGGCGTTACGGCTTGGGCAGGACTGCCGCCTTCACATCGGACATGCGGGGGCGCTGGAGCGCCGGTCTGCTCGCATGGGACCAGTATCCCCGTTTTGTGTCACAGCTCGTGCGCTGGCTCGAGAGGCCCTCCGACTCGGACGTGCTTCACCCTGCCGTGGAGATCGCGCACGGCGCCGGCACCATCCGTGTCGATGCGTACGACGCTCTGGGCGCCTTTGTTGACGGTCTTGCCATGACGGCCATCGTTGTGGACCCGCAAGGCGTGCGGAACGAGGTCTCCGTGACACAAACAGGTCCCGGCATGTATGAAGCGGCGTTTCCAGCCGCAAGCGTCGGGGACTATACCGTCACATTGGCTGCCCACGATCACGACGCCGCCTTGGCGCCACGAAGCCTCGGCGTGAGCGTTCCCTATTCGGACGAATACCGTATGTTGGACGTGGACGCGGCGTTCCTCGGCCGACTCGCTTCTATCACGGGTGGCGGCATGCTGAGCGGTCCTGATGACGCGTCGGGAATCGCCGCGATACTCCGCCGTGAGCCAGGCCTCAACGTCGCAGGGGATTCGGATTGGGTGATCTTCCTCGTTGCCGCCCTTGCGCTGTTTTTCTCAGATATCCTTTTGCGCCGTTTGCGACTGCCTGAGGGGTTCCGTTCGCGGCTTGCCGCGCGCGTTGCCGGAATTCGTCGTGCCCCGGGGCCATCCTTCGAGCAGCTCACCGGCATGGTGAAACGCGCGCGCGAGGAGGAACGCTCGAAGCTTCGGAATAAGATCGCGGAGGCGGGTGAAGGGAAAAACATGGACTCGGAGCTGGCCGCGTACCTTTATATCGCGCGACTGCGCAGCCGCAAGTCCTCCGAGGAGCCGCCGAAAGAATAAGGTCTAGCCAGGGACGGCGAAGGCGAGCGAGGCCAGGGATGGCCGTGAGCGAGCCCCTAGCCAGGGAGTTGCCGCGTGCCCCACCCTCAGGTAGTATCGTCCGATCCACAGGAGGGTGATCCATGAAGGCGAGCGAGTCTCTCGTTGGGCGCACCGAAGATGGAGGCTCGGTGGTGAGCTACAGCCTGGACAATGGAAAGGGCATGAGTGTCACCGCGCTGAATCGGGGAGCCATCATCACCAGCGTTCTCGTCCCGGATGCTGAGGGGAAGACCGTGAATGTCACCCTCGGTTTCGCTACGCCGGCGGAGTACGAGCACAACAACTCATTCTTCGGCGCCATCGTCGGCAGATTCGCGAATCGCATCGGTGGAG
>Ga0265342_10001651_pt1 | contig 20529 bp, 13 predicted proteins | sample 4CB327metaG_FD_203125 | JGI IMG/M metagenome (GOLD analysis project Ga0265342, IMG submission 203125) | Rhizosphere microbial communities from Carex aquatilis grown in University of Washington, Seatle, WA, United States - 4-CB3-27 metaG | ecosystem: Host-associated > Plants > Roots >... | reverse complement strand
GTAGCCGCGGGCATTGACCGCCCCCAGGTCGATGCCTTGCAAGGTCGCGGCCTTCCAGGCCTTGAACCCGGCCGTCAGATCGTGAACCCCGACACCCAGAGCCATGCGTGCATAGGCCCCGCCGCCACGGCTGATGATCCGGCGTCCGAGTCCCCAGTTCTGGGTGCCGCCGCCGCGCACGTAGCGCGACCCCACGGCCATGTCGGCGCCCTCGTCCAATGCCTGCAGCAGCCGCGGCACATCAGCCGGATTGTGCGAGAAATCCGCGTCCATCTGCGCGATCCGCTCCCAGCCTTCTGCCAGGGCCTGCGAAAAAGCGTCGATGTACGCAGCGCCCAGGCCGGCCTTCTGCGCCCTGTGCAGCACGCGTACCTGCGGGTCGCGCGCCGCGATCTGGTCGGCCACGGCGCCGGTCCCGTCCGGGGAGTTGTCGTCGACGATTTCGATGGTTGCCTGGGGCACGGCAGCCCGCACGGCAGCCACTATGGGTTCGACGCATTCACGTTCGTTGTAGGTCGGGATGACGATGAGTGTTCGCGGCAAGACGGCTCTCGATGGTTGAAAAAGTTGTTCTGGACTAGGTATTGGGCGCGCGGCCGGCCAGCGCGGCTCGCACGTCGGCTTCATCCGACCGTACCATCATTTCAATGAGTTCGCGGAACCGCACGCGTGGTTTCCACCCCAGAGTGGCGGCGGCCTTGCTGGCATCACCGCGCAAGTGGTCGACCTCGGTCGGACGCAGGTAGCGCGAGTCGGTCTCGACGAACTTCCTCCAATCCAGACCCAGGGTTCCGAAGGCCACGTCCAGAACCTCCCGCACCGAGTGCGATTCTCCGGTCGCAATGACGTAGTCATCAGGCCGGTCCTGCTGGAGCATGAGCCACATGGCCTCGACGTAGTCGCCAGCAAATCCCCAGTCGCGTTGCGCGTCCAGGTTTCCTAGAAACAACTTCTGGTCGAGCCCATGCAGGATGCGGGCGGCCGCACGCGTGATCTTGCGCGTGACGAACGGAATGCCGCGCCTGGGGGATTCGTGGTTGAACAAGATCCCGCAACAGATGAAGAGGCCGTAGGCCTCTCGGTAGTTCTGGCAGATCTGGTGGGCGAAGACCTTGGCGCAGGCATAGGGGCTGCGCGGCCGAAACAAGGTATCCTCGTTCTGCGGCGGCGGCGAGGAGCCGAACATTTCGCTGGAAGAGGCCTGGTACAGGCGGCAGCGCGCCCCGCTTTCGCGCACCGCCTCGAGCAGGCGCAAGGTGCCCATCGCCACCGTGTTGGCCGTGTAGTCAGGCACGTCGAAACTGACCCGCACGTGGCTCTGCGCGCCCAGGTTGTAGATCTCGGTCGGCTGGGTGGACTGGATGATGCGGTTGATCGAGCTGGCATCGTCCAGATCCCCGAAGACCAGGCGCAGTCGGTAATCGGTGCTGTGCGGATCCTGGTAGATGCGGTCGATGCGCTCGGTGTTGAACGAGCTCGAGCGTCGGATGACGCCGAAGACTTCATAGCCCTTGGCGAGCAGAAGCTCGGCCAGATACGAGCCGTCTTGACCGGTGATCCCTGTAACCAGCGCGCGCTTCATGGCGCCCCTTTCCTTGTGAAACAATTCATCGAGCTTTCATACCGTAACATCCTGAAATGCCGCCAGTTCTTTCCGGTTCACTTCTGTCCGCCACCGGATGCCCTGCCCGGCTCGGCGCCTGCCTCGTTTGTCTTGGCAGACAGGGCCTCGCGTAACGAGCGCCGTGAGGCCACAACTTCCGCCTTGAGCGCGGTCAGCTCAGCCAATGCCTGGGTCGAATCCTGGGGCCTGGTCGACACCCCGCCGGGCTTGACAGTTGCTCCGAAGGTCGTGACCACGAAGATACGGACCGCCTCGGCGCGCTCGGCCGCAAAGGCGGCGCCGTACACGTCAACCAGGTCGATCACGTCCTGAGGCGGGTGTCCGCGCAGCACCGCGGTGGCCCAGGCACCAAGCAACTTGGCTTGGAAATTCCTGAACGTGCCCAGCACCGCTGCCGGGCTCACGCCAGGGGGGAAACGGTTCGAGGCCAAAGGAGCGTAGAAAGCCTCAGGCGCCACGCGTCCAGCCAGGGCACGCGACTGAGCCATGCGATAGATGACCGTGGCGGCCACGCCCGGATCCGCAAGCAAGTCCCGCGCTGCGCGCAAAGTCGTGCCGTCCTGCTGAAGGACATACCGGTTCTCGCGCACGTTGGCGAAGATCTCGCGCTGGGCGCTTGAGCCCTCTTCGACCTGGACCACGCCGGCCGGCCCCGAACCCACCCGCCACTCGCGCGCGATGACCTCCATGGCGATGCGGTAGCCTTCGACGAGAACTGGCGGAGGCACGACCCCGTCGGACAGCTCGCCGGCTGTGGCCACGAAATGCGCGATGTACGTGGCCAGGCGACCAGCCAGGGTCTGCACCAGCGCCTTGTCGGCGGAAGGATCCGCAGACAACCCAATCCAGGGCAAGCGGGGTCGTGACTGAATGCCGCCAAAGGTCTCGGGCAAGGCCAACCCGCGACCGTAGGGCTGGCGCTCGAGCCCGAGGACTAAGCACGTCGGCTCCGCGGCGGTGCGTTGGGCGGCCGCTGAGAAACGCTGGCCGTCGGAGCTGGCCTCGCGGACAAACTGTTTGGCCAGGTAGGCAGTGCGCACCATCTCGAAGGCGAAGCTGGACTCAAGCAGCTGGGGAAGTGGTTGCACGGCCTCGTCCTTGATGTCGAGACGGCGCACGACTGGGAGAGCGCCCTCCAGCTTGCCCCCGGCCGGCGCGAACAAGATGTACGAATCAGCGGGCCCGAGCGGCTTGTTGGGATCGGAGCGACAGCCCGCCAGGGCCAGCAGGGCGAAACCCACGACGAGTCGCAAGCATGAGCGCAGCATGGCGCCCTACTCTATCACCCCCTGACGCGATTACGCCGCGCTGCTGAAGCAGACTTGGCATTGATTTGTCGAGCAAACCCGCCGAACATCATATGAAGATTCTCGCGATGTCCGCATCCCGCCGCGCCAGCGCTCGCCTTTGTTCAGCTCTCGTGACCGCGCTCTTGCTCGGGGTCTCGACGCCAGCGCGCCCCGCGGCGGCTCAAGCCACGGTGGTGCTCCCCGACCTGGCTGCCCCGCCGGAACTCAGTGTGGAGGCCGCGGCGGTGTCCCTGCTCCTGCGCTCATACTTGAAACCTGGCGAGCGCCAGCCGGTGCCCAGGCACGAGCTGGCCCTTGCCATCGAGGCGTTCACCGGCCGTGCGCCGCGCGGCAGCCTGACCGTGAGCAACGACCTGGCATCTCGACTGGCCGAACAACTGGGCGCCGACCGCATCCTGGTGGCGCAGGTGCAGTCGTCCGCCAAGCGCCTGATGGCAACCGGCCTAATCTATGGCCCCGCAGGCAAACGAATCGGCCGCATCTCGGTGGGCGCGGCCATGGGCGACCTCGCGGACATGGCTCGACAGATCGCCCTGCGTCTGGCTCCTGCCATCGGCGCCACCGTGGTCGACGGGCCGGCCGTCGGTCTGGCTGACCTGCGTCCCTTTGTGGCGGCACAAGCCGCGTTGCTGGTCGGCGATGCAGCCGCTGCGGCGCGGGCCATCGAGGTCGCGCTGCCCAACACGGCCGCTCATCTGCCTGCGGTGCTGGACGTGCTCCGCTCCCTGGCCGAGGAGCCCAGCCTGCTCAAGCAGACCCGCGTGCAGGCGCGCTTGCTCATGGGCGAATGGGCAGCCGCCATCGAGCTGGCTGACGAAGGACTGGCGTCTGATCCCAAGAACGTCGCCCTGCGTGCGGCCAAGGCGCGCGCCCAGATCGCGTTGCGGGACTTCGACGCCGCGGAACGCGAGCTCGACGCGCTCAAAGGTGCGCGCGGCGTGCCCGCCGTCGTGGTGGCAAGGGCCGCACTGGCGGTCGAGCGGGGCGATTCCTTGGAAAAACGCGATGAGGCGCTCTCTTCCTTGCTGGGACGGCCCGCCTCTGAGTGGCGTGTGGCCCTGCCGCTGGTGGCTGCGTCGCCACCCGGAACCTTTGGACCGCAGGTAGAGGCGGCGGCTCTGGCGGCGGCGCAAAAGCTCGCGCCGCAGGAACCAGGTCTGACGTCCACCGTGGCTGCGCGTGCCCTGACCGCTGGCGCGGCGGTCAGTCAGGCGGCTCCGCTCATCAAAGTCCAAGACCTGAGCACGGAACAGATCAAGGCGGTGGGCGCTCAACTGGACAAGGTGGGCGGTGCCGACCCGGCAGCGGCAGCGTTGAGCCAGGAGATCAAGTCACGCCAAAGCGAATCGGAGCAGGTCCGCGCGACGGCCCAAGGGCCGGAGAAACCGGTGGGGCCACCTTCGACGCTGGCGCGCAACCTGCGCACGCTCTTGCAGGGGTTCGACCTGCTCTACGAACCGACCCTGACCGCGGTGACCATCGCCCCGTTGCCCGGGAGTGGTCAGCCCCTGTACTGGCCTTTCCTGGTTCGGTCGGAAAGGCTTGCGGACGGGCTGCTGGAGGCGCTCATGCGCCCGCCCTGGGAGCTTTCCGCCTCGCGTTCGAAAATCCGCACCGAGGAGCTCGCGCCCAGCAGAACCACAGAAGACGCCCTGGCGGTCATGGCACATGACATGGGCGGCGAAGCCGTGCTCATGTACCGGATCCAGCCGGCTGGCTTGGCCCCCTGGGTAAACGTCGACTTGATCCTGTTTGACGTTCCCAAGCAGAAGGTCTACCGGGCCAGCAGCGCGCTCATTGGCCGGTCCACGGGCCTAGTCATGTTCAACCCCTTGGTCGTCGGGTTGTGTTTCCTGGCGCTGGCGGGATCCGTGGCCTGGCTGGTGGTTCTCTCGTTCCGCGGCGCCATCGTAGTGCGCGTGCAGTGGGATCCCGATTCCAAGGAGGAAATGTTCTCGATCCTCATCTCACAAAGCAACAAGACGCCGGTGATTGAGAATCCCACGGCATACCAAAAGAAGATCGAATGGCTGGGCCAACGCAAACGGCGCTTCGAGGCCTGGCACGTCGAGCGCAGCACGACGTTTCGGGGCATTCCCAAGGGCAAGTACTTCGTCCACTTGTACGGCATTTACACGCGCGGGCGCCAGGTGCTGGTGTTGAGCGAACCCTATGAGGCGGTCGAGGTGCTTCCTCGCAAGACCGCGTTCGTGGCCTTCAACCTGGAGGCATCCGAGGCTGAGTTCAAGCTTACGGTCGTGGACGACAACGGCCCGGTGGAAGGGGCGCGCGTGTGGGTCGACCAAGATCGCGCCAAGGCAGCGGCCACGCCCAAGCAGGGCAACGTCACGCTGAAAGTGCCCAAGGGCTATCACATCATCCACGTGAGCGCGAAAGGCATCCAGGTCGAGCGGCCGTATCACGTCATCAAAGCCAAGATCCACGAGATGACCATCAACCTGGTGTGGGAGCGACGTCAGGAACACGTGTCCCGCGCGCTCGAGCACCAGGTTGACGACGCCCTCCCCTACCTGACCATGTCGCGCAAGGCACCGGGCGGCACGCCACACGCAACCCGCGCTGTTGCGGCCACAGACTCGTCAGGCGATACGATCCAGATCCCGCCGGCAGGACACGATTCGGCCGGCCCCATGGTCGGGAGCATTCAAGGCCCTCTCGGTCGCCCATCGCAAATGTCGCACGCCCCGACTGCTCCGCGGCCCTCGCCGGCCTCACCCCATACCGCGGTCGCAGCAGGTAGGATGACTCTTCGGCCGCTGGCCGCGCAAGCAGCCGCGCCCGACGACGCGGGTGAGGCCCCGTTGGATCTCGATATGCCGGTCGACCTGAAACCGGGCCCCGCCCGTTTGGGTACGCCAGTCGATCTGGCGTCACCGTCGGCTCTCGACCTCGACCGTCCCGCGGACCTGGCGCCTCCTGACAAGCCACGACGAACACGGTAGCACCCACTTCACACTCGTCCTATGGAGACCCGCCCCTCCTACGAAGCCAGAGCTGAGCCTGCTTCCAATGTGTGACGCGCTCCCATTGCAAGACAACGGCATCGGGGATGGACACCGGGCAGCGCTCGTCGATGACGGCCGCCTGCGCGCCTCGAAACAGCGCCTCATCGGCAGGCTGCAGGAAACGAGCCGCCTCCGGGGTGGCCTTTCGATCCTCCTCGTAGGTGCTGGAAATGGCATCCAGCCCGACCTGGGCACGCTTTCCGCACCCTGCGTAGACAATCGGGCCCGAAGAGCGCATCGGCGGTGCCCGCTCGGGCAAGGCCCACAGATCGAGCCAGCCCACGCGACGACGACCGACGCCCCAGTGCTGCAGGAGTTGGTGCAACACCACCTCGCTGGCCAGGGACACTTCGCCATTGCGACAGAGATCGGGTCGCGCCAGGACGTGGGTGACGCCGTAGGCGCGCAGTTGCGCGAACGCCTGCGCTGGTCCCCCCACTTTGCCGAGGTCAAGTCCGCCCTCCCAGCGAGGGTTGTCAGATACCACCGGCCGACCGATGCCTAGCTGCACGTATTCGTCGTGCAACACCACGACGCTGTTCTTGGGCAGAGCCTCGCGGACCTCATCGAATCCGGTATGGGGATCCGTCCGTTGCCTGGTCTCGTGGCGGAAGGTGGTCGAAAGCAGGTCAATGGCGATTGTGCTGGGCGCTCGTCCTGCCATCGAATGGGTCGGAAGAAAGGGAATGTCGCCCCCCCAGATCAGTTGCACCGCCACCATCGCCACCAGGCCGAGCCGCGCGGGCCACCCCGTTCTCCAGGCCAGGGTGAACGCCGCGACCGTGACCGCCACCATCCAGGGCAGGAGTGTCTGCAGATAGCGATCCTGGTGATAGGTCCAGAACCAGATGGCGATACCCATCAGGGTTGCCAGCGCCAACAGCATCGTCCGTCTGGCCCGGGGGAAGAAGGGTAGCAAGACAAGACTCAGGGTGAATAGGAATCCGAACACGGGCAGGTCGCGGTGGAACATAGGCCAGTCGTGCGGCTGGTACGCGAAGGTGAACAGCGCCAGTAGGGTTTCGCGCGCGCGTTGCCAGAGCGTTCCCTCGGGCGTCCATCCTGGATCGAAGGAGTATCCCGCGTGCCCGGGGTACCAGGGCCGCGTCGGAAAGACATTGGCCCAAAAGGGATAGATCGGATTCCGGTACCAGATCACGTTGGCTAGGTAATGAGGCGCGCTGAAGACCACGAACGCCCCCAGTGTGGGCAAACACAAGACCTTGGCCACGTACCCAAACCGCTGCGTTCGGCGTACCAGCACAAACACGGCACTGCCGGCCACTACGAGTGCGGTGGGGGCCAAGAAGTAGAGGGCTTGCGACTTGGTCATGGCCGCGCCGGCCAGCATGGCTCCCAGAAGCACGCCACGGCTGGGCGTCCAGGCCCGCACGAAACGAAAGGCCGTCAAAGCAATCGGGACGGCCCAGAAGGCGAGAATGTGATCCGCGGCCACGCCCAGGCTCGAATCGTAGAGGAAGATGCCGGGAAAAAGGAAGGTCGCCGCCCAGGCGCCTCGCACGCGACTCTTGGGTAGCAGGCGCTCGACCAACAGGGGGATGCCGGCCAAGGTGGCCAGGAAAAGAAAGAATTCAAGATGCGCCGATAGAACGATGTGCTCTGCCAAATCGAATCCGGGCAAGGTGAAGGCCCAGGTGTAAAGCCACGAGGCCAGGTGGGGTTGCGTGCCCAGAAACCAGCCTTCGGGGAAAGCTCCAATCTTCCCTGCGGCGGCAAAACGTTCGGCCATGGCGACGTGGTACCAACGCGAGTCGAAGGCCAAATTCTCCGGTACCAGAACCGACAAATAGATGAGAAACAGCCCGACCACGCCGAGCCCGGTTGCCAGCGTCGGCACAATCCCCGAGATCGGCCGCCAGCGCACCCAGTGTTGCCCGAGATGCGGCGCGATTCGGCGCGCATCGCGAATACACCGGGGCAAGCCGGCGGCCAGGAGCACTGCGGGAATGGCCCAGAACGACGCACGGCCGAGACCATGGCCAATCCCGACCAGAAAAACCGCGATGGCAAACAACAGCACGCCTGCCGCGACATCCAGCAAAAGTCGCTCGCGCAAGGGCAAGGGATGGTTCCTCACCAGCAGCCCCAGCGCCGCGTGACCCGCGCTGACGCAAGCCCCGCCGAAAAACAGCACGCAGCCGTAGATCACAGCGAAGCGCCAGAACAGCCACTGCGACAGAGGCTGACGCTGGTTCAGGAACAGCAGGGTGAGCGTCACTGCGCCCGCTGCGACTGCGAGCAAGGCCCAAGGTCGCAGGCGGCAAAGCAGCGTGCGCGGGAGCTGCGGCATCTTGGCCCAGAACATGCGGCCCAGTGTACCCCAGGACCGCGTCAACTTGAGGACCCGTTGATCGCGTTCGACGACCTTTGGGAAAGCAGTTGCCTCCGTGCTTTCGTGGGCCGAAGATCTGCAGTAGCGTCAGCACCATGACCCGCCCCGCGACGAAGTATCTGGCCGTCCTCGTTGTGATTGGCTTGAGTTCTCTGGGCCTGTTCCTTAGGGCGCTGCTGACCAATCACGAGCACGGGCGCTCGCGCCATGCCGAGGTGTGTGCCGCGCCGGAGCGGACGTCGCTGTTGCAAGCGGAAAGCCCGACACCGATCTCTCGAGCAAAACCACCGAGGGCCAGTTCGCTGATGTTCGAAGCCTCGCAGCCCAATTTGAGAACGCCAACCATCCTGCGCGAAGCAACGAAGGAAGTCGGCCCAGAACTCGCGGAGGACAAACTCTCGACGGAGCTCATCGCTGTGCAAACCGAGATCGCGCGAACCCAGTTCCAGATCAAGATGCTTGAGTCGAAAGGGCAAAACCAGGAGGCGAGCGAGCGCAAGTCCAGCTTGCAGGGGCTCCAGGAACGAGCCGCCGCGCTCCGCGAACAGCTGGGATTGAATTCGCAGGAGCCGCGCATCGGGACCGACCAGCCCTGACGTCACTCCCTCTCGCCCGTCATCTGAGGTCCGCTGCCAAGGAGGGACCGTCCCTGATGAAGCGTGCGTTTTCTTACTTTCGTTAGCGCCCGATACTAACGTATAGTGTCGACAGTGATCGAGCAATCCGCAATCTCAACGAGAAAGGGGTACTAAAAAATGGTGCGAGCGAGTTTTCTTAAGAAGGTGTTTGTTCGAGCATCGCTATTGCTAGCCGTGGGCATGTTTGCCGGATGCGGAAGTGGCGACAGCGAACAGTGCCAGCAATTCGAAACCTGCGGAAGCTACACGCTTTCTGCCTGCTGCACGAGCACGCAATGTCGATACAAGTCCAGCAACGGCCAGAACTTCCAGTGCGCTGGAACCCAATGTGACTCCGCGGCGCAATCTGCCGCTGCTTGGTGCGTGGCCCAGTAATTCGTGCTCACCGGGGGGGCAACCTCGCTGATTGTAGTCCGCTGCCTCACGGATAGGCTCAGATGTTCGTGAGGCAGCGGCCCCCCAGCCTTCTCTTTCTCATCCACTGAGCTTACGCTAGAGGCGCAGGCAGCCCCGAAGTAGCGCAAGGAGGCACGCATGACGCTTCGACTTCGACTCCTATTCGTTGCAATCGCTTCGATTGCTTTCACGCCCACGCTCGCCCACGCGGCCAAGCTTGTCAGCGTGAGCGTTCTTGACCGGGACTATCTGGTGGTGAACGTGCTCGACGGAGAAGTGGCGCACGAGCCGGAGAAGGTCACGCGCTACGCACCCGAACTGAGCACCACGGCTGCGACGCTGCCGAGCAGCTGGACGGTCACGTCGACGGCGGACGCTGGCTTCGCGGGCGCGGGAAAGAACCCCACCGCGATCTCACGCAAGACGAAGATGAGCGGGCAATCCCAGGAGGCTTGGGTTGGCAGCGACTACACGTACGAGTACACCTACCAGCACTCCATCTACCTCAAGCTGCCGACCTCGCTTCAGCAGGGCAGCGCGTACACGCTCGGAATCGCCCCCGCCACGAACCTCGACCAAACCTCGGTGCCGTTTACCTTCGACGTGTACGCCAGCCGCTCCGAGGCGGTACACGTGAACCTGGTCGGCTACACGCCGGACGCAGCCCACAAGTCCGCTGACCTCTATCACTGGATGGGCGACGGCGGAGCACGCGACTACACGTCATTCGTGGGCAACAAGGTCTATGTCTACGATGTCACGAGCAAACAGTCGACCCAGGTCGGAACGGTGGCCTTCTGGAAGCCGAGCGGTACAGACGTGGGCGGCTACAACATTTTTCGCTCGAGCGTGTGGACGGCGGATCTCTCGAGCATCACCACGCCCGGAACCTACCGTTTGGTCGTGGACGGGGTCGGGGCAAGCCAGGATTTCCAAATTGCATCCGGGATCTACGCCGATCCCTTCCGGGTCGCGGTGCGCGGCTACTTCTACATGCGCATGGGACAGAACAACGACGCCAAGCTGACGCCGGCGCCGAGGACGCCGCTCTACATTCCGGGCACCAGCCCTGCGAACACGACGGTGTATCTGACCACGATGAACATCTGGAACCCACAGTTCAGCACGTTTGCCGGCGGTGGCGATCCGTGGGACGCCCCCAATTCCTGGGCCGCGTTCCGCCCAGCTGGCAACCCGACCAACCCGAATGCCACGGGTGGGCACGCCGATGCGGCCGATTGGGATCGCCACATCGGACATGTCCCGAACATCTACGACATGCTGCTCCCCTACATCCTCACCAAGGGCGCCATTGCCGACGACGACACCGGCATCGCCGAGAGCGGCAATGGCATCCCCGACATCATCGACGAGGCTCGCTACGAGGTGGACTACTGGCTGCGTCTGCGCGACGGCACCGGCTACGGCAGCGGCGTCACCAATCCCAACACGAACAACGAGCTGTTTCAGGCCGGCCCTTGCGCCATGTCAGCGTGGGCCAACGCCGCCAATGCCGCCATGCTCGCGGAAGCCTTCCGCATCGCCGGCAACACCGCCCTGTCCGATCAGTACAAGGCGTCTGCGGTGGAAGCATGGGGCGTTGCCAGCGCCTATGCCGACCCCATGCTCGACCAGACCATCACCGCCGCAGGCAGAGGGCGCGACCTCAAGATGATGGCGGCCGCATTCCTCTACAACCTCACCGGCGACCAGCAATACGAAGCCGTGATCCAGACCGAGAGCCTATGCACCACCGCCAATTCGGCCATTCTGAACGGGACCACCAGCCAGATCTGGGGCACCGCCGCCTATCTGATGACTCCGCAGCCCGTCCACTTCCAGACCCTGTGGAACAACATGAAGGCTTCGGTCATCGCGCAGGCGAAAGCGAAGGAAGTGGGCAACATCACCACGCGGCCCTCGCGGCGTGCCACTGACGAGACGGAGATGTACTTCCGCACCATCCAGAACGTGCACCACACGCTCATCGCCCACGCGGTGACCACCGACGCGACGGAGAAGGCGCTCTTTCACAAGGCCCTCGCGCTCGAAGCCGACTGGAGCCTGGGCCGCAATCCGCTCAACATGATTGAAATGGGCACGGCGTACACAGGGCTCGCTGCAAAACGCAGCGTGAACTACATGTACACATGGGGATCCGCCGACAACCTGCCCGGGGTGGCCCCCGGCCAGACGCCGTATTTGAACCTGGACGACTGGAGCACCATGGTCATGTCCAAGCCATCTGCGTTGTACGCGGGCTCCTACCCAGCCGACTTCAAGAACACCTGGCCCATCGGCGAAGGCTACTTCGACACGCCCTTTGTTTGGGCGCACTCGGAATACACGCCCCAGCAAACCATGCGGGGCAAGATGGCTCTATATGGGTACCTCTACGGCATCGACCATGGTTCCGGCGGTGGCACCGGAGGTGCCGGCGGCAACGGCGGTACCAGCGGCAGCAGTGCGGGCGGCGGCAGTGCCGGCGGCAACGGTGGTGCCGCGAGCAGCAGTAGCGCCGTCGGCGGCGGCGGCGCCAGCGGCCGTGGCGGTGTGAGTGGCGCAGGTGGCTCCACGGGCAGCGGTGGGACGGTTGGCGGTGGCGGTGTCTCGGCCGTAGCCGGTAGCGCAGGCAGTGGCGGTGTGAGCGGCGCAGGTGGCTCCACGGGCGGCAGTACCGCTGGCAGTGGAGGGGTCTCGGCCGCGGCTGGTAGCGCGGGCGGTGGCGGCGTCCTTGCCACGGGCGCTGAGGCAGGCGGCAGTGCCGCTGGCGTGGGTGGTGTCGCGACCGCAGGCGGCGCCGACAGCCGCGGCATGGGTGGCAGCGGCGGGAGCGCGAAGGCGCAGGCGAGTGGTTGCGCCTGCGCGACACATCCAGGCCGCCCCGTCGGCCCTATCGGTTGGCTGGCAGGTCCAGCCCTACTTCTCTGGCGCCGCCGCAAGCGCTACGGAAGACGTTCGCCCTAGGAACCCCGGGTCCCTCGCGGTTGCGGGCGGAGGCTCCGGCCTCCGCCCGGTCTAGCTGCCGCGGGATACCTTACGGCATTGTTGCGTCCACCGCACCTGGGGCGGAACCTGCGGTAGAGCCTTCTTTCAGGGCGGCCACAATTGTCGGATAGGTCCAGGAAGGAGGATTGGCCCTTCGGTTGAGCAAACCAAAGTCGCGTAGGCTTTGGCATGTTTGACTCGGGAAGCGAGGTCATCCTTGGCGACCGATCCCCATTCGCCAATGACGATGGCCCGGTCGGGCCACCTGCTGACGATCTGGTCGAGTGAAGCTCCCCGGACGGCAACTAGCCATGAAATCAAAGTTGGCCCGGGTGGGGCTGCTGATCGGTCCCCGGTTGCCCGCCGGAGATCGCCAGATCCCGCTACGAATTCTCGACAGGCGATTCTGGTCACTGATAGACGCAGCTATCGGCAGAGCCAAAGTTGCCCTGGCCGTTCCAGCGCCACACGTAGTCAGCCACCGTGCTCGTGCCCCAACAGTCGATGCCCACCGGCGTGTCCACCGCCACCCCCTTCAGGTACGCATCGGTGCGGCCCGCTCCTGAGCCCAGCCACTGGCTGATGAACGTGACGTCGGTAGCTCCGGGCACGCCGGGAACCACGTCCACCGTCAAGTCGAAGATGAGAGTACCCGAGCCATCGGCGTTCTCGGCATAGCTGTAGTCAGCACCACGGTTCTGCGCCGTGGCCACATTCTGGACGACCATGTGCACGGTGATGGGGTAATCGGCCGTGTCGTAGACGAGATCGAGCCGCTCCAGGTCGCCGAAATCGTCGACCGGAAAGAAAGCCTCGCGTGCCGTCTTCACATCCAGAAGCATCTCTCCCTGACCCTGGCGGGCGCTTCCCGAAGAACTGTAGTTGCCGGTCATGAAATCGAAGAACGCGGAGCCATTCTGGGCGGCGTTGCGGAGCTGGATGCTGTAGGAAACCTGGAAGGCCGGCGCTGGCGCGTTGGGGTCGGCGACACGCACCATCACCACGCGGATCTGCCAACCCGGATGTTTGTCGTCGGCAAACGGGCCCCAGACGCGCTCGGCCCCATTGCGCGAGGTGGGCGAGTAGCGGCGCACGTCGTCCACCAGGCCGACCAGCGCGGCCGCCCAGCCGTTGAAGCTGGTGACCACCTGCCGGGTTAGCTTGTAGTACTCAGACGAGGTGTCGAGAGTAAGGGCCTGCGGGAGCTTGGCATCCAACTCGCCGTCTTCGGGCAACGCCAACTGGAAATCGAGATCCTCATTGGAGTAGTTGCCGCAGGCGCCGAGGGAAAAGGTCGCAAGCAACAAAGGCGCAAAATGCTTCATGGCGCTGCTCCTAGAAGTCATAGCTGAGCCCCGCGGAAAGCTCCCAGTAGCCGAGCGAGCGGTTCTCGTCGACGCTATACAGAAGGTAGTGCGCCCGGGCTCGCAACAGGGCGGCGAAGCTGTCCGAAAGCCGGTAGCGAATCCCGGCCACCAGGCCTGGCGAGAAAGTGGACAGGAACTGGTCGGGGAACGTCCGATCCTCGAACTTGCGACTGAGCAGAAGGTAGGCCAGGCGCAGGCCCGCGTAGGGAACCAGGCGGTTGCCCCACAGCGGCCACTCGGTGGCCAGCGACATGCCAGCGGTGAATTCGGAAAAGCGGAATGGCAGGGGTGTATCGAGGCGGGTGACCTGACCGCCGGCGCTGCCACCCGCAAGATCCAGTGCCCACAGCCAGCCGCGACGGAAGAAGTTGTGCACTTGAAGCTCGGCCGAAAGCAGACCCGTGGGCGGGAACAGGCTGTCGCGCGTGGGCGCGTCGAAGAAAGCCTGGACGGTGGCGCCCAGACTGAGGCTGAGCCGGACCGCGGAATCCCGGCGGCTTCCCTTGACCGGGTCGTCGGAAAATGCGGCGTCGCGCAGCCGGGATTCGTCCAGGGTGACAAACTGGCCCTCGGCCACGCGGAACTCGCCGATGCGCAGGCGATCGGCCAGCCGGCGGCGCACGCGGTAGCGACCAGCCGGCAGCGCGATGTGCCGGTCGGCGTCGGCGGGCTTGACCACCTCGGCGGCAATGAATCCGCTCGTGTCGATGAGGTAGTACGTCCCAGCCGGCGCCGAGGCCGGCACGTACAGGCCTTCGCGTCGGCTAGTCAGATCGGTGAGCACCAGATCGGCGTTGCCCTTGAGGTCGAATGAAAAGGTCGGGTGCTGGGTGCCGGCCGCGCTTTCGGCCGTGTCCGCCACGGTGCGCGCGTAGGCGTAGGCGTAGGCTTCGGACAAGGTGACACGCCGATCGCCCGAGAGGTCGGCATCGCCGCGCAGGCCGCTGACCAAGTACTGCGAAAAATAGCTGCCGCCGATCTCGTCCGATTCTTGCGCTTCCTCGTCGGCGCTGGCCGAGGAAAGCAGCACCAGGCCGCGTGTCTCCTGCGAGCCGGTGGCTTCGATCTCGAAGGCCGGCGCGCGCCGCGCGCCCTTGCTGCGCGTGACGATCCCCGAGTGACAGGAATCGATGATGCCCACCCGGATGTCAGCCGGCGCTGCGCCCAGTCGCGCTTTCAGCGTGGAGAAACCCAAACGCGAGTCGCCCAGGCGCAGATCTCCATCCTTGGCGTGACCCGAGTAGTAGACGATGAGGACCGTGCGCTCGCCGCGGTGTTGAGCATCGGCGATGCGCGATTCCATCGAGGCGAGGGAACGCAGAAGCTCGTCAGCGCGCCGGTTGACCAGGAGGTCAGCATCCGCAAGCGCCACGCCGCCCAGCTGGGTCAGCACCGCGTGAAAACGGCGGGCATCCTGCGAGGCAAAGAGCAGAGGACGCGTGTCGGACCCGCCGGCATCGTTGCCAGCGACCAGGGCAAAACGCCGTTCGGCGGACGCAAGGGCGGGTGTCAGCAGGAGCGTCGCGATTAGCCCCAGTCTCGGTCCGGCGCGCATCAGATGTCGGCTCGCGCGCCTCATGGTTTGAGAAAGAGCCAACTGAACGGCTGTACGTCGGTGCGGCCCGCGAAAGAAGGAAGGGCCAGGGCGCCCAGGTCACCCTTGGCCCGCACATGGGCATCGCGCACCGACTTCTTGACGGCTGCCCCGTCGAGCGGCCGCTCGGCCAGCAAGAGAAACACGCGTTCGCGGCCGGAGCCGGACAGTTCCAGGCTGTCAGGTAGGAAGGCAACTTGCTGGGTGGGCCCGACTGGAAGCGATCCGCCGCCTTCGGGATAGAGCGCCGAAACCTCGCCCGCGTCGTCCACGGACACAGCAGCCAAGTAGCCAGGGACCGCAATGCTGTAGCCGAGGCGGATTCGCTCCCCGGGCTGCAGCGTGGTCGAGCCAGCCGGGGGCAGAGAGCGCTGTGCCCCGCCCGAGGCCGAGGCAATGCGCACCACCGCAGAAAGGCCGCCACCCTTGATTCGATTGGAACCCGTGTGGTCGCCGACGGCATGCTCTCCCCACCCTCCCACGCCTCCCGAGGGTCGCACGAGCAGCACCACCACAGCGGCTGCCGCCACCAGGCCGAAGGTGCCACCCATGACCCAGCGTCGCTTTGGACTCGGGCGCGGGACGCGGCAGGCCCGCTCGACCCCGCCGGCAAAACGCTCGAAGGGGATGTCACGCTCGAACTGGCGCTGCTCTTCCTGCTGCAGACGCAGCTTGGCCCGACAGGCTGCGCATTCGGCGGTGTGGCGGGCCACCGATTCGTGCGCCTCGCCCGAGAATTCACCCGCGCGAAAGCGGCGCAGGCGCAGCTCGCCCACGTGCGGGGCGGAAGAATCAGCTTCGCTATTCACGAGAGTCATGCGGAGAACTCCTTTCCGCACAGGGTTGCGAATTCTTGCAGCCGCTTGCGCACCGTCGGCACCGACCGACCGAGCAGCGCTGCCACCTCGTCCAGAGTCATCTCGTCCACGTGGTAGTGGATGGCTGCGGCCTGTGTCTCGAGATCGACCAGCGCAAGCATCTTGCCCACCAAGTCGCGCATCTCGAAGACCTGAGGTCGCTCGTCCTTGGCCGCGCGGGCTTCACGCTCATAGCGGCTGCGCCACCCCGCCCGCTGCGACCGCAGGAGATTGAGGCAGTGGTGGGTGGCGATCTTCATCAACCATGTCAGCGGTGAGGCCTCGGCGCGAAAACCCGCGTAGTGCTGCAGCGCCTTGGCAAATACGTCCTGCATAGCGTCCTCGGCCTGGCTGCGATCCTTGAGCAGATAGGCGCATCGTCCAAAGACGCTGGCGCCGTATTTCTGGTAGAGGTCGCGCATCTCGGATCGAGAATCGGGCACCGCCGGCTGCTCGCCGGCAATCACCTGGAAATACGGTGTTTGGCGCCCGACCATGACCTACTGTAGCGTCGAGTACTCGGCCGTGAGAAAGGCGCAAGAAGCTTCCGCGCCCCAGCTGTCGCCACCCGGCCAGCTATCCTGCTTGTATACGCTGGCGTAGTTCTGGTCCCAGCATTCGCTGAGAGAGGCGAACGTGATGCCAGCGCTTGTCTTGATCTGCACGTCCGAGCGGCCGGCGCCGCTGAATAGCCAGCGGCTACGCACCACACCGCGGCCCCCTTCCTGGGTTGCTGTGGCAGGCGAGATGAAGACGAAGTCCATGCTGCCTGGGCCGCGGGGCTCCTGGGCGAAAGCGTAGTTCGCATCGATCCGGTTGCCGGGCTGCTTGTCGTCTTTGACCTGGTGGAACTGGGCGTTGATGCTGACCGTGTCCGCCGCGCTCGCGTGTTCGTAGGTGTAGTCCACGCTGCCCACATTGTCGTCGGGTGGTTGGGGCAGACTGGCGCGGGCGTCCCAATCCAGGGTAAAGCTGCCGCTGCCGAAGAGCTCGATCTCGCGGCCGCTTTGGTTCAGTGCGGGGCTGTGCGTACCGGAAAGTACGGTGACGAACGCGGCCGTGGGATCGGTACGCGGCCGGCCATCGAACTTGTACTGGTACATGTGTGGGGCAACCCGCGTGATGGTCACTCTCCAGGCGACCGGGTCGAGCGGGTCCTCCCATGGCCCCCACACCGCTTCGTCCGGCACCAGCGAAGTAGGCGGGTACTTGAGGATGAGGTTGACCAGAGCGCCCACCGCCAGGGCGCCTCCGTTAACGCTTACGGTTACGTTGCGCGTGGTCTGGTACCACTCGGCGGTCTCGCCGAGCAGGGCCTGACTCCTGGATTCGACCGTCAGCGCCTGACCACTGCTGGCACCGCCCGGTAGGTTCATGGTGACTGTGTCGGCGCGGGGAACGCCGTTGCGGAATTGGTCCGCTTCTCCCTCGCCGGCAGGCACACACCCCATGATGCTGGCCGCGGCGGCGAATGAGACAAAGAGGCTGGCTATTGTACGTGTCATCTGTCGTTCTCCTTTCACAGCAAACAGACACACCTATGCCGTCAAAGGCAAAAAGGGAATTGTACTCCCGCCCGTCCCCGCTAGCCTTGTCCTAGCGTGCTCGCGGCGAGCGCAGCTTCCTCGACGCCGCCAGCAAGCGCATGGCGCGAGCGGCCTTTTTGCATTTTCGGGTCTACGTGCTCCCCTACCCCGCCGCAGCGCGCGCCCGCGGCTGCTCGACGCGCGCAATCTCGCCGTGGCACACAGTGCGATTGCGGCCACTGTGTTTGGCGGCGTACAGCGCCTGGTCGGCGTTGGAAATCAGCTCTTGCTTGCTCTTGCCGTCCTCAGGATAGACCGCCACGCCGAGAGACAGCGTGGCCCGGAATGCGCCCTTGGCCGAGTCGTGCTTCTGGGCGCCCACTTCTTGTCGGATGCGTTCCGCAAGTTGGCGCGCGCCCGCGCGATCGGTTCCTTCCAGCACCAGAGCAAACTCCTCGCCCCCGTAGCGGGCCACGATGTCGATCTTGCGCGCGCTGGCCTTCAAGATGGCCGCCACCCGTTTCAAGACCTGGTCGCCCGTCGGGTGACCGTGGGTGTCGTTGATCTTCTTGAAGTGGTCAATGTCGGTCAGCAGGAAAGAGACGTGCATCGAATGCCGCTCGGCCCGGCCCAACATGGCCGAGAAGCGTTCCTGGAAGGTGCGATGATTGACCAGTCCGGTGAGCCCGTCGGTGGTGGCCTGCTCTTCCAGTGCCTGCACCATGCGGCCGTTCTGCATCGAGATGGCGACCTGGTTCGCAATCACGCCCAGCATTTCGCGGCGGTCAGCGGGAAATGCGCCGGCTCGCTGCGCCGCCACGGTGAAGGTTCCCATGACCTCGTCCTTGACCAGCAGGGGCAATACGTACAGCGACTCGAAACCCTTGAAGCGCTCGCGCGGCTCGAACACATACGACCCGCCGCGATCGCGCCAGTCGCCCGCCGCAGGCAAGGCCAGCTTGTTCTTGACCACCATGGAGGCGATGGAACCCGGGTCGCAGAAGGTCCGTCCCGCCAGCTCGTCCGCGCCCTCGCCCACCACCCGACTGAGCAGGTGCTGCCCATCGGCGCTCTCGCAGGTCGCAATGGCGGCAAAGTCGAATTCGCACGCCCCGCGCGCGCCTTCGATGGCGGCGTCGTAGACCTCGGCCAGGGTCAGTGCCCGGTTGAGCGCAGCCGAGGCCCGGTAAAAGCGCTCGTGCTCGTGCTTGGAGCGCTCGACTGCCTGGAACACGCGTTCCGACTGCACGATGCGCATCACCTGATCGGCCGCGGCGGTGAACAACTCCACTTCAGCCGTCGAAAAGGCCGCGCCTTGCTTGCGGTCGCCCACCAGCACCCCGCGCAGAGAGAGTCCCTCGCACACCGGCACGCCCAGGAAGGCCGACACATCGGCCGGCCCCTGGTAGTAGGGCAAAAGCGACGGCCGCGGCGATTCCAGGACACAGGGGTGCCGGTCCTTGATGATGGCGGCCAGCACACCCGTGTGCGCCGACAGCGGCCCCTCTGCGATGTGGGGGCAATCGCTGGCCAACTCTTTGAACTTCAATTTGTCGCCCGTGCTGTCCAGCCAAAGCAGGGCACAGGTCTGCAACCCCAGGGATCGCCGAAGCAGATCCACTGTGTGCAGGAGCTGCTCGCGAATGGTCTCGATCGATCCCTGCGACAGCTTTTCTTCCTCCTGGGCTCGCGTGCGCACACGACTGTCGCTGCTCAGTGCCGACGAAATGAGGCGGAAATCGCGCGCCTCTTCCCGCATAGACGCCACCTCGGCCTCCAGACAGCGTCGGCGCTCGCGTCGCTGGCGCGCCACCTCGGCGTGCAAGAAGGCCACGTTCAATACGGCGAACACCGCGATGAAGCCCGCATGCCCGGGGAAAGCCGCCGCAGCCCCCGGCGCGGCGCCGGGTCCAAAGGCCATGATGGCCTCGAACCCAAGCGCGGCGGCAGCCAGGAGACAGCCGACAGACAGGGGATGGAAGGTCACCAGGAAACTGACCAGGGCGTAGACCAATGGGTAGAGAGGCGCCGTGATCCCGCCCACGACCGACAAGAAGACATAAGTTGCCGAGAGCAACAGCAAGCCCATTTCAAGATCCGAAACCATCTCACGGGCACGGGAGCGCCGACGCTCGCTTGTCGCCACACGGCCGGCCAACTTGACCAGCAAGGCTGCTGCCAGCGCGGCCGCGGCAAGCCCTCGCGACCATTCAGTCCCGGGCTGGCGCAGGTCGGGAAACCAGCCCAGCCACAAGAGCGTCCCCATGGTCCCCACCAGGGCAAAGCCCCACACTGTCTGGACCGCGCGCCGAAATTCGAACGTCAGACGGACGCGCAGCTTGGACAGTCTCATCGCGCCTCACCGAAATCGAAGAGGATCTCGCCGGATTTCACCCACCCCATGTCGACACGAGCGACCTGTTCCATCATGCGCGGATCCGTGCGCAAAGCCTCGACTTCACGGGCCAGCCGCTCATTCTCGGCGCGCATACGGGCGTTGCGGCTCTTGGCCGCCGCGCATTCGCGCCGCAATTGCAGATAGCGTGCGAACCCGGAATGCGCATAGAGGTGGTACGGCACATAGCCGAAGGTGACGGCCAGTAGCACAGCCGCCAGTCCACGCAGAATCCAGTTTTTTCGTGACCGGGTATCGCGACGCATGACGGCTCCGTACCATCAGTATGGGGAGCCTGCCCAGGGGCGCAATTTTTTGGGTAGTATGGCGATCAACATGACGTTGCCCTTCCATGGCCCCACCGCGGGAATCTTGGTGATCGGCGAAGAAATCCTCTCCGCCAAGGTTGAAGAAGAAAATGCTCGCTATCTTGTGCGCGAACTGCGCGAGCTGGG
>Ga0265342_10001650_pt1 | contig 20545 bp, 10 predicted proteins | sample 4CB327metaG_FD_203125 | JGI IMG/M metagenome (GOLD analysis project Ga0265342, IMG submission 203125) | Rhizosphere microbial communities from Carex aquatilis grown in University of Washington, Seatle, WA, United States - 4-CB3-27 metaG | ecosystem: Host-associated > Plants > Roots >... | reverse complement strand
TGGCTTCGAGAAGCAGCTCGTGCTGAAGCTCTTGCAGGGGCGCTATGCGGAGAACCCGCGCGTCGTGGAGATGTTCCTCGACGAGGCGCGCCTGGCCGCCAAGCTCAACCACCCGAGCATCGTGCATGTCTACGACGTCGCCGAGGCGGACGGGGTCAAGTTCATCGCCATGGAGTACATCCACGGCGAGACGCTGACCGACATCATCCGGCGCGGCGTCGCCGTGCAGAACTACCTGCCGCTCGAGCACGGGCTGCACATCATCAGCCAGGCCGCCGCGGGGCTGGCCTACGCGCACGGGCGCTTCGATGCCGACGGCGCGCCCCTGCGCATCGTCCACCGTGACGTCTCGCCCTCGAACATCCTCGTCAGCTACGAGGGGCAGACCAAGATCGTCGACTTCGGCATCGCCCGCATCCAGGACCAGATCCGTGAGGAGTCGGGGATGCGCCCGGGCAAGGCGTCGTACATGTCGCCGGAACAGGTCGCGGGGGAGGGCGCCGACTACCGCTCGGACATCTTCTCGCTCGGGATCATCCTGTACGAGATCTCCCTCGGGCAGCGGCTCTGGCGCGGCCCGGCCGACGAGGTCATGCGGCGGATCGTCGAGGAGACGATTCCGCCGCCCACCTCGGTGCGGCGCGACTACCCGCCGGCCCTGGAGCTGATCGTCATGCGCGCGCTGGAGAAGCGCCCGGCCGATCGCTACCAGTCGGCGGAGGAGCTGCGCAATGACCTGGAGGAGTTCCTCGACGAGTCGGGGTTCCGCACCGGACCGCGGCGCATGGCGATCTATCTCAAGCAGCTGTTCGCCCCCGACGCGCCGGTCACGGAGGAGGGCGTCGCGCAGGCCCGCCAGCTGGGTGAGGCTGATTCGGAGCCCAAGGCCATCGCGCCAGACGAGTCGGAGGAGCTGAACTTCGACCGCCGGACCTCGTTCACCATGCGCGTCGAAGCCGCGCCCGCCATGCCTCGGCCCTCGCCCGCGACGCCGCTGGCCGCCGCGCCGATGGGGCTCGCGCCTGCGTCGCCCGCCCAGGGCCGGGAGGCGGACGGGGAGGGAGCGGGCCTACCACCTACATCGGTAGGGGAGCTGCCCCCGGAACTGATGCCGCGCGCGCTCCGGTCCGTCCCCCCGGTCGACACGCTGGCTCCCGCGGGTGGGCTCCCGATCGCGGCGGCCCCCGGTTTCGACCCGAGGGCCCTCTCACCGGAGGCGATCTCCCCGAAGGCGATCTTAGCGATGGCCGGCAGCGGTCAACGGTCAGGCGGCAGCGGCTGGCTCATCCTGGTGACTGTCGTGGCGATTTTGCTGACCCTTTTGGGCGTCGGGGCCATGGTATTCGTCGGAACGAAGTGATAATTTTCTGTGCCTTGGGCCGGCCGTCCCCCCCGGGCCGCCCTCCGACTATAGAAACGGCGTAATCGACCGATCTAATCAGTCATCAAAACCCAAGCGCTCTCCTCGGAGCCGCGAACTCACACCCGGAATGAAATTCGTCTGCGACCGCTGCCTCACCAAGTACTCCATCGCGGACGAGAAAGTTCGCGGTCGAATACTCAAGATCCGTTGTAAGAGCTGTTCGAACATCATCACGGTCAAGGAGTCGGCTCCGTCGGCGCCGATCTCGGTCGCCGCGGGTGATTCGGATCGCACGGTGATCAGCAGCGGGCCGCACGTCGCTGCCAAGCCATCGCCGCCCGCGGCTGCCGCGCCCCCGCCTCGCAGCGCGGCGCGCGCGCGGCCACCGACGCCGCCCGGCGCAGCCCCGGCGCCGACCGACGAGGTGCAGTGGTTCCTCGCGCTCGAGGGCGTACAGAAGGGGCCGTTCACGCGCAAGGTCCTGGTCGATCGCCTGCTCGCGATGCCCAAGAACTCGGACATTCACGTCTGGAACGACACGCTCGACGGGTGGCGCCCGCCGGCCGACGTGCCGGTGATCGCGCGCGAGATCCAGGGGCGCCAGCGTGGGGCCGCCCAGCCTCCTCCGGCGCCGAGCTCGCGCCTGCGACCGGTCCCGCCTCCGCCCAGCCAGGCGCCCGCGTCGGCCGAGCGCCGGATCAGCGGCGCGTATGCGACGGTGAGCTCGGCCGGCCATGCGTCGCACGGCGCGCACGGCCACACGCCGATGGTCGCGAGCCACAGCAGCGTGGGGCTGGGACTGGCCAGCGTCGCGCCGGTGGTGGTTCCCGCGCCGACTCTGCCCCCGTCGGGGATCCTCGACACGCCGGTGCCGATCAAAGAGCTGTTGCAGGCGCACAAGGCGCACAACGGATCGGAGGCTCACGGCGCCGGGCTGGCGGTCGCCGCCGCAGCGCCCAACGCGATCGCCAGCGGTGAATCCGACGCGCTCAACGCGCTCAACCTGGGCGGCAGCTGGCGGCAGCCGAGCGCGCCGATCGGGCCGCTCGAAGGCAGGCTGTCGTCGGCGGCGATCGCCGCCGCCACCGGCTCGCGACCGGGATCGCGCACGGCGAAGCTGGCGGTGGGCGCGGTCGTGCTGGTCGGTATCTGCGTCGCGCTGATCTTCTTTGCGTTCAAGAAGCCCTCGCCGCCACCGCTCGCTGTCAGCCCCAAGGTCGAGCCGCCGCCGGTCGTCGCGGTCAAGGCGCCGGAGCCGCCGGCCGAGCCGTCCAAGGAGGTCAAGGCGCTGCGGGCGGTCGACCCCGACGAGGCGGCGGGCGATACCGAGGGGCCCAAGACCGAGACGGTCGCGCGCGTAGGCGGCAAGAAGCCCGCGCGTCCCGCGTCCCTCCGCAATCCCTCGCTGCACGGAGGTGGCACGACGGCGACCTCGACGTCGCCGAGCGCGTTCTCGGCCGAGCAGCGCGGCGACGCCAGCCGCTTCGGCGACTCGTCGGGCCGCGCGCTGCAGATCCGCAACCCGATGGCGCCCATGGCCAAGGTGACGCCGAACCAGGGCGACATCACGCGCGTCGTCAACAACAACAAGGGCGGCATCAAAGTCTGCTACCAGCGCGCGCTGCTGCGCGACACCTCGCTCACGCACGGCAAGATCGACGTCAACGTCACCATCGGCATCTCCGGCCGCGTCAAGAGCGTCGGCGTCGACGGCCCCGCGCCGTTCCATGCGCTCGACCCGTGTATCAAGGACCTGCTGTCGCGCTGGGTCTTTCCGGCGTCGTCGGAAGAGTACGGCACCGCGTTCAGCTACGTGTTCCAGGGCGCCGAGTAGGTCGCTACGGTCGTCGGGGCCCGCACCGGTGGGGGCAACCAGGAACGGCGGCGCTGCGGGACGTGAGGACGGCTGCGCTCCCTCCGTTGTGGGGGGCGGAAGGAGTGGGTTTCCCTTCGCCACTCAAACAGTCCTCGGCGCGGTGGACGTGGATTTGCTCGGCGCGCGCGGTCGTCGCGCCTGCGGAACTCGCGTCGAAGGGAAACCCACTCTTCCCGCCCTTGGTCACGCCTACGTTCACTGCGCCTGGGCCCCCTCATTTTTTAATTGAGCGATCGGACGAGCGTTGACCGTGCGTGAATGCACGGCGCTTCGCTAAGTGTCTGATCGGGTGTAGCCATCGCTTGCCGGCACTCAGCGGGAGAGGCATTGACGATCGGATGAGCGCTCGTCCGATCGCTCAAATTTAAAAATGACGGGCCCCAGGCGCAGTGAACGTCGATGTCCCCAGCGGGGGGAGTGGGTTTCCCTTCGACGCGAGTTCCGCAGGCGCGAGCCCCACCTCCACCGAGCAGATCCGGGTCCACCGCGCCGAGGACTGTTTGAGTGGCGAAGGGAAACCCACTCGCCCCGCCCCACAACGAAGAGAGCGCAGCCGTCCTCACGTCCCGCAGCGCGGCCATTCCTGGTTACCCCCGCCGGTGCGGTCCAGAGCGCGCTTTGCCTGCACGCTCCCCGGAGAGTAGATTCGGCGCTTCATGAAGCACCCGTACGCCGATTTCCTGAGCGAGGTCGAGAAGCCGTCGCGCTATCTCGGCGGTGAGTATCAGGAGGCGCGCAAGGATCCGGCGACGGTCGCGGCGCGCGTGTGCCTGGCGTTCCCCGACGTCTACGAGATCGGGATGTCGCACCTGGGGACGAAGATCCTCTACTCGATCCTCAACAAGGTGCCCGAGATCGCCTGCGAGCGCGCGTTCGCGCCCTGGGGCGACTGCGAGGCCCAGCTGCGCCAGCGCGGGCTCCCGGTGCTGACCCTGGAGACGGCGTCGCCGCTCGGCGAGTTCGACGTGATCGGCTTTTCGCTGCAGTACGAGCTCACGTACACCAACGTGCTGAACCTGCTCGACCTGTCGGGGCTGCCGCTTCGCGCCGCCGACCGCGGCGATTCCGCGCCGCTGGTGATCGCGGGCGGGCCCACGGCGACGCACCCCGAGCCGCTGGCGCCATTCGTCGACGCGTTCTTCATCGGCGAGGCGGAGGAGCGCCTGCCGCCGCTCGTGCTCGAAGCGGCGGCCTTGCGCCGCGCAGGCGTGCCGCGCCGCGAGCGTCTCTGCCGGCTGGCCGAGCGCTATCCGCTGTACGTGCCCGAGCTCTACGCCACCGAGGTCGACGCGGAGACCGGGTTCATCGTCGTGGGCGAGCCGCTGGATCCGCGCGTGCCGGCGCGGCCCAAGCGCGTCTGGGTCGCCGACATCAACCGGTTCCCGTTCCCCGACGACTCGCCGTTGCCGTACGCCGAGGCGATCTTCGATCGCATGGCGGTCGAGGTCGCGCGCGGCTGCACCGAGGGCTGCCGCTTCTGCCAGGCCGGGATGATCTACCGCCCGGTGCGCGAGCGCGATCCGGTCGCGGTCGTCGACGCGCTGGTCGGCGGCGTGAAGAAGGGCGGCTACGACGAGACGGCGCTGACCTCGCTGTCGACCGCCGACTACTCGTGCATCACGCCGCTGGTGAAGACCGCGATGGCGCGCCTGCGCGACGAGAAGGTGTCGCTGTCGGTGTCGTCGCTGCGCGCCTACGGTCTCAACGAAGACTTGCTCGGCGAGATGGCGACCATGCGCGCGGGCGGCCTGACCTTCGCGCCCGAGGCGGGCACGCAGCGCATGCGCGACGTCATCACCAAGAACGTCACCGAGGAAGACATCGTCGAGTCGGCGCACCGCGTGTTCGGACGCGGCTTCCAGCGCATGAAGCTGTACTTCATGATCGGCCTGCCGACCGAGGAGGACGCCGACGTGGTCGGCATCGTCGAGACCGCGGCGCGCGTGCAGGAGATCGGGCACCGCCACCTGCGGGCGGCGCGCGTGACCGCGTCGGTGTCGACCCACGTGCCCAAGCCGCACACGCCGTTCCAGTGGGCGGCGATGGACACGACGGCGGAGACCGAGCGCAAGCAGACGCTGCTCGGCGATCTCGCGCGCAAGCTGCGCGTCGATCTCAAGACTCACGAGAACCACCAATCGCACATCGAGGGCATCTTCTCGCGCGGCGATCGCGCGGTCAGCGACTTGCTCGAGGCGGCGTTCCGGCTCGGCTGCCGCTTCGACGGCTGGGACGACGTGCTGCGCATCGATCTGTGGGACCAGGCGATCGAAGAGACGTCGGCGCGCACCGGGCTCGAAGTCGAGCGCTACCTCGGCACCATCCCGGTCACGGCGCGGTTGCCCTGGGATCACATCGACATCGGTCTCGAGCCCGACTTCCTGGTCAAGGAGTACCGCAAGGCCCTCAAGGACCGGTTGTCTCCGCCGTGCGGCAAGCCGTACAAGCAGCTCCTGCATCCGAGCAGCGTCGCCGCCGCCGAGGAGGCTGCGCCAAAGAAGTTGGTCTGTTACGACTGTGGCGTCGCCTGCGATCTCGAAGGAATGAAGGCCGAGCGGCTCTACTACCTCCGGCGCATGAACGCGTGGACGCCGTCGGTGGCCCGGGCGGGTACCGGCGGCGACGCGCCCGCGCGGCCGGCCGCCGGGGCGAAAGCGCGCCGGCCGCAGCCTGCGACCCGCATCAGCCAGGCCGACGGCGTGCGCTATCGCCTGCGCTACACCAAGCTCGGCCGCATCGCCTACCTCGGACACCTCGACCTCATCCGCCACTTGCCGCGGGTGTTCCGGCGCGCGGGGCTCGAGGTGTTTTACTCGATCGGCTTTCATCCCAAGCCGGAGCTGTCGTTCGGGCCGGCGCTGGGGCTGGGGATCCCGTCGCTGGGCGAGCTCCTCGACGTGAAGCTCATCGATCGCGTGGCGCCGGCGGAGCTCGTGCGCCGCCTGCAGGCGGTCACGCTGAACGGCGTCGATTTTCTCGGCGCGGCGTCGCTGGGCGACAATGATCGCGCGCTCGGGCGCGTGATCGCCGAGGCGGAGTTCGCCGCGCGGATGCCCGCCGGCGCCGACGACGAGGTCGGAGCCGCGCTGGCGCGGTTTGCCGACGCCGCCGGCACGCCGCTGCGGATCGAGCGGCATTCCGATCGCGGCATCGGCCGCGTGGTCGACGTGCGCAAGTCTCTGCGTTCGATCGAGCTGTTCGAGGACGACCGGGTGCGGGCGCGGCTCGACTGGCCCGACGGCGCGCTGGTGCGCTTCCGCGTGGCCGTGAGCCACGAGGGCAGCGCGCGCCCCATCGAGGTTGTGGCCGCGTTGTTCGGCGCCGACCTCGCGCCGCGCGCAGAGCTGGCGCGGCTCGGCCTGTGGGCACGCGAGCCGGGGACGGACGCCGCCGGGGCGCGGGCGGGAAGGTCGATCGATCCGCTCGACCTCGAGAGCCTGCGTCGCCACCCGGCGCCCGCCGTCGCGCCCGCCGGTGAGTCCGCGGACGCCGAGGCCGCGCCGGACTCCGCCGGCCCGTGATCGAGACCGCTCAGCTCACCAAGCTCTACGGCGACAAGCGCGCGGTCGATCGGCTCACGCTGCGCACCGAGCCCGGGGAGGTGATGGGATTCCTCGGGCCCAACGGCTCGGGGAAGACCACGACCATCCGCCTGCTCATGGGCCTGCTGCGCCCGACCGAAGGCAGCGCGAGCATCCGCGGCCGCGACTGCCATCGCGACGCGGTCGCGCTCAAGCGCGAGGTCGGCTATCTGCCCGACGAGCCCTTTCTGTATCCGTACCTGTCGGGCTACGAATCGCTGGAGCTGGTCGCGGGGTTGCACGGCTTCACGGCCGCCGAGGCGCGGTCGCGCGCGCGCGCGTCGGCGGAGACGTTCGGCCTCGGAGACGCCGCGGGCGCGTTCACGGTGACCTATTCGCACGGCATGAAGAAGCGGCTGGCGCTGGCGATGGCGCTGATTCACGAGCCCCAGGTCTTGATCATGGACGAGCCGACGAACGGCCTCGATCCCAAGGGCGCGCGCGAGATGCGCGACACCATCGCGCGGCTCGCCGCCGGCGGACGCACGGTGTTCCTGTCGACGCACCTGCTCGAGGCGGCGGAGCGCATCTGTCACCGCGTGGCGATCATCCGCAACGGCGTCCTGCAGGCCGTGGGCACACCCTCCGAGCTGCGCGCGCGCTACGCCGCCACGCCCGAGACCAGCCTCGAAGATCTCTTCCTCCGCGTGACGGAGCCCTAGTGGCCAGCGCGTACGGCAGCGGCGCCGCCATCTCGATGTGGCGCCTCACGCGCGTGCTGATCGGCCTTCGCCTCCGCCTGCTGCGCAACATGCTGCGCTGGCGCCGGCGCGGGCGCGCGTCGGGGCCGAGCCCGGCGCTGCCGCTCCTCGTCGGCCTCATCACCGCCGCGGCCTATGTCGGCTTGTTCTCGCAGTCGTTCGCCGCCATCGTCGAGGCGACCGATCTCGGTGGCCAGTCGGCGGTGCTGTCGCTGGTCGTCAGCGCGATCTTGCTCGGCACGCTGTCGGCCAAGGCGGCGGCCAGCGACGCCGTGCTCGCCGGCTCGCCCGAGAACGAGTTCCTGCTGTCGCGCCCGACGTCGCTGTCGTCGCTGATCGTGGCGCGCAGCCTGGCCGGCGCGGTGATCGATCCGCTCGGCGCGCTGTTCCTGGCGCCGGTGCTGATCGCGGCGGCGATCACCTGGCGGCTCGGCACCCTGGCCTGGGTCGTGGCGGCGTTGACGTCGGTGACCGTGCAGGTGGGCGTGGCGGCGCTGGCGCAGGCGGCGCAGATCGCGCTCGTCCGCTACACGCCGCCGGGCGGCCGCCGTCCGGTCTGGATGGCGCTCCGGCTGGCCGCCGCGCTGACGCTGGCCGTGCTCTGGATGACCGGCACCTGGATCTTGCGGGCGCCCCGTGAGCTCGCCGATGCCGTGGCTCCCTGGCGGGCGTTCATCTCGTACACGCCGGGCGCGGCGCTGGTCCGTCCGTTGCTAGCGCTGCAGCGCGGGGAGCCGCTCGCGGTCGCCGGCGCCATCGCGGTCCTGGTGGTGGCGACCGGCGCGGCGCTGGCGCTGGCGTTCGTCGTCGCGCGCCGCGCCGGCATGCACGGCTGGGAGGAGGCGGGCACACCCTGGGGCGACGCCAGCGCGCGCGCCGCTCCGGCGACGCGGCCGATCACCATCGCGACCAAGGATCTGCGTCTCATCACGCGCGATCGCTCGCAGCTGCTGGCGCTGGTCATGGCGCCCATCATCTTCGTCGGCATCCAGATCTTCGGCGCCGCCGGCTGGGCCTGGTCGACCGCAAGCTTGCAACGGGTCGCGAAGCTCTCGTTCTCGCTCTGTCTCTACATGGCGACCATCGGACCGCTGGTGCACATGCAGGCCGAGCGCCGCTGCTTCTGGATCCTGCGCACGGTGCCGGTGTCGATCGGCCGCCTGATGTTCGGCAAGGCGCGCGCCTGGGCGATCGTGCTCGGAGCTCTATCGAGCGCGACGTTCCTGTCGCTGTCCTCCGGCGTGGCGGCAGCGACGATGGGCGAACGAATGGAGCTCGCGCTCTGGGTGGCGGCGGGTGCCGCGGGCATGGCCTTCGTCGCGATCGGGCTCGCCTGCCAGGCGGCGGATCTCTCCGACGATCAGCGCCCGGCGATCGGGCCGGCGACGATCTACCTGTTCCTGCTCGTCGGCGGGCTCTACAACGTCGTGCTCGACGAGGCGGGCCCCGAGCGCTGGCGCTGGCTCGGGCTGTACGTCTTCGCGGGCCTGGCGCTCTGGTCGTCGGGCATGCGGCAGGCGGCCGATTGCCTCGACCCCGAGCACACGCGCCGGCGCGCGGTGCGCCTGGGCGATGCGGCCGTGCTCGCGCTCCTGAGCGCGCTGCTGGGCCGCGCTGTCGTCAAGGGCGCGGCGCTCGCCGACGAAGAGCGGGCGGTCGCGATCCAGATCGCGGTGCTCGCGGTCGGCGCACTGCTGGCGGTCGTCACCGCGCTCTACTTGCGGCGCCGCCCGAAGATGCCCGCGCGCCTGGGCGCGATACCGTCGAACGTGATCGGCCTCGTGGTTGGCGGCGCCGCCGGCTGGGCGTTGCGCGGCGAGGGGCCAGTCCTTCCTCTCGACATCGCGATGGCCAGCCTGCCCTCGATCCTCGGCGAGGAGCTCATCTTCCGCGGCACCGTCCAGCGCGCGCTCGAGGAGGCCTGGCCGCGCCGGCGCCTCGCCGCCGCCGGGGTGGCGACTGCGATCGCATTCCTGGCCACGCCGGGGCCGTGGCTTCCCGTGCTCGCCGGCGTGGCGGTGGTCTCGTCGCTGCGCGCGGCGACCGGCCGTACCGCGCCCGGCTTCGTCGCGCGCGCCGCGTTCCTGCTGCTGGTTTCCTACCGTCCGTAGTGGGTGTAGCGGCTGGCGTCAGCGACCCGAGCGCACGTAGGCGACGCCGACGCCGCCGTTCGCGCCCGGGGCCAGAGCCAGCACGTCGGCGACCGGGTCGTTGGGGCCGATCGCACCGGCCGCGACCGCTGCGCCCAGCCGATCCATCGCCGCCGCGCCCTCGATCTTCTCGAGCAGCACCGGCAGGCCGCCGTTCACGAGGCGCTTGTAGGTGTAGACCGCGCCGGCGCTCGCCTTCACACCCGATGCGGACTCGGGCGCGCCGATGACCAGCGGCGCCGTGGTCACGACCGCCGATGGCCCAGCCGCGAGCGCCGCGCCGAACCGGCCGCCGGCGATGGCGCCTGCGATGACCCACTTCGGAGCCTGCGGCGTCGTGAAGATCTGGCTGTCGTGATTGAAGATCCGCACCGCGCCGGTCGCGTTGCTCTCGCCCGACGCGCCCACGATCAGATCGGCGCCCTGGCCTGAAACGTCGAGCGCGAGCACCGCCGCGCCCAGGTTGTCGTTCGCGGCCAGGCCGGTGATCCGCCGCGCCGGTCCGGCCGTGCCGGTGGCGCCGACGTCGAAGGCCATGGTGCCGGTCGGATCCACGTTCGAAAACACGTGAACCGCGCCGACGCGCGCGTTGGTCGCGTCGACGAACTGCGGATCGCCGAAGATCACGTCAGAGCCGCCGGCGCTGCTGCCGTCGCCGTCGAGATCGCCGACCGCGATCGACTGCGGCGCGATCCCGCCGAACGTCACGTGACCGGCCGTGCCGCCCAGCGGGCGCGGTGCCACCGGGACTCCCAGCATCGGGGTCGGCACCGCCAGATGCACGATGCCAGCTCCTTCGCCGGGAGCCGAGATCAAGATCTCGCCGTGGCTGCCGCCCTGCAGATCGGCGGCCAGTAGCTGCGCGCCCAGGTGGCCTTGCGTCGTACCGCCGACCCACTCGACGTCCGCCCGGTTCTGCGACAGATCGATGGTCGCGTTGGGCAGCCCCGACCGCCCGCGGATCACGTAGACCCGTCCCGCGCCCGGCTGATTGCTGGCACCGTAGGCGCCAGGCGCGCCGATGACGAGATCGTCGGCGCCGTCGTTGTCGAAGTCGAAGCAGCCGATCGCGGCGCCCAGCTGGTCGCCGCTGTTGACACCGTAGACGTGGAACTCCTGGCCCGCGGTCGGGTTGGCGAGATCGACGGTGCTGGTGCCGTCGAAGACGACGTAGACCGCGCCGGTGCCTGGCGTGGTCGGCGAGTCGGCAGCGGGCACGCCGATCACCAGCGCGCCGCCGCCGGCGCCCTGCAGATCGCAGATCGCCACCGTCGAGAGCGGCGCCTTGTTCGACAGCCCGGTCACCGTGCGGTCGGGCACGGTCGTCGCGAGATCGACGATCGTCGTATCGACCGTGGTCATGTCGTTGTCCTTGGCGAGCTGGATCGAGATCTCGGCGTCGCCGCCCGCCGGCAGCGCGACGCCGCTGGTCTTGCCCGACGCGATCTTCGCGCCGGTGCCGTCGTAGGCCTGCGCGTCAGCGCCGATGCTCAGCGCCGCGCTGTTGCCGGTCTCGAGGCGGAAGGAGAGCTTGCCGCCGAACTTGAACCCCCTGGTCGCGTCGAAGGTCATGACCAGGTCGTCGGTGGCGTCGTACGAGATGGTCACGCTCTGCTCGGGCAGCGTCGGCATGTCCCCGCGAAAGCCGCCGGGATCGGCGGTGACCGTCAGCTTGAGCGTGCTCGCGGTCGCGTCGAACCCGGCCATGTCGATATCGACGCGGATGCCCTTGGGCGAGCTGCAGGCCGGCGCGGCCAGCGGCGCGGCCAGCGCGAGCAGGATCGTCGTCGTTCGTCGCAGGTTCGAGCTCATTGCTTGGTCGGCGTCGAGTAGCTGGTGAGGCTGTCGCCGCGCGTGCCGGCGTAGGCGGCCGCGCCGCCGCCGAGGGCGACCGCGCCGACGATGGTCCATACCCACCACCGCTTGAACCAGGGCGTGTGTGGCGGCTCCCCCGCGCCGTCGCCGGGACCGGCGGCGACAGCCGGCGCCGCGACCTGAAGGCGGAAGGGCAGGGTGGGCGTGCCGCTCTCCGCGAGCACGCTGCCCTGTGCGTTGAGCGCGCGGACGTAGTACTCGACGCGCGCGCCGGCGATGAGCGCGGCGGCCGGCAGCACCAGCGCCGCCGCGCGCGGTCCGCCCGCGATGGCCGGCGAAGAGGCCGCGCCCGCTCCGTTGCCCGACGGCGGCGCGCCGCCGATCGGCGCGTAGGGCACGCGAGCGGTGACGAACGCGCCGCCGTCGCCGCGCCGGTAGCCGAGCTCCAGCGTCGCGACCATCTGCTCGCTGTCACCCTCGACGCTGACCGCGATCTCCCACGGCTTGCCCGCGGGCGCCTCGCCCGCGGGCGCCAGCACCAGGCGCAGGCCGCCGGGCGCGACGGTGCGGCGCGCGGCATCGAACGCCGCCGACTCCGCGGGGGCGGCGTCGGTGAGCTCCGCCGACGGCCGCAGCTCCAGCGCGCGCCGGAACTGCGCCTCGGCGCCCAGCGCATCGCCGAGGCGCGCCGCGGCTCGCCCGCGCACCACGTGGGCTTCGGCCAGGAGCTCGCGTCCGTTGTCCGGTCCGTGCAATAGCCGGTCGGCCGTCGACGCCGCGTCGGCGAGCTGGCCGTCGCGCAGGAACGTCTGCGCCAGCCGCAGCGCCTCGGCGCCGCGCGCGCTGTCGATCAGCCCCTGGCGCTCGCGCGCCTCCGCCTGCGCGACCTCCGGCTCGAGCTCGGCGATGAATTGATCGGCGTCGGCGCGCACGCGCGACTGCGGCGCTTCGCGCACCAGCGCCTGGTAGTAGTGCAGCGCGCGCCGCGCGAGCTCGCTCTTCTTGTCGGCTTCCCAGACCTTCCGGTAGCACTGCCCGAGGTTGAACAGGATCTCGGGCACGCGCGACAGGCTGTACGCCTTCTCGAAGTGCGCGATCGCCTCGTCGTACTTGCCGAGGTTGTAGGCGACGTTGCCCTGGTTGAATTCGGCCTTGGCCTCCTCGCGGTGCGCGGCGTCGGCGGGGGCGGCCGCGGGCGCCCCCCACGTGGGCGGCGCGGCGCACAGCAATGCGGCGGCGACGGCAAGGGCGCACAAACCTACGAGATTTCGCGTGCCGAAACGGGTCGTGATCATCGTCGAGAGTCGCCGGGCGTCAGCGCGGCGGGATTATACGTACGGACCCCGGCCCGCCGCGAGCGTGTTTCGCGAGCGCGTCCGCCGAGTGAATACCGGCACGTTGCGCGGAACATCTTGCCGCTCCCCCCGTTACCAGCTTAGGGTTCCTCGTTCTTTAGCCTGTGGAAGGGTATTTTGAATGACGTGTCTCGGCGGAGAGAAGATTCAAAGGGGGCTTTCGTCGCTGGCGACGCTGGTGACCGTGGCGGCCACGGCGACTTCGTTCGGCGGCTGCATCGACCGCGCATCGACACCGTCGGGGCAGGATGATCACGATGCCGCTGTCGTGACCCGCTCGGCGGTCGATTCGACCGAGGCGACCTGGACCAACCTGTGGGGCAGCTGGCCGCAGGGACGCTACTCGCACGCCATGGCTTACGACTCCGATCGCAAGGTCATGGTGATGTACGGCGGCCAGGGCGCCGTCGCCGGACCGTTCTTCAACGACACCTGGGAGTGGGATCCGGCGCGCGTGAGCTGGACCCAGCGGGCCAACACCGGGCCTGACGCGGGGACGCGCTCCGGACACGCGCTGGCCTACGATCCGGGGACCAAGAAGGTCCTCATGTTCAGCGGCTGGCAGCCGAGCGCCAGCTTCTACATCAACGGGCAGTGGGAGTGGGATCCGATCGGATCGGCCTGGGTCCAGCGGCCGAACGTGACCCCCCAACCGACGGCGCGTCACGATCACGCGATGGTCTACAACCCCGACCGCCAGCGCATCGTGATGTTCGGCGGCTACGATGCGACCACGTTCCGTCGCAACGACCTCTGGGAATGGAACGGCGCCACCGGCACCTGGGAGGACTGCACGCCGACGACGACCAAGCCGGCTCCTCGCTTCGGCCAGTCGCTGGCCTACGACAGCGTCCGCCAGAAAGTGATCATGCGCGGTGGCAATACCGGCACTGGCACCGCCGTCGGCGCCTGGACCAACGAAACCTGGGAGTGGACCGCCGGTCCCGGCCCGGCGTGCAACACCGGCAGCTGGGCGGTCGACACCACCACCGGCACGGCGCCGTCGAACTACTCCAACGCCGGCTTCGACCACATCATCTACGATACGTCCCGATCGAAGACCGTGCTCTACGAGTACGGCTACGCCAACGTCGTCTACGAGCTGGATCCGGTGACGCCGACCTGGACGTCAATCCCGTTCACGAAGTCCGACACCGCGAATATCCCGCCCTACAGTTACAACACGTTCGTCTATGATCCGGTGCACGCCAACAGCGTCGCCTTCGGCGGCACCGGCTTCTTGCGGGCCCTGTGGAACTACGACGGCGCGCAGGCGCTGTTCACCAACCAATCGATTCCGCTGGTCGGCCCGATCCAGCGTACGGGCCCGGCGCTGGCGTTCGACAGCAAGCGCGGGCAGCTGATCTTGTTCGGCGGCTACAGGTCCACCGACGCCAACCCCTACCACCAGGACATCCAGCAGTGGTCGGGGACCAACCAGCTCTGGACGGACCTGACGACGTTCGCCGCCAAGCCCGACCCGCGCCAGCTCAGCGCCATGGCTTACGACAGCAAGCGCGACCTCATGTACCTGTTCGGCGGAACCGGCGCGAAGACCTTCAACGACTTCTGGGCCTGGGCGCCCGGGACCATGTCCTGGTCGCCGGTGACGGTCAACAGCCCGCTGCCGCCCGCGAATTACAGCCAGTCGCTCTTCTACGATTCGGTGCGCGATCGCGTGGTGATGTACGGCGGCGCCGCCGGTGCGACCCAGGTCTGGGAGTTCGACCCGACGACCGCGATATGGACCAACCGGACGCCGACGACGATTCCGACCGATGTCGCCACGCGCAGCTACACCGACGTCGCTTACGATCAGGATCGCGGCAAGATCGTCATGATCGGCGGATACAGCTACGACGCCGCCCCGGCGGCCTACTCGTACAACACCGATATCTGGGAGTGGGACGTCAACACTGGCCAGTGGGGCTCGCTCGTGCCGGCCGCGTCGTCGCCGATCCCGGCGGGACGCTACTATCACGCCATCGTCTACGACAGTGGGCGGCGGGTGATCATCATGTTCGGCGGACACGGCAATCCGACGACCAACAACGTGGATCTCAACGACTCCTGGGAGTGGGACCCGTCCTCGCTCGGGTGGACCCAGACCACGCCGACGGTCGGGATCGCGCCGCTTCCGCGCTACCTCACCACGCTGATCTACGATTCGAGCCACGGATCGACGTTCCTGTTCGGCGGCACGGTCGACGCCGACACGACGTACGGGCCCGAGGAGATCTGGACGTACTCACCCAACAACATGCCGCGCCCCAACGGCTCGCCGTGCTCGACGACGACGGCGTCGCACTGCGCGTCGGGCAACTGCGTCGACGGCGTCTGCTGCGCGGCGGCCTCCTGTCCCGGCACGTGCCGCGCGTGCAACGTCCCGGGCGCGACCACGCTCGGGGTGTGCAGCAACGTGTTGCCGGGTGTCGGCGACGACACCTGCACGGCGGATCAAGCGTGCGACGCCAACCAGCAGTGCAAGGGCAAGAACGGTCAGGCGTGCGGCACGTTCACCGACTGCGCGAACGGGCACTGCGCCGATGGCCTGTGCTGCGACACCGACTGCACGGACACCTGCAAGGCGTGCAATGTCACCAACAAGCGCGGCACCTGCTCGAACATCCCGTCGGGCACGGAGGATCCGGTCGCGGCGCCGGTGTGCGTGTCGGATTCGACCCAGCCGCGCTATTGCGACGGCAACGGCGTCTGCACCAACGCGCCCAAGCCGATCGGCAGCGCCTGCACCGCCAGCGGCCAGTGCGCGAGCCCGAGCTTCTGCATCGACGGCGTCTGCTGCAATCAGGCCTGCAATCAGACCTGCTACACGTGCAACAACGGCACGAACCCCGGCGCGTGCTTGCCGCTCGCGGCCGGCCTGCAGGATCACAGCGCCACGACGACCTGCGACGCCTCGAACCAGTACTGCGTCAGCGGGATCTGCCAGTCGAACAAGAAGCCCAATGGTCAGGCCTGCGCGATCGGCACCGACTGCGGCAGCAGCTACTGCGTCGACGGTATCTGCTGCAACAGCGCGTGCCAGGGCACCTGCCAGGCCTGCAACGTCGCCGGCAAGCTCGGAAGCTGCGTGAACCTTCCGGCCGGCTCGCCCGACAACAGCGCCACGGTGACCTGCGCGCTGCCGCAGTACTGTGACGCCGCCGGCACCTGCCAGACCGGGCTCAAGGCGAACGGCATCACGTGCACGATGGGCAACCAGTGCGGCTCGGGCAACTGCGTCGACGGGTTCTGCTGCGACAGCGCTTGCGGTAGCACCTGCTACGCCTGCAACAACCCGGGCAGCGAAGGGACCTGCGGTCCGGTCGCGCCCGGTGGCACCGATCCAACGGCGACGACACCGTGCACGTCACCGAACTATTGCGCCAACGGCGCGTGCAGCATGGGCAAGAAGCCCAACGGCGCGTCGTGCGGGCTCGGCAACGAGTGCGGCTCGAACTACTGCATCGACGGCACCTGCTGCGAGAACGCGTGCATCGGCAACTGCCTCAGCTGCAAGAACTCGACGGGCAGCTGCGTCTTCGCGGCGGCGGCGACCGACCCGCGCAAGAACTGCGGCACGGGCGATTGCGCCGGCACCTGCGACGGGGCGGGCAGCTGCGCGTTCCCGCCCCAGGGCCGGGTGTGCGGCACCGCCGGGTGCGCCAGCGACGGGGTGATCCACCAACAGGGCATGTGCGACGGCGCGGGCAACTGCGCCGGCGACGTCTTCAACAGCTGCAACGGGTTCCGGTGCTTCACCGATCCGACCGACAACACGGCCAAGTGCGCGACCAGTTGCCAGACCGATCCCAACTGCCAGGTCGCGTACTTCTGCGACCAGACCCAGAACTGCCCCCCCTCCCTCGCCAACGGCCAACCGTGCACGCGCAACGCGCAGTGCATCTCCAGCCAGTGCGCGATCTCGCCGGGCGCGACCAGCGGCCTGTGCTGCGACCGAGACTGCCATGCCTGCGGCAGCTGCAATATCCCGGGCAAGGAAGGCACCTGCGTGCCGGCCGCCGCGGGCACCGACCCCAACCACGATTGCATCGACAGCGCGAGCGATCCGTCCGGCCTGTGCGGCGGCAAGTGCAACGGCCAGTGGGCGTGCCAGTTCCCGGCCTCCGGTACCACGTGCGGTCTGTGCAAGGTCTGCGACGGCGCCGCCAAGTGCGACGTCATGCCCGAGGACGACACCGCCTGCGGCGTCATCGACTGCGACGGGCTCGACACCACCTGCAGCGACTACCAGGACGTGCAGAGCAAGCGCTGCGCGAGCGTGGGCGCGTGCAAGACGCCGAACACCACGGCCACTTGCACGAACGTCACCAACCTCTGTCTGCCCGACGCCGGCAGCGGTGCGGGCGGTAGCACCGGCGCGGGCGGCGCGGGTGGTAACGACGGCGGCGCGCCCGCCGACGCCAGCGGCGACGCGACGTCGGGCACCGACGCGGGCCCGCCGCCCAAGAGCGGCGGTGGAGGCTGCGGTTGCGACGTCGGCGCGGGCGGCGGCGGCTCCGTCGGGTGGCTCGGCGTGACGCTGGCCGGCGCGCTGGTGTTCGCGCGCCGCCGGGGCCGGCGGCGTTGAACAGTGAGCGATAGCGGCACGTACGATCCGACGCTCAAGCGGCCCAACAGCGGGCCGCCCGCGATCGATCTCCCCGAGGGGATGGAGGTCGGCGAGTACCGCGTGCTGCGCAAGATCGGCGAGGGCGGCATGGGCGCGGTCTATGCCGCCGTTCATCCCGTGATCGGCAAGCGCGTCGCCATCAAGGTGCTGGCGCCGCACATCGCGAAGCACCCGGAGCTGGTGCGCCGCTTCGTCGACGAGGCGCGCGCGGTCAACAAGATCGGGCACCCCAACATCGTCGACATCTTCTCGTTCGGGTGGCTGCCCGACCAGCGGCACTACTTCGCGATGGAGTACCTAGAGGGGCAGAACCTGGCCGACCGTATGAAGGCCGGGCCGATCGCCGTCGACGAGGCGCGCCGCCTACTGGGCCAGATCTGCAGCGCGCTCGAGGCCGCGCACCAGACCGGGATCGTCCACCGCGACCTCAAGCCCGACAACATCTGGGTCGCGCAGCCGCGGCACGGCGACTCGTTCGCGAAGCTGCTCGACTTCGGCATCGCCAAGCTGCTCGGCGACGGCGATGCGGCGCCGCACACCGTGACCGGCGCGATCATGGGCACGCCGGCGTACATGGCGCCCGAGCAGTGCCGCGGCGTCGGCGTCGGCCCGCGCGCCGACGTGTACGCGCTGGGTGTGATCCTGTACGAGATGTTCGCGGGGCGGACGCCGTTCCAGGGCAGCTTCGTCGAGCTCATCACCCAGCATCTGTCCGACGCCCCCGAGCCGCCGTCGCGCCACGCGCCGGTCGCGCCCGCGCTCGAGCGGCTGATCCTCGCGTGCCTCGAGAAGGATCCCGAGAAGCGCCCGTCGTCGCCGGCGATGGTTCGCCAGCAGCTGGAGGCGGCGCTGGCGAACGCCGCGCCGCTCGCACCCGCGCCCGTCGTGGTGCGCGCGCCCGGGGCCGCAGCATCATCGCCCGTCGCGGCGCGGCCCGTCGTGGCCTCGCCCGACACGCTGGCGCCGCCGCCGGGAAAGACGTTCCCCGGCGCCACGCTGGTGCCGGCGCGCGCGAAGTTGCCCTGGGCCTGGATCGGTGGCGGCGCGGCGGCGATCGCGGCGCTGGTCCTGGTCTCGGCGTACGCGCGCCAGCACGCGCGGTCCGACCCGAAGGCGCCACCGCCGGCGACCGAGGCGGCGCTCGCCGACGGCGCCAGCGCCGCCGCTGCGCCGGTGGGTGCGTTCGGCCACGTGCGCGTGCTCGCGCAGAACGCCGGCAGCGCGCGCTTCTTCATCGACGATCGCCTGGTGGCGTCGGGCGCGCGCGAAGCCGATCTCCCGAGCGTGACGCCGGATCGCGCGCACGTGCTGCGCGTCGAGGCCGATGGCCTTGCGCCCGCCGAGCGTCGCTTCACCGTCGCCGCCGGCGGCGTGGTCGAGATCCAGATGGCGCTGACGTCCGCGCCGAAGCTGGTGGGGCCGTCGCCGTCGCCGCCGGTGGCACCGTCGCCGGCCGCGCCGCCGCGTGCCTCGAACCACGCTGGCTCCTCGCACGCGCGGCCGGGCGCCGAATCACATCCAGCGCCCCCACGACCGCCCCATCACCGCGACGGGCTGGTCGGGGACGAGATCTTCAATAACTAGGTCAGGCGGGTTTGAACGAGCGACTAGACGATCGCAGAGCGTGACGGCGGGGGCTGGTAGAGTTTCTTCCACTCGCTGTCGATGTGCGACAAGCGGTGCTCGATGGCCTCGATGCTGGCTTGCATGTCGGCCATCGTGGCGGCCATCGCCGTCAGCGCCTGAGGTTGTTCCGATTCTTTGGAGAGTTCCTCGAGGCGTCCACGAGCGATGCGAACCCAGGAGCGTGCTTCGGCCAGTGCCGTCTTCGCTTCGACTCTGAATACCATGGCCGCCCCCATCGGTGCTTTGCCGCAGAACTTAAGATGCGTTGCGCGCCTCGTCGAGTCGGGACCGGGCTTGACTTCAGGCGCGACCAAAACGAGCATTCCGCGCACGATGTCGCGAAGAATTTACATGGGGATCGCCGTCGCTATCATCTGTGCGGGAGCCGGGGCAAGCACGGCGCGTGCACACGCCGCGCGCACGCGCATCGCGGTTCTGGGCGTCACGGCCGAACAGCTGCGCGCCGACGTGCGCGACAAGATCGCCGCCGCCGTCGCCGGCGGCCTGGCTGCGTCGGGCGCCGAGGTGGTCGACAGCGCCACGACCGCCCGGGGCGCGACCGCAAAGGGCGTCGGCACCTGCGAAACGCCCACCTGCCGGATTGCGATCGCCGATGCCACCGGCGCGCGGTATCTGATGCGCGGGTCGGTCGAGACCATGGGCCGCAGCTACACGGTGCACCTGGAGATGATCGACGGCACGACCGGGACCGTGATCGGCGTGCGCGAGGATCGGTGCGAGATCTGCACCGAGAACGAAGCCTACGAGACGGCGAGCGTGACCGCGTCGGCGCTCAAGGCCGAGATCGTGAAGCGGCCCACGATCGCCGGCGACGAAGCGGCGGAGCGCAAGGTTGCGATCACCGGCGTTGCCGACCCCGCGGGCAAGGGCGCGGGAGGCGCACCGATGGTGTCGGCGAGCGGCGGCTCGCCCGCGGGCGGCGAGGAGACCCCGCCACGCCTGCGTGGTTGGTCGTGGGCCACGATGGGCGTCGGCGCCGCCGCGCTCGGCGCCGGCATCTTCCTGGTCACGCTCGACGGAAAGTACACCTGTGATCTTCCCTCCAACGCGTCCCCCGGCTATCAATGCCCCCGGCAGTACAGCACGCGGGGCGGAGGCATTGCGCTCATCACCGGCGGCGCGCTGGCCGCGGTGCTGGGGACGGCGTTGCTCGTCGGCCGATTCTGAGCGGCGCGCGTGTGCGCGCTCAGCACGCCGGTGGAATTCTGAAAGGCCGCTTGCTCGACCTGCGGCGCGGAATCTCGTGTAACATCGCGCGCGATCGCTGAAGAGCTGTTTCGCCCTTCACCCCCCGGAGCCACGACAATGACCACCAATCGGTTCTGTCTCTTCTCCCTCGCTTCTTTGTTCGGCGTCACGTTGATGTCGAGCGTCGCTTTCGGGCAAGCGCCCGCGCCGCAGGCGTATCCCGATCCGAACGCGCA
>Ga0265342_10001648_pt1 | contig 20560 bp, 26 predicted proteins | sample 4CB327metaG_FD_203125 | JGI IMG/M metagenome (GOLD analysis project Ga0265342, IMG submission 203125) | Rhizosphere microbial communities from Carex aquatilis grown in University of Washington, Seatle, WA, United States - 4-CB3-27 metaG | ecosystem: Host-associated > Plants > Roots >... | reverse complement strand
TCCGCTGATCTTCCGTAAGCGGGATGGGCTCTTGGGTCACCCTCTTGAAGAGCCGCCGCTGCGCCCAGTTGTAGAACCAGTTCTGGCCGCTCGAACAGACCCAATCTTGGCAGGCCGGAGCTCGCTTTCTGACCACGAGTTGGAAATCCCGTTGCACGACCTCGAGCTCTCCGCGAAAAGCGGTCACGAAGGCGTCGATGGCCACGCGAGGCTTGAGCTCGTCGGGAACCCGGGTCAGGGACATGAACTCGTCGCGAGGTTTCTCGTTTCCGTAGTCGTCCATGATCATCAGGCCATTGTCAGCCAGCAGCAACCATCCTTGGACGGCATCTGTCAGCACGTCACGAGCGGCGTGACTTCCGTCGATAAAGACGATGTCGAAGAAACGCGCGGGCAAGGTGTGCAGCACAGTGTCCGAGCGACCCTTGAGGATCCGGACTCGGTCAGCCTTCCCCGACAACTGGAGGTTCTCGAGAAAGGTGCGCTCGCACCTCGGCTCGAACAAATCGACAGCCACCGCGGATGCGCCATCTCCCGTCAGGACGTGGTCGAGCATCCAGAACAGGGAACGGCCCTCGAACACACCGATTTCCAGATAGTGCACGTTGGGCTTGTCGCGATACCCGGCCAGTAGGTCGGGCCAGGAAATCTTTCCGACGAACCAATCCTGCGTGAAGTGATAGGCCCGGGGGGGTGGGGAAGAAGGTGCTGTTCCGCAAGCGAAGTGAAAGAGGCTCGCAAGGACGATGAGGCAGGCTGGATGGAACGACACGGACTTCACCCGCGCATGATATACTAGGGGAGTTTTCGGTTGCACATTCCGACCCGGCAAGGTGTTCCATTCGTGGGAGTTGCCATGGACATCCAACAGTCCAGAATCGATCCACGGCCATCCATCGTGGAGCGGCTAGCAATTCCAGAGACCTGCGGAGGCACGGTGTGGCCTCATCGCGGCAATGGGTACTATCATCCGCGCCACCGTCACGAAGGATTGGAGTTCAACCTCGTCGTCTCGGGCCGCGGCCACTACGAGGTCGACGGGAAACGCTACGCCCTGGGCGTCGGTTCGCTGTTGTGGCTGTTCCCGGAACAGAACCACCACGCGGAAGAGCGGACGGAGGACTTCGAAATGTGGATCGTGGTCCTTCTCCCGGAGCTGATCGATCGTACATGTAGCAGTAGCGTCAATGACGCGTTGTGTGCGCGAAGACCCGGGGGCGAGCAGTGCCGAGTCATCAATTGGAAGGACACGCGCCGGCTAGACCAGGAACTGGCAAGAATTCGGCAATCCCACTCCGTAGACCTACGCAAGGCTGGCCTAGCCTACTCCCTCCTCGACGCGTGGGAAGCCTTCGACGGGTCAGGCGCAAGCTCGCCGGACAGCATCGTCTCGCCAGAAGTCCAGGCCAGCATGCGCCTGCTCTCCCAAGATCCGGCCATGTCACGAGAGACCCTCTCCCAACGCGTGGGAATCAGCCAAGCGGCTCTCAGCCGCCAATTCACCGAGCAACTCGGAGTCAATCTGGTGACCTACCGACAGAGGCTTCGTCTGGAACACTTTGTCGAGCTTGCGTGCGAAGGGCGTCTGACCCTCCTCGACGCCTGTTTTCGCGCTGGGTTCGGCAGCTATGCGCAGTGCCATCGGGTCTTCCAGGAAACCATGGGGTGTTCGCCGCGCAACTATCTGACTTGTCTCAAGCGCCAGCCATAGTCCCGCCCAAGCGTTCGCCTGGCCCCTGCCGAAGTCCGAAATGCTAAGTGCAGGTCACGAAACGAGAAGCCGCCCTTGCGCCGGGTCGGCAAAATGGTGCCTGTGGAACTCCTGCGACGACGAGGAAACGAGACAACCCTCGCCCACTTGTATGCGGACTACTCGCCGGCCATCTACGAGAACTGCCGCCGATTCTTGCGCTCGCCCGCGAGCGCGCGCGACGCCACCCAAGAGACCTTCGTGCGTGTGATGGCGCGAGGCGTTGAGTGGGACTCCCAGGAAGGAGCGCTTCGCTACCTGTATCGCGTTTCCACCAATGTTTGTCTCAATACTTTGAGCAAGCAGAAGATGCAGACGCGCACGGCTGCCGCACTGGCGATGGACACCCCCTACGTCCGATGGAACGATTTCGCAGATCGCGAATTCGTTCTTGCCGTGCTGGCACGCTGCGGGGAAGGCGGCGCGCAGGTGACGATCATGCATCACCTCGAGGGAATGTCGCAGGTCGAGATCGCAGAGGTCCTCGGCATCACTCGCAAGACGGTCTTCAATCGCTTGCGAAAGATGGCGGGCATTGCGCGGGAGTTGCTTTCTCGCGAGCTGGCTGCGGTGAGGTGAAAGGGGCGACCGACCTGAACCCTCGACTCGCCACGTCTCTACAAGTTCCACTTTCCCGAACCAAAGTCCACTCCGGATCCTCCGAGTTGCTCGAGCTTCAACTGCGCCAATGCCCTTTCACGGCGTTGGCGAACGAACGCGCCAATACCGAGGACCTGAAGGCCCCCGACGGCGCTGGAACCCGAGGCGTCCAATGGTTGATCCAAAACCGCGTGACGATAGACCTCGTCATTCGTCCAAGGCCGCAACGTATCGGGCGGGCCGAACGGCGATTGCGATTCAAGGTACACCGTCTGCTCGAGACGCTTCCAAAATGCGTCCCGTTGCCGCGCGAACCAATCGGAGGTAAACCGCTCTTCGAGAAACCAAGCCATGAAATCGCAATAGTAAGCACGGAAGTCGGGGTTTTCCAGGACTCGCTTCGCGAGCACGATGTTCCCCAATTCCGTGCCTCTAAACAGGATGTCCTTCTCCTGCCAATTGCGCTTCTGGCTAGGCCAACTCAGTCCTAGGACGCTGTCCATATCGTAAGCGCAGAATGACACGAACGGCGTACGGGAGCCGGAGGTCGCATCCGTTAGCGCGATATGTAGGATGTAATTCTGAGCATTGAGATAGTAGTTGTCCCAAGCGCCCAGCAAGTTGATGGTGGCCATCGTTCGCAAGAAGGTCGCGACATCGAAGATCTTCAGCAGGCTATTGGCGAAGGCGCTGCTCGTGGGATCGCCGCTATTGTGCAGCACGTCGATGAATTGAGCCAACACGTCGTATTGCGCGTCGGTTGTGTCTAGGCGGGGCTCATAGGTTCGCGACGACGGGTTCGAACCAGCAGTGAAATAGCCAGCCCCTTTCGGGCCGCGGTTTGCAAGGGTGGCGCCGCCGGCAATATCCCCATATTGGCCGCGAAAGACGGCACGCTCGCTGACGCCTGGGAACAGCCCGCTGAAGAAGGACTCGTCCGGAGGCGGCATGGCAACGTAGGTTCCGTGGTAGACGCCGTCGAGCGTCATCTCCGCATAGGCGCTCGGTTCGGCGAGGCACTTCGCTTCAGCCATCAATGCCCAGGAAAGACGAACCCGTTCATACGCGGGGTCACGGATGCAGTTCAACAGATTGACCTGCTTCGGGAAGCCCGATGCGGCGTCACCATCGAGCGCCACGCACAGATTAATTTTGCGATCCCAGCGGCTTGTATTGCCGCGGCGCTTGACTGACACCTTGTCGCCCTTCAGAGTCTGAAACGTCCCGTTGGCATCGTCGGGCTGTTTGTCCGCACGTTGACCCAGCGCTGTTTCGAAGAACGTGAGCGTCGCCGTGGGACCTCCTTTGACGACGGCAGGGTCATGATGGACGTCGTCTTTCCAAAGTGCATCGACATCGATACCCGTGATTTGAACTACGAGTATGGTGGGCCCATTGGCGCCGACTTCGTCGAACATCGTCGCGCGATTGGCCTGCGCCGTCTTCCATTCCGACACGACCTGGCCCGCTTGAGATGCCTGACCAGTGGCAGTTGTCAGCAGGAGCTTTCCATTGGCGCTCGAGCCGGGAAGGGCCAAGAGAGCCTGGTACGCCAGCTCGAAGGCATCTTTCCCTCGAAGATACGAGCTCCCCGCCCCCGCAGCTTGCTCCGCGATTTGCCGCGATTGCGATCCAGTCTTGAGGCCCAGAAGAAAGACGGATTGTACATCATCCCGAAGGTCTTTGGCTGTAGTGGCTTCGTTCGGCATAGGCTTCCCCCCTCAATCACGATCTCCGTGGAGTAACTTCTGGTGCAGCCGTGTCAGGGCCGGCGCGTCCGGGAAACCGTCGATTTGCCAGATACGGTCGAATACATCTTCGTCCCAGTGGTCGGGCGCGTCGTGTACACCTAGAGCGCTGGCGAACTGTGGAATAGTGCCGTGATGCCAGCAAATCACGATCCGCGCTTCTTTGTAGATTGGGCCATCCGCCAGAACTTTGGCCAACTGCTTGAACTCGGCATCCTCGAAGCGCGTGTCAATGGCGAGCCCGAGGCTTTGGCTGAGCGGCTTGAGCGTGAGTGCCGGTCGGTCACTCTCGCGACTGGCTTTCGTTGCGATAAGCTGGTTTGGGCGCCCAAAGTGATCGGGCAAAAAAACGGCGAGCGCAGCCGCTCTGATACGTCCTCTCAACGACAGATCCGCGCGATCGTTGTCGTCGGGTTTCTCCGCGTGACGTAACAACACTATTTGAGCCGACATGGCCCCCCCTTTCCTTTCCTAATCAGAGCACAGTTTATTCGCGGGCACAACTTGGCAGTTCCGGCCTGACACCGCATGAAGGGAAATCGTGCAGAAACGACGTGTTTGCGCAGCGCGCGGATAGCCCGCTTGCCGCCGAGAAGGCAATGCCGCCGGCCTTCACTTGACGAAAGTCGCGAATTTTGCGTTCCTGACCTGCACACAGGCTTGGAAGGGGGCAGCGAAATGTCACGACCCGGTATCGGCTCATGGAAACCAGTTTGCCGAAGCAAGGATGTGCAGTTCTCCTTCCTCGGTGCCGTGGCGATGGTTGGGGTTACGGCGTTGCTGCTTCTTGGGTGCAGCAGTCACAAGTCAGGCTCCGGCGGTGGCGGCACCGCTGGTGGCGGTTGGGGAGGCAGCGGCGCGGGTGGGCTCGGCGGCGTGGGGCAGGGTGGCGCTGGCGGTGGCGCCACGACTGCCAAGGGTGACGCCGCGGGTGGCAATTCGGGAGGTGGGTCGGGCGCCGGCGGCAGCGCCGGCACGGGTGGACTGGCCGCGGGAGGGAGCGCCGGCTTGGACGGTGGCTCCATTGACTTCAGCCAGCTGCACAGCTCTTGCAGTGACGACCAGTGCCCAAGCGGGCTCACAGCCGTGATCTACTACGGCTACGGGGGCCCGAGCGGCACCTTGCACTGCACGTGCGAGATTCGATGCAGCACGGATTCGGACTGTCCGTCGGCGTGGAGGTGCGTGAACTTCATGGACGGTCCGGGTTACGTCTGCGATTGAATGGCGGCGAGATCCGTGCCGGTGGCGCGGGTTAGGGTTGATGGGCATGAGCCTGTTCTTTGAACTATGCTCAACACGCTATGCTTGTCCAGAGGGGGAAAAGAAAGGCTGTCTCACTTGGCGCCCTTGTCGCGGCCGTAACGATCTTGAGTGGCTGCAACATCATCCAGCTTCAACGTGGTCGCGTACGCCGCCATCTTGCAGACGCCGGTTTGCAGGAAAAGCAGGTCCGCCTGGGCGACGACACGGTGTCGTACTGGGACGGTGGCGCGGGCGATCCGGTTGTCCTTCTTCATGGCATGGGCATGGCAGGGCTGTGGGTATGGAACGAGCAGGCACCTGCGCTCGTGCATTCGCACAGGGTGATCATTCCCGACCTGCTCTGGTTTGGCGGCTCCTCGTCCACTCGAAAGGATTATTCGCTCGCCCATCAAGCGACAGCGGTGCTGGCCTTGATGGCCCATCTCGGGCTTTCGCGGGTGGACCTGGTTGGCCTTTCCTACGGAGGGATCGTCGCTTACGGCGTGGCCGCCAGTGGCAGCACCCGGATTCGCTCCCTCGTCCTGGTCGACAGCCCCGGGCCAAGCTTTGGCAAGGGGGACTACGCCGAGCTGATAGCACGACTGGGAACGAGCGATCCTACGGAAGTCATCTTGCCGCAATCGCCTGAGGCGGTGCACCGCTTGATGGCGTTGGCCTACGAGCACCCTCCCTACATTCCGGACTTTGCGGCCCGACAGTTGATCGCCGAGGCTTACACGAAGAACCGGGATGAGCTGCATGCGCTGTTCTATGCCATGAGTGAAAGGATCGACGATCTCACGGCTGCGCCACCGCACATTGTGCAACCGCTGTGTATGATATGGGGGCGCGACGACCCGGTGTTTCCCTTGGCATTTACCGATCGCTTGCTTCAATTCACCGCAAGCCGAACTGCCCGATACATCGTCGAGGCTGCGCGCCACGCCCCCAATGTCGAGCATCCCAATCAATTCAACGAGGCATTGAATGCGTGTCTTTCATTTGCCGTTGAGCAACAAGTCAGTACGGCGGCAAGATAGGTGCCGACCCTCCGCAACACCACGGCGGGACCGCCCAAGGCAGGGACGGCGACCTGGACAGATCGTGGGGTAGAGGTATCGCGTCGACAAGCTCCTCGGCTCGCTATCGGGGCGTATCCTGCTCTCGACCGAACGGGCGACCCGTGACCGAACCACGCGGCTGGGACTGGCGGCCACGGTCACCAGGACGCTCGGTTCGTTGGCGAGTCCGTCCCTGAGTTGGATCGACAGGACTGGCGCGGCCCGAAAAGTGCGGCAGAAATACGCCTTGCCTTCCTCCCGCCTCTGGCACCTCCTTCACCGGCGCTCCACCATCGGCGCTATCCTCGTCGTCTTGTCGCTTGTGACGATATGGGTCGCTGCTCCCAGGTCATTCGATGACAACGACGTCGCAAAGAAATTGTCGCTCCCTTCCCAGCGTGATGCGCAGGTATCTGAGCTCGTGGTTGTCTCATCGCCAGTCGCTCCCAGCCCGCTGCCCGCGGCCGCGTACGACGCTAGCCATCTCGGCGACGTCGATGCGGCCAACGAAAGCACGGAGGCCGGTAGACCGGACGAGCCGCCTTCGATGGTGGGACCAGACATGGGGACTCCGCACGCTTCGACTCCCGAGAACGCGCCACCTCCCGCAAAACGAGCCGCTCGACCCGATTTGGCACGAGCGGCTCGACTAGACCCAGCGGCGCTTCGCCCACCTGGTGGCAACTCGCCCGGGCAACCTCACGCTCACCGGGCGGGACCACTTCTGCAGTCCGACTTCTGATGGCTCGTGTGCGTAAGGCGCGCGACAAGAGCGGCCTGACCGGCATCTCACTCTCCCTCGGCCGCCGCGTCCACCCCCTTACTGCGCCTGGAGGTAGCGGAACGTGACGACGTTCGAAGCGGGCGGAGTCCGCGAGGGACCTTTCAATCTCGGCTTTGCCACACGAGCAAAGCACCTACGAGCCAACGGCGCCGATGCATGGGATACGCCTGCAGGCACCGGTCTCGAGCCCACGAGAACGCGTTCCCCCAAGGTGGTCGGCAGGCTTCTTGCTTCGCCGGTTGCTATGATTCGCAAACTCGCTCATGGTGGCTACCGCCTCTACTCGCGCAAGAAGGACCCCAAGACTGGGAAGCGCAGGAATCTAGGCACCTTTTCGACCCGTGCTGCCGCGGAGAAGCACGAACGAGCCGTACAGTACTTCAAACACCACTAAAGCGTTACGAGGCGCGGGAGGAGAACACGAACATGAAACCGAAGAACACGATTTGCCTCTGGTTCGATAAAGATGCGCACGCGGCGGCACGCTTCTACGCCACTACATTTCCGGAAAGCAAAGTGACCGCTGTTCACAAGGCGCCGAGTGACTATCCGGGTGGCAAGGAAGGCGATGTACTAACAGTGGAATTCACCGTCCTTGGCATTCCCTGTCTCGGGCTCAACGGGGGCCCGGCGTTCAAGCACAGCGAAGCTTTCTCCTTCCAGATCGCGACGGACAGTCAGGAGGAGACGGATCGCTACTGGAAGGCGATCGTCAGCAATGGAGGCGCGGAAAGCGCGTGCGGTTGGTGCAAGGACCGTTGGGGCCTCTCCTGGCAGATCACCCCGCGCGTTCTAACCGATGCGCTTGCGGCTGGTGGCGGTGAGGCAAGGCGTGCCTTCGAGGCCATGATGCCGATGAAGAAGATCGACATTGCCGCCATCCAGGCGGCTCGGCGCGGCTAACGCGGCAGCACCAGGCTCAGACTGGTCCACCGGAAGTTACCCTCGTCTCCTCGCAGTTACGAAAAGAGGACGTCCGTAGCCCTGTCGCTCGGCCATCGTCCTTAACGGAATCTGGTCAGCCGCCAAGCTGCACGGCCTGGCGCAACCACGTGTCGACAGTGGCGGCTTCGACCAGAAAGTCGGCGACATCCGCGCGCGAGATGGCGCTTGGCACTTTCTGGAGGCGCGGGGTTTTCGTGGATTGTTTGCGAGCGGGGCCATTGGTCAAGCGGGTGGGACGGACGATGACCCAATCGAGGCCACTTTCCATGACCAGCTTCTCTTGGCGTTCATGGTCGAGGAAGGGTGCCTTCAGCAGAAATCCGATGACCAGCTTGTCGAGGAAGAAATTGGCAAGCTTGCGACTTTCGCCCACGCCCATGGCGCTCAAGACGACCAGGCGCTTGATGGCGTTGGCTTTCATGGCCGCGATGGCGCGGGCCGTGCCTTGGGAGAAGTAAGTCGGGTTGTCGCGGAAGCCCTTCAGGGTAGTCGACGAAGCGGTGATGATGACGGCTTCGTGCCCGGGCATGACCTTGGCAACGGATTCCTGGTTGTGGAAATCACCGCTGACCCGTACCAGGTCGGCGTGTTCCAGGACCAGCTTGTCGGGGTGGCGTGCAAACGCCGTGACTTTGTGCCCCCGATCCAGTGCCGTCTTGACCGCCAGGGCACCTGTACCTTGCGAAGCGCCGAGCACCAGGATCTTCATCGTCGTTCTCTCCTTCCGGCAGTGAGCAGCACGGAGTCTAGATTTGCCACCGGGTACGTGCCAGCGCATCCTCTTTCGCAAGTCTTCCTTCCCACGTGCACGCCACAAAATCCCAACGCCGCGGCGACCATGCAGTTTTCCTCCGCCGTCAACGCCGTTGCTAGGGAAAAGTGCGACACAAGGTGACAAACAGCACGCTTTCGGAGATAATGGCGTCGGTGTCATGGAGGACAATATGGCCAAGCTTTGCATCGTTGCGCTCGTGATCGCTTGTTGCGGATGTAGCTCGAACCGAGGCAAGACGAACCTGCTTCAAGACGGTAGCAACGCCGACGATGCGAAGGCGCCGGACACGCGCGCCTCTGCCGACCTTGCCCCCGACGTCGCAACGGACGTCGGCCCGGCGCCCACACCGGATACTGCACCACCCATCACCACTGCGCCGCCTGCTTGGGAGCGTCCTGCTGATTGCGGCGGCATCGGCGATACGTGTCCCAATGGGATCTTCGACTGTTCGTCGAATTCAATGTGCCAACTCGAAGGCTACGTCTGCGTTCCGCTCGCACCCAAGACTAGCGATCCTCGCCCGTATTGCATGGCCTATGCTTGCATGAGCTTCGAGGAGGCCTCGTGCTTCTGTACTGGAGCGGCGGCCAAGCAGTACCCGAACTGCGCGGACGGGCCGGGAGCCGTGGTGGGCCTCTGCGCCGCGACCGGCGCATCCTGTGCGAGCAAGTCATGCTGCGATGGACTAACGTGCATGTCGGGCACGGCGATTTGTCAGCGCCCGTGCAGTACCAACACGGATTGTCCTTCGGGATGCTGTTTCGACGAAGACAACACCGGCCAGGCGGTCTGCGCGAACACCTCTCTTTGCACTTCGTCTTGCGGAAAGGTGGGCGCGAGCTGCACCAGTTCCGCGGAATGCTGCACCGATCTCTGTAATAGCGGCACGACGGTTTCCGACTGGGTGGGATGCCGGCGGCCATGCACCACGAACAACGACTGCTCCACCGGCTGTTGCGAGATGTACTCCAGCGGCACTAGCGGCTTCTGCGCCGACGCGCGTTGGTGTGGTTGTGGCACGACCGGCACCGCTTGCGGATCCACGTCACCGCCCTGTTGCAGCGACCAGGCGTGCTCGCAACTCGGGAGCGATACCAGTTTTGTGTGTCACCCCCAATGCAAGTCCGACGCGGACTGTGCCGTCGGAACCTGCAGCGCCAACTTCGCCGGCAAAGACTACGGCATCTGCTATCAGTAACATTCTGGTCGGCGACATCCAAACCCGAACCCAAGAGAACTACGACAGCATCGTTCTCAGGGTGAGGAGATGAGCTTGCCGTTGCCGCTCCAGTTCCTGGCAGCGTGGCTTGCACGCTTGACGCGGTTCTGCGAACCTGAGCGTCTGATGATGGCCCCGTGTCCCGAAAGGCAGTGCGGACGGTGATGGGCTACACCGCTGTTCCGTAGCAAGAGTCGCCGTAGGTGGCTAACCGCGAACGGCGCGGGGCCAAGCGGTTGGAATTGTCCTGGGTCACCACGGAACAACGGGGATGGAGAGACTCGCCGTTTCCAGCAGGTAAACAATTGCGTGCCACAATGTTCACAATTGGGTGAACAGTTTCGCACTACGCGAGCGTGTCGACGAGGCTCTGCTACAGTCTTGCGAAATAGCTAACCACAGACTAGGAGTCATCATGATAAGCACATGGGTACTTGCCGCTTTGCTAGCTGAAGGCGCAGAAGGACAGACCAATCGAGAAGGAGAGAGCGTTCGGATCGTGGTGCCGGTGCCTAACGCCACCATGACGTGCACGAAGGAGGGCGACCACCTCGTTTGCGTGCTTCCACTTCACAACGAGGTTGCGGACGATCCTCAGGTTTCCGCGAGTCCCGCACCCAAAGCACAGCCATACAAGCGCAGCCCTCCAACGCCGGCACTTCCAGACCCTCAGATCCTGAAACAGCTCAAGGTGGCCGAGGGGAACATCGAGTTGGCCAAGTCGCTGCTACCCAGAGCAACGACACCAGAGGCGGCGGTGTTTGCAGAGCAGCTACTCTACTGGGCTAAAGAACAATACAGATGGACCGAAGCTCTCTTGCATACGGACCAGGAAGACTTACACCGCGCCCCTGATCCATTCGAGAGGCAAAGTCACGAGAGTAATACCCAGTCCATGTGACAGTTTCGAACACAGGCGTTGCCCAGGGGACTTGCGGGATTTGCGGTTAGCGATATACGCCGTGGCTTGTTCGAGCGCCAAAGGGCAAGAATCGAGCAGCTTCGTCAACGGCTCACGCCATTCGCCCGAATGCTAGGGAAGAACGGCTGTCTGCAAACCCTCTAGAGATGGCTTCACGGCGGCGATGGTACCGTCGCTGTTGAAGGTCATCCTGTCGATGCAGCTTTCGCGGTGGGTCCCGTCGCCACCAGGGATCTTGAAGCGGTGATAGACCAGGTAGTACTCATCGCGGCTGGGAATGGCGAGGACCGTACCGCCCCCTGGGCCCAGAATGCCGAGCGTAGTGTCCTGCTGAAGGATCACGCCAAGGCGGGTGAATGGACCGAGAGGAGACTGAGCTCGCGCGTAGGCCATCTGGTAGTTGGCGTTGAGCGTGTCGCCCTCGGACCATGCGAGGTAGTAGGTACCGTTCCGCTTGAACATCGCGCTACCTTCTAGCGTGCCGCTGGCGCCAGTCGGCGAAATGTTCGTCGGCGTACCCGAGAACGAGATCATGTCGGCGTTCAGTTTCACCACGCGCAGGCCGCCCGAGCCGCTGCCGAAATACAAGTACGGGGTGCCGTCGTCATCGACGAACGCGTAGGGGTCGATGGACTGAGGTCCGTACTGGCGTGTGGTGGCGAGGGGCTTGCCGAGAGCATCCTTGAAGGGCCCCTTCGGTGACGAGCCGGTGGCCACGCCGAGCTGGCTGTCCGCCGAAAAGTAGAAATAGTAGGTGCCAGCCACGCGCGCGATGCTGGGAGCCCAGGCATGGCCGGTTGCCCAAGTCAGATCCTTGGGCAGGTCGAGGATGACGCCCAGGCTGGTCCAGGCGATGAGGTTGGTCGAGGAGAACACGCTGAACGAGGTCGATGCCCAGCTCGCGAATCCATCGGTGGTTGGATAGATGTAGAAGGTATCGTCGAACAGCACCACGTTGGGATCGGCGTTGTACCCGGAAAGCGCCGGATTGTGCGTGCCTGGCATATTCGCCGCGTCGACGAACCGGCCGTCGGCCGCACCATCCGTGTCGCGATTCGCGTCGACGGCATGGTTGGCCTCGATCGCTGCGTCCTTCCCTGGCGAGCTCGTGCTCCCACCGGTTCCACCGGAGGAGCTCACCACACCGCCGGTCGCATTGCCCGCAGTGCCCGCCGCGCCACCCGTAGCACTCCCAGAGAGCCCGCCACTGGCGCCGCCCCCAGAACCGCCGGCCACGCCACCTCTTGCGCTGCCGGCCGCGCCGCCAGTCGTACCACCCGAGCCGATGCCGATGCTTCCGCCTGTTGCTCGGCCAGCGGCGCCGCCAGCGTTTCCGCCTGTCGCGCTGGGGCCGCCCGTCGTACCGCCACGGGCGGTTCCACCTGTCGACGCGCCGCTCGCGCTGGTGCCACCTGTCGCACTACTGGTCGCGCCTCCCGCACCGCCCGTGGCACCACCGACACCTCCGCCGCTCTTGCCCGCGCTCCCTGCATCTGTGGGCCCCGTCGAGCAACCCAGAACCAACGCTATGAGCGCCCAGGAAAATGGGAAAACGATTTGTTGCTTGCGATGAGACGATTTCACGGCGTGGCCTCTTCCTAGGATGCAGCCTTCGCCGAACACGAAATCAGAGGCTTCGCGTGGCTATCTGGTGCGTTGACCCGGTCCGCGGTGAGGTTCATGGCGCTTGGGAGCTCCTATCGTCGACAACCTACCACCTACGCGGTGGCATGGGCTGGACAAATGGCTCGTCCAAAACCGGCTGTGGATCCTGGCCCGTGCGACAGATCAGCCTCGAGCCGGACATGGGCGAGTCCGGGACGGCTCGATGCCAAGCCGGATGATGGCCCGACGAATGACAGCCGCGCTTCGGATGGGGTAGACTGATGCTCTATGAGTGGCCACATCTCCTTCGCGTCCCATGCCTCGCCGAACCAACACGAAACACGCGCGTGCGCGGTTGCCCGAGTTTTCTTGCCCGGCACCGTCTTTGCGCTGCTCGCTCTGTCCGGCCCCGGACTCGTTGCCTGTGCAAAGGCCGAGGTCGGCAAGGTGGGAGGCGCCAATGGCGGTGCGACGGGCGGAGCCGCCGTACAAGGCACGTTGGGCACAGGCGGCGCCATCCAACTCACCATCGACCCGACCCAGGTGGTTACAGCGTCGAACATGGACGCCGAGGTCACGAGCCAGGTGGTGGGCTGCGACGGCGGCGACGGCTGCGTCTGCCCGACGTTGAACGTCGCCGTCGTGGGAACCCGAGGTGAGTGGGGTGATGCAAGTGACACGGCCTTTCAGGATTGGCTCAACTCGAGCAGTGCTGGAACCGCGAAGGTCGACGACTACCCGGCCAAGCCAACGTTCACGGCGGACTTTCTGGCCGGGTACAACCTCATCATTCTCGCAGGCCTTGGAGACAACTCCAACAACGGGCCCTGGTGGACATTCAGCGCCTCGGAAGTAGCAGCCTTTCAGGATTGGACCGAGAATAAGGGTGGCGGCGTCATCTCGTTGAGTGGCTATTCAAACGATAACAACGAGATCAGCGCCAAAAATGCCCTCCTGGCGTTCTCTGGGATTTCCTACCATCAGGAATGCATTTCGCCGCCATGTGCGATCGTGGACGCAAGCAACAACAGGATGTGTTACCAGTGTGGCAATCCGTATCAGATTACCCAATGGAACCGAAGCGATCCCGTGATTGCGAACCTAAGCCTCGGCGTCACCATGATAGGAATTGATGGGGGGCGTCCCCTGACTGCGCCTGCGGATGCTCACATCGCGGCCACGACGACGAACGCCTCGAGCGTCAGCAATTGGCTGGTGGGAAAGATTACTGGAAATGGGCGGGTTCTCGTGTATGCCGACGAATGGATTACCTACACGGACCAATGGAATGGCCAGGACATACAGTATTCGAATAACCCTTCCTGCAACGGCTTCTTGCCGCAGGAGCTGTACCAGACCGCCCAATTCTGGTACAATATGATCCATTGGGCACAGCCGGCCGCTACCTGCTTCACGATAGTGGACACCACGACGCCCATCACGATCTGGTAGGTGACGAAGTTCTGAATTTCCATCAAGGCACAGGACAGGAGGGTTGTGACGCATTCTCCTGGAGCCGCATCGTGGCAATGTTCGGCCTGTCTAGGAATGCGTCTTGTCTTCTCGGCCGAGGAAGGCTTCAAGGCGAAACACACGTACCTGGTTCGCGTCGTTCAGGGCGTGGGCGCGAACGAAAAGATCCTAGCCGAGGGCGACTTCCTGCTCGAGCAATTTCAGCGTCGAAGGCCGTGTGCAAGCTCCAAGCGCCACGCTGGCCTTCGGAGGCACCGCCTTCCATGAGCCCTGAAAGTCCTACGAGGCGTGCTCGCCGCAGAACAGAACTCCTGGGGACAGTACTTTGGCTCCCCTCCAGAATCTCGGTAGCCGTTCGACCGACCTAACCTTTGAAAGCAGGAAACGGCGGAAGGTCCCGTGGGCATGGGCCTGCAGTTCATCCAAATGTCCGCGAGCAACAAAGTTGCAGTAAAGGCGTTCTGCGTCGATCAGGAGACTGCGGCGTACCAGGCGTTGTGCGCCGTCCTCAATCTGGACGCTTGAACCCAGAGGGCCCACCGTAGCCAAAGTGGCCAGCCGAAGACGACGCGCAAGCCAGAGCCGATGTCCACGTTCAACAGGCCGCCTTCACTCCCTTCACCGCGTCGAAAGGGGGGTCGCTCGGACGATGGGGAGATCCGATGTGCCGCTGCCTAACGATAGAAACAGGCAGAGCGGTCCGGTTTCCGTCACGAGGTCCGACTGCACGATGTACCGCCCATCCTGACGGAAACCTGCAGCAGGTACCACTGCGTGGCTACATCAGTCCCCACAACCCGGCGTGTCTCTCTCCGCCTACAAGAGCGATACGGACGTTGTCCTTGTTGCCGTCAATACGAGCTCGTCGACGCAGTCGATCACCGTCTCGATCAACGGCTCGACGATCTCTTCCTACGACAAGTTCACCACATCGAGTAGCAAGAATCTGGCTAGCGACGGTAAGGTCACCGCTTCGAACGGTTCGGTGACGCTGTCCTTGGACGGGTCGAGTGTCACCACCTTGCACGGTTCGGGCACCATGAACGGCGCTGGTGGTTCCGCAGGCACCGGTGGCTCCCTCGGTAGCGGCGGTTCGGCCGGCAGCGGTGGTTCCACTGGCGTTGCTTCTTCCGACGCCGGTATCGGCAAGGATAGCGGTCCCGACGTTCGAAGAGATAGCGCAGGTGACCTGATGATTCCGGGGGGGACCGGCGGCGTGTTGACAACGGGCGGGAGCTCAGGCGGTGGGGGAGCATCGGAAACTGGCGGCAGCTCGGGGAGCGGTGGCTCCAGCACCACCGGCAGTGGTAGTGTATTAGGTTCTGGCGGCAGCGTGGGAAGCGGTGGGCGCTCTGGCAAGGGCGGCAGTGGCGGTGACGGCGCGGGTGGGACGTTTGGCGGTGGTGCCGGCGCACACGGTGGAAGCTCCGGTAGCGGCGGTTCCTCGTCAGCAGCAGATGGTACCTCTGCCAATGGGTGCGGCTGCTTCGTTGGCGGCCACGCTGCGCGGTCGGTATTCCCGATGGTGGTATCGTTTCTAGCCGTGCTCGGGCTCGTCTTCCGTCGCCAGCGACGAGCACGCCGCCAATAGCGAACCGGCGGTCTCGGCTGGCAGGAATACCGCGTCCGCATGTGTTATGGCTCTCCCAGCCGCCGTAGACGTTTGTCGGCTCTATCGAAGGTAAGGGTTCGCACCTTGGCTTCCGATTTCAAATTGGAAGATACCTGGGAGTTCCCGTACGAATTCGGCGCGGAGGATGGGGTCGATTTGCATGTGTTCCAGAAGCGCGCCATCGAGCCCATGATGAAGGGGATCTACGACTGTTCCGTGACGGGCTTGCTTTTCACGGTGAGAAAGGTTTTCGGCGCTTTGTTCCGCATCGACGCTAGCTTGAACAATTTCCCCATTCCAGGCTGCCGGGAAAAGACCCTTCGGGAGCGTTTACGGGAAAGTGATCTCGAGAAAGACACGCCGGAACGCGCGATGGACATCTCCACGCAAGACAGCATGAGGGTTGATTTCGTGTGGATAGGCGCTTTACTTCCTCGAACCTCCGATGGCCGATCCAGCCACGAGCGCCCTGTCGCCGTTGCTCGGAGCACGATCGCCCACCTCCACGAACGGCCGCTCTTCCGTGGCCACCGTCTTCGTGCTCGAAAGTCCGAGCCCCTGGTGCACGATTCCACCTTGCGAGGCTGGCCAAGGACGCTGTGCCCAATTTCTTGCCTCTTCCCGCCGATGGAAAGCCAGCCCTGCAGCGACCTCGATATCAACATCAGCACGCCGCCGTGCCTGCTAGGCGGCAAGCGTCCGGCCAGTGCGGGATGCCGATTCTCCAGCCACTGCCAAAGAGACAATGCTCCCATCATGCCGGGCCGGTATGACACGGTTTCTGTTTGCTGGCGAACCAGTCAGTCTCCGGCGCGCCCCGGCCACTTGCGGCGGTCCCTCAACCGCCGTGACGTTGCCAGAAATCGGCGAGGGAAACGATGGGGTAGCGCTCGGCAAGGACAAGCAGATCTCTGTCGCCTGTGACCAGGTAGTCGGCCTTTGCGGCAAGCAGAGTGCCGAGTACCGGCACATCCTTCACGTCCCGAGGGAGCTTCTTGCCCGGGGTCAGTGGCTCGACCAGTTCTGCCTCCAGGGCCAGGATGTCTATCAGGTCGGAAAAGTCGACAGGCTGCCAATTCAGCCGATGGTTGAGACGCGGGAGCACTCGCGAAAGCTCGTCGAGAATATAGTGCGACAGGACCACCTCAATGGCCCCTTGCCGCCACGCCCCGACAATCCGACCAGGAATGCTGCCAGGGTACGCCAGACCTGACACCAAAACATTAGTGTCCAAAACGATGCGCAGGCTTGGCAGGGGTCAGCCTTTCCTCGAGCGGGCAGCCTTGGAAGGCGGCTTGCCTCGGACTTTGGCGGTTATGCGATCGATCTCCGCCAATCCGTCCTGTTCGGGCACATTCGCGTAGGCATGGGCCAACCGCCCGGCCAGGGTATCAAAGCGCTCTCGCATCTGGCGGATACGTTCGAACAGTCGGGCATCGACAAGCGCGGCCACCGTTTTGCCGTCCTTCTTGATGACGATGGCGTCCCGGCGGAATTGCACCTGATTGATCATCTCGCCAAGGTTTTGGCGAAAGGCTACGGCGTTGGTTTCGGTGATCATGGGCTCCTCAACGGTGATCGTTATGATCATTATGACCATGTATATCAGGCGGTCAACTGGAAGGTGTGGTGTCCGAAGACTCGTCGTCCAGCTGTGTGCGCGCACCTTCCGTAGAAAAACGCACGCAACAGCGACAGTGCTGGAATCATGGCGGAATTGGCGGTGCGGGAGGGGTCTAAGCGCCATCTTCCCTTTACCGAATAATATTATGCACCTCCACGGATTCGGAACGGATTCGGACGGGAAATGCCCGCCGGCAAACACGGGCGCCTACTCGACCCGCGGTTACCGGCAATCGTCTTGACGACGCCAGACCCTTGCTCTAGCCTCGCCACGATGAGTTCTCGGCAGGCCGCGTAATCGCGGCCGAGGGGCCGTGAGACGCTAGGAGCGTGTTGCACATTGGCCGGGCGGAGCCTCCACGCCGGTCCTCGGCGGAGTTGGCTCGGGTCGGGAGGTCGTCGGCAAGGTCGCAGATCGGACTCGGCGCGCCGCCTGCGGGCCGGCATGGAGGTTCCCGGATCAGGCCGCGCGTAGCTCTGCTCGGTAGATCTTGAGCAAGTTGTGGGTCAGCGTGATGAGTGCCCACTCGCCGCGCGCCTTCGCAAGCCCACGCAGAAGAAATCGTCGCAGGCCCCGCGCCTCTTTGATCTGGCCGAAGACAGGTTCGACGATCTTCTTCCGCAAAGCATAGACGCTTCGGCCGGTCTTGGTCGCCAGCTTGCGCACCATAGTGTCCTTGATCCCGAGGTCATCTGGCGGACGCCCCAGCACCGGCTTCGGCTCCTCGGCGTGTTTCTGTCGGCGAGGCGGGATGAAGGGGGCAATCCCGTACTTCATCACTTCGCACACGTTGGCCTCGGAGAAGTAGCCTGCGTCCGCCAAGAAGTTGTCTGGTTTCGCACCGCAATTGGCGACGGTCTGCGCGAGCATCGGCATCAGGTGCTCCACGTCTGGTGCCTGGTTGGTCACTGCCTGCGCCACGATGATCTGGTGTTCCTCGTCGACCACGGCCTGGCAGTTGGAAGCTTGCACATAGCCTTCCGATGACTTCATGATCCGGCTTTCCGGGTCCGTGAAATTCCGCTGCGCCTTCGGGTCGATGTCCCCGGCCTTCGTCCTCGGAATCTTGTGGCTCGGCAGCGGTGTCTCCGCCGGTGGCGGCGGCAGATCGTCGTCGTGCTTCGCCCGTTCCTCGTCCTGCTGCCGAGCCTCGGCTTCGAGTTCGGCCTTGAGCTGCTTGATACGAGCCAGACGACTCTCGGCGCGACGAAGATCCTCGGGCAACTCGTCGCCGCTGCGACCCTTGCCATACTTCGCGTCTTCTTGCACGTCGGCCGCCTCGGCAGCAGCCAGCAATTCTCGCACCTTCTGTCGCAACCGCGCAGTATCCTTCTCCATGCGGTCGTAGCTCATCGCCTTGTGCTTCGACGCATTTGCCTTCACCTTCGTCCCGTCCAGCGCCACGTTCCCCAGCTTGACCATGCGGGCCTTCTTTGCCAGCGCCAGCACCTGGAAGAACAGGCCGGCCAGGGCATCTAGATGGACTCGCCGAAATTCGCTGATGCGCGTGTGGTCCGGGTGTTCACCTCCGGCGATGACCCGAAACGCCACGCTTTCGTGCGTGCTCTTCTCGATCTTCCGCGACGACGCCACGCCAACACAGTACCCGTACACCAGCAAGCTGGTCATCATCAGCGGATGATATGGCTGCGTGCCTCGCGGGTCTGTCTTCTGGCACCGGCGGTGAATAGCTGACAGGTCCAGTTGCCCAATTACATCCATTACGAAATGCGCCAAATGGTCATCTGGCAGCCATTCCGTTGGCGATGGCGGCAGTAGGAACGCTTGCCTCGGACTGTACGGCCGGTACGACTTCGTCACGCCCTCAAAAGATCACAAACCGCCGCCGATGTCGATCTTCTTCGTGCGTCTGGCGTCCCGAGCGAAGCGAGGTGCGCCAGACGCCCTATGCGCAACACGCTCCTAGCGCACCCTGCAACACTTCCGTCTCGGCGAGCCGCTCTCGATCTTTGCGTACGAACTTCGGGCGGCGCGTGCGCACGACGACCAGCGAGGCGGGGCGTCGCTCGACGGTCTCGGCCACGTCCTCGCCGATCTTCTCAAAAGCGGCGAGCCCCTCCTGCTGCACCTCGGGTGGCAAGACCTCGATCCAAGGAGGCACTTACCCGCGGGTTACATTTCCTCTCACATTCCTCGCCTGCCCCGTTGGCAAACAAGCGCTCAATCGAACGGTGTCAGGACCTCGACCAAGATACGTGGTTGCGAACACATAGCAGAACCAATGCAAGTAGGTCGGCATCCAACCAAATACTCGGAAGCGGCTCCGCCGCTCATTTCGGTCCGACCACAGCGCCGGCACTTCTGCAATCCGCCAACCGAGACGATGGGCCTTCACGAGGAGTTCGACGCTGTAGGCATGCCCGTGCCTCGACTGGACGGGGATCCGCTTGACAACGCGACGGGTGAAGAGTCTTAAGCCATTCGTGGCGTCGCGGGTCGGTAGGCGTCCGAAATGATGAAGTAGAAACGAAGAGGAGCGAACGAGGACCGCCTTCAACCAGGGGAACCCGGACACGTGGCCGCCCTGCATGAACCGGCTTGCACAGACAACATCGCAGCCCTCACGGAGCCTGTCCACCATCCCGTCGATTCGCCCGGCATTGTAGTCGTCATCCGCAGGAAGAATCAGAACCGCAGGAGCCGTGGTTGCCTCCAGGCCAGCTTTCACGGCCTCGAGAACGCCCCTCCCCTGATTCTTGATGAGCGAGATGCGAGATGCCGAAGGTCGACGGCTTGCGACAGCACGAATCGTGTCGTCATCGTCATCGTCGTAGCAAATCAAGACCCGGAAGGACGATTGTACCGAGCGCTCCAGGCTGTCCAATACCCTGACGATATTTACGCCTTCGTTGAATACCGGGATCACGATGTCGAGCTCCGGCGAGCCCGACCTGACCGGGTCATGGCCCGAGCCCATAGTCTTACAAGAAGTCGAGCTCACCATGGGCGAGAGCATCCTCCATCATCTCGGCGTATTTGATGAAGCGACAGTCATACTTCTCGCATTCTTCCTTTCTAATAGTATTAATTGTTTTCAGATGCTCGGCCGAATACCACAGGTCACGTAGAGGTCGCTCGAACACGTTGCCATACCGGTGATGCTCCGACCGGTGTCGATAGTAGCAGCATGCAAATGCGTCGCCCGCGGCGTCGATCATGACGTGCAGGGGCGACAA
>Ga0265342_10001647_pt1 | contig 20566 bp, 22 predicted proteins | sample 4CB327metaG_FD_203125 | JGI IMG/M metagenome (GOLD analysis project Ga0265342, IMG submission 203125) | Rhizosphere microbial communities from Carex aquatilis grown in University of Washington, Seatle, WA, United States - 4-CB3-27 metaG | ecosystem: Host-associated > Plants > Roots >... | reverse complement strand
CGATCGCGTCTATGGCCCCTTTCGGGGGACCCAGACTGTCGGGCTTAGTAACATGCCGGCTCGGTTCCGCATCGCAACGAATTGTCAGATTGTTTCTTACGTGACGTAGAGTTTAGGCTCTCGTCAGCCCCGATAGCTTAAAAACTATCGGGGCACTTTTTTATCTTTTGAAAAAACTCAGGGAAACAAAAAAGGCCCCAACGGGGTCTTTTTTGAGATCTGAAAGATCTTACTAGCAAGAACTGACGTTGCTTGCTCCAAGGAAGCTTCCGACAACGAGCGGAACAGCACGAGCCAAAAGCGCAACGCCGATGGCAACTGCCGCATAGAGCAAAGTCGCTCCAGCGCTCTTTACCTTCTCCGGATCGCCGGCTGCGGTGAGATACTTGAATGCCGCAACAATGACGAAGATGACCGCTACCACAATGAGGAAGTAGAACGCCCAGGAGAAAACCGTACACATGAGCTGAAGTACCCCCTGCAAGCTGGTGAGCTGTCCCTGAGGAACTGACGATTGCGACGGCGCTGTCGGGTCTGGAATCGACTGCGCGAACGTAAGCGCCGGCAACACCAATGCGATTATCGAAGGGCTGAATTCCTTTGCAAAACTGACTATTTTCTTCATAGTGAATGAATTTTTAGAGGATGTTTCGACCTTTCGTATGTACTTAAAAATACTATCATACTGCTCTTTTGTCCGCAAACAACTCTGTGGGTTATATAACCCTTACGACCCCACCAGGCAGGAAACGCTAAAGCCGAGGCTGGAACCAAAGAGGGACTCGACGATCGCCGGAATGCCGGCGGCCATCAAAGCGACTGCGATTCCGACCGCCGCGTAGGTTATGGTCTTCCGTCCCGTAGCGACCTTCTCGGTATCATCCCCGGCGGTAGCATACGTGTATGCCGCATATACCACCATGATGACCGAAACGATGATAACGATCCAGATGAACCAGGCAATGATGGCACAGAGGAGGTTCTGGATATCTGACACGCTCGTTACCGGAGAACTGATGGTGGTTGATGGCACCGCAGCCAAAGCAACTGAAATAGGAAATCCTACGGCTGGCACCAACAAAAATGCCGGCACAGTGACAAGAAACTTCTTAATTGCGTTCATGATTGATTTTTGCATTTAGTTCGACCATTTATTCATTCCAGTATCGCATATCAGATTGCAAAATACCATGTGTTAGCTGGCCCCAAGAAGGCTTTTTATGATGGAAGTGACTCCCGTGGCAATGATAGCAATTACAAACCCGATAGCCGCATAGAGGATGGTTTTTCTGCCCGTAGAGAACTTTTCCGGGTCGCCCGCGGACGTCGTTATCTGAAAAGCTCCGACGAGCACCATGATTGCAGTAAGCGGCAGCGCGATCGTCGTTGATATGAAAAAGACGACGTTATTTGCCACCGTAGTAAAACTTTCACCGCCAAGCGGATCATTTAACGCAATCGTTGAGTTGCTCAACGCAAATGCCGATGCCGCGCCCGTGGCGAAGATCACAACGCTCGCCCACCCCGCATTCAACCGCTTTGCGATCTTCATCATTGTCTTCATTATAACAGGTTACTGTGAATTGATAACGCCGGGCGTCGCGCAAAAATCCAAGGGGCTTTCCAAGCTGTCCATGCCCTGATCTATCATATAAGTCAGGCTCACCGGCAGGGAGCATAATTCCTGTTGATTGACACCGAGGCGGGCCGCAAGCATCGAGGCAGCCGCATCGGCATCGTCGGATGTCGCCCCCAACGCAAGGACGATGCTAAAATCGCTTGAATCACGATAATACCAAATAGTGTAAGACGTGTTCGCGGCAATCACTAACGCGTCGAGCGACGGCAAATATCCCTGGGCCGTCATGTAGAAATTATTGAGTATCACTGACCCGGTCGCCACCTGAAATTGGATGGTGCTTCCTTGTGGCGCATCGGCAGGCATTGTGGCAGTGATCTCTCCTGCAGGAACCGTGGCGTCGCCCAACATGAATTCCGGAGCAGCGGCATTTCCGCCGTTCGCAGATTCCGTCGAAGAAACCGCTGAGCCGGATACCGGCAACGATCCGCCCGGCGTCCCTTCCGTTCCGGTCACGACACTGCCGCTCCCCTGACTATTATGTATCCAAAGCATAACCCCGATCGCGGCTGCTGCCACTATCACAATAATGATCACAATGATGACTGTTTTCTTCATAGCTCGTTTTAGTTTGGACAGGTTCCGGCCGGAGGATTTTGGAGATTGAAGTGTACCGGGTCACCACTAAGCGCTTGCCATTTTAGAGGGATGCCCTTCTGTGCAAGCAATGCATTAATTCCACTGAGTGCGACGGGGCCGCTCACCGTGATGTCAATGCCGATACCAGCCGTATGCGGAGCGCCACAGGTGCCCGGCGTTCCAACAAGGCACGGCGATGTCGTATTACAAACTCCATGCTGTTTTTCTTGAGCTTGTATGGCAGAAATCACTGATGTACATGATGCGTTGTTGGCATAAGTATTGATCGGCGACGGACAGCTATTAGTCCCGGTTTGACCGCTAGTCTGACATCCATAGACTCCATACTTATTGGCATCTTGATAGAGGGCGTAGAGGTATTGCTGATATTGAAGCGGGCGATAGACGGAGCCTAATGAGTAGGTGTCGCCTGCGCTCTTAAGCGCACTTTGAAACTGCGTATACGCGGCGTTCAATGCGGTCAGATTCTGCTGAACCGCAGGATCCGAAGATGTCCACTGTAACGTCTGTCCACTTTGCATTGATATCGACTGGGGGTCAGTGAGCGTCGGCAACGCAGGAATAGGACAGGTACTTGTGGGCGCCGCAGTGCCACATTGCGAGACGGGAACCTGCGTGCAGGTTTTTCCGCTACACGCTCCGTTTGGAACATCGGAACAGTCGGATAGGTTTCCCGGGCTGCACGCGGTTATGCCATTGCTTGCGACGCAGCCATATTCTGTCGGCGGCGGCGCGGGCGCCACATAGTTCGCCACCGCCGATATCTGATTCAACGGAGGCAGATTGAGGTTGGCCAGCTGAGGATTCACGACATTCAATATCAGATAGACTCCGGCAAGAAGCAAAAGGCCTATGAGGGCTCCCATAATCCATTCCTTTCCATCGCTTTGTGCGGAAGGATTGCCGGCAGACGCTACATATCTGACTCCTCCATACACAATAGCGCCAAAAGCAAGAATACCCCCTATCATCAACGCAAATTGATAGAAATTAGCGATGAATGCTCCTGGGGCAGAACTTGTGCTGTTCGCGTTGGTGCCGGGGATGGCGGTGCTGATCTTCACCTGAGCAAACGCAAGTACTGGAAGTACCAGTATGGCAAGGAGGCCGAGGACAGCGAAGAATTTTACGAGGTTGTTGTGCATGCGTTATTTCCAAAACCACCGACACCGCTGATATTCAAAACGGTGATGGTGGTGTTTACGATGAGGTACGCGCACAGAACGATAAAGAGCCCGATGACGGTGGCGGTAAGCGTCTTTTTCCCGGATTCAAGCATCCCTGGATTCGCGCCGGAGAGCATGATCATTATTCCCCCTATCACTATCATTACGGGCGCAATGATAAATATGGCAAGGGTCATTCCGAAATAAATGATGTTGATGGCGGTGTCGATGAGGTCGCATAGGCTTGTACAAGGATTCGGAGTGCTGCCGTCAGAATTCGTCGGAAGATAATTGCCTGTACACGACACGAGCGGCCCCCAAAAGCCGGGCGGTGTCCCCCATAGATTGGGCGTAGACCACCCCGACGCGGCCGACGCCACAAGCGGAAGCGCTATCGACGACCCGAGTATTGCGATCAACAGTATCTTTGCGCCGAGGTTTTTTGAGAACATGATAATGATTGGATTATGCCCGCCTAGTTTCCCGCCCCGTTCATTGCACTCTGCGCTTGGTTCAGTGCGGTGGAGGGATCCGCCGCGCCGCTCAGAACGTTTTGAATCGCGGTATTCATAATGCCGTCGAATGTCTCGCTCTGTGCCTCATGCCACGATTTCGCGGTGAGCGCCTGGGATGCGAAGATCGACATTGTGGGAATAGTGAAATCCGACGATATCACCGACCGAAGCGCGGGTGGCGTACCCGCATCCTTCAGATATATGTTCTCATCCGCGGCCGACGTCGTCAAACTGATAATGAAATTCCAAGCGCTCGCGATATTCGCGCTGCTCCGGGAAACCGCCAGGCCATTATATTTTGCGTAGTTCACCGCCACCGTTGCGTTTGCCGGCTGGGGCATCGGCGCAACGCCGTAGTTAAGAAACGGGGACGTTGCTTTTATCTGCGCAAGCGCCGAAGAATAATCAAAGATGACCGCGGTTTTCCCCTGCATAAAACTACTAAGCGCCGTTCCCATACCGTCATTCCATGTGTAGTCGGAGCCCGCCGCATTCCCAAATTGCAGGTAATAATTGAACGCATTGAGGCCCGAGGTGTCGTTGCCATTCGCGCCTGACGCAAACTTGACGGTGGATCCACCGACGGACGTCATCTGTGTGCCGTTTTGCATCATCAAAAGGAAAATGATGTCCGGCGCGTTTGGGATACTTGTTTCGGAACCGCCGAGTGCGAGCGCGGCCTGGGTGATTTGGCCCTGTGGAGTCTCCACGCGCAACTGGGGAAGATTGGCTTGGAGTCCTTCCCACGTTGTGGGTACCGCCGCGATGCCGGCCGTATTGAACATATCCTTGTTATAGATCATCGCGAGCGTGTCGATGGAAAGCGGCAGAGCATAAATATTCCCGCCGGAAACAAAATCCTGCGTCACGACGTCTGGAAAGTCGCTCTGAAGGGTAACCTGATTGAAGGTGGTCGCGAGCGTGGCAGGAACCGGCGTGGTGAGGTTTTGCCACTGTGCAAGATCGCGATTGCTTATCTCAAAAATATCCGGGCCCGTACCAGCGGCGAGTGCCGAAAGCACCCTGGTCCGGTACTGAGCCGCGGGAATCTGTACATATTTAATTTGCGCGGAGGTTCCCGAACCGGGACCGGAATAGCTCTGGATCAGATCATTGAATGCTTTGGAGTCGTCGGTTCCCCAAACAGTGAGGGAGACCCCCGCACCAGCGCCACCGCCGCCACTACGGATGCTCAAAAAGAACACCACGCCGAGAACGATCACCGCAAGAACGGCGCCCCCGATGATCACGATCTGCTTTTGAGTAAAATTCTTTGGCATTAAATAACTACTGTTCCCGCAACCCTGTCGCCACTCTTAAGATTCATGATATGTACTCCTTGCGCGGACCGTCCGGTCTTGCGGACCGTTGAGATCTCCGTGCGGATCATCTGCCCTTTCGCAGAGAGCGCGAATATTTCCTTTTCTTCGCTCACGACGTGAGCGGAAACGACCGCGCCCGTTTTCGGCGTCACCTCGGCGGTCTTGATCCCCGATCCGCCACGGCTTTGCACTTTGTATTCCTTGAGCATCGTTTGCTTCGCGAAGCCATGTTCCATGACCACGAGTAGCATTGCATCGTCTCCTCTTATTATATCAAAGCCAGCAACTTCGTCATTCTGTTTTTTCAATTTGATCGCGCGAACGCCCGCCGCGGTACGCCCCATCGGACGCACCTGCTTCTCGTCAAAGCGAATGGACTGCCCCTGCCGCGTGGCAAGCACCACCTGCTCGGTGCCCGTCGTTAAACGCGCCCACTTGAGGTGATCGCCCTTCTTGAGAGAAAGCGCGATGATGCCGGTGCGCCGGATATTCTCAAAATCCTCAAGCGGCGTCTTTTTGATAACGCCTTGCTTGGTCACCATCATCAAATATTTTCTGCCTGTTTTGCCTTCCGCTTTTGCGCCCTTTGCGGAATAACTCACGATAGCGCTCACATTCTCGTCGGCAGGAAGCTCAAGGAAATTCTGGATGGCCTTACCCTTGGAAGTGCGCGTCGCCTGCGGAATCTCATATACCTTCGTTTGAAACACACGACCGCGATCGGTGAAGAACAGCACGTTGTCATGCGTGTTCGCGCTAAAGAAATGCGAGAGGAAATCCTCGTCGGCCACTTCAGAACCAATCAAGCCCTTTCCGCCGCGACGCTGTACCTTGAACGTGCCCGGCGGCAGCCGCTTGATATATCCCCCGCCGGAGACGGTAACGATCGCCTCTTCTTCTGGGATAAGATCCTCATCACTCACCGATTCCACCGCGCGCCCGACGACCTTCGTACGGCGCTCGTCACCATACTTGTTCTTGAGTTCCGTCACCTCGTCTTTAATAATCTTCAAAATACGCGCCGGACTCTTCAATATCAATTTAAGTTCCGCGATGAGCGCGTGCTTCTCCTTAAGCTCCGCCTCGATCTTCAACCGCTCGAGCGCGGCAAGCGTTTGCAAACGCATCTCCAAAATCGCCGTCGCCTGGAGCGCGCTCAACTTAAAGTTCTTCATCAGATTCGCGTGCGCGACCTCCTTGTCTTCCGACTTCCTGATAGTTGCGATCACGCGGTCGATCGCGTCGAGCGCGATGGCGAGCCCTTCCAAAATATGCGCGCGCTCCTCTGCCTTGCGCAAATCAAATTTGGTGCGGCGCGTAACGATGTCTGTCCGGTGCTTCAAATACTCCACGAGAATATCGCGAAGGGTGAGCAATTGCGGCTCGATGCCGTTCACGAGCGCGATCATATTGAAATTGAAGTTCTTCTCGAGGTCGGTATGTTTGTAAAGCCAGTTCAACACTTTTTGCGGAGCGACGTCATTCTTGAGCTCGATCACGATGCGCATGCCTTCTCGATCGGATTCGTCGCGCAAATCACGGATCCCTTCGATCTTCTTGTCCTGCGCGAGCTCGGCGATCGTCTTGATGAGATCGGACTTATTTACCTGATACGGAATCTCGGTGACGATGATATCGAACTGCCGGCTGTTCTTCTTCTCCACGATCTCCGCCTTTGCGCGCGTGATCACACCGCCGCGCCCGGATACATACGCCTCCCTGATCGCTTTATTGTCATAGATGATACCGCCCGTCGGAAAGTCCGGCCCCTTCACAAACTGCAAAAGGTCCTCGGTTGTGGCATCGCCGTTGTCCGCAAGATACAGGATCGCATCAGCGACCTCGTTAAGATTGTGCGGCGGGATGCTTGTCGCCATACCGACGGCAATGCCGAGCGCGCCGTTCAAAAGCAGATTCGGCAATTTCGCCGGGAACACGGTCGGCTCGTTGCGCGTGCCATCGTAGTTCGGGATCCAGTCAACGGTCTCCTTCTCGATATCCGAAAGCATCTCGTTCGCGATTGCCGCGAGTTTTGCCTCGGTATAACGCATGGCAGCCGGAGGATCACCGTCAACCGAACCGAAGTTCCCCTGACCGCGCACGAGCGGATAGCGCAGCGAGAAATCCTGCGCCATGCGGACCATCGTGTCATATATAGAGGAATCGCCATGCGGGTGGTACTTTGCCATCGTTTCTCCAACCACGTACGCGGATTTGCGGAATTTCGCGGTCGAGAGCACACCCATATCCCACATCGCCCATAACACGCGCCGGTGCACCGGCTTCATGCCATCCCGAACATCCGGAAGGGCGCGCGCGACGATCACGGACATCGCATAGCTAAGGTACGAATCGCCGAGCTCTTTCGTTATTTCCTGTGGTTCCATATCTGGCATGGTAGTTTACTTAGGTTGAATCTTATATTGAGAAGGACGGCTGAAAAGGCTTCCAAACCAGCCAAATCCATTCTTTATATCTTGCCACAGACCAGGACCATTTGTCTGCGCGGGAAGAGACGCGGCCGGAGTCTGGGATGATGTCGCGGAGGTCGATGTCGCAGTTGCGGCCGGGGATGCCGTCGATGTGTTTCCCCGCGCCGAACCGATCAAGATGCTGTTGAAATAAGTGATCCACACCCCGACAACGATGGCCATGATAATGATGGTACCGACAACGAGGAGACGCTTCTTATTTTCCTGGCTCAACGATTGCAGCTCTTCGAACATCAGATTGCTTTGAGGACCACTACGCGGCCGCGGTCGGCGACGATGTCCTTTTGTTTGAAGACGAATTTATCCATCTCCTCGCCCTTTTTTCCGAACGCTTTCAGAAATTCCGCCGGATCCTTATAAAAGCTCGGTATCACAACGCGCGCCTCAAGTTGCTTCGCGATCTTCGCCGCCACTTCAGGCTCCAAAAAATGTCCGCCACCCACGGGCAGGAATAGCACGTCCGGTTCGGAGAATTCCTCCATCAACGTCGCGTCCATCGGCTTGGAAAGATGGCCGAGAAATACGAATTTCATGCCTTCCCACAACACCGCATACGCGGTCTTCAAAAATTTATCGGTTGATTCTTCCGTGATGGGAAATCCCAATATCTCGATCTCTTTTTCCTCATATTCTCCGGCGAACGAAATCACGATCTCGTCGGTCGTCTCCGCCTGAACGTCGGCCGCGGTAGCCGTGAGCGTCTTCAGCGTCACATCCGCTTTAAGCCTGTTATTTTCGGGGTTTACGAGCACGGACGTCTCGCCGCTCTGCAACCGAAAACAGCCGTTTCCAAAATAGTTGATAACCATATATGGATACATTTTAGCAAAATTTGGGCGGTTGCGCTACCCCAATTTCATGCTTTCCTCTAATATATAGAGACATGGCAAAGTTCGGCAGGAAGACCAAGAAGCTGCTCAAGATCGTGGGACCGGGGCTTATCACCGGCGCAGCGGACGACGATCCGTCGGGCATCGCCACGTATAGCCAGACCGGCGCGCAGTTCGGTTACGGCCAGTTGTGGACGGCGCTCTTCCTGCTCCCCTTCATGGTGGCGATCCAGGAAGCATGCGCGCGCATCGGCGCGGTGACGGGAAAAGGCATCGCGGCAGTCGTGAAGGAGAATTATAATAAGAAAATTTTATATGGCCTGCTGGCGCTCATTCTCATCGCAAACACCATCAATATCGGCGCGGATCTCGGCGCGATGGGTGCGGCGGCACAGTTGATCATCCCGGTCAATTTTGCCCTGCTCACGCTCTTCTTTACCGCGCTCATCCTGGTGCTGGAAATATTCGTCTCGTATAAAAACTACGCGCGAATCCTTAAATGGCTCGCGCTCGTGCTGCTCTCCTATCCGCTCACGGTATTCCTCATCAGCGAACCATGGATGACGATCCTGCGTGCGACGCTTCTGCCGCACGTACAATTCACATTCGCTTTTCTTTTTATTATCACCGGAGTCCTCGGCACCACCATCTCGCCGTATATGTTCTTCTGGGAGGCATCGGAGGAAGTGGAGGAGGAGAAAGAAAAACATTTGATAAAAGACGGCAGGGCGCTGCCCACCCGGGCGTTCATACGCCACCTTCGTTTGGACAATTTTCTCGGCATGCTTTCGTCCGAGATTGCGACATGGTGCATCATCATCGTGGCAGCCACGGTGCTGAACACTCATGGCGTCACGAACATCGGTACCGCGGCGGATGCCGCAAAAGCGCTTGAGCCGCTCGTACAGAGCTTCCCCAATGCGGGGTTTATCGCAAAATGTCTTTTTGCGATCGGGATCGTCGGCCTTGGCCTGCTCGCCGTGCCGGTGCTTTCCGCGTCGGCATCATACGCCCTTACGGAAACGCTCAACTGGAAGGAAGGGCTGAATCTCAAGCTCAAACGCGCGCACGGATTCTATGGCGTCATCACGATCGCCACGGTCGTCGGCCTTATGATCAATTTTATCGGCATCAATCCGATCAAAGCACTCGTCTTCACCGCGGTCTTCAATGGCGTCGCAGCGGTGCCGCTCATTTTTATCATCGCGCGCATGGCAGCGAGCAAAAAGATCATGGGCGAATATAAAAGCGGCTGGCTTTCCAATGTTTTCGTCTGGGCGACATTCGTGCTGATGGCCGCCGCCGCCATCGCGATGTTTGCGACGCTGTAAAAAGCTGCGCACCGCATTGACACATCTTCGAATGCGGGGTATATTCATTGCTTGTAGTAAACAGCACCTTTAAGGAGAGTATTGAATGGCAAGGGAAAAAGATCGTGATCCCGTCACCCACGAAGACCTCATCGACCTCTTCAGGGCACATTGCAGGACGAACGACAACGCAAGCCGAAACCGGCTGGAATGCAAGTTCAAGACCGCCATCAAAGAAGGAAGAAGTATGGGCGTTCTGGCCGTCGACATTCTTACCGACCTCAAGAACCTCGTCGATCCGGAGACCGGAGCATCGGTCTGCCCCTCATCCCTCACTACCCACCTCAACAACACGATCGCGCACCTCACCGCCGTCGAGGCGAAGGGACACCGCCGGCCCATCCAGCAACAGATCGAGGCCGAAGCATAACACCCACGCCACCCAACCGGGCCGGAGAGAATCTTCTCCGGCCACTTTTATATCAATCACCGATTCGTTGACACACTCGCACACGAGCGATAGAGTTCTTACTTGGGAGGACGGCACATTGTCAGAGCAACCGAGTTACGTCATCGAGGGAGACCCCGGATTTTATCTGAGCCCTGGACCTGCGTATGCGTGGTGCGAAGTTCGGATCACCAATGCCTGGGTCCACTCAGGGAACATGATCGAGACGATCCGAGGAGAGTTCCGCCACCACAAAAAGAAACCGCCGCAACGGATGTACGAAGCAACCCGTGACGCCGGAAAGACCACACTGGCCACCGGGAAGGCGATCCCCTTTAACTTTGCGCCGGCAAGCGCATCAACCACCAATGAGAACTTCATCGGGGACTGTGTTCAGCTCAACGCATGAAATCACCCGCTTCACGGAGCCAGAGAGCCTTGTACTCTCCGGCTCTTTTCTTTATAAGACCCGGTATTCCGGATGCACCTCTATCGGCAGATCTTTCAACCGCTCCACGATCTGCGGGATCTCGGGCGAAATGGATCCCCACCGCTTCACGAATGCCGCCGCCTTCTCGTAATCGCCTTCCAGCTGTATCTTCAAAAATTCCTCACTCAAGCCGATCATCGCCGCAAGCGCCTTTTCCTGGTCTACGTCAAACCTACCATCGTGCTCGTCATACCTCACCGCGCCATGTTCCGTGAGCCAGTTATATTCAATGAGCGATCCGGCGGAATGCGCCTCGGTGTAGCTCGCGCGCCATCCCGGCGCAAAGGAAACAACCTCGCTCACCACGGCCCCAAAAAGTTCGTCGGCAGTGATCAACCCTTTTTTATAAAAATAATCGAGTAACGCGACGCCAAGCATATCCGCTTTTGCTTCTTCAAGCATGGGGTGAAGGTCTTTCAATAAGATCTCAAAGCTTACCTCTCGCCCGTTCACTTCCCTGACCCCCGGGCCGATGCCGTGCGCAAGCTCGTGGCCAACCACGAACAGCAATCGGTTGCGGAACTGGTGATGCCTCATCGCCTCGGGCCGCAGCAACCGCTCCGCGACCGGCTTGCCAAGCGTTGAGAATTTTGCCTCCATCATCGTCCGCGAAAAAACTTTTTTTGAGCCTTTGACCTCATGAATCTTGCGGTCGTTGGGAAGATTGTACGCGACAAACTGTCGGCCGAACGCCGCTTCACCACCGCGATAGACGTCGCGCACGATCTCCATCGGCGTCGCCGAACCCTTGGCGGTATATCCCAACCGCGCCGCGAGGAGTGCGTCGAATTCCGGCAACGCAGCGGCGAATTTCTGTATCTCCGCGGTCGCCTCTTTATCCGGCATGGCGATGAACGCCTCGAACGTCGCCTTGATGCCGAACAGTCCGTCGGCATATACCTCGTACGGGCCGATGGTCACCTCGAACGGAACGCCGTCGGTATCGATCCACGCGACGTCGCTATCCCAATAATCATTCGAAAGGAACGCGGCGGCGCGCGATTCCAAAAATTTTTTCAGGGTGCCCTCAGGCAACAGCGCCGCGGCGCTCTTCAATTCGCCCGCCGCCGCCTCAAGGAATTTCTTGTATTCCTCGTCATACGGAACCGCAACAAGTCTGCCGCCGTCCGTTCTTTTTATAATGGTGGTGCGACTTTCAAAGCTTTTGCGCTCATCGGGATGCTTCGTGAGCCACTCCCCCCACTCCTTTTCCGTCAGATCGGCGGGATAGAACGTCGCGGCCTTCGGCCTTTCGCCGACGCCCCGAACAAAAGGCTTCTCTTCATCAAAGCCGTCCCACGGGCCGCCGTTCACATCGAAATATTTTAAAAGGTCCTTTCCTTCTTCGTCGGTACGCGCGGCAAGCGCCGTACGCAATTCCAAATTCTTCGGATCCATTTGGACCAGATAGAGATCGGTCAATATTTCTGCGGCCCTCACGGAGTGGCGCAGTGCTTCGCGTTCGTTGTCGGTCAAACCCGAAAGATCCTGCGTTACATCAAAGAAAACGATCCGTTTTAACGAGCCTTTCATATCCATGAGATGTAAGTGGTCATCGTGACCGGCCGGGCAGAATAAAATGTTCGCGGCATCGCGGCTCATATGATTCACCGGGCATCTTGATCGGGCTGTCGTACGGAGCAGGCTGCCCGTTGATGAGCCGCTGGGAGAAAAGCGCCTGGTCCCCGCACGCACAATATGAAACGCACCAGCTGATAGCACCGCCGTAGTAGTTCACGAGCCAAGCAAGGTCCAGCATCTCGCCGAACGGGATCGCCCGAAAATCGAGGTCCAACCCCGCAACAAGCACGTCGTATCCCGCCTCCATGAGGTCTTTCGTAAAAATAAAAAGCCCGTCAACAAACTGGCCCTCGTCCATCGCGATGCACTCCACCCGTTTGCCGATATTTTTTTCTTCCGCCGTGATGCACCTGAGAATGTTCTCCGGATGATGGGAATCAAATTCGAGCGCATCCATTTTCCCGTGGCCTTTCGGATTCCGGCTCTCTACCAGTCCGGGCGCGCTCTTCGTATCATCGCTCGGTTTGAACAATAGGACATTCTGATGCGCGAACTCCCGGCGCATCGCCACGCGGCGTAAAAGTTCCTCGGTCTTATTGCTCCGCATCGGTCCCATCAATAATTCCAGTTTTCCCTTCTGCATACCTCACAGTTTATCGCGCACGGAGAGAATGTCAAAAAATTTGATATAATGGCCTCAACCGTGCAATAGTGAGTTAAACATTATGACATCCACCGACCTTGCCGCGGCAACGATAGCGAGCAGAAACAAAAAGTTCACGGTCTGCTCGCTTATCGTCATCATCCTTATAAGCGCGTGCGTCCATTTTTATCGCATCAGCTACCCCGCGATGGCGGTTTTTGACGAGGCCCACTTCGCAACGTATGCCGCCGACTATACCATCCATAAAGCGTTCTTTGATATCCATCCCGCGCTCGGAAAGCTCCTTTACGCAGGAGCTGTCTGGATCTCCGGCGCGCACCTGGAAGAAACACAGTTCATCCTGGAACAATACGATCCGTTAACGAAGGAGGTGACCGATACCGCGAACGGGATCCCGTATAACAACTTCCCCTATGTCCTGCTCCGGAGCCTTAGTGCGATCGCCGGTGTATTGCTCGTACTCGTTTTCTATTGGTTTTTGAGGACCATCGGCGTCGGCAATCTTGGCGCCCTGCTCGGTACGTTTTTTGTCTCGCTTGATAACGCGCTCATCACTCAAACACGCTTTATCCTCCTGGATGGGTTCCTGTGGGTACTGGCGTTGAGCGCCCTGATCTTCTATTTCAGAAAACCACAGCGCCCGTTACTCGCCGGATTTTTATGGGGGCTCGCCTTGGCCGTAAAAATGAGCGCCGCGGTGTTTGCGGGTCCGATCCTCGTCTACCAGTTCATGTTATTCATTCGAAAAGAGGATCCGAAGATACGCGAACGCGAAAAGAAAGCTTTTTTCAGATTTCTCGCCGTCGGACTCGTCGTGGTCGCTCTTGTCGTGGCCATCAATCCCCTGCTCTCGGGCTTCAATGATCAGATCACCACGTTGAACGGCATATTCGGGTTCAACTTCAAACTGACCACGACCCCGTCCGCGGTATTCACGGCGCCCTTTAAAAACTATTGCGGGTTATTGCTCGTTGAAACGCTTGAGGGGCTCGGGAATTATGTCGGCGCCTTGGGGCTGCAAAATAACGGGAGTCCGTGGTATCTGTGGCCCATAAAACAGATACCGATGACCTACTTCGACGGCTTGCCCGATAGCCCACTCCATTCGGGAAACATCATCCTTGATGGAAATCCGGTCGTCTGGTATGCGAGTACCCTTGCGATCGTATTTGGGTTGATCGCATGTTTTTGGTATGCAAAAAAATATGCCCGCGGGGCGGATGACAAAAAAAGTTTCTTCATCCTCTTGGGCGGATATGTGCTTACCCTGCTCCCCTTCATTTTTATCGTCCGCCGGAGCACTTTTCTTTATCATTATCTGCCATCGCTTCTTTTCGCGATCGGCCTCCTTGCGTGGTTTATCGCGCGCGCGCTCAAGCTGGATGATTTTGATACGCTGACAAAAAAACAGACGCTTGTGATGGTCGCGATCTGCGCGCTTGTCTTTGTCGGTTTCCTTTCCGCCGCGCCGGGTACGTATGGACTATAATTAAAATAACAACGATCGGCATGTCCCAAAAACATTTCATTGTATGTTCGCATGGCTTCGGAGTTGCGAAGGATGATCGCGGCCTGTTTCCGGACGCCGTTGCATCGATTGCAGACGCCGAGATCATAATGTTCAACTACGGCATCGTCGACGAACATCAAAAGACCGTTATCGTAACGCCGTTCAGCCATCAGGTAAAAACCCTGGAAGGAGTTCTCTCCGAGACCAGAGGCAAACATCCGGATGCGATCATAGACCTGGTGTGTCATTCGCAGGGATGCATCACTGCCGCACTTCTTGCGCCGAAAAATATCCGCAGGACGATCATGCTCTCCCCTCCCTACCGTCTGGACGTCCAAAAGACGATCGATCGATTCAAACAAAACCCGCAGACCCTGATCGATATGAACGGCGTTTCGCACCTTGTGCGGGCCGACGGGACAACCACTATCGTTCCCAAAGAATTTTGGGAAGAAGCCCGCGATAAGCACCCCGTTGAACTTTATAATATTTTTTCAGAAATCACCGATCTTTTTATCGTGAATGCGAATCAGGACAATGTGCTCGGTGCGGAAGATTCCACCGGACTCTCTCGGAAAATAAAGAATGCGAACATGGATGGCGATCACGGCTTTAAGGGCGACGCGAGGATGGGGTTAAAATTGTTTATACAAAACATCCTAAAAAAATAGGCCCCGGCAGATTTCTCTGTGGGACCCACGCTATCGTAAAAAGAAAACTACCGTCGTTGGCTGCCCTTCTTCCCGAAGTGCCACCCACGTTCGCCACGGGTAACTTCGTGACTAGGAATCGCCTCAACGTCAGTTCCTTCGAGTACGGCTTTGATCTGTCGTCCATCGGAGGTGTCTTTATGTGCCCTCTCCCGGATGGCCGCGATCTGCTCCGATGTTTCCGTCACGAGGATGCCGCTCCCGAGCCCGGTCTTTGCGCCACTCCCGATATCGCCCTTGATCGAATCTCCGATCGCGGTCGCGCGTTTGCGGTTCACTTTGAGCCCCATCTTCGAAAGCTCGACGATCAACCATTCAATGGCAACCTCCTTGCCGCCGCCCGTCATCTTTTCATCGGGAGCGAGAAGAAGTCCATAGTCCGCAATGCCGGAAAACTTCACAAGTCCTGCCGCAAAATCCTGCTGGTTGGCGGTCATATAGGTATTTACCTGACCGAGCCGCGCTTTTTTCTTGAGAAGATCGATCATCTCGGGCTTCACGAACATCTTCTCGAAGCCTTCCGGATCGTCGTTGTATTTCTCCTCCATGATGGAGTATGCGATCTTTCCATACCGCTGGAGGATCGTGTTCGCCATCTCGTGATATTGCTCGGGACGTCCCGGCTCGTCGATCAACTTCTTGGTTTCGGGATCATCCATGAAGTCGCGCTCGTAGACGGTCGGATCTTTATATTGGGACTGGCCTTCCTCACAAATTCTGCGCATACGATCCCACTCGCGGTATGAATTACCGAGCGTGAACCCCGCAACGTAAAATTCGTGAAGCGCCTTCCTGGACTCTTCGTCTTTTGCGAATTCAGGATAGATCTGTTCGACCGCTGCGAAGTGGATCGGCTCGGCGAAAAGAAGCGTCTTGTCGAGATCCCAAAAGTTTGCGTGCTTCACCTCGCCATCTTCTTTGGAAATTGCGACATTCAGCTCCGCCGGTGCGCCATGCAGCCCCTCAAGTTGTGAGGTCACCGTGCGCCACTCAGACTCTTGTTGCTCAGGCGTAGCCTCATCCGCTTCATAGGATGGGCTCAATTTTTCTCGCATCATGCTTCCTATTGTACCCGCTTTTGGTAACGACCGCATTTGAATCCTCCTATGCCGGTTTGGCTGAGTATGTTTTAAACTATTTTTATGAAATAGTCAATAAAAGCAGGCATGGAAGTCCGTTATATAAACGTTCGCAGCGAGAAGGGTGAAAAGCTAATAAATAAGGATCGCACCCGGACTATAAGAGCCCGAAAACTGTCCGTCACCGGAGCCATTGGAACCGAATTGGCCTTCATACGTGCCGGTAGCGGAAAATTCTTGGACGCGGCTATTGCCAATATCAGTTACCCAGATGTTTCCACCGGAATAGATGGCGAGATTCCCCGGCCCATCAAACTGTCCGTCACCGGAGCCACTCGAACCAAACTGTCCTATATAGGTGCCGGTGCCGGAAAATTCTTCAACGATATCTTTATATGAATCTGTCATCCATATATTCCCATCCGCATCAAAAGCGAGACCCCCGGGAGTGGCGTAGCCCCAAGAACCGTGATACGCGGAAAATTTTGATGCGTAAACATATGTGGTGCCGCTGGCGGTGAATTCTTCAACGCGAGTGGTAGCGGCAGTGGAGCCGGCATCCGCTACCCATATGTTTCCCGCCGCGTCGATGGCGACGGCGACGGGATCGGAGAATTTTCCATTGCCGGTTCCCTTTGATCCAAATTTCGATGCATAAGTATATGTGGCGCCGCTGGCAGAGAATTCCTGGACGCGATAGTTTCCCTCGTCCACCACCCACATATTCCCGTTCGCATCAAAAGCGATATCTCCAGGATTGTTAAACTGCCCATTGCCGGAGCCACCTGAACCGAAGACTCCTAGATATGCGCCGGCGGGAGAATATTCGGTGATGCTGGGATCATAAGCATTTGCTATCCAAAAATTATCTCCTGAATCGACGGCAATGCCGTCGGGTTCGCCAAGGGTCGCACCCGACCCGAATTGGCCTATGTATGCGCCAGCGACGGAAAATTCTTCGATGCGATTATTGTCATCATCTGTTACCCAGACGTTTTGGCCGCTGCTAGATGTTTCACTTTCCTGGGTTGACGAATCGCCCCCTTGAGTGGAGACGGAGAGCGATCCCGTTATCGAATAATCGATGTTGGATGAATTAGCGAATTGACTGGCGGCGGAGGTCGCGACGCCATCTGGATTCGCACCTCCCGACCAGTCGGTCTGATAGAACACGGCGTTATTGTTTCTTGTGATATAGGTACTGATGGTGCCGGTCACGCCATGGGTCCAGTTGTAGACCGAGAATATCTGCTTTGTGGATGGATCATAGGTGTTTCCGGTCGATGCCGTCGTCATATTCCCTACGCTGTCACGATACGCGTCGACGAGATAGAAATACGTGGTGTAGGTGTTCGTCGCGATGACGATGGACCAGACCCCTGACGTGGCCGTATAGGGAGATGAAGAGGTGATGAGGTAATACTGATACGTTGACCCGGTGGCAAGCGAAAGGACATTGTTCCAGTTCCCTTCGGACCACACGCGCACATTGTTAAGGAGGCTTTGCGCGTTCGTTGATGCCACCTGTACCTTTCCCGCCTGGCCGCTCTCAATGAGCGCCGGGCCGATGATCGCCGCCATGCCTCCCATGAAGATGGCGCCGATGGCGATGGCGATCATGAGCTCGACGAATGATTGTCCTCTGCGGTGAATTCGAACCCTACTCCTATTTATAACTATTGATGAGGTTTTCATATTCATAAAATATTGACTTGGGATTTTTAAACACCGGCGCGGAGCGGAATCAAATGCATATGTGATTGTCTGACCTACGGTCATCGAGGATGGGACAGCCAACGCGTTGTTCACGCAAATAAGCGATACTGCGTGCGCGACGACGTCCGGATGAAAGCTAATAGACCAGATTGAAATCTTAGAGTGCGCTAACACCCCATGTTTCCAGTCGGATATTCATTTGAGCTGCAAGCAAAATTTCTTTTTCCGAGAAAGCCAAGGCTTTTTATTCAGCGAAAACGGGCGAACGAAAAAAAGCCGCTGATGGATGGCTCGTGTCAATATGCGTCAGAGCAAATTTACACGAGTCTATCAAAAAGCAGCCGGGCTTCCTCCTTCGTGAAGACTGATCCAGTGCAAGAAGGGTATTCTCGCCCTTATTAAATTCAATGGAGCGCGCTTATTGATGAATATAATGACATTGTCCCATATGGCCACTCCTTCGAGGGAACCAATCAACGGCAAAGCGATGATAAATGTCACGAGGAACACAATAGATGCGTTAAGCGGTAACCCTCGGGAAAAATCTCTGAGCGTTTGGTAATAGTCGTTGTAGTTAGGGATCTTGTGGCAACTATTCGCGAACGAATGAAGCGGGCAGAAAGCCTGAGGACTGTTGATGATGAGTGAAAACTTGAAAAATGCCACAACGAGTATCGCAGAGAGCAGAAATAGCGCTAAAGATTTCGCAATAAAATTCATGACTCGATCCTATAAATCTACTATAGCAAAAATATGAAAACAGACAATGGTTGCTCACATATCGCCATGAGCGTGGTGAGGATGCGTCAGTGCGTGACCCTTGCCGCGCCTCAGTAAATAGAGGTTGACCGGGTAGGCGGCAATAAACGCGGCGGAAAGCGAGATACATCGGCTTAGCCAATAGATAGGATTCCCCAAATTTTTATTCAGAGCGCCTGGGATAATAAGCATGAGTAAGTTATCCACGATTGTCATGGTCAGAATCGATACCGTGTCGGCTACAAGCACCAAACGCAACGCTTTCATGAACGGCATATTCGCCTTTAAGAGTGGCACGGTCGATACGCTATACCCCGAAATAAACGAGAGTATCGCCGCAATCATGACTGTTTGGTGCGGCGCAAATCCAGCAACGGTGCCGACGGTAACGCCGATGAGTTCTCCTATCGCACAGCCCGCGAGACAGTGGAGCGTGGCGCTCGCGGCCATTTTATTGACCGAGTGCCCCACGTGTTGATTGGCGACTTCGGCCGGCTGGCCAGTCGCGCGATCGTCCTCGTGCTGTTCATGATGGTTTATATACAAAGTCAACAATAACTACTTATTTTTATTTAAATGCAAAAGACAACAACACAATGGACAAGGAACTTCCATGCCTCCCGCACCACTTGTGTATGTTTCGTATATTTAGTTTAGCAAGCGCGAAAGCCTTTTATTAATTCTTACGTCCTAACCTGCTGAGGCCCCAAAAAAAGATACCCAAGCCCGCCATCCAAATCCCTATGCCCACCGGAGATGCCCAAGAAAATATAGATGCTATGTTCATTTTACTTTATTGATCGGCTTAATTTATATGATCGGCCTTTTTCATTTGTCCCTTATTGATGGATGCCGTTTCAAAGTCTGGGACATTACAATGCTCCGCACGGGGGAGGAAGAGTTTGAACAAATAAGTTTTTCATTCGCCCAGCCCGTACAAAAAAGTGCCAGAGCAAAACGGGCAATTCCGGTCAAGTGGAGACGAACCGGACAGGTGGCAAACTCTAATCACTGATCTCTATAAAACACTCTTACTCACAGGGTCGGATTTGGTTTAAGGCAATTACCAAAAACCTATTAGTTGACGATGTTCACCAGCATAGTCGTCGAAGCATCATACTGACCATCAAAGTTTCTATTGTTGCAATAAAATCCCATCTTATATGATCCTGGCAAAAACGAGATGGATGCCCCTTCGTATGTTTGAGAACTTGTAGGAATCGTCCACCGATAAGAGCTGGAAGATGCCGGAACGCTAAATACCTGATAAGGGTTGGCAGTGGAGCTTGGAGCAGATGCCGAAACAATAAGCGCGCTGAAATAGGCGTATCCCGTACACTGCCAGCGGATCGTGTAGGATAATCCTCGTTTAAAGATCTGTCCGCTCTGTGGGAAAATTACCTCAAAGGATTTGGCGGTACCGGAAGCTATGGCGGAACCATTGGGAGTAATGTTCGTGCTTGTGCTTGGGGGCGTGGGTTCTTGTTGAACCTGAACCGGCGCGGCATTTGCAGCGGGAGAAAATCTCACCGTTGAAAGCGAAGCAAGCGTTAAGAACGCCATGGCAAAACAATAGATGATGCATAACAAAAGACCCTTACTGATATTTAAAACGCGCTCCCCGGTTTTGCGCTTTGAATCAGCAAACAGCCAAACCGAGACAAGCCCGAGAATGATATACCGACCCAACCCGATATATAATCCGGCAGGATTCGGAGAAGGCAAATTCAAACTACTGAACGAGAGCAAGACATATGCCGCCCACGCGTTCGAGAGAAGGTATAATCCACCCAAT
>Ga0265342_10001646_pt1 | contig 20579 bp, 17 predicted proteins | sample 4CB327metaG_FD_203125 | JGI IMG/M metagenome (GOLD analysis project Ga0265342, IMG submission 203125) | Rhizosphere microbial communities from Carex aquatilis grown in University of Washington, Seatle, WA, United States - 4-CB3-27 metaG | ecosystem: Host-associated > Plants > Roots >... | reverse complement strand
GACCCCTGCGATGAGCACAAAGGCGCCGTACCAGACGACCGACGCGAGCGTGGTCAGGAGCGGCGCCGCGAGCGCGATCGTGCCGAGGACGACGAGCGCAATCCCGAGCGCGACGAAACGCCCCGCGTGCAACGGCTGCGCGCCGTCGAAGTGCTGTGCCGTTTCCATGGCGTCAACCCACCGCTTCCCGCGCCAGCTCCCACGCCCGGCGCAGCAGCTCGCTGCGCCGCTGATACTCCGCGCGCGTCGCCTTCATGCGAGCGTCCAGCTTGGTCTTGGCGTCGCCGCGCGCGCGGCCCAGCCGCTCCTCGAGCGTCCTGACCTTGGCCTCGCCCTCGCGGACCATCGAGTCGAGCGCCGCCTTGGCGCGCTCCTGCGCGGCGCGCAGCTCGCTCTTGGCCGCCTCGATCTTCGCGCCCAGCTTGGCCCGATGCTCAGTCAGCGCGCGCGCCTGCTCGTCGCGCAGGCTCGCCAGCTCGGTTCGCAGCGTGTTCACCTCGTGCTCGATCTGCGCGTCGATCACCTCCGCGCGCACCCGCCGCAGGACGACGCCGCCCGCGGCCTCCATGCGGGTGTCCACCGGAGTGACCCACTCCTCCCAGACCTCCGCGACGACGGCGACCTTGCCCGGCTGGAGCTGCCGCGCGGCCTCGTCGAGGAACGTGTCGTTGACCCCCACGCGCGCGAGGTCGAAGAGCAGGCCGCCGAGCGTTCCGGCGCCCGCGGCCACGGCCAGCCCGGCAGGGCCGGCGAACAGCCCGAGCAGGCTGCCCGTGAGCAACCCGACCGCAGTCCCTGCCGGCCCCTCGTCGGCCGCCTGATTCACGGTGACGTTGCCGTCAGCCGCCTTTGCGATCACCGCTGTGCTGTAGACCGTAATGCTGCCCTCTGCGTCGAGCTCCTTGAGCATCGACACACCTCGATAGGCGTCGGATTCCGTAGGAAATATCACCACCAGCATTCTGTTCATCGCGCACCTCCCATGTGTTCTGCCGCTCGGTCGTGGATGACTTGGAAGCGACGCCAATTTACAGTTGGCCCGTGACGGATGAATGGCCCGGGGCGACAGAAACAGTGACCGGCGGCGCCAAGGCGGGCGGCGTCGGCAGCCTGTCTGTCATCGCGGCGAAGCCGGCGGTCATGGCGCTCGAGGAGCGCGGGGTCGATTCCGCGCCCGTCATGCGGGCCGCTCGCCTCGGGCCGCGAGCGCTCGAGTCCCTCGACCATCGTCTACCGCACGCGAGCGTCAGCTCGCTGTGGGAGTCCGCGGCGGCGGCGGCCAGCGATCGCTGGTTCGGCATGCACGTCGCGCTCGCGCTGCCGGCGGGCGTGTACGATCTCTTCGACTATGTGCTGCTCACGCAATCGACGGTCGGCGACGCGATCGAGCGGCTCACGCAATACGCGCGGCTGGTCTACGATCACACGAACATCCGCCTGGTGATCGAGCCGTTGCACGGACGGATCGTGCGCCGGGTGCCGGTGACGGCGGCGCAGTACGACGAGTTCACGTTGACGTTGCTGTTCGTGCGCTGCCGGCAGTCGAGCGGTGTCGCGTGGCGCCCCCGGCAGGTACGATTCCAGCACGCGCGGCCCGACGACGACGGCGAGGCCGCGCGCGTGTTCGGCTGCCCGGTCACGTTCGGCGCCGTCGAATCCGAGATCCTGTTCGACGCCTCGGTGTTGACGCTGCCGCAGGCACAGGGCGACGCGAGGCTGCAGGCCGTGTTGACGCGCTACGCGAATTCGTTGCTGACGTCGCTTCCAGCCCAGGGCTCGGCGCGGGTGCGGGTCGCGGCCGCTATCGCGCGGCAAATGGCCACCGAGCTGCCGACGTTATCGTCGACTGCGCGCGCCGTCGGCATCCCCGAGCGGACCTTGCAGCGGCGGCTCGCCACAGAGGGAGCGCGTCACTCCGGTCTCGTCGACGACGTTCGCCGCGATCTCGCCCTCAAGCACCTCGGCAACGCCGGCATCAGCATCACGGAGATCGCGTACCTGTTGCACTTTACGGATCCGACCGCGTTTTATCGCGCGTTCAAGCGCTGGAGCGGCGAGTCGCCTCTGCAATACCGGCGGCGCCTCTTCGCCGGTTGAACGCGGCCGCAGCGGTCCCGCCGAGGTAACCTGGAGCTCGTGGCGACGTGCTGGCCAAGCAGGAGCACCTCGATTTCGTGGTATTGACGCCGCACCTGGGCGCGCGTTTCTTCCTGCACGAGATTTACCTTCGCGAAGAGCTGGCCGCGCTCGCCGGCTTGCGCGACGAGATCGCCAGGCAAGGCCCCGGGGCGCCGCTGCTGATCGCCGGCTTCGAGTACACCGATCACCGGCAAGGACACCTGGGGCGGTGCAAGGTCGCAGGAGACGGTCAGGAGTTGCCTGGTGGGCCCGAAAGGATTCTTCCGGATTCTGGAAGAGTGTCTGCGCCGCTCCGTGCCTTCCGAGCGCACCGCCATCAGCGTATCAGTGTCGCATGAGCCATGCAGACCGGGTGGCGGTCGTCGCGGGCGCATCGCAGGGCCAACGAAAGGAGTGACGACGATGGACTCACGTTTGTTGATGACGATGCAGGTTGTTGTGGTCGGCCCCCAGAAGATCGGCGCCGTGCCCCACGGCGTTCGCGTCACGGCACCGATCGCAAGCGGCCATTTCGAAGGCCCCCGGCTACGTGGAAAGGTGTTACCCGGCGGCGGCGATTGGACCCTTCTCCGTGGGGACGGCGTCCTCGAGCTCGACTTGCGCGTCACCCTCGAGACCGACGACGGCGCCCTCATCCACATGACATCTTTCGGCCTTCGTCACGGGCCACCCGAAGTGATGGCGGCGCTTGCGCGGGGCGAGAGCGTGGATTCCTCGACGTACTATTTCAGGACAACGCCCCGCTTCGAGACCGGCCACCCGAAGTACGCGTTTCTGAATCGACTCGTCGCCGTGTCGAGCGGCGACCGGCGCGGCACCGGCCCCATCTACACGATTGACGAGGTCCTGTGAGGTCGTCGTGCCTGTAGGGCGAAGAAAGGTTCTCGAAGTCGCCGCGTTTGCGGCGTTCGCCGGGTGCGTTCCCGTGCGCATCGCGGCTCGCCCTCCTTCACCCTCCGACCGGAGAACTCCCATGCATTCGCGTCCTCTCATGACTCTTCGCCTGAACACGGCGCCGACCCAGAACATCGGCGGCGGACCTCACGGGACTCGTGTCACGTTCCCCGTCACCGGAGGCTCGTTTGATGGTGACAGGCTTCGCGGCAAGGTCCTCCCCGGCGGCGACGATTGGGTGGTCAAACGCGCAGACGGCGTTCTCGAGCTCGACCTGCGTATCACGCTGGAGGCCGACGACGGCGCCCTCATTCACATGACGTTCGAGGGCATTCGTGATGACGGGGCGCCAGGAGGTCCCTATTTTCGGACGCTGCCGCGCTTCGAGACCGCCGACGCGAAATACTCCTTCTTGAACCGGCTCCTCGCCGTGGGCAGGGGGGAGATTGGCGCCGACGGGCCCGTTCACACGATCGAAGAAATCCTCTGAAGGATGACCAGGAGGATACTCTCCTGCGAAATGAAAGAATTCCCGTCCAACGGCGCGAAGCTGCACGACTACGAGGCCTTCATCGCGATCGTTGACGCGGGGAATTTGACCCGGGCTGCCGCTCGCCTTCGTCGGTCACTGCAGTCGATCAGCCGGTCGCTCTCGGCGCTGGAAGCACAGCTCGGCGTCGTCCTCATCCGGCGCACCACACGCACGGCGCGCCCCACCGAAACGGGCCTCGCCTTTCATCGACGGGTCACCGCGGCGTTTCGCGAGATTGCGCTCGCCGAGGCCGAGCTCTGCGACACCTCGGGAATGTTGAACGGAACGTTGTGCATCGCGGGCTCCGCCTTCTTCATCAGCCACCACGTCGTTCCGACGATTCGCGACTTCTCGTCGCAACATCCGGGTGTGAAGTTCGACCTCCGCATCTCCGAAGAGTTCGCGGAACCGATCCGCACCGGCATCGATCTGATGATCCGGATCGGCCAGCTTCCGCCATCGCCGATGAAGTCGCGGAGGATTGCCTCGCTGAGACGCGTCGCCATCGCTTCGCCCTCGTACATCGCACAGCGCGGTCGACCCGAAACTCCGGCCGATCTGGCACGGCACACGTGCATCGTTCGTACGTCGGCGCAAGACGCTCGTGCGTGGACGTTCCACGATCGGGACGGGGCCCTCCATGGCGTCTCCGTCCACGGTGTGCTCGAAGCGGACAATGCCTACGTGACGATGCACGCGGCGCTAGGTGGCATGGGCATCGCGGTGATGCCTTTCTACTACGTGCGCCAGTTCGTCGAGACCGGGCTCGCGGAGGTCGTGCTCGACCACTTCTCGCTGACACCGACTCCGGCTCATGCCGTGTGGCCCTCGGGCTCGCGAGCGCCGTCGCGCGTGCGGCGATTTGTCGACCTCTTGGCCCAACGGCTCAGGAAGGAAGTCATCTGAGAGATTCTTCCGGCCCCCGGAAGAGTCTCTCCACACCTGTGCGTCTTCCGGGAGTGCGAGCGACGGCGTATGTCTCTCCGGCTCATTCAACGCACAGGAGAAGTCATGACGCATTTCAGGATGTGGAAGACGCGGCGGCTCATACCGGCAACGCTCGTAGCCGCACTGGTCGCGAAGGGAACGCTATTCGCGAGCACGAAAGATGGTCTCAAGATTCCGGCGGATTTTCAGCATGGGTACCTGGCGAATTCCATGCTCGTGACGAAGGAGCCAAACAACACTGGGCTCATCGCCGGCGTCCACCTCATCTACGTGAACCGGGTTGGCTTTGACCGGTTGAAGCGCGGCGGCTCAGCGCCATACCCGGACGGTACAGTGTTCGTCGACGACGTCCGGGAGTTTTCCCTGGACGACGGTGTGTATCGGCAGGGCGCGCGTAAGTTCCTCACCGTCATGGTCAAGGACTCCAAGAAATACGCGCCCACGGGCGGCTGGGGATTCCAGGCGTGGCCGGGCGGCGACCCGTCCAAACCGATCGTCGACGACTCGCAGAAACAATGTTTCACCTGCCATGTACCCAAGAAAGACAACGACTACGTGTTCTCGACCTACCTTCAGTAGCTAGCGCCGCGCGGGGACAATCGCCCTACGCCCGCTCGAAGCGCTGCCACACGCCGCCGATCCGACGCTCGTGCGGAAGGAAGCGGGTCTTGTAGGTCATGGGCGGGCTCTCCTTGATGGTGAGACCGAGATAGACCCAGTCGAGGCCGGCCTCCCGCGCCAGGGTGATCTGCGTGAGGATCGAGTAGGTGCCGAGCGAGAGCGCCTCGCAAGCAGGATCCCAGGCCGTGTACACCGCCGACAAGGCGCGCTCGCCTCGATCGGTGACGGCCAGACCGACCAGCTCGCCGCCGACGAAGTAGCGGAGCTCGAAGCCGTCGACGCAGCTCGCGACGAACGCGGACGCGTAATCGCGCGCGTCGATCGATTCGGCGCCGCGGGCGAGGCCGCGCCCTTGCAGGTGCTCGAGGTAGAGCGCGACACGCCGGTCGTCGACCTCGAGCGGGCCGATGCGCGTCGTGACCGAGGCGGAGGCCCTGGCCCGCGCGCGGCGCTGTGAGCGTGAGGGAGCGAAGGCGCGGACGTCGACGCGGATCGGCTCGCAGGCGGAGCAGGCGGGGCAGGCCTGGGTGTAAAGCAGCCTTCCGGCGCGGCGGTCGCCGGCCTCGAGGCGCTGGTCGAACTCGGCCGGGGTGAGGCTGCGCACCGGCAGGCGCAGGGGTTGGCGCGCGCGGCGGCCGGGCAGGTATTGGCACGGCTCTTCCTCGTCGTGGACGACGAGCTCGGGGGGTATCACGCTGAGGATATTGCGCAGCAACTGGCTTCAGTATGGCCCGATCGCGATTCGACCTGTTAGCCTCCGAGCGCCATGATCGCTACCACCGCCCTCGCCAAGGAGTACGGCGCGCGCACGCTGTTCGCCGACGTCAGCTTGCAGCTCAACGCCGGTTCCCGGTACGGGTTGGTAGGGGCCAACGGCTCGGGTAAGAGCACGTTCATGCGCCTCCTGGCCGGGGATGAGGCGGCCTCCGGGGGGACGATCACGCTGGTCAAGCGCGCGCGGGTCGGCGTGCTGCGGCAAGATCGCTTCCTCGACGACGGCGCGATCATCCTCGACCTCGCGATGCGTGGTGACGCGGTGGTGTCGGACGCGCTCGCGGAGCAGAGGCGGCTCGCGGAAGGCGCGGGCGGCAGCTCCCTCGTCGACCCCGGCCGCATGGCCGACCTCGAGGATCTCATCGCCGCGCACGACGGCTACACGCTCGAGGGGCGCGCGAGCGAGGTGCTCGAGGGGCTGGGGATTCCGACCGCCGTCCATCGCGCGCCGCTCGCCACGCTGTCCGGTGGGTTCAAGCTTCGCGTGCTGCTCGCGCAGGTCCTGGTGGGCGGCGTCGACGTGCTGCTGCTCGACGAGCCGACGAACCACCTCGACATCCTGACCATCCGCTGGCTGGAGAAGTTCCTGGCCGCCTACGCCGGCTGCGCGGTGATCATCTCGCACGACCAGCGCTTCCTGGACAACGTCACCAGCCACACGCTGGACGTCGACTACGGCACTATCACCCTCTACACCGGCGGCTACTCGGCGGCGATGGTGGAGAAGGCGGCGGCGCGCGCGCGCAAGGAGACGTCCGTCGAGCGCGCCGAGGGGGAGATCGCACGCAAGCGCGCGTTCGTCGAGCGCTTCGGTGCCAAGAACACCAAGGCAAGCCAGGCGCAGAGCCGCCTCAAGCAGATCGAGCGCATCGAGGTCGAGGAGCTCGCGTCGAGCTCGCGCCGAGCTCCGCAGCTGCGCTTCGTGCCCGAGCGCGCGAGCGGCCGAGAGGTCCTCGAGCTCAGCGGTCTCTCCAAGTCCTACGGTGACAACCGTGTCCTCACGGACGTGTCCCTGACGGTGCGGCGCGGGGAGCGCGTCGGCATCATCGGTCCCAACGGTCTCGGAAAGTCCACGCTGCTCAAGATCGCGGTCGAGCAGCTCGCCGCCGACGCTGGGCGTGTCCGCTGGGGTCACGAGGCGCGCCCCGGCTACTTTCCCCAGGACCACCGCGAGGTTCTCGTCGACGGCGAGGCGACGCCGCTCGAAATCATCTCGGAGGCTTGCCCCGGTGAAAGCCCGACCTACGTACGCGGGCAGCTCGGCCGCGTGCTGTTCTCGGGGGAAGAGGCCGAGAAGAAAGTCCGCCTGCTGTCCGGCGGCGAGTGCGCGCGCCTGATCTTCGCGCTGCTGTCGGTCGCGCGGCCGAACGTGCTGGTCCTCGACGAGCCGACCAACCACCTCGATCTCGAGGCCATTCATGCCCTGGTCGCGGCGCTCAAGCAGTTCGAGGGGACGTTGATCTTCGTCTCCCACGATCGCTGGTTCGTCTCCGAGCTGGCCACACGGATCGTCGAGCTCACGCCGCGGGGACCGAACGACTTTCCGGGCACGTTCGCGGAGTACCTGGCCCGCTGCGGCGACGATCACCTGGACGGCGACGCGGTCGTGCTCAAGGCCAAGCGCGCGCGCGCCGACAACCCCGGCGCCGAGGGCGGGGGTGGTGGCGTGCCGTGGGAAGAGCAGAAGCGCCGGCGCAATCGCGTGGCGCAGCTTCCCAAGCAACGAGACCGTGTGATGTCGGCGATCGAAGCGGCCGAGACCCGCAAGCGAGCGATCCACGAGCTCTACGCCGACCCGACCTTCTACGCGCGCACCAGCCACGACGACATCGACGCGCTCGGAGAGGAGCTCGCGGCGCTGGGCCCCCGGATCGAGGGCCTGATGAAGGAGTGGGAGGAGCTGGAACAAGAGATCGCGGAGGCGGCGGAGCCGCGATGAGTCGCTCGATCGGGCGCTGTGAAGCCGAGCCTCACGCTCGAGACAAACCATCACCACGAGGAAACCCATGACCTGGTCCAAGGCGCCGCGCCCCGTCCTCTCCATCGCCGTCTGGATCGTCCAGATCCTGCTCGCCGTCACCTTCGTGGGCGCCGGCCTTTGGAAGCTCCTGACGCCCATCGCCAAGCTGGCGGCCATGATCCCTTGGGCCGGACAGGTCTCCCCAGGCTTCCTGTACTTCACCGCGGTGGTCGATCTGTGCGGCGGCGCGGGCGTGATCCTGCCTGCCGCGACCCGCATCAAGCCGGGCCTGACCGTCTGGGCCGCTCTGGGCTGCGCCGCCCTGCAACTGTCCGCCATCGCGTTCCACGTCTCGCGCGGCGAGGCGGCCAAAACCCCCTTCAACGCGCTGCTGGTGGCCCTGTCGTTGTTCGTGGCGCGGGGCCGGTGGCGCGCCCAGCTGACGCCACGCTAGCGCAAGTGCGCGGGCGGCGGCCGTCACCCGACCGTGCGGCCGCGGAAACGCCGCATTCCGGGGGGCGCCAGCGCGGGCGGGCGCGCACCGGTGGACGGCGCGGCTTCGGCGGTCGTGGCCGACGGCGCCGGCGCCGTGTCGGCGAACGTCGGATCATCGGCGACCTGATCGAGCATCGGCGCAATGCGACGGCCGACCAGGTTGGCGGCCATCTTCAACGCCGGCATGTTGACGCCGCCGCTGGAGATGATGCAGAGCGCGCCCGCGGGCAGAACCTTCACGTAGACCTTGTGCTCCTTGAAACGCAGGACGGCGATCTCCAGCTGGTCACCGGCCGCTGCGAAGGTCTCCTGGAGACGGGTGAGGCGGCTGCCGGCCTCGCTGAGCGCGGCGTCGTCGAACATCGCCGGCAGCTCGCGCGCGACCAGGTGACCGGAGCGCGCGAACACGAAGCTGCCGGTGATGCCGTAGACATCCTTCAGCGTCACCAGGCTGGCCCGCATCTGCGCGCGGGCCGTCGCCAGGCTGCTGGCAACAGCGGCCGCGAGACCGGTCGGAAGCTCGGCCGCCATCACAGCCCCAGCCGATCCCGCAACGGCTGCAGGTTGTTCTCGGTGCGCGGGCGCAACGCCACCGTTTCGCCGTTCTCCTCCTCGAACAGCAACAGCCGTCCGCCCTTGAACGTGCACTCCATCGCCACGAACGGATCCAGTCCCAGGAGCTCACCGGCCAGCTGCCCCAGGCGGTGGGCGTAGGCCACGACGCCGGCCATGTCCTCGTCGGCGCCCTTGCTCGCGAGAATCCCTCCACCGGGCGCGAGCCGCATCGTCACCGGAAACTCGCCGCTGAGCTCGGATCGTACGACGCCTGCGGCCGGCGCCGGATGGTCGCTGTTGGTCGGAGCGGGCATCTCACCCTCCTCGTATATTTCTTCGATCTCGATCTCCTCGTACTGGTCCACGGCGGCACCGCCGTCTCCCGCGAGGCCGCTCGGGACTGCGCGCCCGGGAAAGGCGACGAGGTTCGAAGCCCCCTCGTCACGCCACTTCGCCAGTCGCAGGATCAATCCTTCGCAGGATGTCTCGATGGTGAAGGTCGCCGGCCAGGCACGCTGGCAGGGCTGAAACAGGCCGTTGGTCCAGCCGAGGATCTCCAGCGCAGCGGTCTCGCCCATCAACTTGGAGGTGACGGCGTGCACGACGCGGCCGTCGGCGAAATAGAGATAGCCCACCCCGCCCTCGCCGTTGACGCGGACCACCTGCCGCGATCGCGAGAGACATTCCATCTGGACCAGGTCCCACAGGCTGGCACCCGTGATTTGCGCGCGGAATCCGACTGCCGACGTCGGGGATAGCACGGCCGTCATTCGTTGCCTCCAATTTCGACCGCGTAGCCCTCGATGCCCATCTCGGGCACGTCGAGGCCGCCGAGCTCCGACGAGGGCGGCACGCGGTGCTTCGAGACCACGTCGATGACACGGAACGCGATGAACGTGATGGTTCCAACCCACGCCGCGCAAACCAGCACACCGATGATCGATGCGATGAACTGCGAGCTGTCACCGTAGAAGAGACCGCGCACCGGACCGGGAACGCCGTTCCAGCCGTCGCCGTAGCGGCCATCGGCGAACAGCCCCAACGACAGGATTCCCCAGGCGCCGTTCACCGCGTGCACCGACGACGCGCCGACCGGATCGTCGATCTTCAACGTGTTCTCGATGAACATCGCCGACACGATCACCAGGACGCCGGCCACGAGACCGATGAAGATCGCAATCGGCGCGGTCACGAAGGCGCACGGTGCGGTGATCGCCACCATCCCGGCGAGCATGCCGTTGCACAGCATGCTCACGTCCGGGGTGCCGAACCGGAACTTCAGCCACAGGTACGCGCCGAACGCGCCCGAAGCCGACGCCAGCATCGTGTTGGTGGCGATGATCGCGATGTGCGTATCCGTGCCGGACAGCGTCGACCCCGGGTTGAACCCGAACCAGCCGAACGCGAGGATGAAGGTGCCGAGCACCACCATCGGTATGTTGTGCGCCGGGATCGGACGCGCGCTGCCGTCGGGCGCGTACTTGCCGATCCGCGGCCCCAGCATCTTCGCGCCGACGAGAGCCGTGACACCCCCGACCATGTGGACCACGGAGCTGCCGGCGAAGTCGACGTGCCCGTGACCGAGATGGAAGTTCACGCCCAGCTGCGAGAGCCACCCGCCGCCCCAGACCCAGTTGGCGTAGATGGGGTACGTGATCATCGCCATCACCAGGCTCATCAGCACGAACGAGCTGAAGCTCCAGCGCTCGGCCATCGCTCCCGTCGGAATGGTCGCGGCCGTATCCATGAACACCATCTGAAACAGGAACAGCGCCGCCACCGGTGCGGTGTAGACCGCGGGCGAGAGGAAGAAGCCGTGCATGCCGAACAGGCCGAACGCCTTGCCGCCGATGGTCACGACGAACTCTGACGACAGCGTCGGATCGTTGCCGAAGGTTTGCAGCGGCCCGACGCCACCCATTTGCAGCCCGAACCCCAGGGCCCAAAAACCAATGATGCCGATCGCGTAGACGAGAAAGTTCATGCCCATCGTGTGCGCGACGTTCTTGGCGCGCGTCAGGCCGGTCTCGACCAGCGCGAAGCCGGCCTGCATGAACATCACCAGGAAGCCGGTGATCAGCGTCCAGACGATGTTGAGCGCGGTCTGCCCGCTGAGCACCAGCTTCTGCGTGTCAGCGACCTGCTTGGCCAGCTCCGTGACGCTCGGTTCAGGCACCCAAATCCCCCTATTTAGGGAAGCACACTGGCAGACCCGCCGTTAAGACGGGGTTTCGAGAGCGTGGAGATTGCGTTGCTTCATCGGCACCGCTCACGAGGTGTAGGGACGCTTGCAGCTATTGCGGCGAGATGGACATGGCGCGCTTCGTCGTAGTACGACGAAGGCCCGATGAGGGCTCGACCGCGCTGGTGGGAGCTGGTGTTGGCGCCGGTTGCGCTGGTGTACCTGCAATCGGCGCTCGCCGCCGCCGAGGCCCCACCTCCGGCGCCGCAGCCCGCCACGCCGCCAGCGGCCTCGGCGCCCAGGCCGGCGCATCATCGGCAGCCGCCCCCTGCTTCCGACAACGCCACCTTCTTGCACGCGCTCGAGCGCTGCGAGCGGGATCCGGCCCGTTCGCTCGACGTTCGCGCCGCGCGCCTCTTCGAGCGAATCGGACCCAAGGTGCTGCGCGCGGTCCTGATCGTGACCGTGCCCGATCCGGTCGACAGCTCGTTCGGCGAAGGATTCGACGCCACGGTGTCGGCGGTCGGCGCGGCGATGGCCGCGGTCGGCTACGCCAGCGGCGAGTATTCGCTGCCCTGGCTCGATCGCGCCCGAGGTGGTGAAAAGAGAACCGCCGAGGGCGGCGGCGACGCCCCCGGCAGCCGCTGCGTTCCCGGCATCCTGGTCTTTCGGCGCGGCGCCAGCGACCGCGGCGACAACCGCAGCGACGTGGTGCTGGTGTTGCTGGTCGGAGAAACGCCGGCGTGGGGCGTTCACGTCAACGCGCTCGGGCAGGCGTTGACCTTCGCCGCCAGGAGCGGAAGCGAAACGCCCGTGCGGATCCTCGGCCCCAGCTTCTCGGGATCGGCGGCATCGTTGCGCGCCGCGCTCGACGAGTGGGCGGCGGCGCAGGGCGGGCAGGCACCGGCGTTCGAGGTCGTGAGCGGCAGCGCCACCGCGCCCGCGGTCGCCGAGGAGCTGCGCTCGCCGCGCATCGACTTCTCGGCGACGGTGGCGCCCGACAACGTGCAGACCTGCGCGATGTACCGCTTCCTGGCCGGCCGCCTGAACATCACGATGGACGACGTCGCGCTCTTCGTCGAATCGAACACGGCCTTCGGCGACTTCTTCAAGGAGTTCCAGTGCGCGCGCGAGGCGGACGTGCCGGGCCCGCCGCTGCGCCCGCGCATCATCGTGCCCTTTCCGCTGCACATCGCCGAGCTGCGCGCCGCCGAGGAGAAGCAGCGCAAGCCGAGCGACGCCACCAGAACTTCCGAGGGCGATCTCGGCGCGGGCGCGCTCGCGGGCGGCACGTCGCCGCTCGACCTGCGCATCGACCAGGGGGGCCACAGCATGGACAACCTGCCGGCCTTCGCGCCCGAGCTGACCGCGCCGGGGATACAGCTCGAGCTGACGGAGATCCTGGGCACGCTGTGCCGCCAGCAGATCCGCGCGGTGGGCCTGCTCGCGTCCGACGTCCGCGACGTCGCCGTCCTCGGCGAGGAGGCGCTGCGCCGCTGCCCGGGCCTGACGCTGTTCACGGTCGGCCCCAACCGCATCTTGCACCACCAGCGCTACCGCGACCTCGACGGCCTGCTGGTGGCGTCGAGCTATCCGCTGCACGCCAGCGCCGCCAGCTGGAGCTATCCGTTCCGCGGGCGCGAGATCCTGCAGACGTTCTCGTCGGAAGGCGCGGCGGGCGTCTACAACGCCACGCTGCTCTTGCTCGGCGAGCCCGCGAAGGTGGTCAACTATGGCCCGCCGCCCGGCGTCGACGAACGCGCGGCGATCCGGCCGCCGGTGTGGATCTCGTCGGTGGGCCGCGACAGCTTCTGGCCGATCACCGCGTCGGCGTACGGCGACGGCGACCACCACTTCGTGCGCGCGCTCGACGCGACCGACGACGGCGAGACGCAGGCGCGGCAGCGCCGCGCCTGGGCGCTGCGCTTCTCGTTGCCGGCGGGCTTCGTGTTCCTGATGGCGCTGGTGCAGCTGTTCTCGTGCATCAACCTGGCGGGGTTCGTCGTGCAATCGAACCCGGGCGCGCCGCCCAGCCGCCGCCGATCGATGTGGGGCTGGCTCGATCCCTATCGCGCCGTCGGAGGCACGCACGGGCGCCAGCGCCGCCTGGCCTCGGCGTGCGCGTTGGCGGTCTTGCTGCTGATGAACCTGGGCGCGCTGCTCCTGTACGGCATCCCGATGATCCTCGGCACGAGCTGGCGCATGGGCATCGGCGGCACGGTGAGCGCGCTGGTGTGCGGCGCGCTGATGACGGCGATGATCATGCTCGCGCTCGGGCCGGTGCCCGCGTGGGAGCCGCCCCACCCCGATGCGCCCGGCGGCCGCACGCACGACGTCCGCGGCCGCGTCGACCGCACGTTCCTGGCGGCGCTGTTCGCGGGCAGCGTGATCCTGGGGCCGCTGCTGCTGCTGGTCTTGCGCCCGTGGCTCCTGGGCCTGGCCGCGCACGAGCCCGACCTGACGTTCTTCTACGAGCGCACGACCAACATCACCTCCGGCCTGTCGGCGGCGACCGGCGGCATGCTCTACGCGCTGGCGCTGCTCGCGGCCTGCATCGCCGAGCTCAATCGGCTGCGCCTCAACGCCTTCGCCGAGGAGTTCCGCAGCGCCTGCTTCGATCTGTGGGACAAGGACGGACCCGCGTGCAAGCTCGACGCCGCGGTCACCACCGGCCCGCTGACGGTCGCCGTCGTGTTGAACTTCACCGCCGTCGGCATCGCCACCGCGTACGGCGACTATCACCACCCGTTCGAGGGCGCGTGGCTCGGCTATCTATTCTGCCTGCTGGGACCGTTCGTGATCGGCGGGATGATCGTGGCCCAGCTTCACCGGTTCGCGCGCGTCTGGGTGATCATGCACCGCGTGTTTCGCGGCTTCACCGAGCGGCGCGCCGTCCCCGACTTCAAGGAGATCTTCGCGCCGCACTTCCTGCACCTCCTGCAACCACCGCTGGATCCGACGCTCGGACATGTGCTGATCGATCAGGTCGCGGCCGAGCGCCGCGCGGGCAAGCGCGACGACGAAGCGCCGCTGCGGCTCTTGCTCTTCGCCAGCTACGGCCGCGCGCATCTCCATAACCTGCTGACGTTCGTGAGCGTGAGCGGCCTTCTGCTGATCCTGCTGTCGACGACCTATCCGTTCAAGCTGCTCCACGGCGTCGACATCCTGACCTGGGTCATGGCCGGCTTGATCCTGATCGTCGCGCTCTTCGTGCTCATCGAGATGAACCGCGACGAAGTGCTCAGCGTCATCGGCGGCACCACGCCGGGGCGCGTGTCGCTGGATCGATCGTTCACGCGCACCGTGCTGATCCACGTCGGCCTTCCGCTGCTCGGCCTGGCGGCAACGCGTTTCACCACCGTCGGCGTGCTGGTCGGCGACTTCGTGAAGCCGCTGCTGCAGCTGTTCAGTATTTAGCCGTCCGCGCCGGCGTCAACAGGCTGGCCGCCATCGGTGCACGATATCGATCCATCGACCACGGAACAGACGCCGATGTCGTAACGCCAGACGGGGCAGCCCTGCGCGTCCATCTCGGTGCGCCAGTTGATCGAGTCGTAGAAATCGCAAACCTCGTAGCACATGCCGTTGATCGAAGCGCCACCGAGATGCATGCAGCCGCTCACTTGCGGATCAGGCGGACAGCAGAAGACCGCATCGGTGGGCGTATCGATCGACGCGTCGATCGACGATCCTCCGTCGGAGCCGCCGCTCCCATCAATGTTGCCGCCACCGACTCCGTCGGGCGTCCAGGTCCAGCCTCCTGCACCGCTTCCCCCGGCTGCGGTGCCGACGAGTATCAGCGGTCCTCCCGGATTGACCTGCGACGAGCACGCGCCCGCGGACAGACACAATGCCAACCCCACGACCATCGAATCGCCGATTTTCGACATTGCGTCACTCCAATCAGGCCAGAACAGCTCGCCTGCCAGATACGCAAGAACGATGCCGCGATCACGCCGCGATCTGACGGCGCCGGAAGCAGGCGGCACCGAATGAGCCCCGAAATCCCGACAGTCCTGTCGCGGTTCGGTCGCGCCGGAGCGCCTAGTGCACCGCTCTCGAAATAGCGTCAACGATCCGCTGACAAGCCCGTGGGCCGGCGAGGCGCGACGACGACGAATACTTGAACGTATTCCGAGGAGGAGCAACGAAGCCGGGCCGCGGGATCGTCAGCGCAGCGTTGATGATATTTCGAGAGCGGTGCACTAATCCTCGGTAGCTTCCTTGTCGGCCTTGCTCTGTTGCTTGCGGTCGCCCTTGCCCGCGCGCTTCGCGGGCTTTTGGTCTTCGTCGCTCGCCGCGGCAGGCGTCGCCTTCGTGCCGGCGCCGGCCGGCGCCTTTTCTGGCTCATCGCCATCGGCGGCCTTCTCGACGACGGCCTTGCCGCCGCCGGGCGCGCTCTTGTCGCCCGCGCCGTCCGCGTCGTCGGTCGGCTTGTCGGCCTCTTTCTTCGCGAACGCCGGCGCGTGGCTCGGCGAGCACCCCTTGGTGAATCCGTCGGCGCTGTAGTGATGCTTGATGAGGCCGTGCTCTTTCTCGGTGCTGACCTCGATCTCGAGATCGTGCTCGCCCTTGCGCTTGGGCGAGCAATACGACAGCAGGTAGTGCCCCTCGGCCGAGACCGCGAGGTGCTTGGACAGGTGGGTGAAACCGGTCACCATCTCCTTGGGGTCGGTCGAGTAGAAGGCGTCGGTGCGCGCGATCTTCCCGAGCTCGGGCCGCTTGATGCCCGGGCCGACACCGATGACGTAGACGTCGGCCGGCGTCTTGTCGAGCGCGACGTCCACCTCCTCCGCGGGCACCTTGCCGGCCTCGTCGCCGCGGTCGGTGAAGACCACCAGGTTGCTCGACTTGTTGGCGGCGGTGCTGGCCGCGAGCTGCCGATCGAGGATCGCCAGCCCCTTGAGGATCGCGCCGTTCAAGTTGCCCTTGCGCTCCTCGGGGCGATAGCGGCGCAGGCGATCGAGCGCCGCCTTCGTGTTGTCCTCGTCGGGCTCGAGGATCGTGCGCAGATCGTCGCGGCCGTCGAAGACGCTCACGGTCAGCGTGTGCGTCGTGCGCAGCTCCGTCATGAAGTCACCGACCTGACGGACCAGCTCGGAGAAATCCTGCGACTCGGTGATCGGACCGCTGAGGTCGATCAGCAACACGGTGAAGTAGGCCTCGGCCACCTTCGGATCGAGCAGCATCCGCTTGGCCTTGTCCTCGGGCACCAGCTTGCCGTCCTCGAAGATGCGGAAGTTGGTCGGCTTGAGACCGACGAGGGGATCGCCGGTCTTGGTGCCGATGCTCAGGTTGACCGCGACGTTCGACGGCGTCTCGCTGGTGGCCGCGAGCACCTTGACCTGCAGGTCTCCGTTCTGGGCGGAGGTGGCGCAGCCTGCGAGCGCGCTGGCCGCCAAGATCGCCGCGCCACGCGCCACACTTGAGACGAACAACGATGCGCGCCGATCCATGCAGCGCATGCTAGCGCACCCAGAATCGGAATTGGCGTCAAGAAATTGCGCGCGTGACCGCTTTTTCCAGCTCGGACGACGCGGCTCAGAAAAGAGCACGCCCCCTGGAAAACGTCAGGACGCGGACGTCGTCCACGGGCTGACGTCCAGCTCGGGAAAGATCGGCGTGCGGCTCTCGCGCGCACTGACGTCGGCCTCGTCCAGATTGCCGGCGAGCAAACCCTGGCGCAATTCGCGGAAACTATGCAGGTGGCGCTTGAAGCGGCGCACCGCATACGGAGCGGTCGTGCCGGTGGTAATGATGAACGCCCAGTCGGAGCTCTGCATGAGCAGCAGCTCTCGCCCGGCCTGGGCCAGCGCCCGCTGCGTCAGGCCACCCATGCCCGCAAACCTGCGTCCCAGCGTGGCCATCTCCTGTTCGGCCCAGTGCTGGTAACGGTAGAGCCACGCGACCTGACCATTGAGCCAGACGCGCGCATCACCGCCCGCCCCCCAGGTGGACGGGTTGGGGCGTTGCAGCTGCAGATCCCGGTGCCGCGCCAGATATTCCGGCGCGGTCATGGCTTCGACCTCGGGCTCCTCGGCTAGCGCGCGCAGCACCTCTTCGAGGAAGATGGGCCCCTCGTACCACCAGTGGCCGAACAGCTCGGCGTCGTACATGGCGACCACCAGGGGCGGCCGATCCAGCTGGGTCCGCAGGTAGCGGATCTGATGCTTGCGGTTGAAGACGAAGTTGCGCGCGTGCTCTCGGGCACGCGCTTCCGCGACGTCCGGCTCGTAGAGCTGCTTCTCGTGCAGCGGCACCTTGCCGGTGACGCGGTGGCACTTGATGCCCACGCCGCGGCGCACGCCGTCCTCGTGCAGGTACGGGCGGATGTACTCGTAGCCCGCGTCCCAGCCGAGGTCTCGATAGAACTCGCGGTAGGCCGGGTCGCCGGGGTAGCCCTCGTCGGCGCTCCAGACCTGGCGCCCGGTCTCGAGATCGCGCGCGAACGCCGCCGGCCCGCCGGGCGTGCGCACGGGCGCGTGAATCCCGCGCTGGGGATGCGGGCGGCCCCAGTTGATGCCGTGCGAGTCGACGAAGAAGTAGTCGATGCCCTCCTCGCCGAGGAGCGCGTCGATGCCGTGGTCGTAGCCGCATTCGGCCAGCCAGATGCCGCGCGGGCGGCGGCCGAAGGTGCGCGCGTACGCCTGCACACCGGCGCGGATCTGCGCGCGCCGGGGCGCCGGGCCGCTCATCAGCGGCAGGAAGCCGTGCGTGGCGTTGCACGCGAGGATCTCGAGCAACCCGTCGTTCTGCAGCTCGCGGAACGCCGCCAGCAGATCGCCGCCCCAGCGATCCGCGAACGCGCGCACGCTGCGAAACCGCCCGAGGTAGTGACGCGCGATCCGGCCCAGGCTCGACGATTCGTGGTTGCCGCGGACCTCGCTCTCGGCGAGCGCGGTCAGGCGCGCGAGGTGCCGATCGTAGCGCCCGCGCAAGAGCTGGTCGTCGAGCATCGCCGCGAGCGGCGGCGTGATCGACATGCTGATGCGAAAGGGAACGCGTTGCTCGCGCAGGCGGAAGAACGCCTGCAACAGCGGAACGTAGGTCTCGGTGATCGCCTCGAAGAGCCAGTCCTCCTCGAGGAAGTCGTCGTGCTCGGGGTGGCGCACGAACGGCAGGTGCGCGTGGAGCACCAGGCTGACGTAGCCGGCCGAGGCCGAGCCGTCGTCCTCTTGGCTGTCTCCGGCGGAGCTCATGGCCGCCACCGCTCGCGGTCGGGCAGGAGCGCCGTGCCCGGCGGCGACGGCGGCGCGACCAGCGTGTGGCTGCTGGGCGGGACGAACGACAGATCCGCCGGCAGCTCGCCACCCCAGTAGCGTGTGCCGCGCAGCCGCGTCGGCTGTTGCGGAAAGATCGTGGTCCAGCGATCGGCGGTCTCGGGATCATCGTTCGAGCCCGACGCCAGCAGGCGTTCGAGCCAGACCGGCGTCTCGTCGCCGGGCGCGACCGGACCGTTGCGGCCGGTGAGCACGATGTTCGACGTGCGCACGACCGTGCCGTCACGCGTGCACAGCATCGCGCGGTAGGCGTGCTCGGGCAGCACCGGCACCCAGAATTCGCCGGTGGGCGGCCCCTGCTCCGACAGCACGAAGGCGTAGCCGGTCGGGCGCTCCTCGATGAGGAGGTCGAGGGGCTCGTTGTGGTTCATTTCCCAGTACGCGTAGACGCAAGTCGGGCCCTGCACCATCAGGCGCAGCTCGTCGCGTCCCATCGTCGCCGGCAGCTCGGCGCCGTAGTCGACGAACATGGCCTGATCGTCCTCGGGCGCGGGCAGCGTGCGCGCGCGCGGCGGGCGGCTCAGCGTCTCGCGATAGAGCGTGTCGTAGCCGGCGGCGCTCTTGGTCCACGACCAGTCCTGGCGCATACCGGCGCCGACGATCTCGGCCCAGCGCGCAGGCTCGTCGGTGAAGACCTCGATGGCGCGGCGCACAGCCGCGATGATCGCGCGCGGGGTGGCGTCCTCGAACGCGAAGCCGGTGACGTCGTCGGTCACGGTGTCGCGCAGGCCGCCGACGGCGTGGACGATCGGCACCGCGCCGTAGCGCAGCGAGTAGAGCTGCACCAGGCCGCACGGCTCGATGCGCGAGGGCACGATCATCATGTCGACGCCCGCGTACGCGCGGCGGGCGAGCGCGGCGTCGAAGCGCAGCACGGCGCGGAACTGCTCGGGGTGCGCGGCTTCGAGATCTTTCAGCGCCGCCTGCAACGGCAGGTCGCCGCTGCCGAGCACGAACACCTTGGCGCCGAGCGCGAACAGCGACGGCAGCGCGCGCACGAGCAGGTCGACACCCTTCGACTCGGTGAGGCGGCCCACGAAGCCGACGATCGGCTCGTGGGGCGCGCCGGTCAGGCCCAGCTCGGCGCGCAGCGCCGCCTTGCAGGTGGCGCGTCCCTCGCGATGGGCGGCGTCGAAGTGCGCGGGCAGCGCCGGATCGGTCGACGGATCCCAGGCGACCACGTCGATGCCGTTGACGATGCCGGTCAGATCGGCGGCGCGATCGCGCAGCGGCCCGTCGAGGCCCATGCCGGTCGCGGGCGCGCGGATCTCATCGGCGTAGCTGCGGCTGACGGTGGTGACGCGATCGGCGGACAGGATGCCGCCCTTGAGGAAGTTCACGCCGCCGAAGTGTTCGAGCCAGCGCGGGTGCCACAGCTCGCGCGGCAGCCCGAGATCGTCGAGAACGGCGCGCGCGGTGTGGCCCTGGAACTCGAGGTTGTGGATGGTCAGGATCGTGCGCACGTCCCGCGACGACGATGCCAGCCGCGACGACGGCGACGATTCGAGCAGCGAATCCATCTTCACCAGCGCGGGCGTGAGCGCGGCGTGCCAGTCATGGCAGTGGATCAGCGCCGGCGCCGGCACCAGGCTGGCGCACAGCTCGCGCGCAGCCAGCTGCCAGACGCCGTAACGATACGCGTTGTCGGGGTAGGCCTGGCCGCCGTCGCCGTAGACGCCGGGGCGGTCGAAGAGCGGACACTCGACGAAATACGTCGGCACGCCGCCGGGCGGATCCACGGCGGTGCGGATCGTGACCGGCACGTGGCTGCGGCCGCGGCCGACGGTGATCGAGAGCTGCATGAGCGGCTCGCCGATCGGAAAGCGGCGCGCATCGGCGTAGAGCGGCAGGCAGAGACGCACGTCCCAGCCCTTGCGCCGCAGCACCGTCGGCAGCGACCCGACGACGTCGCCGAGCCCCCCGGTGTGCGCCCAGGGGACGGCCTCGGCCGCGAGCCAGAGCACGACGGGATCGCGCGTGGGACCGCCGAGCGGGCTCTGGATGGGGTGATGGATCGGGGATGGAGGGGAGGCGCTGGCCGCGGTCCCAGGTGGTTCGCGGGGCGGATCCAGAGGAGCCGCTGCGGCTTGCTTGCGCGAGCCCCCTCCCCCGCCCCCCCCCCGGGGGCGGTCGGGCCCCCCGGCGGCGGGGGCGGGCGCGGGGGGGGGGGGGGGGGGGGGGGCGCGCGGGGCGCGGGGC
>Ga0265342_10001644_pt1 | contig 20591 bp, 21 predicted proteins | sample 4CB327metaG_FD_203125 | JGI IMG/M metagenome (GOLD analysis project Ga0265342, IMG submission 203125) | Rhizosphere microbial communities from Carex aquatilis grown in University of Washington, Seatle, WA, United States - 4-CB3-27 metaG | ecosystem: Host-associated > Plants > Roots >... | reverse complement strand
GCGTTGGCGACCGCGATGCCGACCAGGTTGCCGTAGATGTCGTTGTTCTGGACGTGGGCGACGGCCGAGGCGTATGCCGCCGATGACGCCGGCCAGTTCTGCGTGGCGGTGGTGCCGAGGCAGATGCCGGCCCGCGCGTTGCTGCCGATGATGTTGGTCGAGATCGTGTTGTCCGACCCGGCGTCCGTGACGCCGTCCCCGTGGAGCGAGTAGTTGAAGACGCAGTCATGGACGCTGTTCGCGCGCCGGTTGTGCCCGAGGTAGACGTTCGAGTCCGGGTTGTCGTGGAAGTAGCAGCGCTCGACGATGAGCTGCGCTTCCTGCCCGGCCGCGCCGTCGGCGACGCACAGCCCGCGGCCCGTGGTGTTGTTGTTCTTGTTGCCGTCGATAGCCAGGTCGAAGACGCGGCCGTAGTTGGCGCCGTCGGGGGCGAGCAGCAGGTCCTTGTTGCTGTTCGCGAGCCTGGCGAGCACGGAGGCGCCAGAGATCGTGTTGTTGGCGGGGTAGGTGCCCGACGAGACGCCCTGCAGGATCGTCCCCTTCATCATCACGAGCTGGCTGACCCGGTACACGCCCGCCGGCACGAAGACCACGGCGCCTATCTTGTTCCCGTCGACGATCGCGGCCTGGATCGCCCGCGTGTCGTCGGTGATGCCGTCGCCCTTGGCGCCGTACGCGACCACCGAGACGGTGAGCTCGACGCTACCGGTCGTCATGGCTGCCCCCCGCGATGACGTTCCTGTCGGGGTGGCGTCGGCCGTCCGCGGCGCCGTTGGCCGGGGGAAAGAGACTGTCGGTGTCGTGGAACACGTCATGTAGCACAGTTGCTACCCATGCGCCCATCAGGCTTCCCCCTGTGGTAGGTAGTTGGTGAGCATGCTGCGTGCGCGGCAGGTCCCGGCTCCGCGGCGGAGCTGGCACCTGCCGCGCTGGCGTACTAGCTGTGGCTGGTCACCCACGCGGACCCGGTGTAGATCCACACCTTGCCGGTCAGGTCGATCACGAAGTCCCCCGCCGCCCAGGAGCCCGACGTGGGCGCGCCGGACTTGGTGCCGCCGGCGAACCGGGCGCCGGCCGTCGTCCCCGCGACGCCGCTGACCGTCAGGCCGCCGCTCTCGGTGACCCTCGCCGTCGTTACCCCGGCCTTGTTTCGCAGGATAAGGACGTCGTTACCCGACCCCTGGATGAGCGCGCCGACGTTGCTGATGATGGCCCACGGCGGAGCGCCTGACAGCGTGTTGGATACGGCGTGGGCCGCGGTCGGGTCGACCGCGCCGATCTGCCCTACGACCCGTGCCGTGCCCGGCGCTACGCTCAAGCAGTAGCTGGCGACGTTGCTGATGCCGGCGTCGAGCGGGCCGAAGTTGTTGTTGCTGACGCAGACCTGGGTGACTCCCGCCGCGACGTCGATGTGCGCGTAGGCGTTGTCCGTGCCGGTCCCGTTGCTGTGGAAGGTGTTGGCGACGAGCGCGTTCGACGCGCCCGAGTAGACCGTGACGCCCTGGTACTTGTTGCGGTCGATGCCGTTGCCGGTGATCATGCAGCCGGACGAGCCGTTGGCGACCGCGATGCCGACCAGGTTGCCGTAGATGTCGTTGTTGTTGACGTGGGCGATGGCCGCGGCGTTAGCCGTCGAGGCCGCGCCCCAGTTCTGGGTGGCGGTGGTGCCCAGGCAGATGCCGGCCCGCCCGTTAGTGCCGATGATGTTGCTGGAGATCGTGTTGTCCGACCCGGCGTCCGTGATGCCGTCGCCCTTGAGCGAGTAGTTGAAGACCCCGTTGTGCACGCTGTTCGCTCGCCGGTTATGGCCGAGGTAGACGTTGGAGTCCGGGTTGTCGTGGAAGTAGCAGCGCTCGACGAGGATCTGCCCTTCCTGCCCGGCTGCGCCGTCGGCGACGTACAGCCCGTGGCCCGCGCTGTTGTTGTTCTTGTTCCCGTCGATGGCGATGTCGAAGACGCGGCAGTAGTTGGCCCCGTCGGGGGCGAGCAGCAGGTCCTTGTTGCTGTTCGCGAGCCGGGCGATCACGGACGCGCCGGAGATCGTGTTGTTGTCGGGGTAGGTACCCGACGACACGCCCTGCAGGATGGTCCCCTTCCGCAGCACGAGTTGGCTGACCCGGTACACGCCGGCCGGGAAGAAGACCGTCGCGCCGGTCGTGAAGCCCTGGTCGATCGCGGTCTGGATCACGTTCGTGTCGTCGGTGGTGCCGTCGCCCTTCGCGCCGAACGCGCGCACCGAGCAGACAGCCTGATACGTGTTAGCGACGGTCATGGCTGCCCCCCCGCGATCGAGTTACCGGTTCGGGTGGCGTCCGCCGGCCGCGCCGCCGGCAGTGCGAAGGGACGGTTGGTGTGGTGGAACAGGTCACGTAGCACAGTTGCTACCCATGCGCCCATCAGGTTCCCCCTGTGGTTGTGTCCGTGGGCTTGCTGAGTACAATCTGTGGTCCCCTGATTACAGTAACTCGGCGAACTCTCCCGCAACAGAGTTGTTTAACGCGGTAAGTGATGGTAGAAGCGCTGCGTGTGACGCCGGTTACCAGGAGCGCGGCTTGCGTGCCCCGCCCGTCATGCCGGAGCGAACGGTGCGCACCGCCTCCTCCTCCGGCAGCCCGGCGTACATGGCGGCGCTGATCAGGCCGGTGATCACCGGCACCGGCGGCAGCAGTCCCGCCGCCACCAGCTGCCCGAGGCTGAAGGCGGCCCGGTTCAGCGTGTCGTTCCGCGTCCCCGGCACGGCCGCGGCGACCCGGGACGTCTCCGCCCGCAGCGCCGCCATCGCGTACGCCCGGCCCTGCGCCAGGTCGGCGACCGGCAGCCGCGGCGCGGGCACCGGCAGCGCGGCCGGCGCCTCCGCGACAAGCCGCCCGAGCCACGACGGCAGCGGCGCCGGCTCCCGCACCCCGTTCCGTGCGGTATACGCCTGCCCGCCGATCCGGCTGCCCGCGCCGACCACGTAGCCGCCGCCGGCGCGCACGTCGATATGCGGGCCGAGCACGCCGGCGGAGTTCCGCGCCCGCCCGTCGGCGGCGGAGAAATACAGGTGACAGCCGCCCGACGGCGTGTCGACCACGTACGTGCCGCCCGGGTACCGCTCGCCGTGCTCACGGGCGAGCCGCGACAGCCGGTCCGCGCCGGACAGCGGGAACAGCGCGCCGTCGGCGAGGTCGTCGTCGCCGGTTACGTCGCGCGCCAGGTCAAGGTCGATCACCACCAGCCTGGACGGCCCGCACGCGATGCCGATGTTGTACGGCGCCTGTGACCACCAGTCGCGCACCTGGTCCGGGGACGCGGTCGCCAGCTCCTGCCAGTTGCCGCGCAGCGCCGGCCGCTTGCCGCCGACGGCGCACGGGAACACGTGCCAGCCGCGCAGCACGGCGTCAAGCGCGGATCGCAGCAGGACAGAGTCGGCGCGGGTCACGTCGGCGACGCTCACGCTATGTCTGTTCCGCGAAAACCCGGCCGTCAACCAGGAAAGGCGCACTAAGTACCGAACAGGGGCATATATCCGCCCGTTCCGTCGCCCCGCGTCCACCAAGGCAACGTGGCGCCGGGAAATGACCCTGATGACCGCGGCCGGATTACGTCAACGCCGATCATCCTCTCGGTACTGCCCTATAGCTTCCTCGGCGCTGCCGCGCGCGGTGAACGCATGACAGCGGATGTTTACCGCCACAGCTCGCGGTGGCGATCCCGCCCGCAGGCGTCGCCTGGCGCACGCGAGGTGAGCACTTTGCATAGCTGACGACCACGGAAAGCGTTCTTTGCATAGCAGGCGACCATTACGACGCCGATTTGCATCCCTATTTAGGTCATCAGCTATGCAAAGCTGCCCGCGCATGGTCGCCAGCTATGCAAAGCGAGCTCATCCAAGGGACGGCCGCGCTGCCCTGAGGGTTCCCGTGATTGCTGTTGCCGGCGGGGGAATGCGCATCTCAGCGGCCAGCTTCGCGGCGGCGGTGGCTCCGTACCGGCGCCCGTGGCAGCCGGCAACACGCCGGCGCGGGAGGTAACGAAGTGCGGCTGCCATGCACGGCAGCCGTCCACGTCCGTCGTCCCGCGTCCGCCCCCTTCGGTCTATCGTCACGATCATGGACGAAGCCGCCTTCCGCCGCTACATCGTGGAGTTCAACACCGCCAACTTCGACGTCCTGGCCCGCTACTACGCCGACGACGTGGTGTTCTCGTTCAACGGAGGCCTCACGCTCACCGGCCGCGACGCGATCGTCGACTTCTACCGCCCGTTCCGCGCGGCGGTGGACGAGACTGTCGACATCCGGTTCCTCGTCATGAACGACAAGCACGTCGCGGTCGAGATGGCTACGGAGTTCCGTGCCCGCGAGGACTACCAGAACTTCACCCGCGGCCCGCTCAAGGCCGGCGACACCCTGCGCATCACCAGCTTCGTCCACTACGACATCGGTCCCGACGGCCGGTTCACGAACATCCGCGTCGGCCGGTACGGCGACTAACCAGGAGCAGGGCGAGGCGCCCGTCGGCCAAGGACCCCTCACCATCCTGGCGCGGCCCGCGGAAGGGGACCGGGTCCGGCGGTTTCGTGACTCAAGGTGCCGCAGGGGACTGTGCGAGCCTCCAGTTGCCGCCGCGCGGTCCCGCGGGCCCGGCCACGGATCGGCGGCGTGCCGCTAGCCTCATGCTGGTGACCGCCGATCCGACCGCCCTGCTCGCGCCGCAAGGCCGCGAGTTGCTCGCGCGGCTCGCGGGCGGCCAGGCAGACGGACAGCCGGGCGGCCAGGCCGTCCGCCCGCTCGCGCTCGCGGAACGGCTGCGCCGTGAGTTCCCGGCCGACCTGGTGGCGCTGGCGATGGCGCAGCAGGAGCTGCGCCTCGCGGCCGCGGCCAAGTTCAGCCGGGCGGCGGAGATGCTGTTTACCAGGGCCGGGTACGAGCAGGCGTCGTCGGAGGCTATCGCCCGCTACCGCGCTGCCCGCCTCGCCGACGCGTACCGCGGTGCCAACGGGCGCGTCGCGGACCTGTGCTGCGGCATCGGCGGCGACCTGATCGCGCTCGCCGGCGCGGGCGATGTGCTCGCCGTCGACCGGGACGAGGCGCACGCAAGCATCGCGCTGCACAACGCCGCGGTCTACGGCCTGGCGGACCGGGTGACCGCCGTCGTGTCCGACGTCCGCGACGTGCGGTTGACGGGCCTCGCCGCGGTTTTCATCGATCCGGCGCGGCGCTCAGGCCCCCGTACCGCCTCGGCCGGCCTCTCACCGGCTGGCTCTGCCCGCCGGTTCCGCGCCGGGCTCTCCGAGCCGCCGCTCGACTGGTGCGCCGCGCTGACGAGCCAGGTAGCGGCGGTCTGCGTGAAGGCCGCACCCGGACTGCCCGCCGACCTGATACCACCGGGCTGGGAGGCCGAGTTCATCGCCGAGGGCCGGGACCTCAAGGAGGCGGTGCTCTGGTCCCCTGCGCTGGCCACCGCTCCCGTCGCGGCACCGCCCGGTGCCCCGCCGGGCCCGCGCCGCGCTACCGTGATCACGCCTGTTCCGAGCGGCCCTGTTCCCGGCGGCCTTGTCCCGCGTGACCTTGGCCCAAGCGGCCCTGTCCCCGGGGGCGAGGCAGCGGGCGACCCGGGACCGCGCGGTCATGCCACCCTGGTCGCAGCGCCGGGCGACCCGGTGCCACTCCGGGCGCCGGGGGGGTACCTGCTCGACCCGAACCCGGCCGTCACCCGGGCCGGCCTGGTCGAGGACCTGGCCAGGACCCTGGGTGGCGACGCCGCCAAGATCGACCCGCAGATCGCCTTCCTTACGCTGGACCGGCCCGCGGAAACGCCCTTCGCCCGCACCCTGCGCGTGCTCGAGTCCGCGCCGTGGCACGAGAAGGAGTTCGCTCGGCGCCTGCGCGACCTGGGCATCGGCGCCGTCGACATCAGGCGCCGCGGCCTGGCCGGCGACGTCGACCAGATCAGGCGCCGCCTCAAGCTGGCGGGCAAGGCCCGGGCGACGCTCGTCATCACCCGGGTCGACGACAAGCCCTGGGGCATCATCTGCACGGACCTGGCACCGCCGTCCGCCGTCTGAAGCCGACCCGGCACCGCCGACCACCGTGTGGATGTGCCTTTGGTGTAGCTATAGCGACACCAACGGCACATCCACGCCGGGCACGGGACCGGCAGGCTACCCCTGGTGCAGCAGCAGGCCGCGCACGTAGGCGGCCTGGCCGGCGTGCTGCATGTCGTCGTCGAGCACGGAGACCAGCCGCACGCCGAGCGTGACATGCGGCGTCCACCGGGTATCGACCACCCGGTCGAGATCGTCGTCGGTCACCTCGGATACCAGCTTCACCGACTGCGCGTACGTCTGCTCGTGGTACTCGGTGAGGAGGTCGGCGGACGCGGTCGCGGCCGCGACGGCGGCGACTTGCTCCAGGGTGTGACCGTACCCGTGGTCCGTCATTGCGGCCGGCAGCCCGAACCGTGCCGCCCAGCCCGCGGCCGACCACACCTGCGGCACGCCGAACGCGGCCGCGACGTGGTCATCCTGCACCCGGGTGAGGTGCCAGACCAGCCAGCTGACCGGGTTGGCGCCGGGCGCGACCTGGTAGGCGAGCTGCTCGGGCGTAAGCCCGTCAAGCACGTCGGTGACGTTTTCCCTGATCCGCTCGAACCCGTCGACAAGCAATTCCGCACTAGTAGCCATGCGGCGATTATCTCCTGCGGCGTCACCGGGCGGGCCAGATGGGCAGCACGCTCACGTCGGTCACGGTCTCCGCCAGCCGGCGCATCGAGGTGACCCGCCGTTCCGCGAACTTGGCGGGATGTCCCGTGTGGTCACGGTCGACCCAGACCGAGCGGAGCCCCATCCGGGTGGCGGGCAGGATGTCGTGCACCCAGCTGTTGGCCACGTGAATCCAGTTCGCGGGCGTCGCGCCGGTTATTTCCGTGAATTTGCGGAAATGACCGAGATCTGGCTTATACGACCGCACCTGCTCGGCGGTCACCACGACCTCGAATGGCACGGGAAGGCCGGCCGAAGTCGCGGCGAACAGGTCATCATCGCAATTGGTGAGGATTGCCAGCCGCCAGCCGAATGACATGAGCGTGCCGAGCGCATCGGCCACATCGGGGAAGACCTCCATGTGCGGCCAGGCCGCCACGAACGCGTCCTCCTGCTCAGGGGTGACGGCGATGCCCGAGCGCCGCGCCGCCAAGCCGAGCCCGTCAGTGAGGATTTCCCGGTAGGGCCGCCATTCCTGCCGGGCCTCCAGCATGGATTCCGCCCGGTGGTAGGTGGCAAGCAGGGATGCCGCGTGCCCGTCGGCGACTGGCTGCAGTGCGCTCAGCATGCAGGCATTCCAGTCCGCGAGCGTGCCATAGCAGTCGAAGGTTAGCCATCGAGCCCCGGGCATAAACCCTCCCTTACTCGAACATCTGCAGTAGGAACCCGCCTCTACAGTAACTGTTGTTTACTGTTTTTGAGTGGTGAATTCGCATTGAATCCGTAGAAGATCCCCGGTGCTTCTTGACGGGCTTCGGCCCCGTCGCCGCCAAACCCCGCCGCCAAACCCCGCCGTCAGCCCCCGGCGGGCCCCGGCCTGACACCGGGCCCCGCCCGGATGCATGATCGGGATACGGCTTCAATTCCCAGGAGACATCCCGGGAGACAACAGCGAGGAGGCAGCCGGATGGCCGATGACGAGTTCTGCTACTCCAGCGGGTTCGGGAACGAGTTCGTGACCGAGGCGGTGGAAGGGGCGCTCCCGGCCGGCCGCAACTCGCCGCAGCAGGCGCCGCTCGGCCTGTACGCCGAGCAGCTCAGCGGGACCGCGTTCACCCAGCCCCGCGGCGCGAACCGCAGGACCTGGGTGTACCGCATCCTGCCAAGTGCTAAGCACCCTCCGTTCCGGCGGATCGACAACAAGCAACTGAAAGGCTCGCCGTTCGACGAGCTTGAGCCGGACCCGAACCGGCTGCGCTGGGACCCGCTGCCGCTGCCGGCCGCCGGCGAGCCGCGGGACTTCATCGACGGCCTGTTCACCGTCGCCGGCAACGGCGACAGCAAGACGCGGGGTGGCATGGCGGTGCACCTGTACGCGGCCAACCAGTCGATGACCGACCGCTACTTCGTCGACTCCGACGGTGAGCTGCTCTTCGTGCCGGAGCTCGGCGCCGTCGTTCTGCACACTGAGCTCGGACCGCTGCGGGTGAGTCCCGGCGAGGTCGCGGTCGTACCGCGCGGCATCAGGTTCCGCATGGAGCTACCCACCGCGGACGATGGTTATACCGCCGCCCGTGGTTACCTGTGCGAGAACTTCGGCGCCGCCTTCACGCTGCCCGAGCGCGGCCCGATCGGCGCGAACGGGCTGGCCAACGAGCGCGACTTCCTCAGCCCGCACGCGGCGTTCGAGGAACGGGCCCGCACCGTCCAGGTGGTGAACAAGTTCGGCGGCAACCTCTGGGCGGCCGACTACGACCACTCGCCGCTCGACGTGGTGGCCTGGCATGGCAGCTACGTGCCCTATAAGTACGACACGGCTAACTTCATGGTGATCGGCACGATCAGCTTCGACCACCCCGACCCGTCGATCTTCACCGTGCTGACCAGCCCGACCGACACGCCGGGCCTGGCCAACTGCGACTTCGTGATCTTCGCGCCGCGCTGGCTGGTCGGAGAGAACACCTTCCGCCCGCCGTGGTTCCACCGCAACGTCATGTCGGAGTACATGGGCCTGGTGACGGGGGAGTATGACGCGAAGGCGGAGGGCTTTACCCCGGGCGGCGGCTCGCTGCACAACACCTTCGCCAGCCACGGCCCGGACGCTGACACCTACGCCAGGGCGTCGACCGCCGAGCTGCGACCGCAGAAGCTCGACGGCACGCTCGCGTTCATGTTCGAAAGTCGCTGGACGATCCTGCCAACCGCGCAAGCGATGGGCGCCGGCTTCCGGCAGCGCGACTACGACGCCGTTTGGTCTGGATTGTCGCGGAATTTCCGCTAAGTTACGAGTCATGGCTGGCTCGTATGTGACGGTGGGATCCGGTGACCACCACGTCATCGCGCTGCACGGCTGGTTCGGCTCCGCCCTCGGGTGGGGCCACCTGACCGACTACCTCAACACCGCGCAGTTCACCTATGTCTTTCCGGACCTGCGTGGCTACGGCTCCCGCCGCGACGAGCCAGGCGACTTCACCATGGCCGAGGCCGGAGCCGACGCGATCGCCCTCGCCGACGCGCTCGGCTGGGACCGCTTCAGCCTGGTCGGCCACTCGATGAGCGGCGTGGCGATACAGCACGTGCTCGACCAGGCGCCGCACCGGGTGCGCCGGCTGGTCGGCGTGGCGCCCGTCCCCGCCTCCGGGCTGCCGCTCGGCGAGTCGGAATGGTCGCTGTTCGCCTCCGCCGCGGCCAGCCCGGCCAGCCGCGCGATGATCGTCAACTACTCGACCGGCAGCCGCCTGGCCCCCGGCTTCGTGGACCTGATCGTCCGTCACTCGCTCGACAACGCGAACGAGCAGGCCTTCGGCATCTACCTGCACTCCTGGGCCCGCGCCGACATCCTGGCCAGGATCAAGGGCAACGAGGTCCCGGTCAAGGTGATCACCGGCGAGTACGACCCGACCCAGCCCGCCGAGTTCATGGAGCAGGCCTGGCTGCAGGTCTACCCCAACTCCGAGCTCGAGGTCCTGCGCGGTACCGGCCACTACCCGATGTACGAGACGCCGGTCGCCCTCGCCGTCTCCATCGAGGAGTTCCTGTCCCGCGGCTAGCTACAGGTCGGCGACGGCCGGGATGACCTCAGACCCGATCACGTCGAGCGGCGTCACGTCCCAGACGTCCTGCACCGCGCCGATCGCGGCATCGAAGCCGAGCGCGGCCAGCGCGCCGAGCTCGTCCACGATCCGCGCAGTGCCGCGCGACGGGTCGAAGAAGTAGTAGGCGGTCTTGTAGATGGTGTCGTAGTCGCGGCCGAGCGCCTCGCAGTGCCGGCGCAGCACGTCGAGCTTCTTCGCCTCGTCCCGGCCGGCGAACAGGTTGCACGCGTCGCCGTACTGCGCCACCATGCGCAATGTCTTGCGCTCGCCGCCGCCGCAGACCATCACCGGCGGGTGCGGCCGGGACAGCGACTGCGGAGAGTTCAGCGGGCGCTCCAGCTGGTAGTACGTGCCCTGATACGGCTTCTCGTCGCCGCGCCACATCTGCAGGCAGATCTGCAGGGTCTCCTCAAGCCGCTCGAACCGCTCCGCGACGGGGTGGAACGGCACGCCGAGCCCGCGCGACTCCTCCTCGTTCCACCCGGCCCCGATGCCGAGCCAGGCCCGTCCGCCGGACAGCACGTCGAGCGTGGTGACGATCTTGGCGAGGATGCCAGGCTCGCGGTAGAACGCCCCGGTGGCGACCGTGAGCAGCGCCGCCCGGGAAGTGCACGCGGCCAGGTAGCCGAGCGTGGTGTACGCCTCGAGCATCTCCATCTCGGCCGGGCCGACCACCGGGATCTGGAAGAAGTGGTCCATGACCGCGATGTACTCGAACCCGGCGGCGTCCGCCGTCCGCGCCACGGTGATCAGCTCCCGGCCGAGCGCCTCGGGCCCGCGCGGCGTGGTGTAGGACGGGATCTGCAGCCCAACCTTCATCGTCAAATACCTCCCGTCATCACCCTCTCACGCCCCGCCCGCGCGGCGCAGCTGCGCGCCCGGCGCGGATAATGAAGCTCGTATTGCCGTCGGGCGTCTTCCCGGCGGCGGACCGTCGGCGGACCGGAGGTTGACCACGGTGCCAAGCTCCCTGCACCCCGTGCGCGCGGACCTGATCATCGTCGGGGCCGGGCTGGCCGGGGCGGCGGCCGCCCGCAGCGCGGCCGCCCGCGGGGCCAGCGTCGTCGTGCTCGAGCAGTTCGCAAACGGACACCGGAACGGCAGCTCGCACGGCAGCGCCAGGATCTTCCGCCGCGCCTACCCCGACCCGCTGTACGTGCGGCTGACGGGCCAGGCGGGGGAGCAGTGGCTGGCGCTGGAGGCGGCGGCCGGCGAGACGCTGCTCACCATGACCGGCGAACTCGATTTCGGCGCGCTGCGTGACCCCGCGGCGCTGCACGCGGTGCTCACCGGGTGCGGCGTGCCCGCGGACCTGCTGCCGCCACAGGAGGCGAGCCGGCGCTGGCCGCAGTTCGACTTCACCGGCACCGGGCCTGTCCTTTTTCATCAGAACGCGGGCGTGCTAGACCCGGACCGCACCATCGCCGCGCTGTTGCGGCTGGCGACGTCGCACGGCGCCGACGTCCGGTTCGGTACGAGGGTCACCGGCCTGACGGCGGGCGGTGACGGCGCGGTCGTCCTGGCCGTCACCGCCGACGGCCAGGAGTCGTTCACCGCGCCGGCGGTCGTCGTCGCGGCGGGCGCCTGGCTCACGCCATTGCTCGACGGCCTCGTCCGCCTGCCGCCGCTGACCGTCACCAAGCAGGCGGTCTTTCACTTCGCGCCGGCCCAGCCGCGGGCTGCCACTCCGCCGAGCGCCCAGCGGCAGACAGCCCAGCGGCCGTCAGCCCAGCGGCCGTCAGCCCAGCCGGGGACCCAGGCCGCAACCAGCCCGGCAGAACAGCCGTGGCCGGTGTTCATCTTCCAGCACGAGGCCGACTCCTGCTACGGCCTGCCGGGCGGCCGGGACGGCGGGGTCCCCGGCGCGATCAAGGTCGGCGAGCACCACCCGGGCACGGTCACCACCGCGGCGGGCCGCGACTTCGACGTCGACGACGCCGCCCGGGCCCGGGTGGCCGGCTTCGCGCGCCGGCGGCTGCCCGGCCTCGGCCCCGCCCCGCTGAACGAAACGACCTGCCTCTACACCTGGACCGCGAACGAGGACTTCATACTCGACCGGCAGGGCCCGTTCGTGGTCGCCTCGCCCTGCTCGGGTCACGGCGCGAAGTTCGCGCCGCTGCTCGGCGAGGTCATCGCGGACCTCGCCGCGGGCAAGCCGCCGCCAGACCCGCGGTTCACCCTGGCGGCTCACCTGGCCGGCTGACCGGCCCGGGCCACGCTAGCCGCGGCTACGCCAGGCGGGTCGGGCGGATGACGCCGACCGCGCGCCCGCCGCCGGTCACCACGGTGGTGGCGAGCTCGGCGGGCGGCTGCGCGCCCAGCATGGCCAGGACGGCGGTCGTGACCGGGGTCCGGGCGCGCTGGTTCCCGTCGTCGATCTTGACCGCGGCCGCGCTGCCGTCGGCCAGCGCGAACGCGTCCACGCCCTCCGCGCCCGCCTTGAGCAGCAGGCCGGGAATCGAAGTCATCAGCCGGTGTTCGTCCCTGGTGGTCCCGCTTGTCCACTCCGGGGACTTACGCATCGCGTCGGCGACCTTGCGCTCCGGTGAACCGGGCTCCGCGAGCACCATGGTCCGGAACGCCCGGGCCACCCCGCCCAGGGTCAGCGCGAACAGCGGCGCGCCGCAGCCGTCGACGCCCACCGCGGCGACCGGCTCCCGCGCGAGTTCCTCGACCGTCCGCCTGATGTGCACCTGCAGCGGGTGCTCGGGTGACAGGTAGGTCTCGATCGGCCAGTCGTTGGCGATGCAAGTGACCAGCATCGCGGCGTGCTTGCCCGAGCAGTTGTAGCGCACCCGTGACTCCGGCCCGGGGCCGCCGGGCGCGGACTCCCTGATCAGCCGCCGCGCGGTGGCCTCGTCAAGCGGCAGCGACGCCGGGCACTGCAGGTCGTCCGCGGTCAGCCCGGCGTGGTCGAGGATGTCATGTACCCCCTGGACATGGAAGTCCTCGCCGGAGTGGCTCGCCGCGGCGAGCGCGAGCAGCTCCCCCTCGACCGGCAGCCCGGCACGGAGCATCGCCGCGGCCTGCAACGGCTTGTTGGCCGAGCGCGGGAAGATGGGCGTGTTCGCACTGCCGGCGGTGAACGCGTACATGCCGTCGGAACCGATGGCAACGATGCTGCCGCGGTGCCGGGATTCCACGAACCCGGACCGGATCACCTCAGCGAGCACGGGGTTGGCCACCACGTCGCTCACGGAGAACTGCTCCAAAGGGGTCACCCCGACATTATGGCCGGTCGATGGCTTTTCGCTGCCGATATCAGCCTGATAAGTGACGCGAAGTCCGGTAACGACCGATACGACGCCCCGGGCGGGCTCGCCGCCCGGTGGCGACCGTGCCGCGTGACCCGTTGCGAGCGATTAGGCTGACGTGTCGTGCGAGCAGTAGCGCAGCGGGTCACCCAGGCGAGCGTGACCGTAGACGGCCAGGTTATCGGCGCGATCGACGAGCCGGGGCTGCTCGTCCTCGTCGGCGTCACCCACGATGACACCCCCGAGAAGGCCAGGAAGCTGGCCGCCAAGCTGTGGGGGCTGCGGATACTCGACGCGGAGAAGTCCTGTTCGGACATTGGGGCGCCACTGCTCGTGGTCAGCCAGTTCACGCTCTACGCGGAAACCGCTAAAGGCAGGCGGCCGACCTGGAACAACGCGGCGCCTGGAGCGGTGGCCGAGCCGCTGGTGGCGGCGGTCGCGCAGGAGCTGCGCGCGCTCGGCGCCCGCGTCGAGACGGGCAGGTTCGGTGCCGACATGAAGGTCGCCCTGGTGAACGACGGCCCCGTCACGATCATCATCGAGCTTTAGGGCCGCGAACGCACGCCCTGCGGAGCTAGTAAGGCGCGCGGGCCCCTCAGCCAGCGGCGGCCAGCTTGGCCTTGGTCAGCCCCGCGAGGTCACACTGCTTCTGCTCGGCGACCGAGGTCGCGTCGGACTTGGCGAAGGCCTCCCGGCACAGCGCCTTGGCCTGCGGGCCGCAGTAGTGCGCGATCTCGCCTCCGGTGGTGGCCGGGATGGTCACGCTGACGCAGCCGTTCGCGGAGGTGGCGAGCGGGTCGCTGGTCACCGCGCTCCAGATGCCGACCGCCGCGCAGGCCGCGACGACGAGGCCGAGCACGAGGTAGACGATCCGCTTGCCGTGCGGGGTGAGCCTACGTTCACCGTCGGCCTGGTCGCCGCCCAGGCGGGTCTTGCTGTACATCGCCACCTGCCCATATTACGAGGATGCCGCGCCGTCGCGCATCGCATCGCCGCGGAGCGGCAGAAGCTGAAGGTGTTACCGTCTGCGGTAGCGTGGCCCGCAACGGAGCGTGCTGCCTATGACACGGAGGTGACAAGAGTGGTTACCCGTGACACCCCTTGGCCCGACGGGACCCCCTGCTGGGTCGACCTCGGAACGAGCGACATCCCGCAATCGAGCAGCTTCTACGCCAGCGTGTTCGGCTGGAGCATCCAGGAGGGCCCGCCGGAGGCCGGCGGCTACTCGATGGCCAGGCTCGAGGACAGGAACGTCGCCGGCATCGGCCCGGTCATGGGCCCGCCCGGCACCCCGAGCACCTGGTCCACCTACTTCGCCGCCGCCGACGCCGACGCGGCGGCGGCGCGCATCACCAGCGCCGGCGGGCAGCTCATCGCCGGCCCGATGGACGTGATGGACGTCGGGCGGCTGGTGGTGGCGGCCGACGTGACCGGCGCCGTCTTCGGTCTCTGGCAGGCGCGCAGCCACACCGGGGTGCAGGTCGCCAACGTGCCAGGCGCGTTCACCTGGAGCGAGCACATGAGCCGCGACTTCGAGGGGGCCAAGGCGTTCTACGCCGCGGTCTTCGGCTACGAGTACGGCGACATGTCCAGCCCCGGCTTCAGCTACGCCACGCTGCTGATCAACGGCCAGCAGGTGGTCGGCGGCATCGGCGCCCTGCCTGAGAACACGGGGCCTGAGAACACGGGGCCTGAGAACACGGGGCCTGAGAACACGGGGCCTGAGAACGCGGGCCCCGATGACGTGGGCGGAGCGCAGCCGGCCCACTGGTCGGTTTACTTCGGCACCGCCGACACCGACAAGTCGGTCGACCTGGCCACGAGCCATGGCGGCCGGGTGGTCCGCCCGGCGGCCGACAGCCCCTACGGCCGGATGGCCGTGGTGGCCGACCAGCACGGCGCGGTCTTCAGCCTCATCTCCACCCCCGCCGAGGACTAAGCACCGAGGACTAAGCACCGGCGTGACTAGCGCGGGAACACAATGCCGTCGAAGAGCTTGCGGGCGGTCCTGACCACGCCGGAGCGGACCACCTTGGGCGGGCTCGCGCTCGTGTCCAGCTCGGCCTCGACCTGAAGGGCGCCGCCCGGGTGCTCGATGGACAGGCGCGAGCCGCCGTCGAGCACCGCGAGGTCATGCCCGACCGCCCCGGGGACGACGACCGCCGTGCCGACGCTGACCGCGCCGAGCACCCCGATCGACTCGTGCACCCGGACGGGGATAAAGGTCCGCGTGCTGATGGTCCCGCCGTGCGCGGGCGGCGCGACCAGCGAGATCTTGGGCACGGTGGTGCCGCTGACGTCGCCGAGCCCCATCGCCTTGCCCGCCTCGAGCCGCAGCTCCTGCACGCGCTTGTTCAGCTCCTCGTCGGCTTCCAGCTCGGCGACGGACTCGAGCCCGGTCTTGCCGAAGCTCGCCGCCTCGACCACGACGACCGGCATCCCGTTGTCCACGCAGGTCACCGTGATGCCGCCGAAGACGTCCGTGACGTTCCCGGTCGGGAACACGCCCCCGCTCCCCGCGCCCTGACTTCCGGCTGGCGCAGTCTCGAACTCGAGCACGACCGCCGCGGCGGTCCCCGGCACGCCGTCGATCGCCGTGTCCCCGTCGTACCGCGGCCTGCCGCCCGGGGTGGGGAACGTGGCGGTGACGATGCCGTCGGTGTTCACCATCCGGATCCGCACCCGGGTCTGGTCGCCCCTGGCGGCCACCAGCCCGCGCTCGACCGCGAACGGCCCGATTCCGGCGAGGATGTTCCCGCAGTTCTGCTTGTCGGTGACAATCGCCTTGTCCACCATGACCTGGAGGAACAGGTAGTCGACGTCGATGCCGGGCCGCGCGGACAGCGACACGACCGCGACCTTGGAGGTCAGCGGGTGCGCGCCGCCGACCCCGTCGATTTGCCGTGGGTCGGGCGATCCCATGACCCGCAGCAGCAGGTCGTCACGCTCGTCCGCGGCGGCAGGCAGGTCGTCGGCCAGGAAGTACAGCCCCTTGGACGTACCCCCGCGCATCTGCATGGCCCGAATGCCGTCATACCGGACGTCGCCGCTCATGCCCTACACACCCTCGCCCGCGCGCCTGACGTACTCGGCGTAGCTGATGTAGTCGACTCCTGCCAGCTTGGGCCGCAGGTTGTACATGTCCAGGCCGAGCACGCCGTCGGCCAGCTGCTTGCGGTTGGCGTCCTCCTTGGCGATCCGCGCCGCGGACGCGGTGACCGCGCCCGGCACGTCGAGGCGCGGCACGACGCACACCCCGTCGTCGTCGGCGACGATAGCGTCGCCCGGCCTGATCAGCTGGCCGCCGAGCGTCACCGGGACGTTGACCGAGCCGGGCGTCTCCTTCACCGTGCCCTGCGCGGAGACGTGCGCCGTCCAGGCGGGGAAGCCCATGTCGCGCAGCTCCTGGGTGTCGCGCAGGCCCGCACCCATGATCAGGCCGCGGACGCCGCGGCTGACCAGCGAGGTGGCGAGCAGCTCGCCGAACGCGCCGTCGCCGTTCGGCGACGTGGTGGTGATGACGATGATGTCGCCCGGCCTGGCCTGCTCGACGGCGGCGTGGATCATCAGGTTGTCACCCGGCCAGCACAGCACGGTGAGCGCCGTCCCCGCGATGCGGGCGCCCCGCTGGTTCGGCCGGATGCCCGGCCCGAGGTAGCCGCCCCGGCCGATCGCCTCGTGCACGGTGGCGACGCCGTAGCCGGCCAGCTTGTCGACCTCGGCCAGGTCGGCGCGGGGCGGGTCGGTGACGATGACGTTGAGCATGGGGTCCTCTCGGTTACGTGTCCACGGCTACTTGTCCACGGCCCGGGCCGCCGTGTCATCCGCGCGCAGTGCCGAGATAACGCTGGCCAGGTGCGCGCGGACGGCGAGGTTGGCCTCTTCTGGCTTCCGGTCCGCGATCGCGTTGAGTATGGCCAGGTGCTCGCCGACCGACACCTCGGGCCGCCCGGGGCGGAGCGCGAGCTGGAACTGGTGCCTGACCAGCTGGCCGTGCAGCTTGTCGAGCAGCGCGACCGCGACCGTCTGCCTGGAGATGACGCCGACCCGCCGGTGCAGCTCCCTGTTCAGCTCCGAGTACTTGAACGGGTTGCCTTCTGACACCGCACGTTTCAAGTTCTCGCCCAGCTCGCGGAGCTGCCCGGCCTCCTCGTCGGTCACGTTCAGCGCCGCCTTCACGGCGCAGAGCGCCTCAAGCGCCATCCGGCACTCGGTGATCTGGACCGCCTCCGCGGTGGACACCACCCGGACCCGGGCGCCGCGATTGGGGATGCGCTCGACGAGCCCTTCCGTGGTCAGGTCGAGCAGCGCCGCCCGCAGCGACTGCCGGGTGACCCCGAGCGTCGCGGCCAGTTCCTCCTCGACGAGCCGCTGGCCGGGTGCGAAGTCCCCGTTGAGTATGGAGTGGCGGAGCGCGGTGTAGGCGTGCGCGCGCGCCGCCTCACCGACCCGGGGTCCGCCCGGGGTTTCTGCTGCCATGCCACGACGCTATGAACAAGAACCCTAGATTGTCAACAATCCTCTCGCTATGCTCTTACCGCCTGTTGAGGGTCCACTATGCGCGCCCGCTCGTCTTGTGCCTGCCACAGTCTGCCCGCACCGGATCGCCCGCCGGCCCTTCCTCTCCCTTATCCCGTCCGCAACGACAGTCACAGGAATCTCTACGGCAGCGTGACCGTCCCCCGGGATGAGCCGGCTTTCGCATCGCTAGGCAAACAAGGCAGCGAAGGCAACGGCAAGGCAGGAAATGCGCGTATGACGGAAGGCATTGGCAAACCGAGAAGCGCTCATTGCCTGTTGTGCAATCAATTCCTGATGATTAGTTTCTCCATTGCGGTAGCGTTATCAATTCGCCTCGCATTATGCGCCGGTAAACCGGGTGCGGGCAACGCGCGCGGCGTGGGAGCATGGCCGGCATGGGATGGCGGACGACCGGGGACGTGGCGGAGTTCCTCGGCGTGGCGGGCGGGTACCTGCGGCAGGAACGCGCGCGGAACACCGTGCTCCTCACCGTGACCGAGCAGCTGCGGGTGAACGCGGCGCCGAAGCCCGCCCCGCCCGCAGCCACCCAGGCGACCGCCGCCGACCCGGCGGGAATGCCGCTCTTCGGCTGGTGGACGGGCCTTGACGATGAGGTCGGCGGGGCGTTCATGCACACGCCGCCGCACCCGCTGCTGCTCACCGCGGTGCCGGCGGGCGCTGTCGCTGAGCTCGCCGCCGGACTGGCGGGCCGGCCGCTTAGCGCGGTGAACGCCTACCCGGATGCGGCCTGGCAGTTCGCCGCCGCCTGGCGCGATGTCACCGGCTGCCGCGCGGCGCCGCTCCGCGGCATGCGGCTGTACCGGCTCGCCGAGCTGGCCTGGCCGGACCCGGCGCCCGACGGCGGGCCACGGGTCGCCGCGGTCGCCGACGTGCCGCTGCTGACCGGCTGGTTCGCCGCGTTCGCGACGGAGGTGCACGACGAGGCCGGGGAAGACCACGAGGCCGCCGTGCGCGACCGGCTCGGCTACGGGGGCATCTCGCTCTGGCAGGCAGCAGGCCGTCCGGTCTCCATGGGCGCCGTCACCAGGCCGGTGGCGGGGATGGTCAGGATCGGCCCGGTCTACACGCCGCCGGCGTTCCGCGGCGCCGGCTACGCGAGCGCCGTCACCGCCGAGCTCAGCCTGCGGGCGCGGGAAGCTGGCGCGGCCGAAGTGCTGCTCTACACCGACCTGGACAATCCGGTGTCTAATTCCATCTACCAGCGGATCGGTTACCGAGCCGTTGAGGACAGGGTGGTGCTCACCTTTTCCTCGCCCGGAGCTACTGGCCGGTAATTTTGCTTTCCCTGGTCGAGGCTGCATACTTGATGCGATTATGCCTATCACTGGACAGATTTTCCGTTACGTTGCGTAGTGTGCCATCCGACCGTCCCGCTACCTCCCCGGCCATCCCGGCGGGCCCCGCCTGCCCGGTCCGTCAGACGGCCGATCAGACTCCAGAGACGAATGGGCCCGGGCATGAACGTACGACGGAAAGCATGACCTGATGGGCTGGTGCACCACCTTCGACCTGGACCGGTTCGCCGCGGCGGCGGGCGGCTACCTGAGGTCAAGGGCGGCCGAGAACACCCTGCTCCTGTCCGCGGTGCAGGCCGCCCGGGCCGCCCATTCCGCCGGCCTCGCAGGGCCCGCTCAGGCGATGGCGCCTGAGCCGGGTGGCGGATGGCTGTTCGGCTGGTGGGAGCCCGAGGCCGGCGGTGAACCCCGTGGCGTGTTCCTGCACGACCCAGGGGCCCCCCTGCTGATCTCCGGCCTGGTACCGGAGCTGGCGGCCTCGCTCGCCGCCACCTTGGCGAAGATGGGCAGGCCCGTGCTCGGCGTCGACGCGCCGACCGGTGCGGCGGACGCGTTCGCGGCCGCGTGGAGCCAGCGGGCGGGCACCGGTGTCCGGATGCACCGGCACTGCCATGTCTACCGGCTGGCCGGCCCCGGCGTCGCCACCGGGCCGGACGCGGGACCCGGGGCGTCGCCGCCAGCCGGACGCGGGCTGCCGGGGGCAGGCGCCTGGCCCCCGCCGCAGTTGCCCGGCCCGCCTGGTCGGCTCCGCGTCGCGGCGGCCGGCGACCAGCCGTTGCTGGCCGACTGGCTCGCGGCGTTCGCGAACGAGGCGGCCGAGCGGATCGGCCCGGCCGGCGACCTGGCCGCCGAGCTGATCAGCTACGGCGGTGCCGTCTTCTGGGAGACGCCGCAGCGGGCGGGGCGCCCGTGGGACGCCGCGCACTTCCTGCCGGGCGCCCGTCACCGGGACGCCAGCAACGCTGACGCCAGCCATGGGAACGCCGCCCAGGCCAGGGAGCCGGTCGCCCAGCCGGCCGCGCTCGCGACGCTGACCCGCCCGGTCGCGGGTACCGTCCGGATCAGCATGCTCTACACGCCGCCGGAACGCCGCCACAGCGGCTACGCCACGGCGCTGACGCTGGCGGTCAGCCGCGCCGTGCTCTCCGGTCCCGCGTCGGGCGGCGGTGGTGCCCACGAGATCGTGATGATCACCGACAGGAACCGCCCGAACCAGTGGGCCACCCGGCTCGGCTACCAGTTGGTCAGCGAGCGGGCGGTGCTCCGCTTCGGCCCGGTGAACGGCGCGGTGCCGCGGGTGCACCGGACCGGGCCGATGCCCCGGCTGCCCACCGGGCCGCTGCCCCGGCTGCCCCGGCTGCGCGGCTAAGACGCTACCGCCTCGGCCAGCGTCACCTCCGCGGTGAGTTCACCGTCCGGCGCGAGCGCGAACGCGAAGTCGGTGATGTTCCCCGCCGCCCGCAGGTCGGCCTCACTGGCCAGCACCGCCGCCTCGTCGGGCCCGCGCACCACCACGCGCGCGGCCTCCGTGCGGATAGAGAGCTTCGCCGCCGTCTTGGCCTTGCGGACCGCGCCCAGGATGGCCGCCGCCGTCGCGAGCACCGCCGGGTCGCCGGCGCCCGCTCCGTCTTCCCCGCCCGCACCGCCCGTCCCGCCCCGCGCCAGCTCGCTGCCCGGTCCGTCGGCCGGCCAGGCCGCGGCGTGCACAGAGCCCTCGTGCCAC
>Ga0265342_10001643_pt1 | contig 20603 bp, 17 predicted proteins | sample 4CB327metaG_FD_203125 | JGI IMG/M metagenome (GOLD analysis project Ga0265342, IMG submission 203125) | Rhizosphere microbial communities from Carex aquatilis grown in University of Washington, Seatle, WA, United States - 4-CB3-27 metaG | ecosystem: Host-associated > Plants > Roots >... | reverse complement strand
CGGCCCGTCCTTGTCGCAGAACGCCGCCGTGGAGCGCCGGGAGGCGCCTTTCTCCTCACAAGGGAGAAAGGGGACGCCTTCGCAAAGCGTCCCACCGGATGGTCTCGCCGGCCATCCACCGGGGGTCTCGCACACCCCCGCGTCTGCCGGCGCTCCGCTCCCCTCGAGGGATCCGAGAATTGGACTTTGGGACTGCGGCGTACCCGGCGCCGATCAAACAATACGGGCGGCGGAGCGTTGGCTTGCCCGCCGAAGCATCAGCGAAGGCGGGCTGTTTGACAGTTGAATAGGCGAATGGCGCACAAGCCTTACCCGTCACCCTGAGGTGCGCGGCGCGCCTATCGGCGCGCACCTCAGGACGGCGTCACATCCGCTCACGACTTCCCGTACACCGGCACGATGGCGCCGCGGGTGACGCGATTGTCCGGCGAGGCGAGATGCAGGATCGTCGCCGCGACCTCCTCGACCTTCGGCCAGGCGGCGAAGTCGGCCTTCGGCATCGATGCGCGGTTGGCGGCCGTGTCCATGATCGACGGCGCGACGGCGTTGACCAGGATGCGGTCCTTCGCGACCTCCTCGGCGAGCGCCATAGTCAGCGCCGCGACGCCGGACTTGGCGATCGTGTAGGCGCTCATGCCGGCGCCGGTGCGCGGCTCGAGCGCGGCGCGCGCCGCGACGTTGACGATACGGCCGCCGTTTTTGCCCATCGCATTGACGGCCGCACGGCAGCACAAAAAGCACGAGACGAGGTTCTGCTCGATCTGCGCCATCAGCGCCGTCTTGTCGGTGTCGGCGACCTTGCCCATGGCGAAGCCGCCGGCGATGTGGATCGAGCCCCACAGCGGTGCGCCGGCCTGCGCATAGAGCTTGGTCACATCGGCCTCGTCGGCGAGGTTCTGCACCGCGACGAGCGTCACGGTCTTGTCGCCGCGATGCGCGAAACGCTGCATCTCCGCCGCGTGCACATAGGGCACGACGCAGCGCGCGCCCTGCGCGATCAACGCGCTGACCACCGCGGTCCCGAGTGCGCCGGTGCCGCCGGTGATCACGACGGTCTTGTTGGCAAAGGTCATGGGCACTTCCTCACGTACGGCGTCATCGCCCGCGAAAGCGGGCGATCCAGTACTCACGATGATGACGATAACACGCGCTGCGGCGTACTGAATGCCCCGCTTTCGCGGGGCATGACGGCGCTTACGCTACCCCCGCCCGCGCTTGGCGCGCGTCGGCAGTACCTGGAATTCGAGCCAGTTGGCGAGCTCGCCGGTGCGCAGCTTCTTGTCGAGCACGTTCGACGAGACGCCATGCCGCCACGACAGCCGCTTGCAGGCCGGGTCGCGGTGGAGGATGTCGAGATCGTCGGCGTAGCTCGTCATGTCCTTCTCGTTGGCGAAGAAGCCTTCCTCGATCAGCCGCGTGCCGATGCGGCGCACGATCGTCGCCAGCTCGCACAGCGGATATTCCGGATGGTACTGCACCGCCCAGGCGACCGAGCCGTTGGTCTTGAGCTCGATGCTCTGCACCTGCGACACGGCGTTGGCGGCGAGCACGGTCGTGCCCGGCGCCACCGTCTCGACCTCGTCGAGATGCACGGTCGGCGCGTTGAACACCTCGGCCTTGCCGACATACATCGGATGCTTGCGGCCGTGGTCGGTGAGGCGGATGCCGCGGCCGAAGCCGATCTCGCGGCCCTGCGGATTGCGCCGCACGGCGCCGCCGGCCGCGGCGGTGATCACTTGCAGGCCCCAGCACGAGCCGAACACCGGCGTGCCCGTGCCGAGCGCCGTGCGCACGAGGTCCACCTGCCGCGTCACCTCGGGCCCGCCCTTGTAGACGTGCAGGCTCGAGCCGGTGATGGCGATGCCGTCATAGCCCTCGAGCGCCCGGCCCACGGGCAGCGCCGCCGCCGTGTCGGCCGGAAAGCAGACGTCGACCTCGACCCCCGGCAGCAGGTCGCGCAGCAGGTCGCCATAGTTCCGGCTCGCCACCGTGCCCCCGTAGGACACGTGCTCGGCCATGGTGGCCGGGGAGTTGCCTTCGATGACCAGGAGGCGGGGGGAGGGCATTGCGGGGAATTCCTGTCGGGCCGGGCTTGGCGGCGCAAAGACCGGCCTGATATGGCCAAGCTGTGGCGATTTCGCAATTGCAGGCGGAAATTCGCCGCTTTAATCGACGTTAACAGCCGCCAATTAACATTGTGCCCATCGGCCGCGACCATCCCCGCGGCCCCCTCGAGAGCCGGTCTCTAACCCGCATGGCCGAATTCGACATCGCCATCATCGGCGGCGGCATCAATGGCGCCGGCATCGCCCGCGACGCCGCCGGCCGCGGGCTGAAGGTGTTGCTGGCCGAGATGAACGATCTCGGCTCCGGCACCTCGTCCGCCTCCTCGAAGCTGATCCATGGCGGCCTGCGCTATCTCGAGCACAGGGCGTTCCGGCTGGTGCGCGAGGCGCTCACCGAGCGCGAGGTTCTCTTGCGCATGGCGCCGCACGTCATCCGGCCGATGCGCTTCATGCTGCCGCCCAAGCCCGGCCTGCGCGCGCCGCTCAAGCTGCGCATCGGCCTCATGCTGTACGACTGGCTCGGCGCACGGAAGCTGCTGCCGGCCTCGCGCTCGGTCGACCTGACGCATCATGCCGTCGGCCAGCCCTTGCAGCGCAGCTTCCTTTACGGCTTCGAATATTCCGACTGCTGGGTCGACGACGCCCGGCTCGTCCTGCTCACCGCGCTCGACGCGCGCGAGCGCGGCGCCGTCATCAAGACCCACACCAAGGTGACGCGCACCGAGCGCCGCGCCGACGACTGGGAGCTGGTGCTCAACAATCGCGGCCGCCGCGAAGTGACGAGCGCACGCGTGCTCGTCAACGCCACCGGCCCGTGGATCGGCGAGGTCGCCGACACCATCCTGCGCACGCCGCTGCAAAAGCCCGTGCGGCTCGTCAAAGGCAGCCACATCGTCGTGCGCCGCCGCTTCGAGCACGACACCGGCTACATCCTGCAGGCCGATGACGGCCGCGTCGTGTTCGCGCTGCCCTTCGCCGGCGAGTTCACGATGATCGGCACGACCGACGAGAAGTTCGTCGGCGACGTCAATGCGCCGGCGCCGGACGCACGCGAGATTCTCTATCTCTGCGACGTCGTGAACCAGTATTTCCGCGACAAGGTCACGCCCGACGAGCTCGTCTGGTCCTTCTCCGGCGTGCGCGCCCTGGTTGATGACGGCAGCGACCGCCCCGAGGACGTCACGCGCGACTACGAGCTGGTGCTGCAGAAGCCGTTCGGGCAGGCGCCCGTGCTGACGGTCTATGGCGGCAAGATCACGACCTACCGCCGCCTAGCGGAAGCGGCGATGGAGAAGATCGGACCGTTCTTCACGACGCGTCCGGCCTGGACCGTCGACTCGCATCTGCCAGGCGGCGATTTCCCGCCTCAGGATTTTTACGAGAAGGTCGCGGAAACGATCGCGCGCTGGCCGTTCCTCTCGGAGCCGCAGGCGCGCCGGATGGTGCGGGCCTATGGCACGCGCATCGACATGATCCTCGGCGAGGCCGAGAGCCTCGACGCGCTCGGGCCTTGCCTGACCGGCGACCTGACCGGCGCCGAGGTGCGCTATCTGGTCGAGCAGGAATGGGCCGAAACCGCCGACGACGTGCTCTGGCGCCGCACCAAGCTCGGCCTGAAGGCCACCGCCGACGAGCGCATTGCCATCAACCAGTTCATCGTCTCGCTCGGCCCGCATTGAGCCGCGTCCGGCGGCTTCATGGTTGACGGCGGGTTAACGCGCCCCCCCAATTTTCACTACGGCATTTTATTCAGAATACGGAATTCTATGATCAACTCAGACCATGGAAAACCGTGTGGGGCACACGATGGATACGGATCTCGCCACGCGATTCGCCAAGACGCGGGTCTTGCTGGTCGACGACGAGCAGTACATGCGCAAGGTCGTGCGCACGATGCTGCTGGGCATGGGCGTACGTCATATCGCGGAAGCGCATGACGGACCGACCGGATTGCAGATGATCCGCAATCAGGCGCCCGACGTCGTCATCCTCGACTGGGGAATGCCCGGGCTCAACGGCGCCGGTTTCGTGCGCATGGTGCGCTCGCCCGATACGTTCCCCTATCCCGACGTGCCGATCGTCATGCTCACCGGCCACGGCGAGCGTGCGCGCGTCATCGAGGCGGTGTGCGTCGGCGTCAACGAATTCCTGCTCAAGCCGGTCTCGACCAACGCCTTGCGCGAACGCCTGGCCGCGGTGCTGTGCAATCCGCGCAGGATGGTGAGCAGCGGACCCTATTACGGCCCGGCGCCGCGCAAGCTCGCGACCGCGATCTACGCCGACAACGACCAGGCCATCGCCAATCTGGTGATGCTGAGCTAGGCGGTCTGTCGTCTACTGCACCTGAATATGGGCGCGCTTGACGACGTCGGCCCACTTCGCGATTTCCGCCTTTTCCAGCGGCTCGATGTCGCCGAGCGCCATGTCCATCGGCACACCGGCATCTTTGGTGATGCGCTCCTTCACCGACGGCGTTGCCACAGCCTTCCTGATTTCAGCGTAGAGCCTGTCGACGACCGGCTTGGGGGTGTTCTTCGGCGCCCACAGGCCGAACCAGACGTAGTTCTGATATCTCGGCACGCCAGCTTCGGCGATCGTCGGTACGTCGGGCAGAAGCGGCGCACGCTTGTTGCCGGTGACGCCGAGCGCGCGCACCGTACCACCCTTGATGTGTCCGAGCGCGCTGGCGAGGTTGTCGAAGAACACCGGCGTGCGCCCCGAGATCACGTCAGAATAGGCGGGCGCGGCGCCGCGATAGGGGACGTGCGTCATGTCGACGCCGGCCATGAGCTTGAATAGCTCTGCCGAAAGATGCTGGCCGCTGCCGTTGCCGGCGGAGGCAAAGTTGATCGTGCCGGGCTTGGCCTTGGCCATGGCAATGAGATCCTTCACCGACTTCGCCGGGAAGTCCTTGCTCACCACGAGCACGAAGGGGAATTCCGCCATCATGCCGACCGGCGTGAAGTCACGGATCGGGTCGTAGGGCAGCGTTTTGAACAGGCTCGGATTGACCGCCATGTTGGCGGTGAGCCCGGCGAGCAGCGTGTAGCCGTCCGGCGTAGCCTTTGCGGCCGCATCGGTGCCGACCAGGGTGCCGGCGCCGGCCTTGTTCTCGATGACCACCGGCTTGCCGAGCTGCTCCGAGAGCTGCTGGGCGACGATGCGCGAGATGATGTCGGTGCCGCCGCCGGGCGGCTGCGGCACGATGATGGTGATGGCTCGGCTTGGGAAGTCCTGCGCGAACGACGCGGCAGGCGCGAGCCACGCCGCAATAGCCGATGCAAGCATTGCCGCACTCAGTCGCCGGCTCATGCGATCCTCCCCACGTCTCGCGCCCCATCGAAAAGCTAACTTCGCCGCAGCAGGCTGTCCATCAATCCGGGGGAGGCCAATGCGCGACGACCGTGGTTGCGATCTGTCGCTCGCCCGACTTAATCTCGTCGGCGTCACTGCCGCCGGAGAATCGCATTGCCGTCCGCGCTCATCGCCATTGACCAGGGCACCACGTCGACGCGCGCCATCGCCTTCGATGCGGCGCTCAATCCACTGGCGATGGCGCAGATCGAGTTGCGGCAGATCTATCCGGCTCCCGGACACGTGGAGCACGACGCCGAGGAGATCTGGAACGCGGTCGTCGCAACCGTGCGCGAGTGCCTCGGCAAGGCGAAGCTCGCAGCCTCAGACATCGGCGGCATCGGCATCACCAACCAGCGTGAAACCACCGTGGTCTGGGACCGTGCGACCGGCAAGCCGATCCACAATGCCATCGTCTGGCAGGACCGTCGCACGGCGTCGGTCTGCGACCGCCTGCGCGCCGGGGGTCACGAGGGCGATGTGACCGCGAAGACCGGCCTCGTCATCGACCCTTACTTCTCCGCTACGAAGATCGCCTGGCTGCTCGACATGGTCGACGGCGCGCGCGCGGCGGCGGATGCCGGCAAGCTCGCCTTCGGCACCATCGACACCTTTCTGCTGTGGCGGCTGACGCAAGGCCGCGTGCACGCGACCGACGCGACCAATGCCGCGCGCACCTTGCTCTACGACATCGGCAAAGGCGCCTGGGACGAAGACCTCTGCCGCCTGTTCGGCGTGCCGATGGCGCTGTTGCCGGACGTGCGTGACTGCGCCGGCGATTTCGGCACGACCAGCCTCTTCGGCGGCGACATTGCCATCCGCGGCGTCGCCGGCGACCAGCAGGCCGCGACCGTCGGTCACGGCTGCTTCAAGCCCGGCATGATCAAGTCGACCTACGGCACCGGCTGCTTTGCCGTGCTCAACACCGGGAACGAGCGCGTCGCCTCGAAGAACCGCCTGCTCACGACCATCGCCTACCAGCTCGACGGCAAGCGCACTTACGCCCTCGAGGGCGCGCTGTTCGTCGCCGGCGCCGCAGTGCAGTGGCTGCGAGACGGTCTCAAGATCATCGGCGAAGCGGGGGAAACCGCCAAGCTCGCCGCGCTCGCCGACCCGGCCGAGCAGGTCTATCTGGTGCCGGCTTTCGTCGGCCTCGGCGCACCTTACTGGGATGCGCAGGCGCGCGGCGCGATCTTCGGCCTGACACGCAACTCGGGCGACGCCGAGCTGGCGCGGGCGACGCTCGAATCCGTCGGCTTCCAGACCCGCGACTTGATCGAGGCGATGCGTGGCGATTGCCCTTCCGCCTTCACCGGAAATTCGGTGCTGCGCGTCGACGGCGGCATGACGAAGAGCGAATTCACGATGCAGTTCCTCGCCGACATCCTGGCGATGCCGGTCGAGCGGCCCAAGGTCATGGAGACCACCGCGGTCGGCGCCGCCTATCTCGCCGGCCGCGCCGCGGGCCTGTGTCCCGACCTCGACGGCTTCGCGGCGCAATGGCAATGCGAGCGGCGCTTCGAGCCGCACATGGCTGAGATCGACCGCGCGCGGAAGTATGCCGGCTGGCAGGACGCCGTGCGCCGCACGCTGACGCCGCGCTAGCTGTCCACCGCGCCGTTTTCTCCCGTTGAGGCGGACGGCGAGGGCCGCTAGCGTCAGCGGTCTTTCGGTTCGGGTGAGGGGAACAATGGAGGCTGTCGCGCCGCCGCTGGTGCGCTTCGAGGCGGTGACGAAGCGGTTCGGCGCGTTGACCGCCGTCGATCGGTTGTCGCTCGACATCACCCAGGGCGAGTTCTTCGCGCTGCTCGGGCCGTCCGGCTGCGGCAAGACGACCCTGCTGCGAATGCTGGCCGGCTTCGAGGCGCCGAGCGAGGGCCGCATTCTGCTCAATGGCGAGGACATCAGCGCCATGCCGCCGCACGTGCGGCCGGTGAACATGATGTTTCAGAGCTACGCCCTGTTTCCGCACCTCAACGTAGAGAAGAATATCGGCTTCGGCCTGCGCCAGGAGAAGGTCGCCCGCCGCGAGATCGCCGCGCGCGTCGAGGAAATGCTCGCGCTCGTGCGCCTGCAGGGCTATGGCCGCCGCCGCATCGACCAGCTCTCCGGCGGCCAGAAGCAGCGCGTCGCGCTCGCCCGCGCGCTGATCAAGCGTCCGAGCGTGCTCCTGCTCGACGAGCCGCTCGCCGCGCTCGACAAGAAGCTGCGCGCCGAGACGCAGTTCGAATTGATGGAATTGCAGCGCAGGCTCGGCACGTCGTTCGTCATCGTCACCCACGATCAGGACGAGGCGATGACCGTTGCCGACCGCATCGCGGTGATGGACCGCGGCCGTCTCGCGCAGGTCGGTCCGCCGGCGCAAGTCTATGAGCGGCCGGCGTCGCGCTGGGTGGCGGACTTCATCGGCGAGGTGACCTTGATCGAGGGCCGCTTCTCGGCGCCCGGCATCATGCAGACGCTGATCGGGCAGGTGCGCGTCGCCGACGCCGGCGTACCGCTCGGCGAGACGGTATGGCTCGGCCTGCGGTCGGAGAAGGTAAGCATCGGCGGCGAAAAGCCCGCCGGCGACGTCAACGCGGTCGCCGGCACGCTGCATGAGGCCGGCTATCGCGGCGACATGTCGATCTACAAGGTGCGGCTCGGCGACCGCTCGCTGATGAAGGTCGCGGTCGCCAATACCGGCACGCGTCAGCGCAACTTTTCCCCGGGCGACGTCGTGTGGCTGTCCTGGCCGGCCGATGCCGGTATGGTGCTGACGCAATGAGCAGGCGCGCCAAGGTGAAGCGTCCCGGCGGCGGCCGCCTCGTCGTGCTGATTCCCTATCTATGGCTGATCGCGTTCTTTCTGGTGCCGTTCGTCATCGTCGCGAAGATCAGCCTGTCGCAGACGGCGATGGCGCTGCCGCCATACACGCCGGTCCTCGATCTCGCCGCCGGCTGGGAGGGATTGAAACAGTTCGCGGCGCAGCTGTCGCTCGACTCCTATGCGCTGCTCGCCTCCGACGAGCTCTACCTGCGCTCGTATCTGAAGAGCCTCGAAGTCGCCGGCGTCTCGACCGCGCTGCTTCTGCTGATCGGCTATCCGATGGCCTACGGCATCGCGCGCTCGTCGCGCGGCTTGCAGCCGCTCCTCGTGATGCTAGTGGTGCTGCCGTTCTGGACCTCGTTCCTGATCCGGGTCTACGCCTGGATCAACATCCTCCAGCGTGACGGCCTCCTCAACGACGTGCTGCTGCGGCTGCACATTATCGATACGCCGCTCGCCTGGCTGGCGTCCGACACGGCGATCTATATCGGCGTCGTCTATTCGTACCTGCCGTTCATGGTGCTGCCGCTCTACGCTTCGCTCGAGAAGATCGATCCGACCCTCCTGGAGGCGGCGGCCGATCTCGGCTGCCCGCGCTGGAAGGCGTTCTGGCGCGTGACGCTGCCGCTGTCGTGGCCCGGCGTCGCCGCCGGCGCACTGCTTTGCTTCATCCCGGTTACCGGCGAATTCGTCATTCCCGACCTGCTCGGCGGCTCGCGCACGCTGATGATCGGCCAGACCTTGTGGACCGAGTTCTTCTCCAACCGCGACTGGCCGGTCGCTTCGGCGATCGCCGTGGCGCTGCTCGCGCTCCTGCTGGTGCCGATCCTGTTCTACGAACGCCTGCAGAAGCGCGCCATCGGCGAGACGCCGTGATGCAGCGCACCTCCGCATTCAACGTCGTCTCGGTGGCGCTCGGCCTCGCCTTCCTCTATCTGCCGATCGCGATCCTAATCGTCTATTCGTTCAACGCTTCGCGACTCGTGACGATCTGGGGCGGCTGGTCGCTCGAATGGTACCGCGAGCTCTTGCGCGATCAGCCGATCCTCGACGCCGCCTGGATGAGCCTGCGCATTGGCGCGCTCTCGGCGAGTGCGGCGACGGTGCTCGGCACGCTCGCCGCGGTGGCGTTGACGCGCGGCCGTCGCTTCCGCGGACGGCTGCTGTTTTCAGGCATGGTCTACGCGCCGCTGGTGATGCCGGAAGTCATCACCGGCCTGTCGCTTCTGTTGCTGTTCGTGGCGAGCGGCGTCGACCGCGGCTTCTGGACCGTCGCGGCCGCGCACACCACGCTGACCATGTGCTTCGTCACGGTCATCGTGCAGTCGCGCCTGATCGGCTTCGACCGCAGCCTGGAAGAAGCGGCGATGGACCTCGGTTGCCCGCCGCTCCGGACGTTCTTGACGATCACGCTGCCGCTGATCTGGCCTGCGGTCGCGGCCGGCTGGATGCTCGCCTTCTCGCTGTCGCTCGACGATCTCGTTATTGCCAGCTTCACGACGGGGCCGGGCGCGACGACGCTGCCGATCCGCATCTATTCGCAGGTCCGCCTCGGCGTGAAGCCGGAGATCAACGCCATCTGCACCATCATGATCGCGGTGGTGGCGCTCGCCACGGTCGCGTCGTCGCTCGCGGCCAAGCGCGGCGCGATGCGGCGCGCCCGCGAAGGCCTCGGCGTGCAGGTGTGACGATTTACTGAGGCTTGTCGGCCGAGACCGGCTGTGCGGCCTGGTCGGCCGGTGGGTTGGCGTCGGCGCGCGGCGCGCCGGTCAGCCGCTCGATTGCGGCGCGGACGCGGTCGCGTGCGCGCTGCTCGCGGATCGCGTCGAGCAGCGGCGCGGCGGCGCCGGAGCGGCGCAGCAGCGCTTCCGGATCGGGCAGCATGATCGGGTCGTCCCACGAGCCCTGCACGATGAAAGGCAGCGAGAAGGGCGCGCCGCCCGGCCGCGAGGCCGTCACCAGCGCGGCGGTGCCCTTGAGGTCGAGATCGCGCTCGGGGATCGAGGCGGAACCGTTCACCGCCATGTGCACGGCGGCGCCGGTAATGTTCAGGTCCTGGACTGCGGCCTTGCCGTTCACGATCTTCAAATCGAGGCTGAGCTTGTCATAGGGCGTGCGCCCGGTGCGGAATTCACCGCCGCCCGAAAGCGGCCTGCGTTCCAGCCGGCGCAGCAGCTGCGCGACGTCGAGCCCAGCGATGGCGCCGTTCGTGCTCGATAGCGAGGCGGTGCCTGTCAGTGTGTGCGTGACGCCGAGCACGCTGCCGCCCTTGCCTTCAACGGCAATGGCGATGTTGCCCTTGCCTTCGAGGCGGCGCAGCCCGAAAAGCTGGCCGAGGCAGCTCTCGAGGTCGACCTCATCGAAGTTCAGTTGCGACTTCACGTCGACGCCCTCGTCGCGGTCGGCGAGCGACAGCGAGCCCTTGATCAATCCGCCATAAGCCTGCGCCTCGCCGACAGTGATGACGAACTGGCCGCCGCGCAAATTGGCGCCGATTGCGGTGCGGCCGAACTCCGCGTTCGAGACGATCACCTTGCCGGCCGAGAGCCGCAGGTCGAAGTCGCTGCCCGTCAGGCCGTCGAGCGCGATCCGGCTCGAGCTCCACGAATGCTGATTGTTGGTCAGCAGGCGGACCGTCGACACGTAAGGCGTAAGGTCGAGCTTGTCGGCGGCCAGCGTGCCCTGCAGGGTCTTGCGGCCATCCACGACGAAGGTGAGCACACCCTCGGCGATGTTGCCGTCGAGATCGACGTTGACGGCGGAAAGCCCGATCGTGCCGCCGATGACGTTGGTCTGCGCCTTGATCGAGAAGTGACCGAAGCCTCCGCCCGGCAGCGGCTTCTGTCCGGCCCAGACCAAGGCGTCGCGCAGCGACGGCGAGTCAGCGGCGAGCGTGCCTTCGATCTTCAGCGTCGGGATGACGCTGATGCCGCCTTCGAAGGCGATCTTGCCCGGCTTGCCATTGATCCGGAGCTTCAGGCCCGTGCGGCCGCCGGTCAGCGCCGCGGGGAAGTCGGCGAGCGTCATGCTCGCGTCGACCGGCTGCTCGTGCCAGACGAAGCGGCCGGTCGCACCGAAGGTCTTCGAGATGGAGGGCCAGGCCAGCGAGAAATTGACGTCGTCGAGCTGCTCGGTCGCGTTGTAGGTGCGGTCGTGCAGCGTCACGGTGCCGCCGTTGATGCGCATCTCGGAGAAAGCCGCGCGGCGCTGCGCGCCGGGCTTCTGGCTCCTCGCCAGCGCGGTGATCAAGCCGCCCCAGTTGCTGTCGCCGCCCGGCCCGAAATCGATGGCGATGTGCGGACGCTCGAGCGCCACGTCGGCGATTTCGACGCGCCCGATCAGCAGCGGAAAGAAGCGCAGCCGCGCGGTCAGCCGCTCGGCGGTGAGCGCCGGATTGTTCGCGTCGCCGAGCGCGACGTCGTTGAAGGTCACGCTGCCGCTCGGGAAGAGCGACACTTCGGCCGGTCCGCGCAGGATCGGATCGAGGCCGGTGACGCTGCGAATCTCGCTCAGCGCCTGCTGGCGCACGACCTCCGCCGACAGCAGCAGGTGCCCGGCCGTGGCCAGCGCGCCGCCCGCCGCCACGACGGCAAGCAGCGCAAATCCCAGGCGTTTGAAGCCGGTGGCAGGGGTCAAAAGGAGGGTTCCGGTTATTTCGGCGTCTTGCGCCGGCGGACTATAGCATCGGTCCGGCCAAGACCAACTTTGCTGGGCGTCTGTGACCCTTTCAAGGCCGGGCTTTGCACATATCCGGCGCGTTACTTCGCCAGCACGCGCGTCGCCGGGAAAGCGACCTCGACCAGCGTGCCGGTGTCGACCTCGCTGGTGATGCGGAAGCGGGCGTGGTTGGCCTCCGCCAGCGCCTTGGTGATCGGCAGGCCGAGGCCCGTGCCGGTCGCGCCCCAGCGCGCCGATGTCGACAACTGCCGGAACGGCTCGAGCGCGGTCTGCAATTCCTTCTCGCTCATGCCGTGGCCGGTGTCGCGCATACGCAAGCTCACCTCCTGATCGTCGTTCACCGCGGTCGAGACGATGATCTGCCCGCCGGCGCCGGTGAACTTGATCGAGTTCGACAGGATGTTGAGCGCGATCTGCTTCACCGAACGAGCATCGGCGACGATCGGCGGCAGGTTGGCGTTGAGCGAAGTGCGGATGATGACGCGCTCGCGGTTTGCCTCCTGCTGCATGATGGCGACCGACTGGCGCACCAGATCGTTCAGGTCGATGGTGACGAAGGTGAGGTCGAGCTTGCCGGCCTCGATCTTGGAGAGATCGAGCAGGTCGTTGAGCAGCGAGATCAGGTGCTCACCGGAATTGTGGATGTCCTTGAGGTACTGCCGGTAGCGGTCGTTGCCGACCGGGCCGAAGCGCTCGTCCATCATCACCTCGGAGAAGCCGATGATGGCATTGAGCGGCGTGCGGATCTCGTGGCTGATCTTGGCGAGGAACTCCGATTTCGCGGTCGAGGCCTTTTCCGCCTCCTGCCGCGCGTTGATGAGGTCTTCCTCGTTGCGCTTCCAGGCGGTGACGTCGCGCAGCACGGCGCAGTATTTGTCGCCATCCTCGATACGGCCGACGGTGATGAAGAGCGGCACCAGCCCGCCGCGCCGGACGCGGCCGATCGCCTCGCGGCCGGCGTCGGGCAGGCGTGCGCCGCCGCCGTCGCGCGCCAGCCGGTCGAGCGCGTCATAAAGCGGCCGCCGGCTTTCCGGCACGAACAGATCGTCGAGCGACAGTTGGGCAAGCTCGCCCGCCTCGTAGCCGAACAGCGCCGCGGCGCTGCGGTTCGCCGACATCACGCGGCCTGAGCGGTCGAGCACCAGCACGCCATCGGTCGCCGTGTCGAGGATTGCGTTGAGTTCGCTGTTCTCGCGTGCGAGCCGCTCGAGGCTCGCCTCGGCCGCGGCCGATTGCGCCTTGTCCGCGACCGGCGCTTGCGTGTTGATCATCAGCACGAGCGCGTTCTCGTCGTGCCATGCGACGCTGAACAAACGGCCCTCGACGGGCTTCTGGTTGCCCGCGACGGTCGAGATGGTCAGCGTCTTGCCGGCGCCTTTGGTGTCGCCGTCGGCCTTCATGTCGATGAAGAGGCTGTCGAGCCCGCCGGCATTGGCGAGCGCCTCCAGCGTCGGATAGCCGGTCCAGTCGAGGAAGGCGTGGTTGGCGTAGAGCAGGCTGTTCAGCCGATAGACCAGGATGCCGACCGGCAGCCGTTCGAGGATGGGCCGGCCCTGGTCGGCTTCGCTGCTGCGCGGTGGCTGCTGCGCCGGGGCCGGTGGTGGCGCGACGAAAGGCTCGTCGACCAAGTCCTCGCCCTTGGCGGGCGGCTTTTTCAAACGCTCGGACAATTCGCGCGCGAGCTCCTGGAAGGCGCTGTGCTCGTTGGCGCTGAGCGTCGGCTGCTCCGCCGCCGGCGGCGGAGGTGTTTCCAGTTTCGGCGGCTCGGCGGCGACCACCGGCGGCTGCGTTGCGGCCGGGAAGGGCAGCACCTTGCCAGTGTCCTCGTCGCGCGGCCGCTCGACGACGCGCGGCTGCAGCGGCGGTGCGCTCGTGCGCTGGCGCTGCAGGCGTTCGATCTTGTCGAGGTCGCGGCAGATGCCGAAGCCGCGGAAGCCGGAGAATTGGCGATTGCGGTCGAACACCGGCAGCGCCGACATCTCGATCGGCAGGCGCTCGCTGGTGCCGTCGACCGGCCAGTCGATGACGATGCCGCTCCAGGTGTCGCGTGCCGCGAGCGCCTTCGCCATGCGGCCGTCGCGATCGATGTCGAGCGCGGCCGCGACTTCGGGCCAGGGTTGCTCGAGCGCGGCCGCGGTCTGCGTCCCGAGCAGGCGGGCGAATTCGGCGGTGCCGAGGGTGAAGCGCGTGTCGGCGTCCATCTGCCAGACGAAGCGGAACGAGCCGCGCCGCGGCCGCAATTCGGCGGTCACCGGGTTCGGCACGATCGGCGGCGCGAGCGGCATGGGCTCGAGCACCGGCGTCGTCGGCTTCGCCGCCGCTGCCGAGGTGAAAGCCATCAGCAGTGCGACGGTCGCGCCGGCGCCGAGCTTGATCATCGCGACGGGACCGTTCGCACTGTCGCCCTGCGCAGCGCCGGTCCGGCTCGCTTCGCCGGCGACAGTGACGGCGCCGAGCGCGACCAGATCGCGCGTCTCGCCGAGCCGCGCCTTGGCCGTCGCCTGGGCGTCGATCAGCTCGCCGTCGGCGGTGAAGATCGCAGCCGGTCCTTCGATGTCGATGAGTAGCCGCCGCGCGCGCTCGGGCAGCGCCAGCTCCTTGCCGGCGCGCTCGGTCGCGACGACGAGCACGGCGGCGCTGTTGTCGGCGAGCGTGATCTTCGAGCAGAGGCAGATGAGCGTGCCGCCGAGCGCGGCGCCGAAGCCGCGCAGCCGCTCTAGCCGTGGCGCGCCGCCTTGCGGCAGGGTCGAGGCGAGCCGCGCGATCTGCATCGCGGCCGCGTGGCGCGGCCCGAAGTCGATTGCAGCCGCCGCCTGCGGCGACGGTGCATCGAAGATGGCGGCGGCGACGGGATTCGCCCACAGGATGCGGTTGGTGGCGGCGCTCCATAGCCAGACCGGCGTCGGGCTCAGGGCCTGCGCCGCGAGCCGCGAATCGTTCAGCCAGCCGAACTGGAACCTGGGCTCACTCATCGCGTCCGTCACACGGATTACGCCTAATAAAGCTTTAATACGGCTGCTCCAGCGCCAGGTCCACGACGCGGGCCCGACTGACCCCTGCCAAGCGGGACTAACCTTAATTTTTGAAGGCGTGCGGCGTTGAAATGTCGCAATCGGCAAGTGTAATCGCTGGCATTCAGCGAGGGGCCAGCGGAAGGAGAGGTTCCAATGGCGAATGACGGCAAGTACGACATGCCCGGCGAAATGCGGGCTTTCGCGGAGAAGGGCCTTGAACAGGCGAGAACGGCCTTCGACGCGTTCGTGACGGCGGCCCAGCAGGCCGCGACGGTCACGCAGACGCAGGTGATGACGGCCCAGTCCGGCGCTCGCGAGCTCGGCCAGCTGGCGTTGCGCTTCGCCGAGCGCAACATCTCCTCGTCCTTCGAATTCGCGCAGAAGCTGATGCACGCGAAGGACGCCGCCGAGGTGGCGGCGCTGCACGCCGACTACGTTCGGAGCCAGATGGCCGCGCTGAGCGATCAGGCGCAGGAACTGGGTCGCCAGGCCGGCAAGATGGGCGGCTCTGCCGCCAGCCACTGAGACGCCAGAGCTTGGCAATCGTGTTTGCCGGGTCCTAACGGACTGCCGGAACGGTCGAATTTGGCATTTTTGTGCATCGCAATATTTTTGTTGCAATGCAAAAATATTGTGCTATATTGCTTAAGAGCCTGCCGGCAGACCGTTCTGTTTCGCGCCGGGGGCGATCACAGGCACGAGCCGTTTTTTAAGAGGGTGCGGCTCGCTCCTCTGCCGGATACCCGCCCTCGCTTCCCAAGGATGAGTGTCATGGCTGAAACCACCACGACGGCCACTGCGCCGAAGTCCAAGAAGCCGGTCGCGTCCGCTGCGCCCGCTTTCGAGGCCCCCAAATTCGAAATGCCCAAGTTTGAAATGCCCAAGTTCGAGATGCCGAAGTTCGAGATGCCGTCGATGGAAATGCCGGCGGCGTTCCGTGAGTTCGCCGAGAAGGGCATCGCCCAGGCCAAGGAGAACTACGAGAAGGTCAAGAGCGCGGCCGAGCAGGCCACCGATGCGCTCGAGGAGACCTACTCGACCGCGTCGAAGGGCTGCTCCGATTACGGCCTGAAGGTGATCGAGACCGCCCGCACCAATTCCAACGCCGCGTTCGACCTGATGACGGACCTCGCCACTGCGAAGTCCTATGCCGAGGTGGTGGAGAAGACGACCGCTTTCTGGCGCGCGCAGTTCGATACCTACACGGCGCAAGCCAAGGAGCTCTCGGAGCAGGCGCAGAAGGTCGCGACCGAGACCGCCGAGCCGCTCAAGGACAGCTTCGCCAGCTTCTCCAAGGCCGCCTGATTGGCCTCCGGCACCATATCTTGAACCTGTCTTGAGGCCCGGGCGACCAACCCGGGCCTTCTCTTTTTGCGACTTGCCGGCGGGCCAAATCGAAACTTGCCAAACCGGCGGCCTAACCCTAGTTTCCGCCCGTCCGGCCGTCTCGGCGGGCAACCCTGCAGGTGTAGCTCAGTTGGTTAGAGCGCTGGTCTGTGGAACCAGAGGTCGGTGGTTCGAGTCCACCCACCTGTACCATCCGTTTCGGGGCCGCCATGGACAGACCTCATAATCCGTTTCCGCTTCCGGCCGCGCTCGAGCGCGACCTCGCCGCCGTCGAATCGCATTGGCGTGGCCTGCGTCGCGCGCAGAACGACATCCCTTTTGCCGACGACTTGAAGCCCGCCGCGTTGTCGGCAGAGGCCGGCCGCGTGCTGCTTCTCGACGCGTTCGAGAAACCGGAACGCTTCCGCTTCAGCCTGCTCGGCGGCGATTTGCTCTTGCCGCAGGACAAGGCGCTCAGCGGCAAATTCATCGACGAGGTCGAGCTGCCGGCTCCGCTCGGCTTTCTGCGCGCGCAGGCGAGCGCGACGGTCGAGGCGCGGGCACCGACCTATCATCGCGGGCGGCTATTGTTGCCGATGTGGGGCGACGGCCGCGTCAGCCTGCTCGTCGGCGCCGTACACGCGTAAGCAAGGGGCGGCCTCGAAAACAAAACGCCGGCGAACATTTCGCCGGCGTTTTCGTTTCGAGGGCCGCAACGCTCAGCGCGTGTAGTAACGGCCGTTATTGCCGACATAGCCGCGGGGCCGGTAAGGCGTCGGCGCCTGCGACGGCCCGCCGCCGAACAGCCAGCCGAAGAAGTTGCCGCCGCCGCCGCGATCGCTGCCGGCATACATGCCGACCGGCATCTTGACCGGCTTCGACGATGTGTTCGGCGCGTGCTCGACCGGGATGTCGGCGACACGGCGTTCGCTGCCCTTCATGATCTCGATCATGCGGGCGTCGCGGCCGTAGAGGTCGTCACGGAATTGCAGCTTGCCGTCGCCATCGACGAACGCCGTCTGATAGGTCAGGTGCACCCACACCGGCTTCTTGAAATTGATGTTGATCTCGCTGTTGCCGTACATCTTCTCGATGCGAGCTTCGTTGTAGTGCTCGTTCGGATCGACCAGCGACAGCAGCTTGGTGGCGTAGGTCTCCGGATTCTGCACGCGCATACAGCCGTGGCTGTAGGCGCGCTTGTCGCGCGCGAACAGGTACTTGTCCGGCGTGTCGTGCTGATAGACCAGGAACTTGTTCGGGAAGTTGAAGCGGATGCGGCCGAGCGCATTGCCCGCGCCCGGCGGCTGGTAGATGCGCACGGTGCCATCCGGGTTCTGCTCGAGCTTGAGGCCGATCCGCTCGAGCGCGTCCGGGTCCTCCTGCAGCGCGGGCAGATACTCGTTCTCGATGATCGACGGCGGCACGTTCCAGGTCGGATTGACCGTGATGAACTTCATCTCGGCGGTCGTCAGCGGGGTCGCCGTCTTGCCGGGTTTCCCGGCGACGATCCTGGTGTGCCAGTAAACCTTGTCGTGATCGTACAGCGTCAACGTGAAGTCGGGGATATTGACGATGACGTGGAGGTCGCCGAGGTCGCGCGGATACCAGCGCCAGCGCTCCATGTTCACGACGATCGTGTCGATCTTGTTCTGCAGCGACCGGTTCTTGGGCTCGGCGACCTTCTGACCGTTGAGCGCGCGCACTGTGTTGGGGCCGAGCATGCCGTCGGAGCCGAGATCGGCGCTCAGCTGGAACGCCTTTACCGCCTCCATGACCTTGTCGTCGTAGAGCGGACTGTTCTTGTCGCCGGCGACGTCGAGCCGCTTGCGCAGCGCGATCACGCGCTCATCCTTCATGCCGGGGCGCAGGATCTTGCCTTCCGGAACACGCACCTGCGGCGCCGCAGGCTTGACCTCAATCTTCTTCTCATCGCTGCCGCCGCTACGCAGCTCGGCGAGTTTCTCGCGCAGCGCCTTGAATTCCGGCTGCTGCGGATTGTACGCGTCGAGCACCTTGGCGGCGTCATCGCCGTCGGACAGCTTGCTGAGCACCTGCGCCGGGTCCGGCGCCTCTTCCTTGAACGAGATGTCGCTGCTGACACGCGTCCAAGAGACGCGGCCGGTCTGCGCGTGGCGCGCGAAGGTCAGCGCCGCCTGCGTGAGCTTGAGCTCGGCCTCGGCGAGCTGATCCGCGCTCATGTCCGACTTGAACACCGGCGTCGGATAGTCCTCGGCATTGAGGCCGACCTGATCGGCATGCGCGAGATAATCGATCGCCGACTTGGCGCGTGCGGATGCGACGCCATCGTGCGACCAGATCGGCGCGTAGTTGTGCGCCTTGTAGAACCCTTCGATGCCGGCGCGATCGGCCTTGCGCGGCGCGACGCGATCGAACTGCTTACCGGAGACGATGTCGCGCAGTTTGTCGGACACGGACTGGTCGTTGACGCCGCTCGCGACGACAGCCGGCTTTGCCGGCTCGGGCGCTGCGGCCTTCTCGACAGGCGCGGGCGCGGGCTCGGCTTTCGGTTCGACCTTCGGCTCCGCCGCGGCTTGCGGCGGCGTCGCGATGTTCGGATTGTCGCTCGCGCCGACATCCTTCGTGGTCGGCGGCGGCGGCAACGTCGTGTCGGGGACCGGCACGCCGGCGTCGATCTTCTGCTGCTCGGTCTGCTGCGCCATGCCCGGATGGCTGGCGAGCATCAGCGCGAGCCCAAGCGCTGTCGAAGCCAGAAGACTGTTGAACCGGACGCTTTTCACCACTTGTCTCCCAGGGCTTGGGCGCCGTTCGGCGCCCCGGTTGTCTTGCGTTGCCGTAATATAACCGACTGAATTCTAAACGACTGTGCCATCTCGCCCCTGCGGCGAAGAATCGCCCACTGTGACTATTTTGCACGGGTGTAAGCGATTGATTTCGACGGCGGATTCAAGGCGGCAGGACGTCCCAGACTCGCACAGATTCCGGTTCATAAAATCAGCTTTGCAGCCGAATTTACCGACCGTCCGGTGACATTTTCGTGAGGCGCGCCCCGGCTCGCGCGCAGCTTGCAGGCGATTGGTCGCGGCAACCCGGATTGTGGTTCGAACTTTTCGAAAAAAAAACCGGGCCCCACGAAGGGGCCCGGTTGGTCAGTATGCCGTCGTGGGGGACGGCAACATCTTCCAGAGGGGAACATGCTGCTGCACCGGCGACTCTGGGAGGACATCCGTCCGGCGCATCAGCAAGGTGTCCACTATGCGGCGACCTCGAAAACGCAGCAACGGCCAGGGCCGCATGTCAGCCATGCAGCATGGATGCCGACGTTGGGCAGCGAGATGAACGTGCGTTTTGCGTGGTGAAATGCGCGCCGCGATTCAGAAGTGCCAGCGCTGCGCGTTCGCGACCAGGAAATCGCGAAACACCTGGATGCGCGCTACGGATTTCAATTCTTCCGGATAGACGAAGTAGGCGTCGAGCGCGAGCGGCTCGCCCTCGCTGAACAGCTGCACCAGGCCGCCGTTCTCCTCGACCAGATAGTCCGGAAGAATTGCAATTCCGAGGCCCTTCTGGCACGCGCGCAGGACGCCGAGCACGTTGTTCTGCGTCAGGCTCGGATTGCGCGGTCCCTTGCCGTCGCGCGCGACCTCGAGCAGCCAGCGGCGATTCTGCAGATGCGCGGGCACCATGCCGCCGCCGAGGACGACGATGCGGTGGCCGTCGAGATCTTCGTGAGTGCGCGGCGTGCCGAAGCGCTTGAGATAATCGGGCGAAGCGTAGGCGTGGAAGTGCACCGAGAACAGCTTGCGCTGGATCAAATCCGGCTGCGTCGGCTGGCGCAGGCGGATGGCGACGTCGGCCTCGCGCATGGCGAGATCGAGCTCCTCGTCGGATGTGATCAGCGTGATGTGGATGTCGGGATAAAGGTCGAGAAATTCGCCGAGCCGCGGCGTCAGCCAGTGCACGCCGATGCCGGGCGTGGTCGAGACCTTCAGCTCGCCGTTCGGCCGCTCGCGCGAGTCGGTGAGTTTGGTGCGCGCCGCCTCCAGCTTCATGAATACTTCATGCGCCGTGCGGTACAGCAGTTCGCCCTGTTCGGTGAGGATCAGGCCGCGCGCATGGCGGTGGAAAAGCGAGACGGACAGCTCGGATTCGAGCGCCGAGACCTGGCGCGAGACGGCCGATTGCGACAGGCCGAGCCGCTCGCCGGCATGCGTGAAGCTGCCCGCTTCCGCCGCGGCGTGAAAGACTTTCAGCTTGTCCCAGTCCATGGACGTGTTGCTCGCTGGCATGATTATTCCGCGGCCGCGCGGTCGTGGTGATGAGCGGCGAGAAACTTCTCGGCCTCGAGCGCAGCCATGCAGCCCTGTCCCGCCGCGGT
>Ga0265342_10001642_pt1 | contig 20610 bp, 18 predicted proteins | sample 4CB327metaG_FD_203125 | JGI IMG/M metagenome (GOLD analysis project Ga0265342, IMG submission 203125) | Rhizosphere microbial communities from Carex aquatilis grown in University of Washington, Seatle, WA, United States - 4-CB3-27 metaG | ecosystem: Host-associated > Plants > Roots >... | reverse complement strand
ACGATCTTCTCGATCAGGTCGGCATAGGAAAGGCCGGCGCGCTCCGCCGCCGCCGCCAAGCCCGCGTCGGGCGCGATGCCGGGATTGGGATTGATTTCGAGGATCAAAGGCTCGCCCGCGCCCGTGACGCGAAAATCGATCCGCACATAGCCCACCATATCGAACAACGCCCATGTCCGGCGGCACAGATCGGTCAGCGCGGCAGCCAAGCGCGGCTCCTCGCTCTCGACCCCAAAACGGCGCACCGTCTTGACGGAATCGAAGGAGCCCTCCGCCCATTTGGCGCGATAGCCGACGATCCGGGGCTTGTCCGCCGGCCAATCCTCGAAGGTCATCTCCGCGATAGGAAAAACGCGCGGGCCGTCCTTCTCCTGAAGCAGGCTGATATTGAATTCGCGCCCTTCGACAAAGCTCTCCGCGAACCAGCGCCCGCCAAAGCGCTTCATGCTGTCTTCGGATCGCGCAGGCACCTCTGCGCCCTTCACCACACACTTATCGTCGAGGCCGATGGAGGAATCCTCGTCGGCGGCCTTGACGATATAGGCGCGATCCTCCACCAGCGCGGCCCAGGCGGGCGGTGCCGACCAGTCCGGCGTCGGCAGTCCCGCGGCGCGCAAGATGGTCTTGGCGAATGGCTTGTCGGTCGTGGCGCAGAAATGGGCCGCCGTGCCGCCCGTGAAGCGCACGCCCAGCCGCGCCAGCATGGCGGGCGCCAAGGACGAGTAGATTCCCGCGCCGAACACCGATTCCACCAGATTGAACACCACGTCCGGGCGCTCGCGGCCGAGCATCTTGCCCAGCGCCTTGGCGTCCGGCCGGAACGGCGCCTGCACCGCCTCGTGGCCCCGGCTTCGCAGTGCCTCTTCGACCGCCTCGGCGGCGATCAGCGTGTCCTGATCCTCGGGCGGCGCGTCCGGCGGCACGTCGGAGTGGAGTACGAGAACCTTCATCACTCCGCCGCGCGGCGCAGCGAGGCCAATTCCGGATGGCGCTTGAGGAATGCCGCCATGATCGCGCCGATCAGCCCCTGATAGCCGAGGCCCGCATGGTCGGCGATCATGCACAAATCGGAATGGTTGGGGCGCAGGCCGGCCAACGGGTTGACCTCGATGAAATGCGGCTTGCCCGCCGCATCGCTGCGGATGTCGATGCGCCCGCCGTCGCGGCAGCGCAGCGCCCGCCAGGCGCCGAGCGCCACCTCGCCCGCCGCGCGCGCCTCGGCATCGTTAGCCGGGACGATATCGACCTTTTCCTCCCAGCCCTCGCTCTTGTTCGCCAGTCCGTAGCCGGCGCCGACAAACTTTTCCTTGGGCACGATCTCGCTGACGCCGAGCACGCGTGCGTCGGCGCCCGTGCCGACGATGCCGACGGTGAACTCGCGCCCCGGCAGAAAGGTCTCCACCAGCACGGGCTGGCGGAAGCGCGCCAGCAGGTCCGCCGCCACGCTTCGCAGACTCGCCGCGTCGGCGACCTTGGAATGTTCGTTCACACCCTTGCCCGAGCCTTCCGCCACCGGCTTGAGGAACAGCGGATAGGGAAGCGTGACCTTGGCCACATCCTCGATCGTCTCGATCACGGCGAAGTCGGCGGTCGGCACGCCGGCGTCGCGCGCGACGCGCTTGGCCATCCCTTTGTCGAGCGCCAGCGCAAGGGTGAGCGGATCGGAGAACACATAGGGAATGTCATAGGCTTCGAGCAGCGCCGGAGCCTGAGCCTCGCGCGCCACCCCTTTCAGCCCTTCGCAGAAATTGAACACCGCGTCCCAGCGCTCGCCGGCCACCAGCCGCTGGGCGAGATCGCGCACCGTGCCGATGCGCACCGGGACGTGGCCGAGCTTGGCAAGCGCCTCGCAAATGGCCGCGATGGTGATCTCGTGGTCGAACTCGGCCGTCTCCTCCTCGCCATAGCCTTGCGCGAGGTAGTCGGACCGGAGGTCATAGGTGACCCCGATGCGCATGGGATTACTCCGCCGCGAGGCGCCGCTTATCGCGGCCCAAGGTGCCGCCGGGATCGGGATAGCGATAGATCTTGCCTTCGAAGTTACGCAGCAGCAGGTCGTCGCCGTCGCGGCCGACCACGAGGTCGGGCGCAATCTGGATCTTGCCGCCGCCGCCGGGCGCGTCCACCGCGAAGATGGGGGTGGCGTAGCCCGTGGTGTGACCGCGCAGTCCCTCGATGATCTCCAGCCCCTTCTCGACGGTCGTGCGGAAATGGGCCGAGCCGCGGATCGGATCGCATTGGTAGAGGTAGTAGGGCTTCACCCGGCGCTTCAGCAGGCCCTGCATCAGGGGCCTCATCACGGCGACGTCGTCGTTGATCCCCTTCATCAGCACGGTCTGGCTGCCCAGCGGGATGCCCGCGTCAGCGAGGCGCGAAGTGGATTCCGTCACCTCGTCGGTCAGCTCGGCCGGATGGGTGACATGGATGCTCATCCACAGCGGATGATGCTTCTTCAGCATCTTGGCGAAGTCCTTGGTGATGCGCTGCGGCAACACCACGGGTACTTTCGTACCGATGCGAAGAAACTCGATGTGCTTGATGGCCCTCAGCCGCGTCAGCAGCCAGTCGAGCTTGTCGTCACCGAGCGTCAGCGGATCGCCGCCCGACAGCAGCACGTCGCGCACTTCGCTGTGGGCTTCGAGATAGGCCAGCGCCTTTTCCCATTGGCGGGTGGAGAATTGATATTCGCCGCCCGGATTGCCGACGACGCGCGCGCGCGTGCAATAGCGGCAATAGGTCGAGCAGGTGCCGGTGGTGAGGAACAACACGCGGTCGGGATAGCGATGGACGAGCCCCGGAACCACGGTATCGTGATCCTCGTCGAGCGGATCGTCGGCCTCGCCGGGGCTGCGGATATATTCCGCGCCGGTCATGACGTGGGTACGCCGCAACGGTTCGTTCGGGTCGTCGAGGCCCATCAGGCTTGCGTAATAAGGCGTGATTCCAACGGGCAAAGCGCCTTCGTGGCGCTCGACCGCGGCGCGCTCGTCCGCCGATAAGGCGAAGATTCGCGCCAGCTCGTCGAGCGAGCGGATGCGGCTGCGCATTTGCCAGCGCCAGTCGTTCCACTCCACCGTGGACGTATCCGGGTAGAAGCGGCGATAGAAAGCACGGGTGTCGGGATTGACGGGGAAACGAAGCGCGGTTCTCGCCTGCGCTAGTTTCGTGACCTTGTTCGTTTCCGGAAGAGAAGCTAAGGCCGGTCTGGGTTGGGCGGGCCGTAGCGGAGGCTTCAGCTCGCGCCCCCGCATCGCTTGGAGACTCATCTTAGTCTCTTTTAGCTCCGATGGTTGCCACCAGCGCGAAAGCCCCAACGACTCCCCGTCAACAGGCGCAACAGACGAGTCGATCTTTAGTAGCTTCCATCGGTTCGTCAAGAGAAACCGCGCGAGTACTTGTCTAGATGGTGAAGGCGCCAGACGAGACGAGCGACGAACGAGGCCCATCATTGAAGACCGGCGAAGACATCGCCTCGACTGTTTTGCGGGAACCAAGACAAGCCCCGCACAAGAGGGGGAATGTTTTTGGAGAACAGACACTTGGCGGATTGATGCAGACTTCGTCCAACTTTTCACCAGCGTTATGCGGACCGCCACCGAAGCGTGCGCAGATTATCGCGCGCGCCCTGATGACTGGCCGCGGGCAAGACGAACGACGCTGTGGATTCACTCGGTCGGAGGCGGCATCATCTCGCGCACCGGGGCGATGCGATAGATGCGGATGTGCACGCGTCGGCCGCGGGAGTAGTTGAAACCGGACACGGAACCCACTTCGACCGCATCGGCCTCGAGCTCGGCAAGATGCGCCAGGAACGCCGGCCGCTCGCTGTCCTCGACGAGGGCAAGGCCACCTTGCCCCGCGCCCGCCTCGGCGGCACCCGCCGCGTTGGCCTGGCGTGTTTCCGTTCCGAGCAAGAAGACGAGGCTGGGCTCGACATAGCCTGCCAGCGCCGGGGGGGGATCGCCGGGCCTCGCGAGTGCTTTCGCCGCCGCCGCCGCGCGCGGGCTGACCCAAAGCTGATCGAGGCGCGGCGCCACGCCGAGCGTCAGAGCCGGATAGAGAACGAGCGCCGCGGCGATGGCACAGACCGCAGCGGCCAGATGCGCCCCGCGAAGCGTGGCGATCGCCGCCCCGAGTGCCAGCCCGGCGAAGATCGCGACGAAGGCTATTTGCCACCACGCCACTCCGTCGCCGTACATTTGCGGCAGGACGAGTGCGCCCGCAGCCAGAGCAGCGGCACCGAGCGCGAACTGCAACGGCGCGGCATAGAACAGCGCGCGACCCCAGCGGGATTTGTCCTCGGTCCCGCCCAACGCCCACATGGCGGCCAGCATCGCCAGGGCCGGATAAACCGGCAGGACGTAATGCGGCAGCTTGGTCGGCACCAACTCGAACATCACCCAGCAAGCGCCTATCCAGACCAACAGGAAACGGATGGCAGGCTCGGCGCGGCCCCGCACCGCCTCGCGCAGGCCCGGCAGCAGGAACAGCGTCGCCGGCCACAAGGTCAGGCTCGCCAGCGCCAGAAAATAGCCCGGCGGCGCGCCGTGCGATTCCTGCCCGCCGGCCAGCTTGCCGGCAAAATCGTGGCCCAGCGATTGCTGATAGAACTGGCCGTGGCTTTGCACCCAGATCGCGATAAGCCAAGGCAGCACCACGACCAACGTGAGCGCCACGCCCATCAGCGGCTTGGTACGTCCCAACCACCACCCGTCGCGGTCCCAAATCGAAAGAACAACGGCGGTGACCGCGCAGACCCCGATGACGACCGGTCCTTTGACCAGGATGCCGACGGCGAATGCCGCCCAGCCGAGTAGCAGGAGCACCCGGTCCGGCTCCGGCATGCCGCTTCTCGCGGCCTGATAGACGCGCAGCAGCACGCCCTGCGCCCCCATCACGCAGGCAAGCAGCACGGCGTCGGTGGTGGCGATGGTCGCCTCCGCGGCCATCAGCAGCGTGGTGCCCAAGAGTGCCGCGGCAAGCAGCGCCGCCTCGGCGCTGGCGAAGGCCCGCGCGCACCAGAAGGTCAGCCAGACGGCCGCCAGCGCGCCGATCAGCGACGGCAGGCGATAGGTCCAGATCTGGTCGCGCGCGCCCATCCCGGCGATGGCCGTGCTCGCCGCCTGCAGCCAATAGATGCCGACGGGCTTCTTGTAGCGGGGCACGGCGCCGAAGCGGATGTCGACGTAATTGCCGCTCTCCAGCATCTGCTTGGAGGCTTGGGCGAAGCGGCTTTCGTCGCGGTCGAGCGGCGGCAGGCTAAGCACCCCCGGTGTCCACAGCACCAGGCAGAGCAACGTCAGCACCAGCCGCGGGCGGAGGGCCAGGCGGTGCAGCAGCGCCCCAAGAGGCCCGGCGGGAGCCGCGTTCTCGAGCGTTTCGCTCATCGCAAGTGCCCTTTGTTTCGCGGCGGCGGAAAGCACATTGCCAGTGAAGCCTGTTTCTTGGAGGCGCGGACCTGTATAAGGCCCCCGCTCTGAGAGTCCCGCGCCGGTGGGACGGCCTTAACTCTAGACTAGGGCGGAATCGAACGGAACCTTAGCATGGCGGTGTCGCTTTCGGTGGTCGTGCCGGTCAAGGACGAGGCCGAAAATGTCGGTCCGCTGGCGCGCGAGATCGCCGCAGCGCTGGCGGGCGAGCCCGGAGCGGAGATTATTTTCGTCGATGACGGCTCGAGTGATGGCACGGCCGAGGCGCTGGTGGCGCTCAAAGCCGAGCTTCCTGCTCTCAGGGTGATCCGCCACGCCGCCAATCGCGGGCAGAGCCGCGCGGTGCGCACCGGGGTGCGGGCGGCGCGCGCGGACATCGTCGTCACGCTCGACGGCGACGGCCAGAACGACCCCGCCGACATCCCGAGACTGCTCGACGAATTGCGCCAACACGGCACGGACGGCCGTTTCGCCATGGTCGGCGGCGTGCGCGCGCGGCGCCACGATACGATGAGCCGCAAGCTGGCTTCGCGCGCGGCCAATGCGATCCGCCGCCGGCTGCTCAAGGACGACGCCGTCGACAGCGGCTGCGGCCTCAAGGCATTCCGGCGCGAGGCTTATCTGGCGCTGCCCTATTTCGATCACAGCCACCGCTTCCTCATCACCCTGATGATCCGCGAAGGCTATGAGGTCGGCTATGTCGAGGTGAACCACCGCCCGCGCCTGCACGGCTCTTCCAAATATACGAACTTCAACCGCATGCTGGTCGGCATCGACGACCTTCTGGGTGTGCGATGGCTGCAGCGCCGCTTCCGCGGAACTACCGAGGCAAAGGAGTTGTGACGATGGCGCATCTGCTTTCGTGGTTGACCGTCGATCACATCTGGGTGCTGGTCGGATTCTCGGGGCAGGCGCTGTTTACCGGGCGTTTCGTCGTCCAATGGTTCAAGAGCGAGATCGTCGGCAAGAGCGTCATTCCGCTGTCCTTCTGGTACTTCAGCGTGGGCGGCGGCGTGGTGCTTTTGGCCTATGCGATCTACAAGCAGGATCCTGTCTTCATCGCCGGCCAGGGCGGCGGCTTGGTCGTCTACGCCCGCAATCTCTATTTGATCTTTCGTGAGAAAGCCGCGGATAAGCACGGCGCGGCGTAAGCGCAAGCCCGCAGCCCGGCGGAACGATCCGCGGGACTGCGGGCAAAATAACGCAAGCCGTGAATCGGCGCTTCAGTTATCGCCGACGCCGATCGTGCGCCTCAGCGTTCTGGCATTGATCAGCACGGCGACGACCGCCGCAGCCAAGCTGATGAAAGTCAGCACCAGGAATTCGGTGTTGTTGAAGATGCTGAAGCCCGTGACGCGCGCCGCGCCCAGAACGAACAAGATCAATTGAAGAACGCCCATCCCGACCATGCCGAGCGCTTCCATCGTGTTGTCGATGCCGGGGTGAGAAACCTTCATCTGCTCCACCAGAGCGATGACAGCGCTCACGACGAGCAGAACTTCGACCCAAGACAGTTTGTACGGGCCCAAGGCGAACGCCGCCCTCGGATCGGTGACGATGCTCTTGCCGAACAAGTAGAGGATCAGGACAAACAAAAAGAGGGGTATGTATCTGAACCAGCCGGTCGGATGACCCGGATGAATGTCCAAATGCTGTTGCGAATTATCGGCCATATTACTCTCCCCGCCTACCAAACCGAGCTAGTCTCTGCACGGCGGGTGGCAAAGTCAATCGCAATCTAAGTCACTGAAATGGCATAAATATGTGTCGAAAATAGGACTCGCATGCGGGCGGCGCGCGCGCCCAAGGATTGCCTGCTTATCCACCGCCGTACCGCCAGGGGAGTGGCGGTTTGCCTTGCAGGTTATTTCCATCTAATGGCATGGCTCCCGAGCCAATGAGCCCAAGCCTTATGGCAGGACTCCATGGGATGCGGACAGGTGGCCGAGTGGCTGAAGGCGCACGCCTGGAAAGTGTGTGAACGTTAATAGCGTTCCGAGGGTTCGAATCCCTCCCTGTCCGCCAGCAGGATCGACAGATTATGGAAAGCCTTGGTCCTGTCTCGGCGCAAGTTTCCTTTCGTTCAACCTGCCGCGCCTGGCTCCCGACCGCGACGTATTGGTGATGGATGGGGGCAACTCAGAGGCAACGTCGGCCTAACGCATCCCCGTGACAAGTCCGCATATCAAACCAAAGCCGTTCACGTCTTTTCCATAGCGAACAGTGAATCCAATCGGCACCTCGTTAGACGTGCAGCTCTGAAAGGCATTCGTGTCGACGCCGCAATCACCAACACCGATGCCAGGGCAACGCGCCCGATAGGATGGATTGCCGAATGCATAATCCGCTGTCTCGCCGGTCTGAATGGATCGGCAGGTGTAATTGATCGCAGCGACCTGTCGGTTGCGTGTCGTCATGTTGAGCGTCGCAGCCAACAATTGCGAGCCACGAGGGCAGAAACTATCCACAGCGCCTCCACCGGCACCACCATATCGCGGGCCTAATGCAACAGGCTGCGCTCCCGGAGCGGCACAGACCATTTGGATTGCGTCAATCCAAAGGCCGGTTCGTCCCGAAAATCCCACGAGCGATTGACCTGAGGGGCATTCGGCCACTGCCCCCGCATTACCGTTCGACCCGGCCACCGGTAATACAGTTCGCGCTTGTGCCAGCGAAGTAGCCAAGACCAGGGAACATGCCGCAGCGAGAGAGGCGACCACTCGCGAATGTTTCTTCTGCATAATTTATCTCCGTCTTGCAGATTCCGCTATCTCGAACGCAACCTGCGCTTATTGAAGTGTCGGCTGTTGAAATGTTGGATCCCACACCACCAATACCAGAAAGACAGCCAACGAGTAACAAAATTCCGAACTAGGGCTATGGCGTACACACAGTGCTCGTCATCATCGGTCGTGGGCCGCCGCCCTTCGCTGCAACGCAGTTACGGGTGGCAAGCCACAAGTCATCACGACATCCAGGCCGGTTCAGGGAATCGTGCATTCAGATTTTGTTGATAATATCGCATCATCATCGATCCGGATGACGGTGGAGATGCGACGTGGGATCGTTGAAACCCGTATTCGGCCTGATCAGCACGGTTGTGCCCATCGTCTATTGCGGTGGTCTTGTTTACTACTTCTACACTCAGGCCGGGTCGATTAAAGAAGCAGAGTCAATGGGCCTGGGGCCGACCCTGCTGGGCCTGTCGGCGGTCGGTGTATTTTTCTGCATTCCGCTCCTCGTTAAACTCTATCTGCTTATCATCGCACTGCGTACGCCGGCGTGGGGCCGGCGCGGCGGACCTGACGGGCCGGACCACGACGGGGGACCCGAGATCGACGCCGATGCGATGATTGCGCGCTACATGGCGCAGCGATCCGCGGAAGGTGGCCCCAGCTTCACGACAACGCCTCCCGGCGACGGGTCGGCGAGACGCTCCAGCTTCGGCCGCAAGATCAGGTGATACGTCGGTTGCGAGGTTGAGCCGCTGTCCTTAGGCGCGGCGTCTGCGCCTCGCGCGGCTAATTCTCCAGCGCCAGAACAGCGCCGTCAAAACGACCACGGCCGCGACGGTCATCAGCGTGCTTAGCCCCGACAAGCACCTCGACCAGGCGGCACCATCGAGAACCGAAGAGAAGGTGGGGAATGCAGCAGCGATATTGTTTGCACCCTCGATCGAGCCCAAAACGAGGGCCACAATGCCCGCCGCTAGGACGAAACCGAGAATCATTCGGAACCCTCGGTATTGCGCCCGCCGATTCGGGGGCGCGATGTCTTCGCCGAGGAAATCGTCGCTGCTCTCCCACTTGCCGCTCGCCGTCGCGCGAGGGCGGAGTTCACCGCGGTGCGCAGCCCCACGATCTGTGGGACGCACCTTGCCGTATGCCTCCATGGTCGCTGGCCCTTTCCCCAACTGCGAATCTAGTCCGAGTCTTCACCCGGACTCTGTCGGATTTGGGGCGCATCCGGCCCCGACCGCCGGAAGCTTCATAACTACCTGATCTTGCGATGTTATATCGCGCCAACCGTCCGCGCCTTGCGGCCTAGTTCACACGCATTTTTTACTCAACGCCCGCGACAGGGGTGCTAGCGTCAGCCTTCCACGCCGTTGCGTCCCCTGCTTCCAACATCGAGAATCCGCATGAAATCCTCTGCGCTGTTACTGGGAATTCTGCTTGCGTGGTTGTCGCAGGGCGCATCGGCGGCGGCAGATCGAATCGTGCTGCCCGCCGACATCGTGCCGCTGCATTACGAGGTCGCCGTGGCGCCCGATGCGGCCGCCCTGAACTTCACAGGCTCCGTCAAGATCGACATCGAGGTGCGCCAGGCGACCTCGCGGATCGAACTGAACGCCGCCGATCTGACTTTCTCCCATGCGGCGCTTTCGGGCGTCGCACAGGAGCCGCAGGTCGCTTTCGATGCGTCGGAGGAAACAGCCACTCTCGCCTTCGCTGCTCCCATCGCACCGGGGCGCTATGTGCTGTCGATCGATTACGCCGGTAAGATCAACAACAACGCGGCCGGCCTGTTCTATCTCGATTACGATGCGGCCGGCGGCAAAAAGCGGGCGCTGTTCACCCAGTTCGAAAATTCCGACGCGCGGCGTTTCGTTCCCTGCTGGGACGAGCCGGCCCGCAAAGCGACATTCACGCTGACAGTAACCGTGCCGTCGGACGAGATGGCGGTCTCCAACACGCCCGTCGCCTCGTCCGAGACAATGGCAGGCGGATCGAAGCGGGTGCGCTTTGCCGAGACGCCGAAAATGTCGTCCTACCTGCTGTTCTTCGGGCTCGGCGATTTCGAGCGCATCTCGCGCACGGTGGACGGCGTCGATATCGGCGTCATCACCAAGCGCGGCGACACCGCGCAGGGGCAATACGCTCTCGATGCCGCCACCCAAATCCTGCCCTACTACGAGGACTATTTCGGCACGAAATATCCGCTGCCGAAACTCGATCTCGTCGCCGCGCCGGGGCTGAGCCAGTTCTTCGGCGCGATGGAGAATTGGGGCGCCATCTTCTTCTTCGAGCGCGATCTCTTGCTCGATCCGAAAATCTCCACCGAAGACGACAGACAAGGCGTCTTTCTCACGGTCGCCCACGAAATGGCGCATATGTGGTCGGGCGATCTGGTCACCATGGATTGGTGGGACGGCATCTGGCTGAACGAGGGGTTCGCCTCATGGATGGAAAACAAGGCCACGGACCGTTTCAATCCGGCTTGGAACGTCTGGCTCGGCGCGATCGGATCGAAGGAGCGCGCCATGCGCGTCGACTCGCGCGCCGGCACGCACCCGATCGTCCAGCCGATTCACGACGTCCTGCAGGCCAACGAAGCCTTCGACACCATCACCTATTCCAAGGGCATGAGCGTGATCCGCATGCTGGAGAATTATGTCGGCGACGACGCCTGGCGGGCCGGCATGCGCACCTACGTTCAGAAATACGCTTACGCCAACGCCGTCACCGACGATCTGTGGGCCGAGATCGAGAAGAGCTCGACCGTGCCGGTCACCGAAATTGCGCACGATTTCACACTTCAGGAGGGCGTGCCGTTGATCCGCGTCGCCGCGCTTCCCCACGCGATTTCGCTGACGCAGGACCGCTTCGCCGTCGACGATAGCGGCAAGGCTCCGACGGCGTGGCGGGTGCCGGTGGTCGAGAAGGCGCTCGGCGGCAAAGGCGAATGGCGCGAGCTGGTCAGCCGCGACAAGCCGGCGGTCATCACGCTTGCCAACGGCGCGGTGCCGATCGTCAATGCGGGACAGGCGGGCTATTTCCGCACGCTGTATGACAAGACGCTGTCGGCCAGGCTCGCCGCGCATTTCCGTGCGCTCGCGCCCATCGACCAGCTTGGTCTGCTCAATGACGAGCGCGCGCTGGGTTATGCCGGCTATGAGCCGATGACGGACTCCCTGGCGCTGATCGGGCGGGCGCGCGCAGGCATGAATCCGCAGGTGCTGAGTGATGTCGCCGGCCAGATCGCCGCGCTCGACGTTCTATACCGCGATCTGCGTGGCCGTGCAGCCTTGCGCGCCTACGGTCTTCGCGTGCTCAGGCCGCTGTTCACCAAGGTCGGCTGGAACGCCAAGCCGGGCGAGGACGCCAACACGGCGTTGTTGCGCAGCGACTTGCTTGCGGCCCTGAACCAGCTTGACGATCCACAGGTGATCGCCGCGGCTCGCAGTCGCTTTGCCGCTTTCGTGAATAATCCCGCCAGCCTCACGGGCGACCTGCGCAGCAGCGTGCTCGACATCGTCGCCGCGCATGCCGACGCCGCGAGCTGGGAGCAACTCCATTCCCTGGCCAAAAGCGCGCCTAGCTCGCTTGAGAAGCGCCAGTTCTATCTGCTGTTGGGCCAGGCCCACGACCGCGCCTTGGCCCAGCACGCGCTCGATCTGGCGCTCGGCGATGAGGCGCCGGTCACCATGCGGCCGGCCCTCATTCGCTCCGTCGCCGAGTATTTCCCCGACATGGCTTTCGAATTCGCCGTCGCGCATGCTGAAGCGATCAACGCCATGCTTGAGCCCGACAGCCGCAATGAGTTCATTCCGGGGCTGGCAAACGTGTCGCACGATCCGGCGATGATCGCCAAGCTTGACGCCTACGCCGGGGCGCATATCCCGGCCACGGCGCGGCAGATGACGGTGAAGGTCGAAGCCTCCGTCGTCTATGCCGCTATGGTGCGCGACAAGCGGCTGCCCGAGGTCGACGCCTGGCTGAAGCGGCACCGCTAGGCGCGCGGGGCCTTCGCCTTCGCTTTGGGCGCCGGCTTCGGTTCCGGTTTGGGGTCCGGTTCCAGCACGTGCAGGCGCCGCACCGTCAGTTCGTCGATCTCGACCGTTTTGAGGCGGACTTTGCGGGCCGAAAGATGGCCGATCGCCAGCCGCCCAATGGCCAGCGCGCCGACTGCGAAAGCGCCGAGCGCCAGCGCGCCCAGCGCGATGGCGCCGATCGGGCGCGGCGGACGATGGGGAGGTTGGTAGGTCATTTGGCGTGCACCGGCTTTTGGAACTTCAGGATGAACTGGTCGGTGTGGCCGCGGATCGATGGATCGAACACTTTGACGGTGCGCGAATCCTTGGGATTGCGCAGCACGTTGCTTTCGCCGATCAGCTTGAAGCCCGCCGCTTCCACTTCCTTCTTCACCACCGCCTCGTCGATGCGGTGCAGCGTGTCGGTGTCGGCGATGCCCGAACCCTTCGGCGCCGAATGGTCGAGCACGATATAGATGCCGCCCGGCTTGAGCGCGTCATAAACCGCCTTGTTCACCAAAGCGGTATCGGCCGGGGCGAATAACGGGTCCTTCAAGTCGTGGTAATTCTGCGAGGTCCACACGACGTCGAGAAGTTCGGGCGCCACCAGCTTGTTGACCGAAGCGCGGATGACGCTGACGTTGGGATATTCCGCAGCGATCGCTACGATCGGCGGAGCTTTGTCCTTGAAGAAATGGTCGAGTTCCGTCGGCTGGTACGCATAGACGTAGCCGTTCGGCCCAACCGCCTTGGCGAAAATGCGGGTGAAATAACCGCCGCCCGGAACCATATCCATCACGCGCATTCCCGGCTTGATGCCCGCGACGGCAAGCATTTCGGCCGGCTTGCGGTCGGCATCGCGCGTGGTATCGGCGACCGGACGGGCGGAATCCGCGATGGCTGCTTTGACGTAAGCCGGTACGGGTGCCGCGGGCGCGCCAGCGGTCAGCAGTGCCGCTGCAGCGACCGCCAGAAGACAAATTCGGATCATGGGGTCCCTCTCTGTTATGCTCGTGGCCGCGACTATGGCACGAGGCGAAGACCCGCGCGAGCGAGTCGGTCGAACCCATCACATGAACTTGACTGACGGATTTAACGCCGCTGCGGGCGCGCTTTGCGAGTTGGGTTTAATCGCGGACGGCGAACAATTTGTGATTCGTGCTTTGCCGGGCGGGGTTTCGTGCGACGTGCACGAGGTGCACACCAAAAAGCGCGCTTTTTGCGTCAAGCGCGCGCTCGCCAAGCTGCGAGTCGAGGCCGACTGGCACGCCGCGCCCGAGCGCAACCACGCCGAGGTCGCCTGGATGGAGCTGGTCGCCGGCATTGAGCCCAAATGGGTTCCGAAGATCCTGGGCGAAGACCGGGCGCGCCATCTTTTCGTGATGGAGTATCTGCCGCCCGAAACCTATCCGGTGTGGAAGTCTCTGCTGACGGCGGGCAAGGCCGATGCGAGTTTCGCCGCCAAGGTCGGCGACGCCCTCGCGCGCATTCATGCCGCCACGGCGGGGCGCGAGGACATCGCGCGCGCCTTCGCCAACCAGGAGCAATTCCTTGCGTTGAGACTCGACGCTTATCTCCTGCACACCGCGGCCAGGCATCCCGATGTCGGCGAAACGCTTCGCGCGCTGGCGCGGGGCGTCGGCGAGGCGCGCATCGCGCTGATGCATGGCGACGTCAGCCCGAAGAATATTCTCAACGGTCCCGACGGGCCGGTATTCCTCGATGCCGAGACCAGTTGTTATGGCGATCCTGCGTTCGATCTGGCGTTCTGCCTCAATCATCTGCTGCTGAAGGGCCTCTGGCACCCCGAGCACGCCGCAGCCTATACGGCCTCGTTTGCGGCGCTAAAGGATGCTTATTTCGCCAAGGTGGACTGGGAACCGCGCGAAGGGTTCGAACGGCGCACGGCCGCATTGCTCGCGGCGTTCCTGCTGGCGCGCATCGACGGCAAATCGCCGGTGGAATACATCACGGTGGAATCCGACAAGGATTTCGTCAGGGCGACGGCAAAGACATTTCTCAAAGCCGGCTTGACGCTCGACGATATGCTGGCCGACTGGACAGAAGCGCTCGCTCAAAAATAAACGCGCGCCATCAGCTGGAACTGGCGTTCGGTATCGTGCGCCGGATCGCCTTCGACCATGCGCTGAGACCGTGTGGAATCGACAACGATCACCTCGCCCGTCAGTTGCAGCCACTCGCGCGCCCACCAGGTCGCGTCGAACGTGCCCGCGCTGCCGTTCTCGCTCGACAACGAAGGACGGCTCGCCGCCGTGTGCGTGCGGAAGGTGTCGAAGCGCACCGCCAGCCGCCAGGGGTCGAGATCCAGACCCGCCAGGATATAGGCGGCGCTGAAATTCGTGGCGCTGCGATATGTCGGGCTCGGGTGAATGATCGTGCTGCCCGTCATCGCCTGCACCAGCAAGGTCAGATTGTCGAATTGCCCGCGGTAACCGCCGCTCCAGAAACTGGTGCGCCAGGCGATCTGTCCACCGCCCGTGACCGTCGGATCGGCGTTGTTGTCGTAGCGCATGATTTCGAGGCCGCCGATGCCGGCCTGTTGCCCCGACAGATGAAGATACCAGCCTGGGCGATTGTCGAGTTCACGAAATTCCGCAGCCTTGAGCGGTGTGGGCAGATGTTGTGCGGCGGCCGTCGCGTCGGGCAGGCGCTCATGCTCGAAGATGCCGCTGACCCGGTCGTCAAAGCTCCAGCCTCGGTCCGCGATCAGTACGCCCGCCGGATCGTTCCAGCCGAACAATGCTCCGGTCAACGCCAGGGTTTCGTCGTCGCCGCGCCATTCGAGCTTGCCTTCGGCGCCGATGGTGCGCAGTTCGTAACCGATCCAGCTGTTGATCGCGGAGGGCGTAATTGTCCACGCACTGGTCCAGCCGATTTGGTCGTTCTCCAGCGAACCGGGCGGAAAGAAAGCGCCGATCTTCGCCGACCAGCGCCAGGCGGTCGTCGAAACCGGCCGATACCGTAGATAAGCATCGATCAGATCGACGCCCGGCCCATAGTTCGGATCGACGCGCGCGGTCGCCACGGCCATCAGTTCGGGAACGATCTGCACCCGGCCCTCGCCGACGATGGCGGCGAGCTCGGCGGCCGTCTTTCCGTCGTCGTAACCAAAGCGCAGCTTGCCGAGGTCACCATACGCGTAGGAGCCCTGGGTCGGCGGCACGATCAAACGCAGCTCGGCATAACCGTTGAAATGAAAATCGGCTCCGGCCGCACTGATGGCGCTCAACGGCAAGGTCAGGAAGAGGGCCGCGCACGTCCTCATGCGGCAATCCCCATCGCATCGCGATAAAGCGGCAGCGTGATCTCGACCGTCGTGCCGATGCCCATTTCGCTTTCGATCGACAAGCTCCCGCCGTGCAATTTCACGATGGCGTTGGCATAGGGAAGGCCGAGACCGGCGCCCTGATATTGCCCGTCGAAGGCGTGGCGCAAGCGATGGAAGGGGCGCGTCACCATGCCGATGTCCTCGGCACGCATGCCGCAACCATCGTCCTGAACGCGCACGATGAGCCGGTCCTCAGTGGTCGCGGCGCTGACCGTCACGCGGCCGCCCGCCAGGGTGAATTTGATCGCATTGTCGAGGATGTTGGTGAAGACTTGGCGCAGCTTTGCGGCGTCGCCCTGAATTGGCCATTTGCCCAAGTCTGCGGCGAGCAACAACTCGACATTCGCTTTTTCCGCTGCCGGTCGAACACACGCCACGCTTTGGTTAAGGACGTCGCCCGCATCGAGTGCCATGCGTGTGATGTTGAGGCGGCCGGCATCGACGTCGGCGAGGTCGAGCATGCGCGAGACCAGCCAGAGCAGATGGCGTCCGCTGGCGCAAATGTCGCCCGCGTATTCCACGTAGCGCGGCACGCCGAGCGGCCCCAACACCTGTTGATGCAGCATTTCCCCAAAACCGACCACGGCGTTGAGGGGGGTGCGCAATTCGTGGCTCATATTGGCGAGGAATTGGGACTTGGCCTCGCTCGCCGAGACCGCCTCGCCGCGCGCGATCTCGAGCGCGTCGATGGCGTTGGTCAGCGCCGCCTCGCGCTCGGCGATCGATTGCGTCATGGCGGCGAGCGCCTGCGAAAGCTGGCCGATTTCGTCCGTCTGCTGCAGCGGCGGCGGAGGCGTATAATCGCCCTTGGCGATCTGGCGCGCCGTCGCCGCCAGCGCCTCAAGCGGCTTGGAAGCCCGCCGCACGACAAAGAACGCTCCTGCCACAGCCGCCAGCAGCGCCAACGCCAGCACCAGCAAGACCGGCCCGACGATCGAGCGATAGGCCGCGAACGCCTCGGACAGCGGGTAAGCCAGAACCGCAAGCACCGGCGCGCTGTGAGCGGGGGTTTGCAGGCGCGTGGTCACCGTTAGATAGCCGTTACTCTCCGCCGCCACGTTCCCGATCTCTTGTCCTGTGGCGGGAAGCGGAAGAGTTTTCGGACCGTTCGCCGTCCGGCCGACGACCTTCCAGCGGCCGGACTTGTCCGTCGTCGCCAGCGCAATGCTGTGCGGAACGACCGACAATCCCCTCAGCTTCTCCAGCAGGGCGTCGCCCACCGGGATGCTGGCGGCGATGAAGGCGATCGGCACCGGCGCGCGCACCGGGACGATGACAATCCAGGTGACCTTGCCATCCAGGTTGGCAAGCGCCGTGCTTTCCCCGCGCATCGCCGCATCGCTCAGAGCATCCTGAAATGCGAAAGCGCGGCCAGCGGAGCGTGCGGAACCGGTGTCGGCGGAAATGATTCCGTCGAGCCCCACCAGCATCATGCGCGTGGCGCCGACGCGGTACCCGTGGTTGCGCAGCGCCGAAAGTTCGGTGCCGTAATCCCGCTGGGCGATCGCCTGACGCAACGCATAATCGAGCGAAAGGATTTCCACGTCGCTCGAAACCCGCTCGGACAGGATGGCGAGCTCCTGGGTGAATTTCCCGGTCGCGGCGACCAGATCGTTCTTCGCCCGCTCGACCAGACTCGCGCGCAGATAAATATAGGCGCTGATTGCCGTCAGCGCCTGCACGGCGGCCAGCGTGACGATCAGGAAGAGCGCGAGCCGGTAACGAAAACTCATCAGCGCCCTCCAGTCAGTAATCCATGTGCATGTGTTTCATGCCGCCCGGCTTGGACGGCAGAAGCGAAACGGAAAACGTGAGCTTCGCGGACTCGCCGCTCACCGCCAGAGTGCTCACCGGCAAGGGGTGGCCGGGCGGCAATTGGGGATCCCACAGCGTGGCGCGATAGCTTCCCGCGGGCACGTCGCGGATTTCGGCGTGGCCGTTCGCGTCGGTGATCGCGGCGAACGGCGCGTCGGCGACGTAGACATAGGAGATCATCTGATCGTGGATGTTGCAGCCGATGGCCGCGACGCCCGGCTTGTCGAACACCACGGGCTTTGCCACCTGCCCCTGATCAATCTCGAATTCGAACTGCTTGATCGGCGAGAACGAATAGACTTGGTGCATGGTGGTGTCGTTGTTGGTGAACACGACTTCGCCGCCGCGCCGCACGATGACCACCAACGGAATGAAGGTCTCGTCGCGTTGGGCGATGATGCTCTTCTCCGGCGCATGGGGAGCGATCTGCGCGCCGCCGGACGGCATGAGGCTGACCACGGCGTCGGACGCGGGCTTGCCGCCGGAATCCGTCACCGACACGGAGACCGTGGCGGCCGAAGCTCCGCTTACCATCAATAGCCACAATATAATCGTGGGAATGTGTCTGCTCATGCTAATTAGACTAAAGTAAAATGGTTACCGTCCTGTTTGTGCCAGGTCGACAAGATGTTAACGGGGGCCCATGAGCATTTTCAGCCGGCGCAAATCCATCGAGCGCGTCGCCGATAATCCCGACGGCGAGCGGCTAAAGCCGACGCTGTCCTGGCCGCATCTGGCGGCGCTGGGCGTCGGCGCCATCGTGGGCACCGGCATCTACACGCTGACCGGCATCGGCGCGGGGCTCGCCGGGCCGTCGATGATCCTGTCGTTCGCGATTGCCGGGCTGGTCAGCGCCTGCGCCGCGCTCGCCTATGCCGAAATGGCGACGATGATGCCCGCCGCCGGCAGCGCCTACACCTATTCCTATGTCGTGATGGGCGAGCCGGTCGCCTGGTTCGTCGGCTGGAGCCTGATCCTCGAATACACCGTGGTGTGCGCAGCGGTCGCCGTCGGCTGGTCGGCCTATGCGGGCGGCGTGATCCAGTCGTTGCACATTCCATTTCCGGCGATGCTGCTCGCGGGACCGCAGACGGGCGGAATGCTCAATCTTCCCGCCGTGCTGATTTCCTTCGCGGTCGCCGGATTGCTGGCGCTCGGCACGCGCGAAAGCGCCACGGTGAATTTCATTCTGGTGACCGTGAAGCTCGCCGCACTCGCGGCGTTCGTGGCGCTGACGCTGCCCGCCTTCGATCCCGAGCATTTCAAGCCGTTCATGCCCTATGGCTGGGTGAGCCTCTCGCCCGACGGCATGAAGCTCGGCGTGCTGCCGGCGGCCTCGCTGATCTTCTTCGCCTTCTACGGCTTCGACACCATCTCCACCGCCGCCGAGGAAGCGAAGAATCCCGGCCGCGATCTTTCCATCGGCATCGTCGGCTCGATGCTGTTGTGCACGGTGATCTATATCGCCGTGGCCGCAACCGCGATCGGCGCCTTGCCGACCGCCGGCTTCGCCAGAAGCGCGGAACCGTTGGCGCTGATCCTGCGCACCCTGCATCATCCGCTGGCGGCGACGCTGGTGGCGGGGGCGGCGGTGGTGGCGTTTCCGACGGTCATCATGGTCTTCATGTACGGGCAGAGCCGCATCTTCTTCAGCATGGCGCGCGACCGGTTGTTGCCCGCGCGGCTCGCGAAAGTGAGCGCCAGGACCGGCACGCCGGTGGCCGTCACGATCTTCACCGGACTGGTCGCCGCGGTCATCGGAGGCCTCGCGCCGCTGAAGCTGATCGCCGAACTTGCCAACGCCGGAACACTGTGCGCCTTCGTCGCCGTAGCGTTGTCGATGATCCTGCTGCGGGTGCGCGATCCCAAGAGGGTGCGCGTCTTTTCGGTGCCGCTCTGGTGGCTGGTGGGACCGGCGGCGATCCTCGGCTGCCTCTATCTGTTCTGGAATCTTCCGGTCCTGACGCAGACCTTGTTCGTCTGCTGGAACGCGGTGGGAATTTTGGTTTATCTGCTCTACGGCGTGCGCAAGAGTCGTTTCGCTATGCCTTAATCTCCAGCGGCACGCCCGGCTCGCACTTCGAGGCGTGGATGGCGAGCGCAGTCTTGACGCTGGCGACATTCTTCTCCGCGGTCAACTTCTCGGTGATGAAGTTCTGGAACGACTGCAGATCCTTCGCCACGCATTTGAGGATGAAATCCACCTCGCCCGACAGCATGTGGCACTCGCGCACCTCGGGCCAGGAGCGCACATGCTCCTCGAACTGCTTGAGGTCCTGGTCGTGCTGGCTGGCAAGTCCGACGAAGGCGTAACCGGTTACCTCGAAGCCGAGCAGTTTGGGATCGAGATCGGCGTGATAGCCTTGGATGAAGCCGGATTTTTCGAGCGCCCGCATCCGCCGCAGGCACGGCGGCGCGGTGATCTTGGCGCGGCGGGAAAGTTCTACATTGGTGATGCGGCCGTCGGCTTGCAGTTCGGCCAGGATTTTCATGTCAATGGAATCGAGCTTGTGATGCTCCACGGTGTCACCGAAATTTGAAGGCGACGGCATTTAACCCAGACGGCCCCAAATGCGCAATTATATTTCCACAGCTTCCCGAACGAAAACTTGAGTTGAGTCGTTCGCCGCGCCAGCGGGGTGCGTTCATTCCATTTCTAACTCCATGTAATTTATGTGTAATATCATACACTTGACGTTTTGCCCTTCGCTCCCGATATGAAGCGGGCACCAACCGGCAGACCGTCGTGGGGCACAACCGGCTGTGCGCTTCTTAATCCTGCTCCCGCGAACGAAATCGAGACGCCGTGACCGCTCATTCCAAAGTCGTGATTCTGGGCAGCGGACCGGCGGGCTGCACCGCCGCGATCTATGCTTCGCGCGCCATGCTCGATCCGACTCTGATCGCCGGAATCCAGCCGGGCGGTCAGCTCACCATCACCACGGAGGTCGAGAATTATCCGGGCTTCGCCGAAGCAATTCAGGGCCCCTGGCTGATGCAGCAGATGGAAGAGCAGGCCAAGCGCCTCGGCACGCACTTCGTCAACGACACCATCGCATCGGTGGATTTGGCGAAGCGGCCGTTCACGTTGATCGGCGACTCGGGCGACCGGTACACCGCTGACGCCCTCATCGTCGCCACCGGTGCGCAGGCCAATTGGCTCGGGCTGCCGAGCGAAGCGAAGTTTCAAGGCTTCGGCGTGTCGGCGTGCGCGACCTGCGACGGCTTTTTCTTCCGCGGCAAGAAGGTCGCCGTCGTCGGCG